>OFGL01000015.1_pt1 | contig 168632 bp, 134 predicted proteins | sample 1521801 | NCBI WGS metagenome assembly OFGL01 (sample SAMEA3504085, study PRJEB24116) | mouse gut metagenome | biome: mouse gut; feature: mouse-associated habitat; material: faeces | place: Denmark | collected 2011 | reverse complement strand
CCCTATATTCTTATTTATAATTATCGTTGTTTACCGATACTTACTTCACTTCCTCAAAGTCAGCATCCTGCACATTATCGCCATGCTTTGTATTATCCTGAGCACCGCCTTGTTGCCCTGCATTCATATCAGGACCAGCTTGTGCACCACCCTGAGCACCGCTCTGGGCATACATTTCAGCACTGGCAGCCTGGAATGCCGTATTCAGTTCGGCCATGGCAGAGTCTACGGTAGCCAGGTCTTGAGCCTTATGGGCATCTTTCAGCTTCTGCAAAGCAGCTTCAATCGGAGCCTTCTTGTCGGCAGGCAGTTTGTCGCCGAGTTCCTTCAACTGATTTTCTGTTTGAAAAATCATAGAGTCAGCCTGGTTCAGCTTGTCTACTTTCTCACGTTCCTTTTTATCTGCTTCGGCATTGGCTTCGGCTTCGGCTTTCATCTTTTCGATTTCTTCCTTGCTCAAGCCGCTGGAAGCTTCGATACGGATAGCTTGTTCCTTGCCGGTAGCCTTATCTTTGGCAGATACCTTCAAGATACCGTTGGCGTCGATATCGAATGTCACCTCAATCTGAGGAATACCACGACGTGCTGGAGCAATACCTGTCAGATTGAACTGACCGATTGACTTGTTCTGTGCAGCCATCGGACGCTCACCCTGCAATACGTGGATGGTAACTTCCGTCTGGTTGTCGGCAGCTGTGGAGAATGTTTCGCTCTTCTTGCAGGGGATGGTAGTGTTGGCATCAATCAGCTTCGTCATCACACCACCCATAGTCTCGATACCCATAGACAGCGGAGTAACATCCAGCAACACAACGCCCTTGATTTCATCCGTCAAAACGGCACCTTGCACGGCAGCACCTACGGCTACTACCTCATCCGGATTCACACCCTTGGAAGGAACTTTACCAAAGAAGTCTTCTACCAACTTCTGTACAGCCGGGATACGTGAAGAACCACCTACGAGGATTACTTCATCGATGTCCGCATTGTTCAAGCCAGCATCGCTCATAGCCTTCTTACAGGGTTCCAAACAAGCCTGAATCAAGTTGTGAGCCAGAGCCTCGAATTTGGCACGGGTCAACGTCTTAACCAAGTGCTTGGGCACACCGCCTACGGGCATGATGTACGGCAAGTTAATTTCAGTGCTTGTAGAAGAGGACAGCTCTATCTTAGCCTTCTCGGCAGCTTCCTTCAGACGTTGCATAGCCATCGGGTCTTGAGTCAAGTCGGCACCTTCGTCGTTCTTGAACTCCTGAACCAGCCAGTCGATGATTACCTGGTCGAAGTCGTCACCACCCAGGTGAGTGTCACCGTTGGTTGACAATACTTCGAACACACCGCCACCGAATTCGAGGATAGAGATATCGAATGTACCACCACCAAGGTCGAATACGGCAACCTTCATGTCCTTGTGAGACTTGTCAATACCGTAGGCAAGAGCTGCGGCAGTCGGCTCGTTCACAATACGCTTCACTTCAAGACCTGCAATCTGTCCGGCTTCCTTTGTAGCCTGGCGTTGGGAGTCTGAGAAGTATGCGGGGACGGTAATTACGGCTTCTGTCACTTCTTGTCCCAGATAGTCCTCGGCAGTCTTTTTCATCTTCTGCAGAATCATTGCAGAGATTTCCTGCGGAGTATAAAGACGTCCGTCAATGTCCACACGCGGAGTGTTGTTGTCACCCTTTACTACTTTATAAGGCATGCGGCCGATTTCTTTCTGCACCTGGTCCCAGTTTTCGCCCATGAAACGTTTGATGGAGAAAACCGTACGGGTGGGGTTCGTGATAGCCTGACGCTTGGCAGGATCACCGATTTTACGTTCGCCACCATCAACAAATGCTACCACTGAAGGAGTGGTGCGCTTACCTTCACTGTTTGCAATTACTACTGGTTCGTTACCTTCGAATACTGCAACGCAAGAGTTTGTTGTTCCTAAGTCAATACCAATAATTTTTCCCATGATCGTTATTTTTTTATTTGTTATTATTCTGTTTCGACGTCCGCCTCAGTGGCAGACGCCAATAAAAAGACAAACGTTGTGCCAAATTGTTCAGAGCAGCTGTAGATTTATACTTGTGGCAGTTTATCTGTCAGTTTGGCAGAATTAAAATCATTTTTTCTGTCGGAAATTACCATTTGTTAATTTCCATTCCATTCAAAAGCTCTACTTTTGTCGCCCGAATCAGAGATAATAAAACATGAACGACATCAATCATTTTCCTTGCATACCTTTAACCGTTCCTCCATGAAGGAAATATTGTTCCACTGTGGTGAAAATATCGTTCCACCACGAGGGAAATATCGTTCCACCATGGTGGAACGATTAAGGATTAGTTAACATTCTGCTTAACCATAGCAACGGGAATGACTGGTTTTCACATATAAAAGAAATAAACAAGATGGGTATGGAAAAGATGAGAGACAGCATCGACTTCAAGAACACGGACATCAAGACATTGTTCCGCAAACTATTGCTCCCTACTGTACTGGGGATGATTTTCTCCGCACTATTCATTATCACTGACGGCATCTTCGTAGGGAAAGGGATTGGCAGTGATGCTTTGGCTGCCGTCAATATTGTGTCACCACTATGGTTGTTCTCTACGGGTGTAGGACTTATGTTTGGGGTCGGCGCCTCTGTGGTAGCTTCCATTCATCTGTCACACGGGAAGGTCAAGGTGGCACGTATCAATATCACACAGTCGGTAGTCATATCTTCCTTGTTACTGATGTGCACCTCCACCCTATTCTGTTCATTTGCCCCGCAGGTGGTAAAGCTGCTCGGAGGATCCGAACGGCTCACGCCATTGGCTGTGGAATACATGCTTTGGTTTGTGCCGTTCTCTCTGTTCACCGCATTGCTCAATTCGGGTATGTTTTTCTTGAGGCTGGACGGTTCGCCCAGTTTTGCCATGATGTGCAATGTGGTGGCTGCCGTTCTGAACATCCTATTGGATTATCTGTTCATCTTCCCCTTGGGCTGGGGAATGTTCGGTGCCGCATTGGCAAGTGCCATAGGTACTACGGTAGGCGCATTGATGACAGTATCCTATCTGCTGCGCCGCCGGTGTGCACTGCGCTTCCACCCCATCAAGATGAGCCGGAAAAGCATGCAACTGATGCGTCGCAACATTGGCTATATGTGCCGCTTGGGTTCTTCCGCCTTCTTGTGCGAGGTGGCGATTGCCTGCATGATGTTTGTAGGCAACCAAGTGTTCATCCATTATCTGAAGGAAGACGGAGTGGCGGCATTCAGCATTGCCTGCTATTTCTTTCCTATTATATTTATGGTATATAATGCCATTGCGCAGTCGGCGCAGCCGATTATCAGTTATAACTACGGCCTGAACGAGAGCCAACGTGTCCGCCGCGCCTACTTGCTGGCACTGAAAACCGCCATAGGCTGCGGTGTATGTTTTCCTGACCACAATATTCTGCAGCCCTGAAATTGTCGGTATGTTCATAGACCGCAGCTATCCGGCCTATGACATAGCAGCCAAAGGATTGCCTCTGTATGCCATCGGCTTCGTGTTCTTTGCCGTCAACATCGTGTCCATCGGCTATTTCCAGAGTGTGGAGCGTGCCAAGTATGCCACAGTTATCACCCTGCTGCGTGGTTTTATCCTGCTGATAGCCTGCTTTTTCGGACTGCCCCTACTATTGGGAGACCGGGGAATCTGGCTTGCCACTCCTCTTGCAGAAATGCTGACAACCCTCTTTATCCTCGTGATTTACATATCCGGGAAAAAGGGGCATAAAGAAAAATCCGTATCTTTAGACAAGACAGGCTGTACCCCAACATAACTTTTTCATGCAAGCATAAAAGTCCTGTCTTCGGTTTACACTATCTTTGCTGTATGGAAACTATGATAAAGAAATTCTGCAAGAAGTATAAACTACCGGAAAGCACTTTGCACGAACTTCTGTCACACATGACAGAAGTCCGTTTCGGCAAGAGAGAACTCATTATCAGCGAAGGGGAAAGGAACAGCAACTTCTATCTTTTGAAGAAAGGCATCTGGCGTGCCTACTACCTGACAGACGGCACGGAGAATTCCCTTTGGTTTGCCGCACCGGGCGACACAGCTTGCTCATCGTGGGGATATGTAGACAGCGAAGTTTCCCCCATCAACATCGAATCGATAAATGAAAGCATCGCCTATTGTATCAGTAAGCCTGAGCTGGAAGCCCTTTTTTCGCATTCCATAGATATGGCCAACTTCGGCAGAAGAATCTTTGAACGGGAAATTCTGTCGGTGGACGCTTCTACAATAGCCTACGGTACCCCTCCCACTGCAAAAGAAAGGTACATGACGCTGATGGAAGAAAGTCCGGAACTGCTGCAGGATGTACCGCTCAAATATCTGGCTTCTTATCTCTACATCACTCCGCAATCCCTGAGCCGGATACGCGCAGGATTAAAGAAAAAGTAAAAGACCTTTTTATGTCAAGATGCAAAAAAGGCTCTTGGCAGATTATTTCTGTAAGAGCCTTTTTTATTTCAACCTATCTTGTCAGTTCTTCACCAACACCATCACCAGGTTATTGTCAGCATCGTACAGCCCGATGCCTCCGCCTGCCAGCTTGCCAAAAGACTGAACGGAATTCAAGGCTTTCAACACACGGTCTTCCACCTCCATATCAGGGCACGCCATCATGGTACTGATAACTTGCGGGAAAGAGATTGCCGACGGATTTTCATCGTCAACCTGGAAAGCGCCGTTAATCAGATTGCAACCCGCATTACCGTGCAAGCGCTTTTCTGCCATATTAAACTCAATGAACGGCTGCTTCTCCATTCCGTCGGGAATGGCCTCGCCCGCAGCCTCACTAATTATCCACTTTCCTTCCAAATCAGACACCTTGGAAACGGATTCTTTCTTCTGCAACACGACTATGGGACGATTGGAAGCACCGCATAAAGCGATATTTTCCTTTCCCAGCTTCTTATACTTTTTCACTTTGTTCAAAGCCGACAATACATTATTTTCCACAGTCATATCCGGACAAGCCATACGGGTACTTGCCAAAGCACCGAGCTCAATCGTACCGGGCTTGGCATTCACGTCAAACGAACCCATCATACGGTTGCAACCACTGTTGCCAAATACTTTTCCGGTCTTTGTGTCAAAACCGATATAGGGAAATTCCTGTCCCGGAGCAGGAACTACGGCAGTACCGTTCACTTCAATGATATTCCACTCACCGCTGATGGAAGAAAGAGTAGCGGCATTTTTGGTTGATGCACAAGAAGACAAGCCCATCAATGCGCTTGCCATGCATAGGGAAACAAATACTTTTTTCATTGTTCTTCGTTGTTTAAGTTAATTTATTCAAGGGACAAATATACGAAAATAACCCAAGTGCAAGTAATTTGTTTAATATTTGAAGCATCTACCCCAAAGTATTTAGCAGGATTTTAATGTTTATCTAAGAATTAACCCTTATATTTGCTCTCCGTATTTTTTATAAACCTAATATAATAACAATAGTACAAAGAAATGGGTAAAGTTCTTATTATCGGTGCAGGCGGTGTAGGTACCGTTGTTGCGCACAAAGTGGCTCAAAATCCTGATGTGTTTACAGAAATCATGATAGCCAGCCGCACCAAGTCCAAATGTGACGCTGTTGTCAAGGCAATCGGTAACCCGAACATCAAAACTGCCCAGGTAGACGCCGACAACGTGGACGAACTGGTAGCACTCTTCAATAGTTTCAAACCCGAAATCGTCATCAACGTAGCCCTCCCCTACCAAGACCTCACCATCATGGAGGCCTGTCTGCAAAGTGGAGTCAACTATCTGGATACCGCCAATTATGAGCCGAAAGATGTTGCCCACTTTGAATACAGTTGGCAATGGGCCTACAAGAAACGCTTTGAAGATGCCGGACTGACCGCCATCCTCGGTTGCGGTTTCGACCCGGGAGTAAGCGGCATATATACTGCATACGCCGCCAAACATCATTTTGACGAAATACAGTACCTGGACATCGTAGACTGCAATGCCGGAAATCACCATAAAGCATTCGCCACCAACTTCAATCCGGAAATCAACATCCGTGAGATTACACAGAACGGTCGCTATTATGAAAACGGAGAATGGGTGACAACCAAGCCGCTGGAAATCCACAAAGACCTGACTTATCCGAACATCGGTCCGCGCGACTCCTATCTGCTTTATCACGAAGAACTGGAATCTCTGGTGAAGAATTTCCCCACCATCAAGCGTGCACGCTTCTGGATGACGTTTGGACAAGAGTACCTAACCCACCTACGCGTTATCCAGAACATTGGTATGGCGCGCATAGACGAAGTGGAATACAACGGCATGAAGATTGTTCCGCTGCAATTCCTGAAAGCCGTCCTCCCCAACCCGCAAGACCTGGGCGAAAACTACGAAGGTGAAACATCCATTGGCTGTCGCATCCGCGGACTAAAGGATGGCAAAGAGCGTACCTACTATGTATACAACAACTGTAGCCACCAGGAAGCCTACAAGGAAACCGGCATGCAGGGCGTAAGCTATACCACCGGTGTACCTGCCATGATTGGTGCCATGATGTTCCTCAAGGGACTGTGGAAAAAGCCGGGGGTATGGAATGTCGAGGAATTCAATCCGGACCCGTTTATGGAACAGCTCAACAAGCAAGGCCTGCCTTGGCATGAGATTATCGACGGAGACTTGGAAGTTTGATATTAAACATTAATCATTAAACATTAACAAAGTGAATATAGGAGATAAAGCACCCGAAGTATTGGGCATCAACGAAAAAGGTGAAGAAATCCGTTTGAGCGACTATAAGGGAAAAAAGATTGTACTCTACTTCTATCCCAAAGACATGACGTCCGGCTGCACGGCACAAGCCTGCAACCTGCGGGATAATTATGCCGACCTACGCAAAGCCGGCTATGAAGTCATCGGCGTCAGTGTGGACAGCGAAAAGTCACACCAGAAATTTATTGAGAAAAACAATCTACCTTTTACCCTGATTGCAGACACCGACAAGAATCTGGTAGAACAATTCGGAGTATGGGGCGAAAAAAGCATGTATGGCCGCAAATATATGGGAACGTTCCGCACGACTTTCATCATTAATGAAGAAGGTATTGTAGAACGCATCATCACTACGAAAGAAGTGAAGACCAAAGACCATGCGGCACAAATTTTATAATCATTAAACATTAACAACGTGGCAAAAAAAGACGAACTGAATTTTGAAAATGGCAGCAATCTGGCATCGGGCGAAAAGCTGAAAGCCCTACAGGCTGCCATGGACAAGATAGAAAAGAGCTTTGGTAAAGGCTCTATCATGAAAATGGGCGACGAGAGTGTCGAACAAGTAGAGGTTATTCCCACAGGTTCCATCGGCCTGAATGTGGCTCTTGGCGTAGGAGGATATCCCCGCGGACGTATCATCGAGATTTACGGCCCCGAATCTTCCGGTAAGACAACCCTTGCCATTCATGCCATTGCCGAAACGCAAAAGACAGGAGGCATTGCCGCATTCATTGATGCAGAACATGCCTTCGACCGCTTCTACGCGGCAAAATTAGGTGTGGATGTGGACAATCTGCTGATATCACAGCCGGACAACGGTGAACAAGCGCTGGAAATAGCAGAGCAGCTAATCCGTTCTTCCGCTATTGACATCATTGTAGTGGACTCTGTGGCTGCCTTGACCCCGAAAGCTGAAATCGAAGGCGATATGGGTGACAACAAAGTGGGTCTGCAAGCCCGACTCATGTCACAAGCCTTGCGCAAACTGACGGCAGCTGTCAGCAAAACACGCACCACCTGCATCTTCATCAACCAGTTGCGCGAAAAAATCGGTGTCATGTTCGGTAATCCCGAAACAACCACCGGCGGTAATGCACTGAAGTTCTATGCCTCCGTACGCCTTGACATTCGTGGAAGCCAAGCCATCAAGAACGGTGATGAAGTAATCGGCAAGCAAACTAAAGTGAAAGTTGTGAAGAATAAGGTAGCTCCTCCTTTCCGTAGAGCGGAATTCGACATCATGTTCGGCGAAGGTATCTCCCGTGCAGGCGAAATCATTGACTTGGGTGCAGAGCTTGGCATCATCAAGAAAAGCGGCTCATGGTTCAGCTATAACGAGACGAAAATTGCCCAGGGACGCGACGCCGCCAAGCAGGTCATCCTTGACAATCCGGAACTGGCAGAAGAGCTGGAAGGGCTTATCTTTGCAGAATTGAGAAAAGACAAATAACAAAAAAACTTGCCAATAGAAAAACAAAACATTCTATTGGCAAGTTTCCCTAAAAGGTTACCGCTTCCTATTCCATCTTTTCCAAACGTCCTTCCAAAGCCTCCATACTTTTTTCAAAACGTTTCCATGTATCGGTATCCATTTGTTCTTTCAGATACTTGTTGTCTTTCAGCTTGGCTACATTTTCCAGCCCTTTCAATGCCAGTTCTTGCGAATGCTTCAATTCTCCAAGCCAATCGCGGTTCTTCAGCTTCTCTATCTCAGCCCAGTTTATATCCGGAAGCTGTATATTCACATTGTTCCCATTCCAGCTGGTATTCTGATACATCATGATATTCTGTATATCCTTCAAAGTCATATCACCTTCCAAATAAACAAATTTCAGAGTAGCTGCACCATCTACAATCATAATCAGCTCCTTCACCTTTTCCCCTTTACGGCTCATGTAGAATTCAGAACTGGAGACTGTTCCCTTCTGCTTCATCAGCAATTCATATCTGGAAGACTGCACCAAAGAACGAAGATCCTTACGCATTTCTTTCTTTACATTATTATCCATTGTAGAAAGTACCTGCACAGAGTTCAACTGTCCGGACACTTTCCCAATATAAACATCTTTAGTAAACAAGTTGGGATTCGTTTCTATCATTGCCTTGGATATGTAAACGGACGACACGCCTTTCATATCTCCATACTTGTTGAATAGGTTCTTCTGTGCCTGGCAAAGCAAAGGCAACATCAGCAGTACACCTGCCAAAATCATTTTCATTGTTTTCATATCAGATTATCGTTGAATTTCTTTTCTTACTTCCTGGTTCACCTTCGTTACGTCTATCCGCGTTTCCTCTATCTGTTCAATTCCCTTGTTCAGATTCGCAGACACCTCGATTAAAGTGGCCTGCAATGCCTTATAAGCAGCTTCCGGATCAGAGAAAGTGTCCTGAGGTGTAGGAGGACGCATATCCTCTCCCATGTTTGTAATGCCATAACCTACACCTACAAGAACCAGAATGGTGGCAGCAATACCTCCTATCCAGCGCCAATTACGTTTGGCCTTGTTCCGGTGGAAAAAACGTTGTTCCTCTTCAGCCTTTTCATCAATCATCCGACTCAGTTTATCCTCCAATCCGGTGGGAACATTATCCACCACTTCCCCGGGAAAAAAGCTGAGAAAGAGTTTCTTGTCCGTCTGCAAGTGCTCGGGCACTTCTTCGGTTCTGAAAGCTTCCTTCAACAACTCTTCTTCCTGCTCGTTGGTATTCCCTTCATAAAATTCGGCGAGCAGCCTTTCAATTTCCTCGACTTTCATAGTTACTCCATTTATTAAATTCCTCACGTATCTTTTTTCTTGCCCGGGACAACAGTACACGGACATTGGTAGCATTCAATCCCGTGACCTGCTCTATCTCTTCATAAGAGCATCCCTTGACATCACGCAACGTTACTATCTTCTGCTGTTGCACCGGCAGACGGGCAATGATGTGCTTTACCTGCCGCGCTTCGTCCCGCACTTCAAAGTTATCTGCTTGAGACACATTATGCACTTCGGCCAACTCCACACTCTGTCTGCTTAAAGTATACTTTCCTGAACGAAGCAAATCAAAGCACATATTTTTCACCAGAGTAACGCTGAATGCTTCCGGATTACTGATAATGGCGAGTCCTTCCCGCTTGTCCCACAACTTCAGATAAGCTTCCTGCACCAAATCTTCAGCGTCGGCAGCATTCTCCAACAGCCTATAAGCTATGCAGTACAGCTTGCGATGATATGGCAGAAACTCTTTTTTAAAACTTTCAGCGTCCATGGGCTATTTATCAATAGTAGATTCTGTTTATACCCTTCAGACGTAGGAGGAAAGGATTTTGTTACACGACCAGGAAGAAAAAATGGGAAAAAATGAAAACACCAACAGCATCAGTCCAAGAGTACGCTTATTTCAAGACATCAGCAATCCGCTTTTTGAGGTTCAATTTTGCAATGTCTTCAGGCTTCAGCTCAAACTCCACCAACACCTTCGCTGTGGAGAGCCACTTTTCTGAAACATTGTATTAACAGGTCAGCACGCCGAACCGAGGACAAAAGCAATGCTGGAAGCAAAAGGTATCATAACCTGGCTTCCACTTGCTCCGGTCCGGCGTCGATGGAGAAGGATATTAAAAGAAATACACACCCCGGTCATCCCGAGATGTGTATTCGTCTATATATCCAATGAGGAAAGAAATACATTACAAAAATCCTACCGACTTCTTCAACCGGAAGTCATACTTCAAGAACTGCCGGACCGATGCCATCAGAACAAGTAGATATATGCCAACGTGCCCACACTAATCACTATCCACAACAAGGTGCCTTGTATCAAAGGCTTGATGCCTACTGCCTTCAGTACATCACGTGACAGAGAGGCACCGATAAAGAACAGAGTGATAGTCAGCGTCTTGCGGGCCAAAGAATTGATTCCCTCCCCAATCATGGCACCCGTTTCGGTAGTGCCCAGCACATAAGTATTGAAAATCATAGCCAGCACAAAGAAGAAGATAAACCAGGGAATACTGATTTTCTGTCCCTTACTCTTAAAGATGAACGAAGTTACCAAAGCCAAAGGAATAATCCATAAGGCACGCGTCAGCTTTATGGTCGTTGCCACCTGCAATGCCTCCTCGCCGTATGCGGCACCCGCTCCTACTACCGAACTCGTATCATGTATGGCAATGGCCGCCCATGTGCCGAACTCATGCTGGCTCATGTTCAAAGCGTGGCCTATCAACGGGAAAACAAATAATGCAATGGCATTCAATATAAAGATGGTGCCCAATGCCACAGACATCTCACTGTCCTTTGCCTTCAACACCGGACCCACAGCAGCAATGGCACTTCCTCCGCAGATAGCCGTACCGGAACTGATAAGATAGGAAGTGTCACGATCCACTTTCAGGAACTTACGCCCAATGAGCCAGCCAATGAGCAATGTCCCCACTACAGAAATAATCGTAAACTCCATTCCCTCCTTGCCCGAAGCCAGGGAAGCCTGCAGATTCATTCCGAATCCTAACCCTACGACAGAGTATTGCAACAGGTACTTTGAAGTCTTCTTATTGAACTTCGGATGTGCCTGCCCACACAGCAAGGCAAAAGCCAAGCCTAAGAACAAGGCTACCGGCGGAGTGACCCACGCCGAATAGGCATGCATGCCGGGTAGATAATCCAACAACAGGAAGAGAGAAAGCAAGGCCAAGAGAGATACGTAAATCGTCTTTCGGTGGTATTGCAGAAAAGGCATCAAGCCTTTGGTTGACATTTGATTTGAAACCATAATACTTTATAATATTTTATTTTATTGTTCATTCGACTTTTATCAATAGCAAGCTTGCCAAGGGAGCAAGGGGGCTGCTGTTATTCCAGCTCTTCCGGTTTTATGCCCAATACGTGCGACAGCGAATAGAGTACGGAGTCCGTCACACAGGGAATAGGAACTTGCGGAGCAGCCATCATGAAGTAAACCACCCGTCCGGCTTCTTTCTGCTTTTCCTGCTTGCCCAAACATTTCCGCAACTCCTCTTCCACCTTGCCGGCATACAAGCGATGGAAAGGGACCAGTGCGAGGCACTCCACATCGGCCGAGTCCAAGGCCAGATGCATCAGGTCTATAAACAAATCCGAGGAAGCGGCCATACCGGCAGAGCTGACGCGCGAAAAGGCAAACTCGCCTAACGGCGTGCGACAAGCCACACCGTCCAGTTCTTTCAAATCCGCAGGCCGGCAGTGAGGCAATGCGGACACTTCTCCACCGTGTACCAACAGTACTTGTATCTCGTTGTCTCCCTCGCGCAATCCGGCATCAAGAGCCAAATAGCTGAGCCAGGCAGGCAAGTCCACATCGGGCAGGGTGCGCCCCAAGCGTTCTCCTAAAAAAGACTTTATGTCCGAAACCGTTTCGTCAAGAAACGAAACGTCCACCAATATCACATTCTTTGAAAACTTCACATTATTTTCCATATTGCTCCATAAATAATTCAAGCGCCCAAAGATAGTGAAAATGTCGGCATAAGTATCAATATACAGGAAGTATTCTTTCAGTCCCGGCCATGAAGTTTATCTTCTATTAAAAAACAACTCTCAGAAGAAAGCCGGAACAAAATAAGGACAGCTCCTGAACCAGACCGGCCTGTCAGTGCTTTTGCTTCTGCAAGACAACCCAGCTTTCCCGAACTACGATTGTATCACCCACAGGGATATGCTTTATAAAGTCCGCATTAAGCAGGTTGCACGTCGATTCTGCACTGTAGCTACGGATATCGTGCTGCAAATGCCGCCCATGCACGTAATGCAAGAAAGGCAAGATGAGCTGTCCGTTTTGCTCCAGCAAGGCAAAATTTATTCTGCCGGGCATATAGGTGACAGGAGTACGCAGGTAGTGGGACTCCGTACTGATTTTCTTCACACCATCTTTCTCGAAGAATTCTGTTATGCTCGTTATAGGCACATCCATAGCAGATTTCCCTTTACTTACTATAAACAGGTTGCCGGAATTAAAAACAGATGCTTCGTAAGGTTCATCAGGAGCCACCCCGAAACCGGACAGCAGGTTTGTCTGCACAACGGCTTTATCCGAATAGAATGTAACATCCAACTGCTCTCCATCGCCGACGGGGCGTGAGAAGGTATCAAAAGAAAAGAGTTCCGCATAATCCACGGCACCCTCTTGCAAGTCCGGCTTAGGCACCCCGGACAAGAACTTCCTGATTTTTGCCTCATCAGTCACTGCCCCTTGGGATGTGTACATACGCACTTTTCCGAACGTTGCGGTCGAAGGCAACTTGTAGCGGCCGGCCGGCACAAACTTTTCATCTTCATTTTCACTCAGGCACCCCCACCAAAGAATGCCAACGAATAACATCGCAAATATTCTTTTCATAACCGAGAACTTTTTCCGCAAAGCTACGGACACGAAGCGAAAATGTTCTCAACCTAAGTTGAGAGTTGCAGGTTCCGGATACCCTATTCCCTGTTGAAAGTGATTTCTTTGCGGATACGACTCAGGTGTGTCGGCGTGATTTGCAGATAAGACGCCAACTCTTTCAAAGATACTTGTTGCAAAATCTCAGGGCATTGGGCAACGAGAGCCAGATAACGTTCTTTCGGTGACTGGCCGTATAAATTCAGAAAACGGTTGTAAGTCTGCCTGAGAAGCCCTTCGGCCGTTCGGGCAAACAATGCCCGATTTTCCCGAAACAAACAGCCTACCACAAAGCCCTCGCATACAAAAACATCGGCATCAGTAACGGCAATGATGTCCGTTCGGGTAAGGTCGTCCGAAACCAGATTCAAGAAATCACCTACCGGAGTATCAGCAAATACAAATCCGGTAACCCATTCATTTCCATTGGAATCAGTAATAACATACTTGAAGATGCCGGTCGTGATAAAACCGAGCAGGCTCTTTGCCTCACCAGCCCGGCAAAAACAGTCTCCTTTCTTATAACGACGCAACATTCCATTCTCAGCGCAGATGTTGCGCCAGAAACCGGTATCAATATTCGCCAGATAGGTGTTGAAATTCTCCATACGTACTTAGGGACATACAGTGCGTAAATAATTGTCGGATACAAACATCGGAATAATCAATGACATGCGCAATTCTTTTGGAAACTATTATGAGACTTTAGAAGCTGCTTCAAATTCCATTCAAGCCTTCTTTCCTAAGTTTTGTGCTCCCTACCACCCCGCCCGTTGGGCACCCCTCCTTCCCGGATAAGGGGAGAACACGAAGACTTAGCTACTAAAGCACAAGTCCCTTACTGCATGAGATATGCATCTCGTGTATCGCGATATGTGCATCTCGTCACACATGAGATGTACATCTCATGCACAACACATCTATTGTCCTTCTCCTTATCCAATAGAGTTCAATGCGAAAAGGAACTTTGCTCCAACTCCTGTTCTAAAGAAGTAGAAAGGAAAGGAACAAAACGACTGATTTACAGACAATTTGTCACAATACAAGACTTATATGCAGACAATTTGTCCGAAATATGCCAATGGCAAATCTTTTGCGCCTTCCAAAGCGTTATGAAACTGATAAAATAGAAAGGAGAACAAAAATATGAACTTTAACAACTTTACCATTAAAGCGCAAGAAGCAGTGCAGGAAGCTGTGAACCTGGTACAAGGCCGTGGACAGCAGGCCATCGAGCCCGTGCATGTGCTTCAAGGTGTGATGAAAGTAGGCGAAAATGTCACCAACTTCATCTTCCAGAAGCTGGGCATGAACGGTCAGCAGATAGCACTTGTACTGGACAAGCAAATTGATTCTCTGCCCAAGGTGTCCGGCGGAACACCGTACCTGAGCCGTGAAACGAACGAAGTGTTCCAGAAAGCCACCCAATATTCCAAGGAAATGGGTGATGAATTCGTCTCCCTGGAGCCGGTGCTGCTGGCTTTGCTGAACGTGAAAAGCACTGCATCCACCATTCTGAAAGATGCCGGGATGACGGAACGCGAACTGCGGGAAGCTATCAACGAACTGCGGAAAGGAGAAAAAGTAACTTCACAATCCAGCGAAGACACTTACCAGTCATTGGAAAAGTATGCCATCAATCTGAACGAAGCAGCCCGCAGCGGCAAACTGGACCCCGTCATCGGTCGTGACGAAGAGATACGGCGTGTCCTGCAGATTCTGAGCCGGCGTACCAAGAACAACCCGATTCTTATCGGTGAACCGGGTACCGGTAAAACGGCCATCGTAGAGGGACTTGCCCACCGTATCTTGCGTGGAGACGTCCCCGAGAACTTGAAGAACAAACAAGTCTACTCCCTGGATATGGGTGCACTGGTAGCCGGCGCCAAGTACAAAGGCGAATTTGAAGAACGCCTGAAAGCCGTCATCAACGAAGTAAAGAAGTCCGAAGGAGAGATTATCCTCTTCATTGATGAAATCCATACCTTGGTGGGTGCAGGTAAGGGCGAAGGCGCCATGGATGCTGCCAACATCCTGAAACCCGCCCTGGCACGCGGTGAACTGAGAAGCATCGGGGCCACTACCCTTGATGAATATCAGAAGTATTTCGAGAAGGACAAAGCGTTGGAACGCCGCTTCCAGATTGTCATGGTGAACGAGCCGGACACGCTGAGCACCATTTCCATTCTGCGAGGTCTGAAGGAACGTTATGAGAACCATCACCACGTCCGCATCAAAGACGATGCCATCATCGCCGCCGTAGAGTTGAGCAACCGTTACATCACCGACCGTTTCTTGCCGGACAAGGCTATCGACCTGATGGACGAAGCCGCTGCCAAGCTGCGTATGGAGGTCGATTCCGTTCCGGAAGAACTGGACGAAATCTCGCGTAAGATAAAGCAGCTGGAGATTGAACGCGAAGCCATCAAGCGCGAAAACGACAAGCCCAAGCTGGAACAAATCGGCAAAGAACTTGCCGAGCTGAAGGAGCAGGAAAATTCGTACAAGGCGAAATGGCAAAGTGAAAAGACTCTTGTCAACAAAATCCAGCAGAATAAGGTGGAAATAGAGAACCTGAAGTTCGAGGCCGACAAGGCAGAACGGGAAGGCGACTATGGCCGGGTGGCCGAAATCCGTTACGGCAAACTGCAAACGCTGAACCGGGAGATTGAGGAAACACAGCAAAAATTGCACGAAATGCAGGGCGACAAGGCCATGATTAAAGAGGAAGTGGATGCTGAAGACATCGCCGACGTAGTATCCCGCTGGACCGGCATACCGGTAAGCAAGATGCTGCAAAGTGAAAAGGAGAAACTGTTGCATCTGGAAGCGGAACTGCACCAGCGGGTTATCGGGCAAGACGAAGCCATCGAGGCCGTATCCGATGCCGTACGCCGCAGCCGTGCCGGACTGCAAGACCCGAAACGTCCTATCGGCTCATTCCTTTTCCTGGGAACCACCGGTGTGGGTAAGACGGAATTGGCAAAGGCACTGGCGGAGTTCCTCTTTGACGACGAGACGATGATGACCCGCATCGACATGAGCGAGTATCAGGAGAAACACAGCGTTTCCCGTCTGGTCGGAGCGCCTCCGGGATATGTGGGCTACGATGAAGGCGGACAACTGACAGAAGCCGTAAGGCGGAAACCATATTCTGTCGTTCTGTTTGACGAAATCGAGAAAGCGCATCCGGACGTATTCAACATCTTGCTGCAAGTGCTGGATGACGGACGTCTGACGGACAACAAAGGACGTACGGTCAACTTCAAAAATACGATTATCATCATGACCTCCAACATGGGCAGTGGCTATATCCAAAGCCAGATGGAGAAGCTCAACAGTAGCAATAAGGAGCAAATCGTAGAGGAAACCAAGAAGGAAGTGATGAATATGCTGAAAAAGACCATCCGTCCGGAGTTCCTGAACCGTATCGACGAAACCATCATGTTTCTGCCGCTGACAGAGTCCGAAATCAAGCAGATTGTGGTACTCCAAATCAAGAGTGTGCAGAAGATGCTTTCCGATAACGGTGTGGAACTGGTTCTGACAAATACCGCCATAAACTTCCTTGCCAATGCAGGTTATGACCCTGAATTCGGCGCCCGTCCGGTGAAGCGTGCCATACAGCACTATTTACTGAACGATTTGTCGAAGAAACTACTGTCTCAGGAAGTAGACCGCAGCAAGCCTATTACAGTGGATGCCAATACCACTGACGACGGACTGATTTTCAGAAATTAAAAGCAATCCGTATCCTCAAATAAAAGAGGCGATTCCCGACTATTGGGAATCGCCTCTTTTATTTTGTATTTCAATCCTTCTCCGGTTACTCGGCCTTGCTTTCCTCTTTCGTTTCTGCTGCAGGAGTTCCTTCAAAATCCGTCATACCGCTTGCCACCAGCAGATTATACCAAGCAATCAGTTTCTTGATGTCGGACGGATATACGCGGTCGCGGTCGAAGGTAGGCAACACCTCCGCCAGGTAAGCACGCAAGTCGTCGGCAGTAGCTTTCTTCAAATCCATCGCTACGGCAGCACCGTTTTCCTTTTTCTTCATGGAAAGAAACACTTCCTTCAAAGGAACATCTTCCGTATCTGTATACATGGCGATATCGCCCAAAGAAGTAATCTTCTCATTACCATAGGCAGGGAAACGCTTCTTGTCTGCAAGCGACTCTACAATCAACATATTTTTTCCCTGGGAAACAAGCTTATATAATCCCGGTTTACCGGAAATAGTCAAAATTGTCTTCAACATAATATATTCTGTTTTGATGATTAGTAGTTATTTTTTCGGGGGGCAAAGATAATGTAAGCCGAAGACAATACAAAATAAGCGTGCTTATTTTTATCATGAAGGAGATACCTATTTTCGTAACAGATAGTGCATTTTTTCAGAGAAAGAACCGATTAGCTCTAAAACTTGCGGAATCAATGGAGTTTCACCATCATTTACAATGACGAAATCTGCATATTTACGCTTTTCTTCGTCATCCATCTGGCTACGGACACGCTTTTCTATCAACTCACGCGAGGAAGCATCCCGCCGGACGGCGCGTGAAATGCGCACCTCTTCGGGTGCATAGACCATGACAATGGCATCCACTTCACCCGTAAAACCCGCTTCAACCAGGATGGCCGATTCTATGCCGACAATGGCAGAAGCAGCGTGGCATTGTGCCCACCGCCTGAAATCCTCCTTTACACGAGGATGAACGATACCGTTGATTTCTTTGGCATGCTCCGGACTGCTGAAAAGATAAGACGCCAACAAAGGCTTGTTCAGCGTGCCACCGGCATACACTTCCGCACCAAGCAAGGCAGATAACTCCTCACGGATAAATAAATCGGATGCCATCAGCCTTTTCGTCTCCAAGTCCGAGATATAGACGGGAACACCCAGTACTTCCAGCAGCCGGGATACCATACTTTTTCCGCTACCGATACCACCGGTTATACCTATTTTAATCGCCATAATCAGGAGAAACTTGCTCTATCAGGAAATCCACCTGTGCCGGATTGAAGCGCACCTGACTCACCCCTTTCGGCAGATTCTTAATCTTTACCGTATACTTGTCGGACCCCAGACGAAGCAGTTCCTCATAAGATACGTAAATATGAAAATCATCAGCGTTAATCTGCCTGAAATGACTCAGACCGACCTGAAACGTAACCTGTACCTTGGAAGGGAAAGCACGTAGCACCTTGTCGGCAGGAAAGTTAACGCCACGCAACGGCACCTCCACTGTCTTTTCCGTATAAATATCCACCGGAAGCATCATCTCGATGGAAGAAGGCACAAACTTCACACCTTTCTGAATACGCAGAGAGACTTGCTGCCTCAAGGTATCCGATATATCTTCCAGCTTCACCGGTTGCGTACAAGCAACAGTAATCGTATCCAACACGCCTTGCGGTGCATACACCAATACGGAATCGGGACTGAATATCGTATCCGAAAGGTAATACTCACGCCCAGCACTCAATGTGCCGCGCAACTTCACCGGAACCAGTTTGGAAGCTCCCGTCGAGTAGATGTACTCCAATGTGTCCGGCTTCATGGAAAGCAAGCGGGTAGAGGCATTCAACTGGTTCAGCACTTTCTTTTCAAACTGCGGGGGATATATCCTTACTTGATTATCCACGCCCTTATAATCGGCATAATCGAGAATCACGGGATAAAAGCTCTTTCCCAACATGTAGTTGAGCAGTACCGTTCCCTTATCTTTTACCTTGATGCGGAGTTCTGAAGCAGGTTCAGAGGTAATCACCACATTATTAGGCACTCCCTTCAGTCGCACCGGTATGGAAAAGTCCGCCTCATAGTCGTTGTTCAAGGTCTGCAAGAGCCAGAAGCCACCGGCTACAAAGAAGAAAAACAAAAAAATGAAGAACTCTCTGCTTTTATCGCTAAGCAGAAAGTCCTTCACTTCTCTTGATATCCTCAGATATGTACGTTGTATGTTCCTACGTTCAAACATAGGCTCACATTCCATTATTTAGATGCCTGACTGCTGTTCGCATCAGCAGCTGCAGCAAAAATAGAATTCTTGTCTATACGAATCTTAACGTTAGAAGCGATTTCAAGCACCACGTCATTGTCGTTGATTTCCTTGATAACACCATGGATACCACCGGCTGTGATTACTTTCTGATTCACTTGAAGCGATTTACGGAAGTTTGCTATTTCCTTTTGCTTCTTGTTTTGAGGACGAATCATAAAGAAATACATTATAACGAACATGGCTATCAGCATAATCCACATCATGCTACCATTAGCAGCTGGGCCTGCAACGGGAGCTTGCAGGAAAAATACAGTCATTAAGTTCATAAATACTCAGTTTTGGTTTCTATTATTAAACAAAGGTATTAGTTTTTCGTCAACTTACCTTCTTTTTTCAATTGATTAACTATTCCGTCCAATGTACCGTTTACAAAACTACCGCTTTTGGCCGTGCTGTAAACTTTGGCAATATCCACATATTCGTTTAACGAAACACTCACCGGAATGTTCGGGAAACTTAATATTTCGGCCAAGGCACTCTGCATGATTACAACATCCATAAAGGCTACACGGTCCAAGTCCCAATTACGGGTATTCTCGCTGATAAGGTGACGGTAATAGTCACAGTTCAAAATAGTACGGCGGAACAAACGACGTGCAAATTCCTGGTCTTCCTCATCCTTGAACTCTGGCAGAAGCTCCTGGTTGGCACCATTCTTCTCTTCGAAACGCTTGACAGTTTTCAGCACGAAAGTATCCACAATCTCCTTGTCGTCATTCCAGTAGAGACTCTGGTCTTCGAGCACATTGTCCAAAGCTTCGTTGTTGAAGACAAAAGTCTTATACAGCTTTCTCCACAATTCACGGTCGCATTCGTAAGAATCGTCCGAAGAAGCCATATATTCCTTATATATATCAGATTCCACAATTTTCTCATACAATCCCTTAACGAAATCCTCATCATTGGCCCATGTACGTTTTTGGTTGGCGATGAATTCCGTCAACTGTTTGTTCACTTCCAACTGGGCTATGAACTTGTTTTCCACAAATTTCATGTTGGGATACAACTCCTCGGCAGTAGGAGCCAGCTTAGCTTTTGCCGCATCAATACGTTTTTGTGCGTAGTTCGTCAAAGCTATCATCAGCATCAGCAGGTAGTTGTAGAGGTCGTATGCCTTTGAAAGGCTAAAGAACAATTCTTTCTCCGCTGAGTCTAAATTTTTACTGCCATTCTGATAATAAGCATATACAATCTGTATAATCTTAAGACGAATAAGAACTCTGTTGATCATAATCCTAAAGTAAATACTAGTGTTTTAACAAGGTGCAAAAGTAGACAATTTTAATGAGTTTACATAAATAAATCACATTTTTTAATGCAGATATTGAATATCCGGCCTTTTTCTTTTGACAGTTTAAAAAAAATCGTCAATTTTGAGCCCGATAAAGAGCTAAAAGCTACGAGATACAAGTTTTAAGGTGATAATATCAAATTTGAGACCTATTATAATATGGAAGACTTTAAGAAGAAAAACGCACCGGACATGAACGACAAGGAGATCGTATTCTCCCAATCCATCAAAGCAGGTAAGCGCATCTACTATTTAGACGTCAAGAAAAACAGAAAAGACGAAATGTTTCTCGCCATTACGGAAAGCAAAAAAATTGTGATGGGCGAGGGAGACGACTCGCAAGTAAGTTTCGAAAAGCACAAAATCTTTCTATACAAAGAAGATTTTGAAAAGTTCATGAACGGACTCCAGCAGGCCATCGGCTTTATCCAGGAACAGCAGGGTTGCTACACAAGACATGCCGCTGACGACGAGATAGAAGCTCCCGAAACGTCCAAAGAAGAAGTGCCGCAAGAAGAAAAAACCTATCCTCTGGACGAAGAAATCAAAATAGACATTGAATTTTAAGTTATAAACTTTTGAAAATTCAAAAAGAAGCTGTAATTTTGCACCGCTTTTTTGCAACATCGTGTGGCAAGCCACATCGTGTGATGGTGAATTAAGCAAAAATAATACTTAATTTAGAGTAACACAATTAAAAAATGAGATCAATTGAAGTAAAAGGAACTGCAAGAACAATTGCAGAACGTTCTTCGGAACAAGCAAGAGCTTTGAAAGCTATCCGTAAAAACAACGGTGTACCTTGTGTACTTTATGGTGCAGGTGAAAATGTTCACTTTACTGTACCTGCAGAAGGTCTGCGTAACTTGGTTTACACTCCGCACATCTACGTAGTAGACTTGGTGATTGATGGCAAAAAAGTAAATGCCATTATGAAAGATATCCAATTCCACCCCGTAAAGGACACTATCCTGCACGTTGACTTTTATCAAATCGACGAGGCTAAGCCCATTGTCATGGAAGTTCCAGTGCAGATGGAAGGTTTGGCAGAAGGTGTTAAGGCCGGTGGTAAGCTGGTACTCCAGATGCGCAAGCTGAAAGTAAAAGCTTTGTATAACGTAATTCCTGAAAGACTGACTATTAACGTTGCTCACTTGGGACTTGGTAAGACTGTCAAAGTTGGCGAATTGCAATACGAAGGATTGGAATTGCTGAATGCCAAAGAGGCTGTTGTATGCGCCGTTAAGCTGACTCGTGCTGCAAGAGGTGCCGCCGCTGCTGCAGGTAACTAATCGATTCTTTCCAAAAAAGACTAAATATTCGGGAACGCGGATTAACGCAGCCAACGCAGATTTCATACTGATTTCCGCGGAAAGTTGCGATAGTCCGCGTTCTTTTTTTACTGCTCATTTCCCTCTTAAGGAAGAAAGATAATTGACTTGAATCACTGATAATGAAATATTTAATTGTAGGATTGGGCAATATCGGCCCCGAATATCATGAGACCCGCCACAACATCGGATTCATGGTAGCAGATACTCTAGCCAAAGCAGCAGGTGCCACTTTTACCGACGGACGTTATGGCTTCACCGCAACACTGTCAGTCAAAGGACGCCAACTGTTACTGCTGAAGCCTTCTACCTTTATGAACCTCAGCGGCAACGCCGTACGCTACTGGATGCAAAAGGAAAACATTCCATTGGAGAATGTATTGATAGTAGTAGATGACCTTGCACTACCTTTCGGCACACTGCGCCTAAAAAGTAAGGGAAGCGATGCGGGACATAACGGCCTTAAACATATTGCAGCAACTCTGGGAACCCAGAATTATGCACGCCTGCGTTTCGGCATCGGCAATGACTTTCCCCGTGGCGGACAGATTGACTATGTGTTGGGACATTTTACCGATGAAGATTGGAAAACAATGGACGAGAGACTGGAAACAGCCGGAGAAATCATCAAAAGTTTCTGCTTGGCGGGCATAGATATCACCATGAATCAATATAACAAGAAATGAACGAAGCCAGAATTGACAAATGGATGTGGGCCGTACGCATCTTCAAGACGCGTACCATAGCCGCCGAAGCTTGCAAAAAAGGACGCATCAGCATCAATGGCGCACTGGCAAAGGCTGCCCGTACAGTGAAACCGGGAGACATCATCCAGGTGCGCAAGCCCCCCGTCACCTACTCTTTCAAAGTACTGCAACCCATCGAAAAGCGTGTCGGCGCAAAATTAGTGGCCGAAATGATGGAGAATGTAACGACTCCGGAACAATATGAACTGCTGGAGATGAGCCGTGTCAGCGGTTTTGTCAACCGCGCCAAAGGTACTGGACGGCCAACGAAAAAAGACCGCCGGAGTCTGGAAGAATTTACGGAGCCGGAATTTCTGGATGATTTCGACTTTGAATTCGATTTTGAGGAAGAGTAAAATAAGAGAAAGATTATGAGCGAGAGAATAATAAAATGGGGATTCATCGGTTGCGGAGAAGTGACCAAATACAAAAGTGGACCGGCATTTCAGAAAATAGAGAACTCTGAAGTAGTAGCCGTCATGAGCCGAAATGGCGACAAGGCCAAGACCTATGCCAAAGAAAGAGGAATTCCCAAATGGTATGACGATGCCCAGGAGCTGATTGATGACGATGAGGTGAACGCTGTGTACATTGCCACTCCTCCTTCTTCACATGCTACGTACGCCATCATGTCCATGAAGGCAGGAAAACCAGTCTACATAGAGAAGCCGATGGCCGTTACCTACGAAGAATGCTGCCGCATCAACCGCATTTCCAAAGAAACGGGTGTTCCATGTTTTGTTGCATATTACCGCCGCTATCTGCCCTACTTCCTAAAGGTAAAGTCACTGGTCGAGGAGGGGCACATTGGCAACGTCATCAACATTCAAATCCGTTTTGCCCAGCCTCCCCGCGACCTCGACCATAACAAGGAAAACCTACCGTGGCGTGTGCAACCGGACATTGCCGGTGGAGGATACTTTTATGATCTTGCACCCCACCAGATAGATTTGTTACAGGAAATCTTCGGATGCATCCTCGAAGCCAGCGGATACAAGAGCAACCGTGGCGGACTATATCCTGCCGAGGACACCCTAAGCGCATGTTTCCAGTTTGACAACGGACTGGTGGGCAGCGGTTCTTGGTGTTTTGTCGCCCACGAATCTGCCCGCGAAGATCGTATAGAAATCATTGGAGACAAAGGCATGATTTGTTTCTCCGTGTTTACTTATGCCCCCATTGCGCTACACACAGAAAGAGGACGTGAAGAAATCATTGTCGAAAATCCCACCTACGTCCAACAACCGCTTATTCAAGCAGTGGTAGACCACCTACTGGGCAAGTCAATCTGCAACTGTGACGGCGAAAGCGCTACTCTTACCAACTGGGTAATGGACAAAATATTGAACAAACTCTGATTAGTGTTCATGAGGCACACCTTACCCCATGTCGAAACCTTCACATTTCAGGCCAACCAGTTTGTACACATCGGCACTCTCGCCTACAATCCATACCACATCCCCCTCTACAAAAGGTTCATGCGGGTCGGGAGCATGCAAGGTCTCCCCTCCCCGTTCCACACCGGCAATCAAGCAGCGATATTTCTCCCGTATTCCTGCCTCTTTCAAGGTCTTGTTCAAGAAAGGAGATTGCCCGTCCACATAGAACTGGCGTAGAATCATTTCACTCTTCTCTATCACATCCGCATTCATGGCAGATACTTTATCCATCTCTAGACCGAAGGTGTTCAATTCCTCATCCGTAGCAATAACCTGTATCTTGTCCTGCGGGAAAAGACGGACAGACGCCCCGGGAATATTAATCCGTTTCTTGCCCCGAAGAATGGAGACCACATGGATGCCGTATTTCTTTCCAAAATTCAGCTCTGCCAATGTCCTGCCTGCCCATTCCGACTCACCGGAAATCTCAAAATCCGTCAAGTGCAGGTCGCGTGAAAGCAGACGCCCCGCATACTCCGGTTTCTTCTCTCCCATATACTCGGCACGCATGTCGCGGTACCGCAGATTCTGGAAGAATGTCCTCTCTATCATGATAGACTGCTTCTTCAACTGACGGGAGAGTATCATCAAAGTCACCAATAACACCGCCACTCCAAATACCAACCCCACAGACATCTTGAATAAACCAGCTATCACGAACATGACAAACGAGACACCCAGCAGTAAACGCAGTACAATGGTAGCCACCAACGGTGCCCGATTCCCACGGTTATCCCTCCATAAAGTCATGAACTCTTCCGAGTGATTCTTTTTAAGCATGATAGCACGCAGAAACGGAGCTATACACAGAATGATGATAAAGGCAGCCAGCAAAGAGCCCCATCCACCAGGCAGACCCTCATGTACAAAAGGCACCAAAAAACGGAATGCCAAAGCTATCACCGCCACACAAATGATGGAATATACAACCGTAATCCTGACCAATGCAAAAATCAACTTCCTCCACAGACTTTCATGATTCATGGTCTGAGAACCAGAAGCATAGCGGGTCAAGAACTTTCTCCATTTTTCCGGTAAATGCGTATCCACAAGATTGGAAGCTGGATCTGCCAAACGAATCATATAAGGAGTTAGGAAAGTAGTGATGACAGACACCGCCACCACGATAGGATACAAGAAATGACTGGTGACGCGCAACGATACACCCAGGGAAGCTATGATAAAGGCAAACTCACCTATTTGCGTCAGACTGAAACCGCACTGCATGGCCGTCTTCAGCGGTTGCCCTGCCAGCAACATACCCAATGTACCGAAGAGGGATTGCCCGAGAATGACCGCCAAAGTAATCACGATAATAGGTCCAGCATACTCTGTAATCATAGCCGGATCTACCATCATGCCGACAGATACGAAGAAGATGGCACCGAACAAGTCCTTGACCGGCTTCACCAACCGCTCTATGCTCTCCGCCTCTACTGTTTCGGCAAGAATGGAGCCCATAATAAATGCGCCGAAAGCAGCCGAGAACCCCGTACGCGCAGCCATCACCACCACACCGAAACAGAGTCCGAGAGATACAATCAGCAAGGTTTCCTCGCTCATCAGCTTCCGGCACCGCTTCAGCAATCCGGGAATGAGATAAATACCCACCACGAACCAAAGTATCAAAAAGAACAGCAATTTGGCAATACTCTCCAACATCTCCATACCCTCGAAGTTATGACTGACTGCCATCGTGGAGAGCATCACCATCAATACGATGGCAAGAATATCCTCTAGAATAAGCACACTGAGCACCAATCCCGTGAACTGCTTCTTGCGCATCCCTAAATCATCAAACGCCTTATAGATAATGGTGGTGGACGACATGGCAATCATACCGCCCAGAAAGATACAGTCCATCCGTTTCCAGCCAAAACCGGTACCTACAGCCACACCCAACAATATCATACAAAAGATGATAGTACACGCAGCAATAATCGCTGCCCCTCCCACTTTCACAATCTTCTTGAAACTGAATTCCAATCCCAGTGCAAACAGCAGGAAAATAACACCTATATCCGCCCAAGTCTGTATATTAGCCGTGTCAATCACCGACGGTGTATAGGCCATGTGAGGGCTGGCAAGGAATCCTGCAACTACATATCCTAACACCAGCGGTTGCTTCAATTTCTTAAAAAGCAGGGTCATAATCCCCGCACAAATCAATATCAGAGCTAAATCAGCTATCAAAGGGGCTAAATGTGACATAACACTACTTATCTATTAATCAGAGATATACAACTGCAAAACTCTGCAATACATTTGCAGTAGCTCTGCAATACATCTGCAGTGGCTCTGCAAAAGCCTTGCAGCGTCACTGCAACTGCTTTGCAGCAACACTGCAAAAGGTATGCAGTAACTTTGCAGCAGTTATCTGTACGATTCTACAACACTCCTTTCGAGCTTGGCAGTTCAAAGTGATAAATATCCCTTTTCACCGCCATCTTCAGCGCACGTGCCAGCGCCTTGAAGATGCCTTCTATCTTATGATGTTCGTTCTGCCCTTCGGCTTTTACATTAAGATTCATCCGAGCAGCATCGCTCAAGGACTTGAAGAAATGCAGGAACATTTCCGTCGGCATATCTCCTACCTTCTCGCGCTTGAACTCGGCATCCCATACCAGCCACGGGCGTCCGCCAAAGTCAAGGCACACTTGGCAAAGACAATCGTCCATAGGAAGGGCATAGCCATAGCGTTCAATGCCCCGCTTGCTTCCTAAGGCCTGATAAAGGCAGTCGCCCAGAGCAAGGGCGGTATCTTCGATGGTGTGATGCTCGTCCACTTCAAGGTCACCTTTCACACGGATGGTGAGGTCCATGCCACCGTGCTTGCCTATCTGTTCCAACATGTGGTCGAAGAAGCCCAGTCCGGTCGCGATGTCACAATGCCCGTCACCATCCAGATTCAAGGATACGTATATATCTGTCTCCTTGGTAGTGCGACGTACTTCCGCCGTACGCTCACCGGCAAAGAGGAATTCGGCAACCTTATCCCAATCCCTGGTGGCGAGGGCGCAGTAATCTTCAAGTCCGTCACAAGCGGCACCGCCACCTTCGGAAACGGGTTTCAATGACGCCGTGTCATCTTGCAGAAGAATGGCGCGGCAGCCCAGATTCTTTGCCAGTTCCACATCCGTAGGCCGGTCGCCAATGACGAAACTGTGGGACAAATCGTAGTCCGGGTTATCGAGGTATTTGGTAAGCATTCCGGTACGCGGCTTGCGAGTCGGTGCATTGTCGTCGGGCATGCTGCGGTCTATGCAGATGTCGTCGAAGGTGATGCCTTCGCCTTCCAATGTCTTCATCATCAGGTTGTGTGCCGGCCAGAAGGTCTCTTCCGGAAAGGAAGTTGTGCCGAGCCCATCCTGATTGGTCACCATTACAAAATCAAAATCCAGCTTGCTGCGGATGAAGCCAAGATTGCGCATCACTTTCGGATAGAACTCCAGCTTCTCCAGGGAGTCCAGCTGATAATCAATGGGCGGCTCAATGACTAAAGTCCCGTCACGGTCTATAAAAAGTAGTTTCTTCATTTTAAAGGATATTTTTTTGAGGGAATAAAGGGAGTTATCGGGAGTTAGAAGGAGGTAGAAGGAGTTAGAGGAGTTAGAGCCGGTAGTTCTGCTTGCATAAGCATTACTTGTATAGAACAGCAGTATCGGCCTTTAACTCCCTTTTAATCCCTTTACCCCCCCCTTTTACTCCCTTTAACTCCTTCTACATATATTCCTTCAGCGCTTCAATCAATTTTTCATTCTCTCCTCTCGTTCCCACCGTCACCCGCAGGCAATTTCCGCAGAGTGACACGGAGTTACGGTTGCGGACAATGATACCCTTGCCTACCAGATAATTGTAAATCTTCACGGCATCCGTCACACGAGCTAGGAAGAAATTGGCATGGGAAGGGAACATCTTCACCGTACATGGCAGTGCGGCGAACTCGGCTTCCAGATTCTCCCGTTCTTCTTTCAGTGTCTTTACCCAACGTTCTATTTCATAATAGCGGTGAAGCATTTCCACTGCCTGCTTCTGTGTCAGCAGGTTCACGTTATAGGGATATTTTATCTTACTGAGGATGCCGATAATATCCGGTGAGGCAAATGCCATACCCAGACGGATGGCAGCACATCCCCATGCTTTGGAAAAGGTTTGCAGTACAATGAGATTCGGATATTGATTCAAATTTTCAAGGAAGGAAGGTGCCTCGGAGAAGTCATTGTATGCCTCGTCCAGTATCACCAACCCATCAAACCGGCGAATCAGCGTTTCAATTTCGCTACGGAGCAGGTCATTGCCGGTAGGATTGTTGGGAGAGCAGATAAAAATCAGTTTGGTATGCTCATCCGCAGCAGCCAGAAGCTTGTCGGCAGAGAACTGGAAATCCTCATCGAGCAGCACTTTACGGTACTCCACATCATTAACGTCAGCACAGACTTGATACATGCCGTAGGTAGGGTCGATAGCCACTACATTGTCCACACGGGGTTCACAAAAAGCACGGAACACCAAATCGATAGCTTCATCACTGCCATTCCCTAAGAAGATGGAATCGGGACTCACCTTTTTAATTTTAGACAATTCTGTCTTTAACTCCCGCTGCATGGGGTCGGGATAACGGTTGTGCGGCATGTTATAAGGATTCTCGTTTGCATCGAGAAAAACGGATGCCGCAGCACCATTATATTCATCACGTGCTGAAGAATAAGGCTTCAGACGCCAGATATTCGGACGGGTAAGTTCTTGTAATGTTTTCACCATGTTATTTATGATTTGACAATTTACGATTTTACGATTAAAATTACTTTAAGCCATCAACTCTCAATTTTCAACTTTCAATTTCCATTTCCATTTTCCAACTGCCCCAGTCTCACACTCACAGCATTCTTATGCGCATCCAGCTGTTCATTGGCAGCCATCAGCTCGATGGCAGGGCCGATGATATTTAATCCTTCCGGCTTTATCTCCTGAAAAGTTATCTTGCGGATAAAGCTGTCGAGGCTGACACCGCTGTATGCTTTAGCATAGCCGTTTGTCGGCAGGGTATGGTTTGTGCCCGAAGCATAATCTCCCGCACTCTCCGGAGTAAGAGAACCCAGGAATACGGAACCGGCATTCACGATACGTTCTGCCACGGAAAGATAATCCTCGGTTTCTATGATAAGATGTTCGGGAGCATACGCGTTGGTCAATTCAATGGCTTCTGCCATGCTGTCCACTACAATCAGTTTGCTATTGGCAAGAGACTTTTCGGCAATCTCTTTACGTGGCAGTAAGGCCAGTTGGCGTTCCACTTCCACCTTTACAGCTTGTTGCAATTCGACAGAGGTCGTAATTAATATAGCCTGACTGTCCACTCCGTGTTCTGCCTGGCTCAACAAGTCGGCGGCGACAAAAATCGGATTAGCTGTTTCGTCAGCCAAAACTTCTACTTCCGAAGGTCCTGCCGGCATATCTATCGCCACATCACGCAAGCTCACAAGCTGTTTGGCAGCCGTGACATACTGATTTCCCGGACCGAATATCTTGTAAACCTTAGGCACACTTTCCGTTCCGTATGCCATAGCGGCAATGGCTTGTATGCCGCCAGCTTTGAAAATCCGGTTGACACCTGCCACTTTTGCGGCAAACAACACAGCGGGATGTACCTTTCCGTCACGTCCCGGAGGGGTGCAGAGAACAATCTCCTTGCATCCGGCAATCCTGGCGGGAACGGCCAGCATCAGTACCGTAGAAAACAGCGGAGCCGTTCCTCCGGGGATATACAATCCCACCTTTTCTATGGCAACCGCTTTCTGCCAGCAGGTCACCCCCGGCTGAGTCTGCACTTTCTTGCCCTCAAAGCGTTGTGCGGCGTGGAAAGTCTCGATGTTCTGCTTTGCCAGGCGAATAGCTGCTTTCAAGTCTTCACTCACCAGGTTTTCCGCTTCCTGCTGTTCCTCTTCCGACACTGCCAGCGAGGCCAACACCACTTTATCAAATTTTTCTTCATAATCCCGCACAGCACGGTCTCCCTCCTCCTTCACACGGTCAATAACACTCCGCACCGTATCAAACAGATTCTCCGTATTCATCACCGGACGTTTCAGAATCTCTTGCCACTGGGATTTATCGGGATTACTAATCAATATCATAATGACATGTTTTTAAAGATTTATGCATAAACCATGATATTATTGGAGGTGTGTCAAAACTCTCTGAAGACTTTCTTTTAGGCGCTGATTACGCGGATTTCACGGATTTATTTTACCGAATCCGCGCTATTTCGCGTAATTCGCACCTAATGTCGTAACATAAAGAAAGCGTTTATATACTTTTGACACATCCTCGAGGCTTTAAATTATCATTTTCTCAATCGGCAGCACCAGAATGCCTTCCGCCCCCAATGCTTTCAGCTTTCCGATTATCTCCCAGAAACACTTCTCGTCGAGTACGGTATGTACCGAGCACCAGCCTTCTTGTGCCAAAGGCATCACCGTGGGGCTCTTCATGCCCGGAAGTACAGAGACAATCTCATCCAGTTTCTCTTTCGGGGCATTCATCAGCACATATTTCTTATCTTCGGCTGTCTTCACGGCATCCATACGGAACAACAGCTCCTTCAATATCTCTTGCTTTTCCTCGCTCATGTTCTTGTTGCCAATCAGTAGCGCTTCGGACTTCATCACAACCTCCACTTCCTTCAGGCGGTTGCTCACCAGCGTAGAACCGGAACTTACAATATCGAAAATGGCATCTGCCAGACCGATGCCCGGCGCCACTTCTACCGACCCCGTAATGACGTGTATCTCCGCATTCACCCCATTCTCTTTCAAAAAGCCGGAAAGGATACCCGGATAAGATGTCGCAATCTTCTTTCCGTGAAACCACTTCACCCCCGGATACTCAATATCCTTCGGCATGGCAAGAGACAGACGGCACTTGCTGAATCCCAGACGCTTGATTATCTCCGCATCCTCATTCTTCTCAACAAATTCATTCTCACCCACAATGCCTATATCAGCCACTCCGGTAGCCACAGACTGCGGAATGTCGTCATCCCTCAAAAACAACACTTCAAGAGGAAAGTTTGACGACTGCACCAACAACGAACGCTTCATGGCACTCAACTTAATATCCGATTCTCCCAAAAATGACATGGTCTCGTCATAAAGACGACCTTTAGCTTGTACTGCAATTCTTAACATAAGGCTATTTACTATTTACTATTTACTATTTTGAATGAGATGACAGAAAACAAAACGAGGCTTACCACTATTCGGCAAGCCTCGTCATTTATGTCATTTGTTGTACATATACACTCATACGCCCACCGAGTTATTCGTCAGGATGATGATGGTGATGATGTGCAACGATATTCTTCATATTTTTTTGTTTTAATGCGACAAAAGTAAACTAAAAGTTTGAAACTCCAAAAGATTTATCACAAAAAGTTTATTTCTTCTTTCAAATTCATCTTGCTTCACCACAGATTACACAGATTTGCACAGATTGAAATAAAAATAATCTGTGCAAATCTGTGTAATCTGTGGTGAAGCAATCAAATCAACGGCAATATTTCCTCCTGCTCCACTTCGCAGCTATGGAAATGCATTTCCGTTTCCGCTTTCTCTTTCGGGAAGGTGAAGTAAGTGCAGGTAGCTTCCGTACAAAGTTCTCCCATGCTATTGTACAGACGCGCTTCTATGATGGCGATATTCCGCTTTTGCTCCCGGAGTGAAGCCCGCAGCACCACATGCGTGTCGTTGGTCGATATGGATTTGCGGAACCGGGTCTCCATTTTCGATGTCACTCCGCCAGTCTGCAGCTTGCGGAACACTACCCAACCGCAGATTTCATCCAGCAATACGGACTGGATGCCTCCATGCAACGTATTCAGCCATCCCTGATACTCCGGACGCGGCTTCCAAATGCTCACCACCTCGTCACCGTCCTCATAAAACTCCATTCTCACACCGGCTTCATTGTCGGGAGAGCAACCGAAACAGTTGTACCCCTCCATATCTTTCCACGGATTGATAATCTTCTTCATATCGTATTCTTCTTTATCTGATTCTGATTCATAAATTCTCTCAATAAAACGTTCAATATTAGTCATTCCGATTGAGAACTACAAATTATTGATGCCTTTTTCTAAAGAAAATTAGCGGGATGCTGTTTAAAAACGGTTATTTTATTTAGCTTTGTATAAATGGAAGTGAACAACAAGATGCAAAGAGGGGCCTTTTTCTGCTTATGGATATTATTTACGTTCTCATTGTTTGCACAAAACGAGGAGAACGGTTCTGCCACGTGCGACAGCGTCGTACATAAGAACACCTTCGGAAAAGTACTGAAGAGATTCCTTGATTTCAGCGACTTCGACACTACCTATATCAGTCCCAACCGATACAATTACGCCCTGATGCTCGACCATTTCACCAATTACGAATACTACTCTGTGGGCAATGACGACCAGCGGCTCCGTTTCTCGCCCAACCCTCACAACAAGATAGGCGCTTACTTCGGATGGCGTTGGATATTCCTGGGATGGGCTGTCGACACGGACTGGCTCTACGGAAAGAAAAGCAAGAAAAAGCGCGGCACGGAGTTTGACCTCAGCCTTTACAGTTCCAAACTGGGAGTGGACATTTTCTACCGTAGCACCGGAAACGACTACAAGATACACAAGGTATCCGGCTTTTCCGACGAGATTCCCTCCAATTATTCCGAAGACTTCAACGGATTGAAAGTAAAGATGAAGGGATTGAATCTGTATTACATTTTCAACAATCGGCGTTTCTCCTATCCAGCCGCCTTCAGCCAGTCCACCAACCAGCGCCGCAATGCAGGTTCTTTCATTGCCGGATTCTCCGTATCCACCCACAATCTAAACTTCGACTATACCAAGCTGCCCGAAATCATTCAGGAAACCATGAACCCGGGTATGAAGGTGAAACATATCAAATACACGAACATCAGCCTCAACGCCGGCTATGCCTACAATTGGGTGTTCGCCCGCAACTGCCTCGCATGCCTGTCGTTCAATCCGGCTGTCGCCTACAAGACATCACGCATAGAGAAGACAGAAGAGCGGGAAGCGGACGACTGGTACAAGAATTTCAATATCGACTTCATTCTGCGTGCAGGTGTGGTATACAACAACAGCAAATATTTCGTGGGTACTTCATTCGTAGGACGGACATACGACTACTACAAAAACAGTTTCTCCCTAAACAACGGGTTCGGCACCCTCCAAATATATGCCGGATTCAACTTTTATCTGAAAAAGGAGTACCGGAAGAACAAAAAGTAAAAAAAGGCTTTCAGCCCTCATCTCCCCTCAAAAGCTATAAACACACTCCACCCCTACTATATCCTTCCGCTTATCCTTCTCCCATTGCCTGCAATAGAAGATGTCCACCTCCCAGCGCTCGGACAAGGGCAACGTAATACCCCCACGATAGCGCATCCGCTTTACTCCGAAGTGCTCTGTCTTATTCAAACCATTATACATCTCGGCCGAAGCATACGGTTCCAGCTTGCACTTCGGAATGTCATAGGCAAACTTCGCACGCGAGCGCAAGCGGAACTCATCTCTATGCCCATCGAACGTATGCTGAAAGCGCTCACGCAAGGACAGTTTCACCCTTTGCACACGGGCAGACAGAGTGCCTTCCAAACGGTAGCGGTGCCGGAACTTCCAGCCATCTGCCCCCCGATTGCGGTAATGCGTCTCATACCCAGCTCCAAGCTTCAGAAAAGGCAACAGCTTATAGCTCCCCCCCACCTTCAGCCCCCACCGGTCTGTCTTTCCCAAATCATCCTTTGTACGCCACTCCAGTCCACCGGAAACAGTAAATGCCGGCTTCAACTTATATTCGAAACCGGCATTCGCCCAAGTGGCAAAATCCTTCTCCTGCGCCCGCAGGGAAAAAGACGAAACAACCCATAGAACTATCGGCAAAACAAGTACTTTCGTGCATGAAGATATATTACTTACCATACGCTTATTCTGTTAAAGTGTCAAAGGTAAGGATAAATTCTGTAACAATTCTGTAATACTACAAATCTTGTCTGCACATTTCCGATTTTTCAATGATACTTAAAAAACAGAAACCGAGATACAAAAAACAACTCAAAGTTGCCATATATGTATGGCATCATATATATTTGTAGCATGAAAAAACACCCTTATAAGCGTTTCATAGATTATTTATTTGGGGTGATTCATTTATGTGAAATCTCTTTCAAATACTCCTCCACCTTTCCGAAGAAGGAGGTCAAATGAGAACCGTCGACAAAAGCATGGTTCACATAAATGGAAAGAGGAAATACCAGACGGCCTTCACGAGATACGGCCTTGCCGGCAGTCATCAACGGATAACTGCAACCGTTGCCTGCTTCGGCAAGTGTATAGGTTATCGAGGTGAAATACATTTTGGGAACCGCACTCAGATGGACCACATCGTAATCGCCTTGCTCGGCAAGAATCTTTTCGGCTCCATAAGGGTCACCGTCCTCGGGCATGTTTGTTATCAAGGCGTAGGCTTCGGCATAGAAACGTTCAAAGTCTTCGTAATAGGGAATGCGCACGGTATAGAATGTTTTCCCAGGAACGGCTATCGGAGAAATGATGTCCACCCGGTCGTGAAAAACAACCCGGCCTTCCTTGTCGGTACGGTAACGGAGTTCATCGACTTCATTGGCCGAACGCACCACAGCATACAGATAATAAAGGAAAAAGGAGCGCTTTGCAGCCCGGGCTGCAGCACTGGCTTCCGTGCAGTCAATCTCTGTGGTGACGGAATACCAGGAATTTACAAAACTGCGGAAAAAGCCGTAGTTATCCCGGCGTTCCCAAGCATCAATGTCTATAATGTGTTTCATACAAAAAGGGGATTTAGTGAAAAAAGGATGCCTTTTTACAAGCATCCTTTTTCCAATTCTATTTATTTCTCTTTCTTATAATTCTCCAGTCCGGTCTGCAGGAACTCGATATACTTAGGTATATCCTCGTCGTAGGAGTAGGACTTGTTGAGCGGCTTGCCTTCGTTGTCAATCAGCACGTAGAAGGGCTGCGCATTGGCGCCGAACTTGACACGCTGCAGATAGCTCCATTTGTCGCCTACGGTGCGCAGCGTGCGTTCCGTGCCGTTCTCCACAATCTTCACGGGAGAAGGAAGCGGGGTCTTGTTGTCCACGTAGAGCGTGATAAGCACATAGTCGTTGTTGATAATGTCACTCACCTTCGGGTTTGTCCATACGGCAAGCTCCATCTTACGGCAGTTCACGCAACCATAACCGGTGAAGTCGAGCATCACGGGCTTGCCATGCTGGCGGGCATACTCCATACCGAGGTCGTAATCGTCGAACCTGGCATGCACCTCATTATTGTAAAGGTTGAAATCCTGCGTCTGCATGGGCGGCGCAAAGGCACTGACCGCCTTCAACGGCGCTCCCCACAAACCGGGAACCATATACACCGCAAACGCCAGCGAGGCCAACGCCATGAAGAAACGGGGCACGCTGACCTTCGTATCGTCATCATCGTGCGGGAACTTGATTTTGCCCAGCAGGTAGAAGCCCAGCAGCGCAAAAAGCACAATCCACAAGGCGAGGAACGTCTCACGGTCGAGGATGCGCCAGCCGTAAGCCAAATCGGCCACCGAAAGGAATTTCAGGGCAAAGGCCAGCTCCAGGAAGCCGAGCGTCACCTTGATGATGTTCATCCATCCACCGGACTTGGGCATGGACTTCAGCCAGGACGGGAACAGGGCAAACAGCGTGAAAGGCAATGCCAAAGCTATGGCAAAGCCCAGCATGCCGATGGCGGGAGCCACCACGCTGCCCGTCGTGGAAACCTGCACCAGCAGGAATCCGATAATGGGTCCCGTGCAGGAGAAAGATACCAGCGACAAGGTAAATGCCATCAGGAAGATGCTGAGCAAACCGCTTGTCGCCTCGGCCTTGCTGTCTACAGCCGTACTCCACTTGGAGGGCAACGTTATCTCGAACGCTCCGAAGAAGGAAGCCGCAAACACCACCAGCATCAGGCAGAAAAGGATATTGAATACTGCATTCGTAGAGAGTGCGTTCAGTGCGCTGGCTCCGAAAACAAGCGTGATTGCCAGTCCGAGCGTCACATAAATCACCACGATGGAAGCGCCATACGTCCACGCATCGCGGATGCCCTTCTTCTTGTCCTTGCTGCGTTTCAGAAAGAAGCTGACCGTCATCGGGATGATGGGCCATACACAGGGGGTGAAGAGCGCCAGCAGTCCACCGGCAAATCCCGTAATGAAAATATAAATCCAGGACATGTCTTCCTGCGAAGTGGTTTCGCCCAAAGAATTCAGTTCACTGATGACCGGCTTCCATAGGTCCACCTTGTCCGCCACCTTGATTTCCGTCGGCCCGTCCGCACCGCCGATAGCAGCCACGGGAGCCGTGCCGGAGACAGTCTCCTGCTTTGCGGGCTGTTCTTCGGCTTTCGTTTCAGCGGCAGCGGCGGCAGCTTCTTTGGCAGCCCCTTCTGCCTTGCCGGAGAACTTGAAAGGAACTTGTGTGGGCGGCAGGCAGTTTTCATCGTTGCAAGCGCCATATTCCAGATAGCCTTCTATCTGATAAGCGCCACCCGTCAACTTCAGCTTCTGCACAAATTGCGCCGTATTCTCAAAATAGCGCACCTTCATTTCGAACAACTTATCGAAAGTAGAGATTTCCTTGCCTACGGGCTTCAGTTTACCCACCACTTCCGCTCCGGAGATTTTCTCCACATTGAAAGTCGCCGAGATAGGCCCTCCATCGCCCAAGTCGGTGGAATAGACATGCCAGCCCTTGTTAATAGCAGCCGTAAAAACGACCTCCGCTTCATCGGCAGCCAAAATCTTCAGTTCGGAATTGAACTTGACGGGGTCTTGTATCTGTGCCTGCACCGCCACAGCGAATAGCAACAGAACGAAAGGGAACAGTAATTTCTTCATGTTCTCTGATTTAATTTTTAATTTTCAATTAACTCGTAGTCCACGCAGGCACGGCTCTCTTTCACAGCAGCGATAAGCTTGCCGGCAGCCACATGGTCGGGATGGGCGGCATAGTATTTCACGTCATCCAACGTATCGAACTCACTGTAAAGAGCGATGCTCCAAGCCTCGGCAGGATTGATGTTCAGCCCGACTTCAATCTTGCGGATAACGGATATTTTAGCCGGAAGCGCTTCGATAGCTGCCTTGAAACTGTTCATCGCAGCCAACTTTTCGTCAGCCGGTGCCTCATCTTTTAACTTAAATAATACAATGTGCTTTACCATAACTTTGCCATTTAAATGATTTATCACTATATTTGTCAGCCTAAGCGGCTGTTTTAACAACTGCAAAAATACTGGTTTTGTTTCAAATATACACTTAAACGGATGTTAATAATAGGAATTGCAGGCGGAACCGGCTCGGGAAAGACCACCGTCGTACGTAAAATTATCGAAAGCCTACCGGCTGGTGAAGTGGTATTGTTGCCACAAGACTCTTACTACAAGGACAGCAGCCATGTGCCCGTGGAAGAACGGCAGAACATCAACTTCGACCACCCCGACGCTTTCGAGTGGAGCCTTCTTTCCAGGCATGTCGCCATGCTGCGCGAAGGAAGAAGCATAGAACAGCCCACCTACTCATACCTGACGTGTACCCGGCAGCCCGAAACCATCCATATCGAGCCCCGGGAAGTCATCATCATTGAAGGCATCCTTGCCTTGTGCGACAAGAAGCTGCGAAGCATGATGGACCTGAAGATATTTGTAGACGCCGACCCCGACGAACGCCTGATTCGTGTAATCCAGCGCGATGTAGTGGAACGCGGACGCACGGCCGAAGCCGTCATGGAACGCTATACACGCATACTGAAACCCATGCACCAGCAATTCATAGAGCCCTGCAAACGATACGCTGACCTCATTGTGCCGGAAGGCGGAAACAACCAGGTGGCCATTGATATATTGACCATGTACATCAAGAAGCACTTGGGGAGTTAATTTGTAATGGAGAATTGATAATGGAGGATTAAGAACGCACTAAACCCTATGAGATATGAACAGCCTGTTTTCTTTCGCCAGACATAAATCATCCATTATCAATTCTCCCGTCCCAATTATCTTGCTGTTGTTGTTGTGCTGCATCGCAGGATGCCGTGGAGGACATCCTGCCGAAAAAGAAGAAGCGGATGACCTGCAACAGATAAAGGACAGCGGAGAACTGGTCGTATTGACACTGTACAGTTCCACTTCCTACTTCATCTACCGTGGCCAGGACATGGGATTCCAGTATGAGCTAAGCGAACAGTTTGCCAAGAGCCTGGGAGTGAAGCTGAGAATAGAGGTAGCCCGGAATGTGCACGAACTCATAGAGAAGTTGCTGGCAGGCAAGGGAGACCTCATAGCCTACAACCTTCCCATCACCAAGGAATGGAAAGACAGCCTGCTTTATTGCGGCGAAGAGGTCATCACGCACCAAGTCATCGTGCAACGTAACGGCGGACGCACCAAACCACTGAAAGACGTAACGGAACTCATCGGGAAAGATGTATATGTGAAGCCCGGAAAATATTATGAACGGCTGGTCAATCTGGACGAAGAGCTCGGAGGAGGTATCCACATCCATAAAGTGACCAACGACAGTATCAGTGCAGAAGACCTCATCACCCAGGTGGCACAAGGAAAAATCCCCTATACCGTAGCAGACAATGACGTGGCACAGCTTAATACCACCTATTACCCTAACCTGAATATCGGACTCTCCATCAGCTTTGACCAGCGTGCATCGTGGGCAGTCCGGAAAGACTGTCCGCAACTGGCAGCCGCCGCCAACAAATGGCATGAGGAGAATATGACTTCACCTGCCTATACGGCAAGTATGAAACGATATTTTGAAATCGGCAAGGCCATTCCCCACTCTCCTATCCTCTCCCTGCGCGAAGGAAAAATTTCCCATTACGATGATTTGTTCAAGAAATATGCTCCCGAAATAGACTGGGACTGGCGTCTGCTGGCGTCTCTGGCGTATACAGAATCCAACTTCGACTCCACTGCCGTATCTTGGGCGGGTGCCAGGGGGCTGATGCAACTGATGCCTGCCACAGCCAGGGCCATGGGGGTGCCCGAAGGAAAGGAACAGAACCCTGAAGAGAGCATAAAGGCTGCCGTGAAATACATAGGCGCCACAGCCAAAAGTTTTTCCAAGATACCCCAGGAAGAACGCATCAACTTTGTGCTGGCATCTTATAATTCCGGTATCGGCCATGTGCTGGATGCCATGGCACTGGCCGAAAAATACGGCAAAAACAAATATGTCTGGCGTGATAATGTAGAAAACTTCATTCTGCTAAAAAGCAATGAGGAATACTTCACCGACCCCGTCTGCAAAAACGGCTATTTCCGTGGCATCGAAACTTATAACTTCGTAAGGGATATTACGTCACGCTTCGAGCAATACAAGAAAAAGATAAAAAAATAGGGATTAAGGATTAATCCCTAATCCTTATTTTCCTTCCTATTTAAAACAGATTCAGTTTGTTCTTTCTCGCTTCTTCCAGGGAAACGGTTGTCACTTGTTTCTCCCGGTTCTTTTCGCACAACTGCCGATACTTCTCATGCAGTTCTTCTTCCAGCTCCTCCTTTGTCTTAGGATTCATCAGCTTGGCTGCTACTGTAGCATTCTGTGAAGCGTCCTTCAGATGGATTACGGGAGCATGATAGACCGGAGCAATTTTCAGAGCTGTGTGAAGCGGTGAAGTCGTGGCACCACCTATCAGCAGAGGAACGTCCAGACCTGCCTTTTCCAGCTCAATGGCTACATGCACCATTTCATCCAGCGAAGGGGTTATCAAGCCACTCAATCCTATCATGTCTACCTTTTCCTCTATGGCATGCTGTACAATGGTTTCGGCAGGCACCATGACGCCAAGGTCTATTATTTCGTAGCCGTTGCAGGCCATTACTACCGAGACTATATTTTTGCCAATGTCGTGCACATCACCTTTCACCGTAGCCAGCAGCACCTTCCCGGCAGCAGTCGCACCTTCTTCTTTCTCCGACTCGATTACGGGCTGGAGGATGGCAACCGCTCTCTTCATGGTGCGCGCCGTCTTCACTACTTGCGGCAGGAACATCTTGCCTGCCCCAAACAAGTCGCCGACATGATTCATGCCTGCCATCAACGGACCTTCAATGATGGAAACAGCCTTGGGATACAGCTTCAGCGCTTCGGCAAGGTCTTCTTCCAGATAATCGCCGATACCCTTTGTCAAGGCGTACTTCAACCGTTCTTCCACAGGAGTCCCCTCTCTCCAGGCAAGTTGGGAATGGGCGGCAGCCTGCCGCTCTCCTCCAGAAGTTTTTGCCGCCTCTGCTTCCGCTTTCAAGCGTTCGGCAGTTTCTATCAGGCGCTCGGCAGCATCGGGACGACGGTTCAAGACCACATCCTCTATGCGCTCCAATATATCAGCGGGAATATCGGTGTAAAGAACGGAGGTAGCCGGATTGACGATACCCATATCCATGCCCTCGCGGATGGCATAGTAAAGGAATACGGCATGCATCGCCTCGCGAATGTAATTATTGCCGCGGAAAGAGAAGGAAAGGTTACTCACTCCTCCACTGACATGCGCACCGGGCAGATTCTTGCGTATCCATCCGGTGGCACGGATAAAGTCTACAGCATAATTGTTGTGCTCGTCCATACCGGTTGCCACGGCAAGTACATTCGGGTCGAAAATTATATCATGGGGATTGAAACCTATCTTGTCCACCAAAAGACGGTATGCCCGTTCGCAGACCTCAATCTTACGTTCGTACGTGTCTGCCTGCCCTTTTTCATCAAAAGCCATCACCACGGTCGCCGCACCATATTGCTTTATGGTACGCGCATGTTCCAGGAATTTATCTTCCCCCTCCTTCAAGGAGATGGAGTTGACGATGGACTTGCCTTGCAAGCATTTCAATCCGGCCACAATCACTTCCCACTTAGAGGAGTCTATCATGACGGGAACACGGGCAATCTCCGGTTCCGAAGCTATCAGATGGAGGAAAGTCGTCATCTCCACTTGAGCGTCCAGCAGCCCGTCGTCCATATTTATATCGATGACCTGCGCACCGTCTTCCACCTGCTGGCGGGCAATGCTGAGCGCCTCGTCATATTTCTTTTCATTAATCAGACGCAAGAATTTGCGCGAACCCGCCACATTGCAACGTTCACCCACATTCACGAAGTTATTTTCCGGTTTCACTTCCAGAAGTTCAAGCCCAGAAAGCCAAAGATTTTCCGGTCTGGGAACCGGCTGATGGGGCGTTGCACCGACAATCAGTGAGGAGTACTCGGCAATGTAGGCATCTGTCGTTCCGCAACAACCACCGATAATATTCACCAGTCCTTCGTGAATGTATTCTTTCACTTCCAGTGCCATGTCGGCAGGTGTCTGGTCGTATTCTCCCAGACTGTTAGGCAGTCCGGCATTGGGATAAGCACTGATATAATAGGGTGCACGGACGGCAAGTTGCTCCAAGAAAGGCTTCAGTTGGCGGGCTCCGAAAGAGCAGTTCAGCCCAATGGAAAAAATATCGGCATGCTGCACGGAGGCGAGAAAAGCATCCAAAGTTTGTCCCGACAAAGTACGCCCTCCAATATCAGAAACAGTCACAGAAAGCATCAAGGGTACATGAACTCCTACAGTTTCCATTGCCTGCCCGGCGGCAAAAATAGCAGCCTTCGCATTCAGCGTATCAAAAATAGTTTCTATCAACAAGGCATCCACACCACCTTCGAGTAATGCTTCTATCTGCTCACGGTAGGCATCGGCAAGTTCATCGTAGCTCAAGGCGCGGAAAGCCGGATTGTTCACATCAGGACTCATGGAACAGGTCTTGTTCGTCGGTCCTACGGAGCCTGCCACAAAACGGGGTTTGTGGGGAGTAAGAGAGGTAAACTCATCCGCCACTTCGCGGGCCAGACGAGCTGCGGCAAGATTCATCTCACGCACATAGTCCTGCACATGATAGTCGGCCATACTGATGCGGGTGGAACTGAATGTATTTGTTTCGATAATATCCGCACCTGCCGCCAGATACTTGCGGTGAATATCTTGTATCACATCAGGGCGTGTCAGACAAAGCAGGTCATTGTTACCTTTCATCTGTCCGGAAATCTGCGAGAAGCGTTCGCCCCGAAAATCTTCCTCTGTCAAGTTGTACTGCTGTATCATGGTGCCCATTGCACCATCCAGAATAAGGATGCGCTCACGCACCAAACTACCAAGTTTACTCATATTATCTTTTAAACATACGCGCCATATCGCGTTTGTCATCTTTTTCCTTCAGTGATTCGCGCTTATCATATTGCTTCTTACCTTTGGCTAGTGCCACCACAAGTTTGGCCAACCCCTTTTCATTGATAAACAAGCGCACGGGAACAATGGTGAAACCCGGGTCTTTCGTGCCGCGCATCAGTTTCTCCAGTTCCTTCTTATTCAACAAAAGCTTGCGCTCCCTGCGTGCATTGTGATTGTTGTACGAACCATAGAAGTATTCGGCCACGTGCATGTTCTTCACCCACAATTCACCGTTTGCAAAGTAACAGAACGTATCGACTAAGCTTGCTTTGCCCAAGCGGATGGACTTGATTTCTGTGCCCGTAAGCACAATGCCGGCCGTATAGGTGTCCGTCAGCTCGTAGTCGAACGTAGCACGCTTATTCTTTATATTTACAGGAGCTTGTTTCATTACATTTATCAGTTTAGCACTACCGTCAGCTTATTGAATATCCATTCAATCACTACCGGACAAACTATTAAGAAAATTGAAGAAAGAATAGTGAAACGCAAACGGTCTTTTTCTTCTACCTGCATCACCTTTTTGCTTCCTTCCCACACTACATACACGATATAGAATTGGAGCAACAGAGCCATAATGCCAAAGTCCGGCAATATGCCGATGACAATTTTCAGCATGAACACTACTACCAATGCATAACCTGCAAACTGTTGCGCCAAAGGAATATCACTGTCCAGCATAAACATGCGGACACGCAACCCATTGATGAGATAGGCTGCCAAAAAATATCCTCCAAACAAGGATACAGCCACCGCACAGCATTGTGTCATGGCATATTGAAAACTTTGCGGTCCGTCCCATCCCATCTTCATCAAAGAGCCGATGAAAACGGACAACCCGCATAAACCAATCATAGGATAGACAAAAGCAGTAAAAACTTTTCGCCTATCCTCTAAACTAATTTCCTCCCAAGCACGAGCCGGAGAGGAAATCAGTAGTATTGCTATATGAAATAATTCTTTGTAGTTCAAATCTTATTTATCTGCTTCTTTCTTTGTTACTGTATATGTCTTCTCTTCTGTCTGAGAATCATCCAGTTTCATTGAATATTGATTTACGTTCGCTACAATCTTAACAACAGGAGGATTTTCAAAAAAGCCGGTTTCTCTTTTATAACGACTAATCACACTTCTCAAATCGTATGCCTTATAGAACAATCCCAATCCATAATAGCCACCTGTATTTGCAGTCAAATTCCAAGAGGTACTGTTAGCGGATTCAGAATCTTTATTTGAATTATGAGCCAAATACAATGTCAGTTCAGGGCCATTGTCCTCATTCGGATAATACATCAACGACAAGAAATGTTTCTTGTTATTAATATAATAATTCATCGGAACAACAATCGTATAATCATCATAGAAGAATTGCGGTTCATATTTCATACCACTTGCATCATATCCCACTGAAATAATGGCAGCATTGTTAGAGTGTGCAAGAGAGTCGTTTGCAGACACACCCTTTTCTTCTACGATTTCCACCGGATTATCCAAAGATTCGATAGAATACAACTCAACACCTTTGATATCTTTGGAATCTTTAGGTATATCCACTTGGGTAGGATCCCAACGATAGGCTATATTCACCACTTTATCACTCAATTCTGATATTTTGAGGCCATTAGCCTCTAAAACAGAAATAGAAGCCGGTGTTGGGGTAATAGTTATGCCGCCCTCGCCTTTAAAAGAGGTATAGCCCATATAACTCTGAACTTTAACCATACCACCTCCGTAACTGTTAGGATCACTTTCAGAATTCAGACACGAAGTTAAAGAAACGCCCATTAATAAGCTAAAGGCAACCATTAAGAACTTAAATTGTTTCATTTTCTTATAAAATTAGAGTTTGCAAATTTAAATAAAAGAATTGAGTAATATAATACTCTCCTCGTTTTTTCATTGTTTTTAAGATTAAATGAAAGATTAATTTAAATACTGCATGTCACAGTAATATTTAACATTTATATCAGTTAATCCACACTACACAATCTTGGCAAACAGTTCCAAATGTTCATCCACATAGCCGGCAACCAAAGCTGTATATTCCTCTTCTTTCTCCAAGAATTCATCTTCCAGTTCATCGAAAGCCTCATATTGCTCGTACATTGCCATAAACTCCTCGTCTGTGCGTTCACGCTCCAAGTCGTCACGATGGCTATCGTATATTTTCCTGGCAGCATAAACCAACTTACTCAAATCGCCCACTCCCCACAAACGCATCACTTTGGCAAACGGATTGTCGAAAATATAACCGCCATAACCATTTTGAATCAGTTGGCAGAAGCCTCCCTCCATCACTTCATCACGGAATATCTGATAGGCCAACAAAGAATGCTGTTCACCGGTAAGCAAAGACATCGTCCCTGCAGTCATTTCTCCGCCTATTTCTTTCTTATAAGCATCAGTGAATACGCCGATAAACGCATCCATCCCTTCGCCGGCAGCCTGGCGCAATGCCACATCTGTAACTTCTATCATAGTTTGTTTTTTATTTATTATGCCACAAAGGTAAGACTTTGCAGCCATAGTCAAACACGGACTCCTCTTTATTTTCTTCGCCTTGCCAACCAGTTGGCAAGATTTTGCCTTACCATTGGCAAAACTGTGCCACCGTGTTGGCAAAACTGTGCCATAGGCATGGCAAAAAATCACCAAGACGCAAGCAAGGGGTTTTAAAAAGACTCTTCCTGATTAACAAGCACATACCCTATTGATTCACAAGCCCTATCAGAGACGAAAAAACAGTCAACTGCAAACTCTACTTTACATTCCGCAGAAATTCAACTTCTCATTACTTCTTTTTAATAAAAAAGTCAAATTGAACAGTTGGCAGAAACGGGGAAAACAACTAACTTTGCACCCGACTAATAAAAGAGGACTACGTTTTTTTAATTATATCACTTAAAAAAGAGCTAATTATGACTTATTCACACGAAGTGGAACACATGTGTGTTGTGAAGAAAGGTCCTAACCACGGACCGGCTCCTATTCCCGAAGAAGGTAAATGGGTAAAAGCGAAAGAAATTGTTGACATCTCTGGTCTGACACACGGTATTGGCTGGTGTGCTCCTCAGCAAGGTGCATGTAAATTAACCCTCAATGTAAAGGAAGGCGTTATTCAGGAAGCTTTGGTTGAGACTATCGGTTGCTCCGGTATGACTCACTCTGCTGCCATGGCATCAGAAATCCTCCCGGGAAAGACTATCCTTGAAGCATTGAACACTGACCTCGTTTGCGACGCCATCAATACAGCTATGCGCGAGCTCTTCCTGCAAATCGTTTACGGTCGCACTCAGTCGGCTTTCTCTGAAGGCGGTTTGATGATTGGTGCCGGCTTGGAAGACCTGGGTAAAGGTCTGCGTAGCCAGGTAGGTACACTGTACGGAACTTTGGCTAAGGGTTCTCGTTATCTGGAAATGGCAGAAGGTTACATCAAGACTATCGCTTTGGACAAGAACGACGAAATCTGCGGTTACGAATTTGTTCATCTGGGCAAGTTCATGGATGAAATCAAGAAAGGTACAGACGCCAATGAAGCATTGAAGAAAGTTACCGGTACATACGGCCGCTTCACTGAAGAGCAAGGTGCAGTTAAACACATTGACCCACGTCACGAATAATATAAGGAGGAAAGACATATGATTAGAGAAGTAAAATTTGAAAGCCAAGACCGTCGTATCAAGCAGATTCTTGCTGCATTGAACGCAAACGGTATCAAAGACATCGAAGAAGCCAATGCTATCTGCGAAGCTCATGGTCTCGATCCTTATAAGACTTGTGAAGAAACTCAGCCCATCTGTTTCGAAAATGCAAAATGGGCATACGTTGTAGGTTGCGCCATCGCCATCAAGAAGGGCTGCAAGAACGCTGCTGAGGCTGCAGAAGCTATCGGTATCGGTCTGCAGGCATTCTGCATCCCGGGTTCTGTAGCCGACGACCGCAAGGTTGGTATCGGTCATGGTAACTTGGCAGCCATGTTGCTGCGCGAAGAAACCAAGTGTTTCGCTTTCTTAGCAGGTCACGAGTCATTCGCTGCTGCCGAAGGTGCAATTAAGATTGCTGCTAAAGCTGACAAAGTACGTAAAGAACCCCTGCGTTGCATCCTGAACGGTCTCGGCAAGGACGCTGCACAGATTATCTCTCGTATCAACGGCTTTACATACGTTCAGACTCAATTCGACTACTATACAGGCGAACTGAACGTTGTTCGTGAAATCGCATACAGCGACGGTCCTCGTGCCAAAGTAAAATGCTACGGTGCAGACGATGTTCGCGAAGGCGTGGCTATCATGTGGAAAGAAGGCGTGGATGTATCCATCACTGGTAACTCTACGAATCCGACCCGCTTCCAACATCCGGTTGCAGGTACTTACAAGAAAGAACGTGTATTGGCTGGCAAGCCGTACTTCTCAGTAGCATCCGGTGGTGGTACTGGCCGTACTCTGCACCCGGACAACATGGCTGCCGGACCGGCTTCTTACGGTATGACAGACACTATGGGTCGTATGCACTCTGACGCTCAGTTCGCTGGTTCATCCTCAGTTCCTGCTCACGTGGAAATGATGGGATTCCTGGGTATCGGTAACAACCCGATGGTAGGATGTACAGTGGCTTGTGCTGTGGACGTTGCTACTGCTTTGAGCAAATAATATTGAAATTATTTATATGGAGAGTACTTTTTTAAGTACTCTCCTATTTTTTATTAAAAACAAAAACTTTTGGAAAAGCGTTTCCATTCCATTACTTATTAAAAGATATTTGAGCTTTTATTCTCTCAATCTGAAAACCGCCAATTTGAAGTTCACGAGAATAAGTAGATGAAGGTTCACGTCCTGTTTGGGCGTGAACTGTTCGTGCTTATTTATGAACAAGGTGCTTGGCGGTGCCTCAGATTGAAATAAGTCACGAATGGTTCCGCCTTTTTTATTTCTGTATGATACACATTGGAAAACTGATAGAGGAAGAGCTTCACCGCCAAGAACGCTCTGTGAGCTGGTTCGCCAAAAAAACTCTGCTGCGAACGGACAAATGTGTATTCCATCTTCAAGCGTACCAGTATCGACACCGCCCTACTGCTGCGCATTTCCATCGTGCTGCAACACAATTTCTTTCAACACTACCTCACCGAATTAGACCGGAAACAGGTCAATTAAGTCCCGGCTTAATCAAGAAAAGCGTGATTTTTCTTCAACACATTCGTGAATTATACTATCATTCCAAAATGATATGCAAACATCTGCCGCCCTATCTTTGCAGAAAAAACAAATGAGAATTATCATATACATTCTGTTTTCATTATTCTTTTCCGCAAAACTATGTGGAGAAAATTTCAGAATCGATAAATATCGATGTTCCAACAAATTATACACTCACATTATCAATCACATATTTCGCAGCCATAATAATAATAAAGAAATATCATTATCCAATGAAGGTAATATCATATATGTATCATATGCCAACAAAAAGAATATCTCATTCCACAAATCAGTTGAAAAGGACGATGTTTTCCTCAAAAAGAAAGGAAAATACATTGCCAACCTATTTATAAAGAAGAATCAATATGACACTATAGTTGAGGCTTATTTCATTGTCATTAGAAAAAACAAACAGATAGCAAAGATATCACTTACTCGTATATAAGTTATGCAACGATATATCTATATAATACTATTACTCATACAAGCATCTGCCAGTTTTACACAAAACATAGCCACAGATGACTACATTGGCTTTTATCAGGATTTTCTCAGCAGTCAAAAAAACAGCAGATGCGCTATGTATCCCTCCTGCTCTCAATACGGAAAAATGGCCTTTAAGAATTTCACTTTTCCCAAAGCCATAACCCTGACTTGTGACCGAATTATAAGATGCAGCCACGATGCACGTTACTATGACATTACTTACCAATCGGGAAACAGAAGTCTCATAGATTATCCGCAAGACAATTTTCCTACACAAATAATCCATAATCGTTATCAAGCGCCTCATACAGATATCTTAAAATGGAGAAGCGACAGAGACAGCAATATACTTTTTATCAACCAATTAATCAACAAAGAGGAGTATTATCCTGCACTATTGGAAATAGAACGACTACTTTTTTCCAACCAAGGAGACCATCAGCTGTATAAACTAAAGCTTCTATGCCACAGAGGACTGAAAGAATACGAAGAAGGCATTTTTGAATACGAAGTTACATTTCCTGACACTATCAAGAAAAACACTGAGCTTCAAATGCAGGCAGCTATCTTATATTATTGCACAAATAATTTCAGCAATGCTATAAACTTGACAGAGAAAATAAGACGTGATACAGTTTCATTTCCCGATGTTCAAAAAGCAAATGCATTATACGGTATTCTTTCCGCACAAAACGAAGAATACGAAAACTCTTTGAGTTGCTTCAATCAAAATGCAGGGACTTCATCATTCAATCAGCAAAGCATTGATATTATCAAACAAATGATGAAACAGAAAAAGAAGAATCCTACAATGGCCCGAATGCTATCAATAATTCCCGGAGCAGGATACTTATATACCAAGCATAAAGGAAGTGCACTGACAGCTTTCTTAGTCAACTCCTTATTAGGTTACGCTACCTATACCAGCATAAAAAAGCAAAACTATGGAGTAGCAGGAGTTTGCGGTTTCTTATCATTGTCATTCTATATAGGAAATATAAACGGAGCAGGCAGAAGCGCCATTCGATACAATTCAAAAAAGAAGAACGAACAAATCAGAAAATTAGAAAGGATAAACAACATTTTTTATTAACTAAATCATTTTTATTATGTTTACAAAATTAACAAAAAAGGTTTATTTCAAACCTGCAGTGTTATTAATGGCCATTGCAATGTTGACAATGTCATTTACAATGCCTGGCGAAGTGGTTATATTAAGAGCCGGAACCAGCATTCCATTAGAGTTGGTATCAACATTATACAGCAGCAATGTCAGAAGCGGACAAATGGTAGATTTCAGAGTATTGAGTGATGTCAAGGCTAATGGAAAAATCGTCATTTCAGCAGGTTCTATTGCACAAGGACAGATTACAAGAGCCAAAAAGAGAGGTTTACTGGGTTCTGAAGGAGAACTGGAAATAGCTATCAAAAGCGTAAAAGCTGTTGACGGAACTACTGTTTATTTGTCAGGAAACAACTTATATGATGAAGGTAGCAATAAACTCGCGTTATCTATTGTTCTGACGATTTGCTGTCTGTTCGGTTTTCTCATCAAAGGTGGCAAAGCAGAAATTCCCGCTGGTGCACAAGTACAAGGAACAGTAATTTCAAATGTAGAAATCAATCTATAAGAAAGTTTCTCCAACCTAATCATTCTCAATAGGACTTCGCTTCATCGCATCGCATTCTTGATGAAGTGAAGTCCTATTCTACTTTAGAAGAAAAAAGGAAACAGCAGGAACGCCTGAACCAAGAAAAAGCTATAAGAGAGGGCAGATTAAATTACAACACATAAAGTTCTTTGGCAATGTGCCTTACCAGATGACAGGCCTCGCTTGTAACAGCCAAGAGTTCTGTGCAGTTCTCACACAAATAAGACTGCGACCTTAACCCCATCAGGAATTCCTCTCGCCCATAATCGCCACCTTGATTACCCCCTCCAGCCTATTCTCAAAAATACGGTAGGCTTCGTCAATTTCCTTCAACGGGAAACGATGCGTGACAAGCGGTGTGGTATCTATCTGTCCCGCCGCTATCAGGCGCAGTATCTCGGCACAATCGCACCCATCCACACCACCGGTCTTGAAGACAAGATTCTTGCCATACATCTCCGGCAAGGGCAATAACTGAGGCTGGTCATAAAGCGCCACAATGGTGACAATGGCATTGGGACGGGCACACTCCCATGCCAGACGGAAAGTATCTTCCGTACCGGCAACTTCAAGTACGACATCCGCCCCACCATGGTCGCTATGCTTCCTCACAAAGTCTTTGCAGTTCTCCGGCCCAATGACCAGCACCTCCGGATAATGCTCGCGGACAAAACGGATTCTTTCGGCCGACTGCTCGCAGACAATAATGTGACGGGGCTTCTTCAGCAGGGTACAAAGCAGGGTGCAAATACCCGTCGGCCCGGCACCGATGATGAGTACAGTGTCTTCCTCGGTTATTTCGGAGATACGGGCAGCCCAGAAGCCGGTGGCCAACACATCGCCTACCAAGAGTGCCTGCTCGTCGCTTACCGTATCGGGAATACGGTTCAGTCCCTGGTCGGCATAGGGCACACGTACATATTCCGCCTGGCCGCCATCGATACGGCACCCCAAAGCCCAACCGCCATTAGTGTCGGTACAGTTGTTCACATATCCGTGACGACAAAAGAAACATTTACCACAAAAAGTCTCCACATTCACAGTCACACGGTCGCCGGGCTTTACCGACTCAACTTCGGCACCCACCTGCTCTACGATGCCCACCATTTCGTGTCCTACCGTAATTCCGGGTACGGCGCGCGGTACACTTCCATGCTTTATATGCAAGTCACTGGTGCATATGCTACCCAGTGTCACCCGCACAATAGCATCACGTGCATCTTCCAATACCGGTATCGGTTTCTCAAGCAATCCGAACTTTCCGTGTTCAATATAAGTATATGCCAACATAATATATGCTTTTTTGAGTTATCACTTCTAAACGCGAAGTTGCCAGAAAGCAACAGCCGCTGCGGCCGCCACGTTCAGCGAATCTACACCGTGCGCCATGGGGATACGAACCACATAGTCGGCTCCCGCAATCGCTTCGTGCGAAAGACCATCTCCCTCAGTACCCATCACAATAGCCAACCGGGGCTCGGTCTTCAAAACGGGATTGTCTATGGAAATGGAATTGTCCGTAAGCGCCATGGCCGCCGTGCGGAAACCCAACTCACCGAGCGTATCCAGAGGACCGTCCATCCACGTCCACGGCACAAGAAAAACCGTTCCCATTGAAACCCGGACCGCACGACGGTTCAGAGGATCGCAGGAATTACGCGTCAACAGCACAGCATCCATGCCAAGAGCTGCCGCCGAACGGAAGATGGCCCCAATATTGGTGGTATCCACCACCCCGTCGATAACCACAATACGCCGGGCTCCCCGGCAGACGTCCTCCATACTCTTCGGAACCGGGCGGCGCATGGCACAAAGAACGCCACGCGTCAAAACGTAGCCGGTCAGCTCGGCAAGCAATTCCCTACCGCTTGTGTAGACGGGTATATCGCCACAACGCTCAATGATTTCAGCAGCATCCCCATAGATGTGCTTGTACTCACACAAAAGGGCCAAAGGCTCGTAGCCGGCATCCAGAGCCACCTTGATAACCTTAGGACTCTCAGCTATAAACAGCCCTTTGTCCGGCTCAAGGCGATTGCGTAACTGGGCTTCGGTAAGGGTACTGAATATCTCCACACCGGGATGGGTCAAAGATGATATTTCGATAACAGGCATCGGATGATTTACTATTTGACGATTACTATTTACAATTCATGGCAGAAAGCCCTATAACCCCTTTATTGTCTTCATCAGTTGTTCTCCCAGTCCGATGGTATATCCTTGCGATACAAAGACCACCCGATTGAAAGTATCGGCTATGATGAATATCGGCAGGCTCTCTTTGTGCTTCAACTTCATACTTTCTGCAATCTGCGCAGCGATACCGTCCGTATCTATACCATAAATAATGGTAGAGGGCAAATCGGGGAATGACTCGCGGGCGAACTTGCCGGCTTTGGCCTCATCAGGGAACAGCAACACCATCTTACGCCCCCACTTCTCCAAATCAGCCTTGAATGAAGCGATGTCGCGCAACGCATGATTGGTAGGTTCTTGATTGACACCCAGAATGCCTACGACAAAGTAACCGCGCCCACAAGCCTGCAGCAGACTCTGCCGGGCTGCGGAGCCGGCGTCCGGCAGCGGAGTGAAGAGAGACTCCGAATTAAAGTTCCCGATAACCTGCACCTCATCCTCGCTCTCGCGCATCACCAATTCAATTTCCGTTGTCTTCTCCGGCAGAATATTGAAAAAGGTGGTTTTAGAAAGTACCGCACCGCTGGCAAGGCGTGTACCGGTCACCAAAACATAATCTCCGGCCTCCAGAGCTGTTCCTTCCTTCAGAAGATTGCTCCATGTAGTACCGCCGCCCATATCTGCATCGCCTTCGTCATAGGAAAGCAATTGCAAACTGCCCTGCGGGGTCTGTTTGGAAAGAGTGAAATGAGAATAGTATTTCGGGTTATCCAACGAACGGATAGGCTTATAGGAAGCCACCAACTTTCCCTTCGAAGCAATTCCTTCTGCCATAAAGACCGGCTCTTCCGGATGATGGTTCAAGTCCACATCCATCGCACCATCATCCCCTATCAACTGTACTTTGCCGGTCACTCCGTTGATACGGGCAGGGATTGCCATGCTGCGTGCCATGGAGACGAAGAAAATGTCACGACTATGGGCATCAGCCACACGGGCCTTCCAGACCCCTTCCGGAGAAATGGGAGCCCCTCCCAAATTACAGTCATTGTCTACCCGGATATTCCGGGCCACCCATGCCACCAGTTTCATCGGCTCTGCCTTGTATGCCTCAGCCTCTTCCTTTGAAACGGCCTTCTTGAAGAAACCCTTGTAGGGAGTCAGCATTTCGTTGCTTACACGAGGATTGCGCACATATCTGCGGAAATAATCGGGATTCTTGCACATGCCGGATTGCATGTGGTCCATCAGTACTTCCAGCGTAACGTCGCGAAGGTCTTTTGCCGAAATCCGTTGCAGCAGGTCCAGTCCTCCTCTCTTTGACTTTTCAGAGCGCAACCGTGCCATGAAGTCGGCAATGACCCGATGGTTTCCTCTGGAAGCGACCAGTATCCGTGAAACGGCATCTTCGTCGAGCTTGTACCGCCGGGCAAAATAACGCGCCGTCTCATCCGTCATGAACATAGACACATAAGCGTTGCGGATGGAATCTTCATGGACCATGCGGCGGTCATTCGCCGCACGCTGTTCGGGCGTAACCGCCGGCAACTCCGCATTTTCGGGGGGCGGCACAAGTTCAAAATCTACCGCATGGCCGTCGCCGGCAGTCTTATCCATCTTCACAACCAGTTCATGGTCCTTACCGAAAGACAGTTTGGCATAGCCGAATTTTCCGTCTTTGGAAGCCCATACCAGCATGTCACCCTTACCGGCCGTCAAAAAAGCCTTTCCCTCTGCATCGGTCTGCTTCCGGGCTACAGTATAGAACTCCGCATAATTATAGAGCTTGAACTCCACACAAGCATCAGACACCGGATTTCCATGTCCGTCCATGACCGTAACTGTGGCCTTAGCCGTCGGTGCATAGTTACCGATTACATTGATTTCCGTATAAGTAGGAGTGACAGACATCACTTCCTCCGCTCCTTCATAACGTCCGAAGACCTTGGTATGCATCAGCATACCGCGACTGGCCGGAGCATTGAACCAACCAAGGTTGAGTACCGGTTCGGGTTCGCAGGCTCCAAGAAAATACCATTTCCCGTCTGCCCATGCTTCTACCCACGCATGATTGTCGTCGGTATGCGCCCACCGGGGTGTGTAGACCTGACGGGCAGGGATACCCACCGAACGCAAGGCGGCAACCAGCAAGGTAGATTCCTCGCCACAACGCCCGTATGCCGTGCGTACCGTTGCCAAAGGCGAACTGGTACGGGCATCGGAGGAAGTATAGATAGCCTTCTCGTGGCACCAGTGGTTCACCTCCAGAATGGCATCATAGAGGGACAGAGACTTGACACGATTCTTCAGTTCTTCGTAAAACACTACCCGTGCACTGTCCAGATGCTCATTGTTGACCCGCACCGGAAGTACAAAATGACGAAACAAATCCTCAGGAATAACTTTTCCCCAAGGCATCTCATCGGCAGCCTTTTGGGAGGCGCGCACGTTCATCAGATGAAATTCTCCGGAATAATCGGCAATGTCTGCCAAAGGCATATAGGCATAAAGGAACTCCAAAGCTTCGCGTTCGTACGACGTCAAGTCCGTATCGAATATGGCAAACAAATCGCCCTGCGGCAACCTTTCTTTTTTTTGATTGAAGTCTTGCTCCACACGTTGGCGGTAAGAAGTGTCTGTAATGAAAGAACGTTTGCCGCAAGAGGCAAGCAAACATACCAGTCCGAGAAATCCCAGAAGTCGTGCAACTCGTTTCATAATGCAATTATTAAGGTTGAGCCACAAAAATAGTGTAAATCGTCCGCAAAAGAAAATTAATTCCCGTTTTTACTTACATAATCACCCTACTTCAGATGTATCACCAAAGTCGTGTCTCCGGAAAAAGTGAAGCTGCATTTGTCATAAGACGGCGGGCCCATAACGCCTTGAGCATCATTGCTGAACCCGTACTTCTCTGTAGGAATGCCGAAAACGGCAGTATCCAGTTTCCCGTTTCCGTTCTCGTCTTGAAACAACGAAATGGCATACGTACCCGCAGGTAACCCCTGGCAAGGAATGGAGAGCGACGTATCTTTCACATCTATCCGGAAGGCGGTCAAGGGTTTCTTCATGAATGTTTCTTCCGAATTGTAGATGGCGACATAGAGATGCCCCTCCACCTTTTCAATGTCACACACTTCAATAGTCAGGTTCTGGGCAAAGAGCAGCTGGGCGGCACTTTGCATTACAAATACTAAAAAAATAATCATTGCTTTCATCTTTGTTTATTTTAAAAAGGGTTATTGTCTAAAAATTGGATACATCGTAGGCGGCCTTCTTGCCTAAAGTCACATATACTCCTACATAGAAAAAATGGTCGCTGGAAGCCAGGACAGCCTTGTTATCCACCTTACCGAACTCATTCTTCCGGCAAAGGATATTGCTGGCGGAAGCATGGATAATTACCTTCTTGCTTGCCAGGAAGGTCACACCCAAATCCAGACTGTTATAAGGCTTCACTTCATCGTTCATCAGACCCAGCAGCATGGGGTTATGATAAGGACGTCCGCTACTGAAACGGTCGGTCACGCTGACAATGGAACGCAGGCGAGGCAAGGAATACTTCACCACCCAGGCTGCATTATGCCGTGTGGCATACTGAGGAGTAGTCAGTTCCAGATACTCCCGATATTTACGTTTGGCTATATTATAGGTATAGGATAACTGGTATTCCAGATTCTTGAAGGACGCTCTATCACGGAAGAACAAGTCTATGCCTTTGCTGTGTCCATAACCGTTGGAGGTCAAGAATACAGCTTTCGTATCGGCATCCGTTTCCTCCAATGCCAGACGGTCATAATCCTTATAATAAAGTTCAGCTTTACAGAAACGCCCTTCATAGTCGTACTGAACGCCTAAATTGTACTGCATACATACTTCCGACATCAACTGCGGCCGACGCACCAGACAGTTGTTCTCGGGCAACTGTGTGTATCGCCCTACAATCCCCGACAGCATCATGTTTCCCCAATAATAGTTCGCCGCCAGCCGGGGAGAGAAATTCATCTTACGGTTCGGAGAAGTGTATTCCGTGCGAAAAGAAAACTCCATCTTCAATTGTTCCATCGGATAATAAGCCATCGAAAAGAAACCCGCACCAATGGTAGGCGACATGCGATTGCTGTCATCCGTCCCGCACAACAGATAATGATTCCTGTAATTGCGGATATAGCTCTCTATCCCCATATCCAGGCGGAATACCGATGACAGCCGTTTGGAAACTTTAGCCTTCAGATGCGTCTCTTGCTGACGTTCCAGCCAGTTATCACCCGAAACAACTGCTCCTCCGATTCTCCGGTTATAGTAAGAATAGGCCGCCCCTGCAAACCAACTCCACTCTCTGGAAGTATGCCTGCGAAAGGTTGCATTTACATAGATATTGTCTTCACCCAGCCCGAACAATCTGCGGTTATCCCCTTCGTAAGTGGAAAAGTCCGTCCGGTCGTATTGTGCGTAAACCTTCCATACCACTCTTTCATCAAGAGTATAACGGAACTGGACAGCTCCGGAAAACATCCGGTAAGGCTTCTCGAAATCCCTCCTGCCCGAATAAACCTTGTCATACAAACCCAGGTTCTGATAATTCAAGTCAACAGACAAGGATCCTCTGTCAAAAGTCTTTGTGCCCCCTCCACCAACACCGACAACGGAAGCGTTCACTCCGACTTTATCGACCTTGCTGTAATCTTTTGTTTCCAATGGCAAGACTGCCGAAAGCGCTTCTCCATATTCTTGTGAAGCGCCTCCCGAAGCAAGGTTTACCCCACTGAACATAAATGTAGAGTAACGGCTGCGAGCAGGGGTATTTATTCCGTTCGAAGTATAGGGATTCAGTACATGCATTCCATCAATAAAAGTCTGCGTCTCGTAACTGCCTCCACCACGTACCAGCAATTTACCGGTTTCACCCTGCACTTGCGTACCGGGCAAAGTCTGCAATGCCTTGTATAAATCACCGTTCGCACCGCCCACCGTAACCAGTTCCACCGGATGCATATCGCTCCAACGGCTGTTGGCAGCAGGAGTTCTGGCTCCTTTTACCACTACTTCTTCCAAAGCGACACTGTCTATATTAAAATTCAGACGTACTGTATCGGTCACTGATTTCTGCGCTACGGAAGGCTGTGTATAAAGTAATACGCCCAATATCCCAAAGACTGTTTCCCGTTTCATATCTTTACATTCGTTGTGTTTCCTGCCGCAAACATAAAGGAAGGGTATAAGACAAAAAAATATCCGGGACAGACAGCCCGGATATGTGACAACCAACAAACTTTTTGTGACGAACAACGTATTTCTGTGACGAGTGACTAACTCTTTGTCCGGTTTTCAATCAATGCTTTCACCTCTTTGGCGTATGCGCGTGAAACCGGAACCTCCTCTTCGCAACCCTCCAGATTCAGCTTATATCCCTGAGAGTTTCCATCTACTTTCACCACCATCCGGATGTTTACAAGAAAGGCCCTATGGCAACGGATAATAAAAGGGCAAGCAGAGACAGCTTCCTCTGCCTGCTTCATGGTGGCACGCAACAATCTCCATGTAATTTTCTTTTCTTTATCCGAATCTGAACGGTAACCTACTTTTACGTAATTCCCCTTTGCCTCTGCATAAAGGAAATCTCCGGCCTTTACTTCCAGCATTTCTTTGGTGCCACCGGCAAACACCAACGCTTCTTCCGAGGAAAACACCTTGTCTTCCAAGCTCGCTATCCCAACTTCCGGGGATATTCTCCTTGAAAGGTGACCGTTCATCTCCATAGCTTCTTTCAGATTGCGGGTCAGTTGCAAATTGCGGTTCCACATCAGAAAAAATATGGTAGGAAAAGGTGCCAGCACCATTACCCAAGACAAAGCCAGAAAGAACAACCGCTTGTCCAACCACATTCCCATCAACCATGATTGATAGGCCCAAATCCCCACTGCTATCAGCAACAACATCAGCAGCAAATTCAACACATGCTTACCCAATGTCCAGTTCTGCTCCTTGTAATAAGCAGGAAATAATGCCGGAAGCAAATAGGTGAAAACTCCCGAAGCACCTGCCGCAATCAATGCAGAACCGGCAACCACCCCAAACACACTTCCCTTTATCCGGGAAATACCGAACGGCTGAAGTATATATAATATCAGAAAAATAATGGCCGAAGGTATCACTACTGCCTTCCAGCGTTGATAAAACGTAGGATAAGGACTCCGCCAAAGTTCCGCCAATTTCCCCATAAGTATATAGTCTCTCTTGTTTACATGGTAATATATGCAAAGATAATACATTTACTCAACACATGCTCATACAGATACTATATTATCAATCTGTTTTATCACACGACAAGGATTTCCCACCGCCACACAATTCGCAGGAATAGAACGGGTAACCACACTCCCCGCCCCGATAACGCTGTTCCTCCCGATGGTGACACCAGGCAAAATGACAACCCCTCCACCAATCCATACTCCATCCTCTATTCGTACAGGTAAGGCATACGTACGGCAGATTTCTTGTCCTTCCGGACAGTCCTGCACCATACGTTCATCTACTTTGGTAGAATGGGTTGCCGTATATATCTGTACATTAGAGGCTATTAAGACGTTGCTACCTATGTCAATACGATTGTTGTCCACAAAGGTACAATTCATGTTGACAATTACCTTGTCGCCCATAAAAATATGCTTGCCACATTCACAATGGAAGTCAATATCCACATGCACATTCTTGCCTACATGTCCCAACATCTCACACAACAACTCCCTCCTGCGCTTGCTATCGGCATAATCTGTGGCATTGAACTGTGCCAGGAGACGTTTTGTACGCAAAATCATCTCCACTATTTTCGGGTCCCTGCTTCCTATAAAAGGTTCGCCAGCCATGCACTTTTCATATTCTGTTTTCATACGCATCCTTTTTTTGCGGACAAAAATACAAAACTCTAATGTATAGGAATTTATCCTATGTTAAAAAATACCCCTTTGCCCTGATACGACTCAATGATTGTTGTGTAATGCCAAGGAAAGAAGCGATATGTCCCAAAGTCACTCTATGAAAAAGGGCCGGACACTCACTCATTAATTTTTCATAACGCTCATACGCAGACAAGTTGAGGCGAGATATATGAATATCTTGTAAGCGAAGAAAATTTTCCTGTTGTAACACCCTCATCCAATTTGCAATATCTATATCTGACTTATACAACTCATTAAGCGTTTCAATGGAAATAGAATAGACCAGTGTTTCTTCCAATGTTTCCACGTATTCAAAGCCTGCTTTGTTCCTATATAAATCCCACGAGCCACAAGCTACATCACCTTCCATGGAGAACCATGTCGTTATTTCTTTTCCATCGTGCAAGGTGTACGAGCGTGTCATTCCCTTCTCTATGAAGTGGACTTGCCTATCAAATTGTCCTGCACGGATAATAAGTGTTTTGGCAGGAAACACTTGCTTTTCAAAACCATGTGTCAATGCCGCCAATGCTTCATCTGAAACCGGATAATAAGCTCTTATTGTTCTGACAATATTCTCCATACTAAAATATTTCTTTTTACAAAGGTATAAAACAAGGAAGAGTTTGCGAAACTTGCGTAACATATTTGTCATATATAGATTGCAAAATCTAGTATTTCTAAAGAAAATAAAGGATGAATGGCTATTTTTTATGTTATAAAACACATTTCTCGCAAACATTTCGTATCTTTGCAACGTTATAAGATAAAAGAAAAGATGTAAAAACCCGCTTTCCGAAACGCGGAGAGCACAAAAAGATGAGAATTATGAAAAAGAATGCAAATGAAATTTTTATGTTACAGTACCAAATCAAACGCTATCAGGCAAGGGGTAATGGAACAATGTGTCAAACACTGAACGGTAAACTACAAAAGCTGCTTGCAAAGCAGTCCCTCGTAACCATGTAAAAAAACACCTTTAAATATAATGAATAAAGGGCAGGGAACTTTTCAGTTCTCTGCCCTTTTTCTTTTTTATCCATCTATACTAATGGTTAGCACCAACTACAAACTCGCTTTGCATCCTTATCTCCCTACCGTCAACCGAAATTCCTTGTAGGGTAATTATATATATTCCGTTCATATCCGAAGTATAAAAGTTGAGTGTACTCATAGCGGGAGTTATCTCCGGATTCCAATAAAGTGTATGTCGAAAATCCGGTAAGCGGGAACCGGCTTGTTTCTCTGAATTGTATGATGGAGCAACAAATGCGATTCTCTTTTGTGGAAATTCATAAGAAAACATCTGTGAATTCTTATCCAAACGTATATCAGGCAATGTTCCCCGATGGGTTATAAACGAAACAATTCCATCATACAACTCCCCCCCAAAAGTATATTTGCCGGTATAACGATGTATATAGTGTATCAAACGGGCATCATAGTTCAGAATGGTTTCATGGTCATCAAATGGAATCCCGTCTAACAACACCAGTGTTTTCATATTACTGAATCTCCTTATATCCGGTTGCAGTATCCGGATGACATCTTTACCTTCCAGCTGACTGATACGTATTCCCTTGACAAATTCCACAAAAACATCCCTCACAGTCCTGAAACGAACATACTCATCCAGATTATAAGTAGAAGCGGGAACAAAATCATAAAGTTGTTGCAATATACTCTTGCTATACGAAGAATCTACCGGCAAAAGAGAATGTAATTGCGCGCTGAAACCACGCTCTATCAAGTCTTCTTTCCGAAATGACACACAGACCTTAGGAAGTTTTTCCGCCAACACCCCGACAAAAGGAGAAACAAGCTCCAATCGGCAGGGACTTTCCTCCTCCGGTAATGCAGTTAATACAATCTCCTGCATATCCGTTATTCCGGTCGTATAAAAAGCATAAATAGCGTCAGCCTTAGGCTGTCCGTCAAAGACACGAATATCCTTGCCCACACATGCCAGACGTGTATTTACATTGTCAGCAGGCGCTCCCATCAGCCTGCCGGTTACAATATGCCCTTCACACTCTGCAGCAAATGACCGTTCCGGAACACTTGTATAGTTCTTCTGCCCGTCGGCTGATATTGGAAAACCCTTCAGCACATAGTCTTTTCGTACTACGGACAGAGTAAGCTCCTTGACATCAGCAGGCAGATTGGGTAATGTCAAGGCTACTTTACTCCGGTTCCCATAGACCGATTTATCTGTCCATAAGTCCGCTCCGGAAAGCTGATTGCCGGAAGCTTGTGAAACGGTAATGGAATCCGTGAAAAGTTCCACATTATCCTCCTCTGTTGTCTGAACAGTATTAAGCAAGGCTATATACTTCTTTGGGAAACAAGCCATAGGATAGTTCCTCATATAACGCGTATATGCCGTCAGTTGGTAAGCTCCGGTATGCATGACTTGCGGAAGTCTGATACGTCCCCATCCATTCCCGTTCTGCAAGTCGATTTTACCTTGTGCGTATACCAGCTTCGTGTCACTTATCTCTACATAAGCTACTTTGCTTAATACGCTTCCACGAGACAAGGAATCCGTCACACAAACTTTTATCCACAAATCTTCTCCAGCCACATAGCAGTCCTTGTCTGTATAAATACGCATATTCTCAACAATTTGAGCATGTAATCCCAATACAAGAACCCAACCTATAATACAAAATATCACTCTCTTCATATCATTTCAATATTAATTCATTTCATCCGGCCAGAAGGAAGGCTTTTCCAGGCTGGCACCTAAATAGCGTACGTCTGTACAACCTCCGGGAACCCATGCATAACCTACCATCAATGGATAAGCAATAGCATATCCCATCACATATAAATCCATGTACGAATCTGCCCAACCTCTAAATTCTTGGCAATAACCGTCAGGAAACCTATAATATATATCATCGGCAGAAATGAAAATGCGATATTTTGCCACATTCATGCTAACTCCCACATAACCAACTACATTTTTGTCTGAATTGTTGCAAGTAATATTCGTAGGAAGTTCCGAAGGCTGAGGAATAAACAATCCGCCCATTTCTTCATTGATTTTTATTTTCTCCTGATAATATTCGTACTCGCCCCTCGAAATCTTACGCTGTTTCACCAAAGTGCTATAATGATGAAAGACACGGTTATTATCCGCCTTTATAGAATAGAGCCACTTATCCTTCAATTGAGTATCCTTATTTGTTCCTATATTACCTACTATGATTTTAGCCGACTTATCATGACACCATCCCCGTGCATATGGTGTAGCATCAAAATCAACCACCTCATCAGTGGTAGGGTCATAACGGAACTTGGGATTATATACTGCCCTCACTTCCCAATCTTCCTCGTAACTCCAGAAATAACATCCGCCATCTTCACTCCGCATAGAAAAGCGGATAGAGATGTCACCGTATTTTTCCGGTTGCTCGTAGGTGACGTCATTTATTGTTTCTGTCTCCAATGGATATTGAGGCTCCGAAGTATAAATATCCCCTTCATACACAATCTTCAGACTATAGCTGGCATCTTTATTCAAAGAGCCAATTACAACTTGGTATTTTCCATCTCCCAAAGAAGTGCCATTAAAACAAGAACCATCACTTCCTACTACACTGACTTCTGCATCTATCTTGTTATAATCCTGAGGAATTCCTTCTACATTCAAAGGAAAGGAACAGCTCAAGGAAAAAACAACTGTACTATCTGATATGATGTTACCTTCAACTATAAGCACCCTCGTACTACTCTCCGGCAAGTGCGCATTGAATTTATCCACACAACTGCCAATAGTGAGCCACAACAAGCATATCCATGTTACTATATATTTTGCATTATTCATCGCTTTTTCTTATTAAAACAGATTGATTTCAACTGGCCAGAAGGAAGGCTTTTCCAAGCTGGCACCTAAATAGCGTACGTCTGTACAACCTCCAGAAACCCATGCATAACCTTTGAATCCCGTACGTGGGTCCGGGTCCGGATATGCAATGGTATACCCCATCAAGTATAAATCTAAAAATGTATACTCTTCTTTCAGCCCTTTCGCTCCCTGACAATACCCCTCAGGAAGCCTATATTGTATATCATCTGTAGAAATGAAAATGCGATATTCCGCCACATTCAAACTGACACCAACATATCCAATGGCCTGTTTATTTGAGCTTTCACATCTAATGTTCGACGGCAATTCCGAAGGCTGGGGAACAAACAACCCGCCCATCTCCTCATTAAGCTTTATTTTCTCCTGATAATATTCATATTCACCCTTCGAAATCTTACGTTGTTTCACTATAGTACTGTAATAGCAAGAAAAACAAATATCGTCTGCTTCAATGGAATAGAGACACTTATCCTTTACACGATTATCCTTGTTTATTTCCATATTACCTATTATTATCTCGGACGATTCACTGTGACACCATCCGCGTGAGTATGGTCTGGCATCATAATCAACAACCTTGTCTGTATCGGGATCATAAGCACACATAGGATTGTATACTGCTCTAACCTCCCAATCTTCTTCATAATTCCAGAAATAACATGCAGCATCTTTGCTTTGCATGGAGAAACGGATGCTGACATCACCATACTCCCCTTGCTGTTCGTAAGTGACATCGTCTATGCTTTCCGTCCCTATCGGATATTGAGGTTCGGAAATATAAGTATCTCCCTCATAGACAATCTTCAAGCTATAGCGAACATCCCTATGCAATGTTCCGACAGCAACCCGGTACTTTCCATTACCCAACGCAACACCCCTAAAACTGGAGCCATCCTCACCGGTTACACAAACTTCAGCATCCACCTTATTGAAATCAGGAGGAACCCCTTCCACATCCAAGGAAAAGGAACGGCTCAAAGAAAACACGACAGCACTATCCGATATTATACTACCTTCAACTATGAGAAGGCCGATACTACTTTCCGGCAAGTGGGCATTGAACTTATCCACACAATTACTAAGGAACAACCATAACGGACATATACATATCACCCAATATACTTTATTCTTCATACCCTTTCAGAATTTAATATTATAAGTAACAAAAGGAATGGGAGCACCGAATATGGACATCTTGTATCCTTGAATCCTACCCTCCTCGGACACAAAATAGACAGAGTACACATTCTTCCTTCCGGTCAGGTTATAGATACCGAAAGAAAGGGAACTGTGGGTCAACAATGTCAGGTGGTGACTGGGTTCAATATTGAACGACAAATCCATACGGAAATAGTCGGGAACACGATAACTGTTACGGTCGGTATAGTAAACCTGCATTTTCTTCAAACCCTGGTCGTAGTATTGCCCGGCAGGAATTGTGGTGGGACGGCCCGTACTGTAATCCATATTGAAAGACATGCTGTAACGGCGGGTAAACTTGTAATTGCCTACAAGCTTGAAGTCATGCGGCTTGTCATACTCGGTCGGATACCATTCTCCACCATTGATGGGACGGGCTATGCGCGGATCATTCTGACGCAAGAAAGTGCGCGAATAAGTATAGCTCATCCACCCGTTCAGTTTTCCAGCCGTTTTTTTCACCTGGAATTCCACGCCGTAAGCATATCCCTCCGTATTGATGACATCCGTCTCCAGATGGTGGTTCATCAGGATTTGGGCGGAACTGCGATAATCCAGATAATCAATCAGCTTTTTGTAATATCCTTCTACAGATAATTCCAGAAGTTGCCCCGGCGTATTATAGTAGGCGCCTGCCGCCACCTGCCAGCCACGTTGAGGCTTGATATTGGGGTCGCTCAGCTTCCAGGTATCTGTAGGAGACATAACGGCAGTATTCGATACCTTATGGATATACTGCCTCATCGTATTGAAACCGGCCTTTACGGAAAAATCATCTGTAAAGGCATAACGTGCCGACACTCTGAATTCCGGTCCGTGATAGGTCTTGATGACCTTTCCATTCCCCGCCGTGATAGAATCCACCACCGAAGACATGGAGGGCAGTATACCTTCCTGATATGTATAGTAAGTGCGCGGTCCCAAAGCATTGAGCATAGAATAGCGTATACCCGCATTGATGGAGAGCCTGGAAGTTATATCCCATTCATCCCCTATATAAACGGCACTTTCCAGTGCTTTATCCTTTTGCAGTTCATCATATCTTACCAGCGAATTAGGCCCCACCGGCTCGTAGGTCCCGGAATTCACATTATACAGCTGGCTCATCAAACCGAAGTTCACCGCATGGCTATTGCCGGCTTGATAAAGAAAGTCCGCTTTTCCAAACCATTGGTTAATGGCAAAAGACAGCCGTGCGGCAGACGCTTCCTCCACCGTTTCATCATTTCGGTAATCGTAGTGGTCATAACCGAAAGAGAAGTTTCCGGTCAGCTTTTCTGCAAAGACAGTCCTCCAGTTTGCCGAGAAATTCATATTGTTGTAGGCATACTTCTCATTGTCATTAAAGGCAAATCGGTCGTGACTATAATAGCCATAGACATTCAGCTTGTTGCGCTCGTTCACCGTATGCGAGAAGACAGTCCCCAAATCATAGAAACCGGCTTTCCCATCACGATACCCGCTTTTGTTGGGTAATGTCTTCATTATCCAGTCCGAATAGGTCGTACGTCCACTCAGCAGAAGGGAAGTCTTTTCCTTAATGATGGGAATCTCGAGATTCAACTTACTGGTCACAAGCCCGATACCTGCAGAACCGGTAAACTTTTCCTTGTTCGCCTCCTTGCTGGTGATGTTCAGTACGGAAGCGATACGCCCGCCATACTGGCTGGGGGTACTGCTCTTATAAAATTCCGCATCCTTTATCATGTCCGAATTAAAAGCCGTGAAAAAACCGAAAAGATGATTGGGGTTATAAATCGTTCCGTTATTGAAAAGAAGCAGGTTCTGGTCAGCGGCACTCCCACGCACATTGTATCCGCTGGATGCCTCCCCCACTGTCTTGATGCCGGGAAGTGTCTGTATCATCTTCAGCACATCCACCTCACCCATAGCCGTAGGAATGTTTTTCAGCAGGGCAGGCTGCAGCTTCTCCATTCCCAACTGCACACTTTTCACGTTCTGTATACGCCCCGAAACAATAAGCACCTCATCCAGCATATGGTCTTCCTCTTCCAACTCGATATGGACAATGCCTTCACCATAAAGCATAAATTGCCGATGGGTCACTTTGATATTCATCCCACTGATTTCAAGAATATTATAGCCTGCAGGCAGGTCAATGGTAAATTCCCCCTGACGGTTGGTCGTCGTAGCTACCCACGGCTCTCGATGAATGATGTTGATACCATCCAGATTCTGGCCGGTCTTAAAGTCAGAAACTCTTCCGGTCAAAGTTATCATATCTCCGGGGGCAGGCTTGTACTTGTTTCCTATCTCATAGACCTTGTTTTCTGAAGAAGACTTCACAATAGGAATGTATGAAGGCAATAGTTCCTCATCCGTCTCCAACTTTTCCCCCATCAATACCGGTGGCAGCGAGGTAGCCAGAAAAACCTCCGGCAAGACAAATATTCTGTCACCATAAACCGTCACCTTATAGATAGTAGCTGCCAAAGCCTCTCTCAAGTACTCGGCAGTGGGGTTCTTCACCTCTGCCCGCTTCACTTTAAAAGGAACCGTTATCGTTGTATAAACACGGCAAGACGTGCCCTTTTCTACTGCATCCATCAATTCGAATATGGAAATGCTGTCCGTAGCCATCTGTTGCTGTGCAAACATGCCGAAAGGCGACAATAGGAGGAAAAAGGCTACTGTATATTTAAGATTATGTGCTTTCATATTATTTTCCATGAATTAAGGAATCAATATATTCCGTTAACCGGGTCATTGCCCGGACACCGCCATCTTCCTTGAAGTCCAGCCGCTCTTTCCGGCAATAAGCCTTCAACTGCTTCTTGTATGTAGGAAAAAGTTTCAAGAAACCCGAACGGGAAGTTATCACATAATCGGTTCTGCCACTGCGAAGACTGAAATAGCTCTTTTTCTTGAACCGGCTGTAATAAAGATCGTTTTTCTTCACCTGAGACTCCATTGTGGATACGATATACTGTGTCAGGCACATTTGCGGACTATCATATAGCAACGCAGCGAAACAGTCACCCTGCGGTACAAACTTCTGTCCTTCTATGACAAAATAATCCACTTTCCGCATATCTACCTGCAAGGTTATCCGTTTCTCCGGAGTAACCACAATCAGACTCTTTTTATAGGTATCATAACGGAGCTGCAAATCCGAGTAAAGCCATCTGCCATAACAGACAGCCCCCTCGCGAAATTCATCCGTATTCCAATAGGGATGGTTAAGATACTTCTGCTGGTTATAATTTTCCTCTGCCTTACCGGAGTAAAGAGCAGCATAATCTCCTGCCGCTTTTCTGAATTCATCAAAAACGGCTTGTTGTGCACAAACCAAAGATGGAAAACATAGGACGCATAGTAGCGTGTAAAGGTGTGTTTTTCGCATATATGTGAAGTGTTATAAATGAGGATGGGACAAATATAACGTTTCACTTCAGAAAACAAAATTATTCTTATATATAATTCAAATAAAAGTAGAAAAATAAAGGTATATCCAGGTGCTAAACAAAAAGCTAAACATTTAGCATACAATTAGAAAGAGATTTACCCGGGCCAAAACAACAGCCAGTCCATAGAATCAATTATATTTACATATATTCATAAAAGGCCAATCATCAACGCAACGTAATAATTCAAGCCGCAACAATATCCTTCCCGAAAGGAGTCAATGCCAGCCCTGCCAGTTTAAAATGTTGGATACCGAAAGGAATGCCTATAATGGTGATGCACAGCAACAACCCGAATCCCAAGTGCGAAAGGCAAATCCAAATGCCGCCCAAGAATATCCAAAGAATATTCATCAGCACATAGAGGCAGCCGTTGGAACGTTCCCCGCTACGAACCTCTTTGCCGAAAGGCCACAAGGCAAGGCTTGCCATTTTCAAGGTCTGCATGCCGAAAGGGATGCCAATAATGGTGAACATCATCAATAAACTTGCAATAAGATACTCCACAGCAGTGATGATACCTCCAAACATCAACCACAAAATATTCATAAAACAGCCCATAGCTTTCCTTTTTTTGATACTGAACACAAATATAGCATTATTTATTTGAATGTTCCGTCTCCCAGTCACTAAATTCAAAACTCAGCTGTTCCCAGACTCCTTTCTCCTCCCCCTCTTCACGGGGGTTGGAAACGGAAAGCCCAATCAAACGGATAGGATGATGTTCATAATCCACTTCCTGCAGCAATTGCTTTGCCAAAGGCAGAATCACGTCAAGAGCAACCAGTTCCTTTGTTTGAGTCATACTACGGGTAATCTGGCTAAAATCATGAAACTTGATTTTCAGCGTCAGCGTATTCCCACGAAAATTGGTGTGCTCCAGACGCCCCACCAGCTCCACTGCCGCATGGTACAACTCTATAATGACGGATGAACGCTTGCTGATGTCCTTCTCCAACGTATGTTCACAGCCCACAGACTTGCGGATGCGGACAGCCTCTACCGGACGGGTATCAACGCCACGGGCAAAATCATAATAGACTGTCCCCACTTTGCCAAATTCGCGGGTCAGCATTTCCAAAGACTGCATGCGCAGCTGCTCTCCATTGTGAATTCCCAAAGTATGCATTTTTTTCGCCGTTACCGGCCCCACTCCCCAGAAACTTTCAATGGGTAGCCGGGCAACAAAGTCCAGTGCCTGGGCAGGATGGATGGTACAAAGTCCGTCCGGTTTGCGGTAGTCCGAGGCTATCTTGGCAAGAAACTTATTATAGGATATGCCGGCGGAAGCCACCAGATTCAACCTCTCCCGTACCTTCCGCTTTATCTCCTTTGCAATGTCTACAGCCAACGGAATGCCCGGCTTATTCTCCGTCACATCCAGAAAAGCTTCGTCAAGAGAGATTGGCTCGATGACATCTGTATATTCATGGAAGATTTCGTGTATCTGGCGGGAAACGGATTTATAGACTTCCATCCGTCCCGGAATAAAGATAAGCTGGGGGCACAGCCTCTTGGCCTTCAGCGACGACATGGCAGAACGTACCCCGAAGCGACGCGCCTCGTAACTCGCTGCCGCCACTACGCCCCGTTCTTCCGCATGCCCCACAGCAATAGGCTTGCCCCGCAACGCAGGGTTATCTCGCTGTTCTACAGAAGCGTAGAACGCATCCATATCGATATGTATAATCTTTCGCCCAGTCATTTTTCCGGATGTTATCATAAGTCCAATACCTCCGAGATTGAATGCAAAAGTAGCAAAAAGATAACGTTCACAGACTTGATGAACATTAAATTCAATAGAATTTCCACTTTGCAACCAAGTTGCATCCCCTTTCCACTACCTTTGCAGCAGAAAAAGAAAACGTTGTGTAGTGAAGCACACAGATGACACAGATAAAACAGATTTCCACAGACTTTCAGTTCGCGTAGTAACCCTTACCAGTGATCATCTGTTTTATCTGTGTCATCTGTGTGCCATCTCCGTTTCAAGAGCATCTTCACTTCACAGAACACTAAAACAATAGGAGAAAACAAGATGAGTTGCAAACATTGCCACACACACCTGGAAAGCCACGGCGGTCTGCTGAAAGATTATTGGAAAATCATCCTCTCTGCCCTACTACTTTTCAGTGGTATCCTCTTAAATGCTGCAGGCACTGCCTTCTTCGAAGAAAAGTATATAGCTTTAGGCTGGTATCTGCTGGCCTATCTGCCGGTGGGACTTCCGGTAATGAAGGAAGCTTGGGAAAGCATCCTGCAAAAAGATGTGTTCAGCGAATTCACTCTCATGTTCATTGCCACCCTCGGCGCTTTCTATATAGGAGAATATCCCGAAGGCGTAGCCGTCATGCTCTTCTATTCCCTCGGAGAACTTTTCCAGAATAAGGCCGTAAACAAAGCTAAGCGTAACATCAGTGCCCTGCTCGACGTACGTCCTGAAACAGCGACAGTCGTCAGAGGCAACAGCCTACTCATTGAAGCCCCTCAACAAATACAAGTAGGCGAAACCATCGAAGTAAAAGTCGGAGAGCGCGTCCCCCTGGATGGCACGATGCTGAACGAGGTCGCTGCCTTCAACACCTCCGCACTGACGGGAGAAAGCGTCCCCCGCAACATCCGTCAGGGTGAAGAAGTGCTTGCCGGAATGATTGCGACCGACAAAGTGGTGCGCATCCAAGTCACCAAACCTTTTGAAAAGAGTGCCTTATCCCGAATCTTGGCATTGGTGCAAAATGCCTCCGAGCGCAAAGCGCCGGCAGAACTGTTCATCCGCAAGTTTGCCCGTATCTACACACCTGCCGTCACCGGACTGGCAGCATTGATTGTACTGCTGCCCTTCCTCTATTCGATGACGGATGCACAATTCACATTCGTCTTCAATGACTGGCTATACAGGGCATTGGTCTTTCTCGTAATCTCCTGCCCGTGCGCCCTTGTCGTAAGCATTCCGTTAGGATACTTCGGAGGAATCGGCGCTGCCTCCCGGTTGGGCATCCTCTTCAAAGGCGGCAACTACCTCGATGCCATCACCCAAGTCAACACGGTGATATTCGACAAGACGGGTACGCTGACCAAAGGCACCTTCGATGTACAATCCTGCCAGGCACAACCGGGAGTTACGGAAGAGAAGTTGATACAGCTTGCCGCCTCGGCAGAGCGAAACAGTACACACCCCATAGCCAAAGCCATCGTAAGCTATGCCAAACAAAGGGATATAGAGCTGATTGCCACAACGGACGTTACGGAGATTGCCGGCCACGGACTGCAAGCCACTATGGATGGAACGCGTGTACTGGTGGGCAACCCCCGCCTGCTGACTAAGTTCGGGATAGAATATCCCGATGAATTGTCATCAATTGTCGATACGATTGTGGTCTGCGCCATCGGAACAAGATATGCCGGTTATCTGTTATTGTCAGACACATTGAAGGAAGATGCCATTAACGCCATCAAAGAATTAGAAGCATTAAATATCAATAATATTCAGATATTATCGGGAGACAAACAAGCCATTGTTACTAACTTTGCAGAAAAGCTGGGCATCACCCAGGCATACGGAGACCTGCTGCCGGACGGAAAGGTGAAGCACATCGAAGCACTCCGCAGCAACCCTGCCAACCGGATAGCCTTTGTGGGCGACGGCATCAATGATGCCCCGGTTCTTGCCCTTAGTCATGTGGGCATCGCCATGGGTGGACTTGGCAGCGATGCCGCCATCGAAACCGCCGATGTAGTGATACAGACAGACCAGCCTTCGAGAGTGGCCACCGCCATTCGTGCGGGCAGGCAAACCCGCCGGATTGTCTGGCAGAACATCTCGCTGGCTTTCGGAGTGAAGCTGCTTGTCCTCATCCTCGGTGCCGGTGGAATCGCCACACTTTGGGAAGCTGTCTTTGCCGACGTAGGCGTCGCCCTCATTGCGATAGTGAACGCCATACGCATACAGAAACTTATTAAATAGAAAAAATGGAAGAAAAGAAATATTTGGACCTCTTGGCCAAAAGGGAAATACAGCCCACTGCCATCCGCATCCTGGTATTGCGTACCATGATGCAGGCAGGCCGTTCCGTCTCATTGCTCGACCTTGAAACCATGCTGGATACGGTGGACAAATCCACCATCTTCCGTACCCTTACCCTATTCCTCTCCCATCATCTGATACACAGTATAGATGACGGGACGGGGTCCTTCAAGTATGCCGTGTGCAGCAACAGTTGCTCTTGCGACGTAAGCGACCTGCACACCCATTTCCATTGCGAGAAATGCAACAAAACCTTCTGCTTCACCAACATTCCCACTCCGGTGGTGAAGCTGCCTCAAGGATTTACGCTGAACAGCATCAACTATGTACTGAAAGGCATTTGTCCGGACTGTGCAGCAGAAGTCAACCGGGAGGCTTAGTTAAAAAATAAAAATCCATGCAGTCATTCATGTTCTTCTCTATCCTTAAGAAATAACATTGAGACAAACACATGGATACAAAAGCTCTTGTCACTTTATGCCAGAAGGGAAACGGGCAGGCCTTGAGCCTGCTCTACGAAAACTATTCAGAGAAAATGCTGAAAGTATGCCTACGCTATATTCCCGACCCAACGATAGCCCAAGATCTTCTTCACGACGGTTTTGTCATCATATTCACTTCCATTCATTCGCTGCGCAACCCGGAGAAACTGGAATACTGGATGAAAAAGATTATGAGAAACCTGGCACTGCAATACCTCAACCATGCCAATGCCAACCCCACCATCCCATTGACAGATATTCCGGAAGAGGAAGAGCCTGCTGAAAATCCTTTTTGTCCGGATTTCATTTCGTACGATAAGATGCTGGATATAGTGGAGAGCCTTCCGGAGGGCTACTGCAAGGTATTTAAACTGGCAGTACTGGAAGGATTGTCCCACAAAGAAATCGGAGATTTACTGGGTATAGCGCCACACTCCTCTTCCTCCCAATTGTTCCGGGCGAAAATTTTACTTAAAAAGATGCTGGCAGGATACCGTGTATTCATTGTTTTGACAGTATTGCTTCTCTTTCCAACGCTATATGACTATCTGTACAGAGAGAAAAAGAGTATCAGGGAAAACCGTTTGTCCAAAGTTTCTTCCAGGCAAGCCGGGAGTACGCAACAAACAAAGAAAACCGATACTCCCCGAACCGACGAACAATGCCATACCAAAGAAAATCTGAACAAAAGGGAACGAATCATCCCTCCCGTTCCTGTTTCCACAGAATGGCCCCTTGCCATACCCAAAATGAAAGATAGCATCCACAAATATCCCATACCTTCTCCATTCACCGGACAGACCATCACCAACCGGCAGATGGCTTTCGCCTCCTCCCCTTCCCTAATGCCGCCAACCCGCAAGAAGAAATCCAGGAAATGGAAGTTGATGCTGGCAGGTTCACTCGGACCGCAACTGGCACAGAACTTATATAAGCTGATTGCCACTCCACATACCGACGGCATTTCAAGTGACTTCCCTCAACAAGTCAGCACGTGGGAAGAGTATTATTCTTATCTGCACACCCGCTATCAGCAGGGTACTCTGGGAAAAGATTCCATCGGACTCATGCAGATTGCCCAGAATAACAGCGGCAGGATTGTTGAGAACCAGCAACATCATGCCCCCATCGTCGTGGGACTCTCTCTCAGCAAGAAATTGAATGAGCGTTGGAGTCTGGAAACCGGATTGCAATATACGCTTCTCAGGTCGGAGTTCACTACCGGCGAAGCATTCCGCATTCAAGACAACCAGAAGTTGCATTATATCGGCATTCCTCTCCGGCTTTCCTACCGTTTCTGGCATTACAAACGTTTCTCCAGTTATGCCACGGCAGGCATGCAGGTGGATATCCCCATAAAAGGGACACTCCAAAGCTTCCATGTCACAGACAGTATTCCACACAAGCTCGACAGCCAGCCGGTAAGTGCTCCCTGGCAGTGGTCGGTCAACACAAGTATAGGCATACAATATCACCTCACACCCCAGGCAGGCATCTATCTGGAGCCGACTGTAAACTATTATATCCCCGACGGCAGCCAACTGCGCACCATCCGAAAGGAACACCCGTTCACATTCACCCTCCCGGTAGGCCTCCGCATTTCCTGGTAAAAAAACGATGCGCCACGCAGTCTTTTACCCGACTGATTATCTATTTATATGGATAATCAAACTCAAGAAGGAACAAAGAACATGCAGAAACGACATACCGACCGGGAAAGCTACTTTGATGAACAGTCACAGACCAGCAAGAACTATTATATCCCCTACATAAAGGAAGTCATCGGACACATCCCCGATAAAGTGCTGGAAGTGGGCTGTGGAGAGGGAGGCAATCTGCTTCCCTTTGCCAAAGCCGGTTGCCGGGTGATGGGCGTAGACATTGATGCCATGCGAATAGAGCAAGCCAGGACCTTCTTCACCCAAAGGCATCAGCAGGGACAGTTCATTGCCACCGACATTTTCCAGCTTAAGGACAAGGCTACGAATTTTCCCCTGATTCTTCTACACGATGTGATAGAGCATATCAGAGACAAAGAACGGTTCCTCTCCGGCCTACAAAAACATTTGTCTGCCGACGGAGCTGTATTTGTAGGGTTTCCCGCCTGGCAAATGCCATTCGGAGGCCACCAGCAGATAGCACACAGCCACATTGTTTCACATTTCCCTTTTCTCCACCTCCTTCCCCGCACTTTATACAGATGGATATTAAGACTATGCGGTGAGCAGGAACGCGTAATCACGGAGCTACTGGATATAAAGAGCACCGGATGCACCATCGAACTGTTCAATCGCATCGTCCGGCAAGCCAACTATCAAATCATTGACCGGAGACTGTACCTTATAAACCCACATTATAAAATCAAATTCGGCTTGTCCCCACGAAGGCTCAACGGAGTTATTGCTGCTATCCCGTATATAAGAAACTTCTTTTGTACAAGTTGCTTTTACATATTAAAGAAAGGGACTAAAACTGTTAATCACTACTGATTTCCCAGCTTTAGAATTGATTCCGAACCATCAATTTAAGATTATATATTCAGAAGAAACCATTAATTTTTTGAATAGCTCTGATGAAAGAGTGGGTGTAGAAACCCTCATAAACTAAAAAATCCCCCTCGCTGCAGATGGTTGTAGCGAAGGTGATTTCAATAAAAGAGGAACTTGCACTTCCTCCCTTTTAATGTTTTTACATCGTTACTTGGTTCATTACAGCCTCGTCAGGTGTCGTTCCTATTTCATCGGCAAATAATATGTGGGTGATAGACCCTCTCGGGGTCGGAGTTTCGATTTTAATTCTTTGACCTTGGTACATCTCCGGAATATCAACCAGCTTACATCTATGGGCTTCGTTATTGCCAAAACTGACATAATAGTCTTTCCCTATTACCAGCTTTACAGGTTTACGTTGAGAGAAATGAGTCGGACAAACAGAGCTATCCACTTTTATATCTATCACAAAACCAAGAGCGGATGTTACCTTAGATAGTATATCAATGCTCACATTATAAGCCCCTTTCTCTATCTTGGCTATATTAACACGATTAACACCACAAAGATTAGCCAATTCCTCTTGGGTCATATTTCTCTTCTTGCGAAGAATGGCTAACCGACTACCAATCCGTTCACGTTCTTTCAAAATCTTCTCTGTACATTTTCCTTCGTGAATTTTCATAAATCTGTTGCAGAATTTAAAGTGTTGCCCCCACTTCTAATAGTTATTGATTTTTGAACAGACAAAAGTAGATATTAATTTTGAATTGTAGCACATTTACTACAACTATTTTCTAAATGAATATAAAAGGTAGGGGGAGTAGAAGAAAAGAAAAAGCCCCTGAATTACTGGAATTCAAGGACTTACAAACTTCTTTTTACTATATCCGTGGAGCTGGAGGGTGTCTCTCGAACCTTTCTATAAAATTTCACAGAATATCAAATATCATGTAATCAGTTATTTATCTCTTTCTTTCATTAATCTAAATATCTCTTAATATTATTGTATATCTCATTTTTGGGGTGTATTTTTGGGTGTCATTTTCAAACACACCCAATTATGAATATTAAAAGAAATATCATTTTTGCACCAGAAAGCCGCAAAAAAGACGGTATTCCAGTTACAAAGAATGTGCCAATCCGTATGCGTGTTATCTTTGCCAGTCAGCGTATCGAATTTACAACGGGATATAGAATTGATGTAGAAAAATGGGACACAGACAAGCAACGGGTTAGAAACGGTTGTACCAACAAACTAAAGCAAAGTGCATCCGAAATCAACGCAGAACTATTGCGGCAATACACCGAAATACAGAATGTGTTCAAAGAATTCGAGGTGCAAGATGTAACACCCACCCCTGCACAAATTAAGGAAGCGTTCAACCTAAAGACAAAAGGGGAAAAAAAGGAAAGCCATGAAGAAAAGCAGAAGGTTGAATTGGATTTCATGAAAGTTTTCAATGAATTTGTAGCAGAATGTAGCAAACAAAATGACTGGTCCTCCTCAACCCTCAAAAAGTTTGCAACAGTCAAAAAACACATTTACACATTTGACCCTAATACTACGTTTGACAGTTGGACGGAAAAACATTTCAATGACTATATAGAATTTTTACGTGCAGAAAAAAACATGCGCAACACTTCCATTGCCAAACAAATCAAGTTCGTAAAATGGTTCTTACGTTGGAGTAATCGAAAAGGGTATCACCAAAACATGGCTTATGATAAATTCACGCCTAAAATGAAGAGTGCACCCAAAAAAGTGATATTCCTCACCCAAAATGAAATAAATAAACTAAGAACCTGCCCAATACCACCAACAAAGAAATACCTTGAAAGAGTAAGGGATGTATTGCTATTTTGCTGTTTCACTGGATTACGTCACTCCGATGTGTATAATTTGAAACGTAGTGACGTTAAAAACGGTCACATCGAGGTTATTACCATAAAGACAACAGACAGTCTTATTATTGAATTAAATGACCACAGCAAGGCAATACTCGAAAAGTACAAAGATGTGCCGTTCCCTAATGACAAGGCATTGCCAGTTGTAAGCAATCAAAGGATGAACGAATTTTTAAAAGAACTGGGACAACTGGCAGAAATAGATGAACCAATACGAGAAACATATTATAGAGGAAATGAACGAATAGACGAAGTTACACCTAAATACGCATTGTTAAGTACCCACACCGGAAGACGAACATTTATTTGTAATGCTTTGGCACTTGGGATTCCAGTACAAGTAGTAATGAAATGGACGGGACACAGCGATTACAAAGCGATGAAGCCCTATATTGATATAGCAGATGAGATTAAAATCAATGCCATGACTAAATTTAATCTGATATAACTATGGAAGAAAGAATAACATCAATGATACCCCGCTACGGGAAACTCAACAAGATATACACCGAAATAATGTCCGGAGGCAGTTTCTCTTTTGAGAAGCAACAATTCATTTCCGATTTTTACAGAGAGTACGGGGACACGCAGACCTTTGAGGCGGCACTTATCAGCCTCATGCTTGAAATGGACGCCGCGCACTTCTCCATATTGCTGAACAGCCTGAAACGTGAGATTGAAAGCAACATCTCGACTTACAACACCTGCAGGGAGTTTTTTGACCGTCTCAATACCGAATATGTCTGCCGACAGCATGAAAGCCGTTTTGACTGGGGTATTGACAGACAGATGAAAGTCACAAACGGATATTACCGGGAACTCATGGAAGCCAACGGCTCTTTAGAAGCGGTAAGTTTCAGGAAACACGACCGTCAGGAAGAAGAACTGTTGGAAAGAAGGTACGAACGGTGCAAGCGGGAATACGACAAGGAAAAAGGCAAGTTGGACGCACTCTACGAACAGAAGGGGCAAGCAAGGCGGGAAGCTCTGCTATGCCTGAAAAACCGTTGCGGGGACATTTGCAGGCTGGGCGGCTCACTATTGGCTATCCTTGAAAAATACCTGACCAACCCAAAGCAAAAGGAAGGGGAAGAAAAGGAAATTCCCTCATCCAGTACCACCCCGGCAAGTCCGCCCGCCTATTTCCCCATGCGGCTGCTGTCAGCCATTTACGAGAAATGCAACGGCGAACAGTTCGAAGCCGTTTCCGAACTGGACTTCTACGCCAACATGAACCTGCAACCATACGAAGGCAGACTGAAAATAAGACCGAGGGAGAAGGCGCGTGTATGCTATCTCATTTTCCTTATGGGTGAAATGCTGCCCAAGCCAGACAAAGAGAAATGGAAAGAGGACATCATGAACCTGCTGGGAATAGACGATACATACTACAAGTCAAAATACAAAGAGCCCGTTTCCGATTTTCCCAGTGACAGCAATCAGGAATTCGCCAAGGAAATGCGGTCAATATTCCGATAGTCGGCGATATGCAACGACATTCCACGACACAACCACTTTTACCACTCAAAATAATTTCTACCACTTTTTATTACTTGCTGATATTTAATAAGATAGCGTGATATTCCAATCACGCTATCCACATCCTTACCACCCATACCCGGGACTAACTTTGCACTGTTCGAACGAGGTAAAAAGCCCATGCGCAGGGCTTGCAGTACAAACGTTAATTTCATTCTGATATGGAAATTAGAGACCTTTTATCAAAGCCCGTATGGCAGATGACGGGCGAAGAGTTCATATTCCTGAACCGGCACGCCTTGCAGGGAAGCGAAACGAAGCCAGCCCAGCCCGCAGCCGACAAGGGAAAAAAGTATGTGTACGGGATAGGCGGCATAGCCCGGCTGTTCGGATGCAGCATACCCACAGCAAACCGCATCAAGAAAAGCGGAAGGATAAACAGAGCCATTACGCAGATAGGGCGTAAAATCATCGTCGATGCGGACATGGCGCTGGAACTGGCAGGACGCAAAAGCGGGGGACGCGGATAGGGAGGTGCGGCATGGAAAACAAGGAAAGGAACATCACACCCGAAGAGGCGGTAATCCTATGGCACGTCTCGCGGCTTGACCTTTCGGAAGACTACGAGCAGGCACCCGAAATCCTGAAAGTGCGGGGCTCCGTCATCGGCACGCTGGGAAACTTCAGCGCGTCAATCGGAAAAGCCAAGAGCAAGAAGACGTTCAACGTCTCCGCAATCGTGGCGGCTGCGCTGAAAAACGGGACGGTACTGAACTATACGGCGGAACTGCCCGAGAACAAGCGGAAAATACTCTATGTGGACACCGAGCAGAGTACCTACCACTGCGCAAAAGTGGCAAAGCGGATATTGCGCATGGCGGGACTGCCCACAGACAGAAACCATGAAGACCTTGAATTCCTCGTCCTAAGGAAATACACGCCCGAAGAGCGCATAGCAATCGTGAGGGAGGCAATCTACCGAACCGAAAATGTCGGGCTGGTAATCATTGACGGAATACGTGACATGGTGTACGACATCAACAGTTCCGGCGAGTCCACAAGAGTTATCTCCCTGCTGATGACATGGACGGGTGAAAGGAATATCCACATCCATACTATCCTGCACCAGAACAAGGGGGACGAGAACGCAAGGGGACACATCGGAACCGAACTCAGCAACAAGGCGGAAACGGTGCTGCAAGTGGAGAAGGACAGCAAGAATCCCGATATAAGTACGGTCAAAACCGCACATATCAGGGCGGTGGATTTCGAACCGTTCGCATTCCGTATCAATGAGGAGGCACTGCCCGAACTACTGGACGGCTATCAGTTCAATGACAAAGACACTGAAAAAGGAAACAGGGGAAAGTTCGACCCGTATAGGGACATCACCGAACGGCAGCACCGCATCGCGCTGGAAGCGGCGTACACCCTGAAAGACGAATACGGCTACAAGGAACTCGAAGGGGCTTTGCGGGAAGCCTACGCCTCTGTGGGTGTCAGACTCAGCGACCACAGACTGCGTGACCTCATCACCGTATTGAAAAACAAGCGTATGATAGTGCAGGAGAATGGCAGGAAATACACCTTCAAGCCGGACTTCCACTATTAGCAGCGCAGACCGGAAACCGCTTCGCTTCAACCGCAGTATATATATACAGCAAAGTGAAGTGAAGCGTTTCGGAATGCGGTAAAACCGCTTCACTTCAACCGGGGTATATATATATATGGTGAAGTGAAGCGGATATATACAGACCGTACCGCAGACATGTACGGGCGAAAAGAAAAAACAATATCCACTTAAACAGAAACCCACATGAATACGAATGAAGCGAAGCGGATACGCATAGAGGAATATCTGCACAGTTTGGGCTACAACCCGGTAAGACGGCAGGGAAACAGCCTATGGTACAAGTCACCGTTCAGGGACGAACAAGAACCGTCCTTCAAGGTGAACACCGAACGCAACCTATGGTATGATTTTGGCGCGGGCAAGGGTGGCAATATCATCGCACTGGCGCGGGAGCTCTACGCGTCCGACAGCCTACCCTACCTCTTGAAACGGATAGCGGAGCAGACACCCAGCGTGCGCCCGGTCTCCTTCTCTTTTGGCGGGCAACCACTCTCTAAACCGAGTTTCCGGCAGTTGGAGGTGGTGCCGCTTTCTTCCCCCGCCCTATTGTCCTATCTGCGGCAGAGGGGAATAAATACGGAACTAGCAAAAAGAGAATGCAGGGAGGTGCGCTATCTGACCGACGGCAAACCCTACTTTGCCGTCGGCTTCCCCAACCGTTCGGGAGGCTACGAGATACGTAACAAGCTCTTCAAAGGCTGCATAGCCCCGAAGGACATCACCCACATACAGCAGGAACAGCCGAAGGAATCCTGCTACCTCTTCGAGGGCTTCATGGACTACCTTTCCTTCCTCACCTTGCGGCTGGAAAGGTGTCCTGACCGTCCCGAACTTGACGGTCAGGACTACATCGTGCTGAACTCGACTTCCAACCTTTCCAAAGCAATCCGACCTTTGGGCGATTATGGGTGCATCCATTGCTTCCTTGACAACGACAAGACGGGAATGGAAGCCGTTCAAGAACTGCGGGAGGAATACGGGCTGCGCATCCGGGACGCATCGCACATATACGGAGGCTACAACGACCTAAACGACTTCCTGCGGGGTAAGCAAAACGGACAATCCGAACATCAGCAGCAGAAACCGGAGCCGGAGAAAGGACAACGGCAGGCAGAGCAACCGAAAAAGAAAAACAAAGGTATCAGGATGTAACCGTACAGCCACCGGAAGGCTTTGAAAAAGCCATAGCTCATTAGGGCTTTTTCTTCACGCAATGCACGCATTGCTAAAAAAGCCCCAATGAGCAAAAGGGACGCCGCCCCTTTTGAAACCCCGAAGCCATGCGGCATGGAAACAAGGCAGGGGGAAGTATTAACCGAAAAAATGTGTTACAGTTATGGGATATGCAGTTTTGCATTTGGAAAAGGCAAAGGGTGCGGACGGCGCAATGTCCACACACATAGAGCGCACCGTCCACCCGAAGAACGCGGACAGAATGCGCACGCACCTGAACCGGGAACTGGTGCAGTTCCCCGAAGGAGTGAAGAATCGTACGCAGGCGATAGCACACCGGATAGAGACGGCAGGCATCAGACGCAAGGTGGGCACCAACCAGGTAAGGGCAATCCGGGTACTGCTCACCGGAAGCAACAAGGACATGAAGCAAATGGAAGCGGACGGGAGGCTGGACGGCTGGTGCAACGACAACCTGAAATGGCTCCGGGAAACATACGGGGAGCGGAACCTCGTATCGGCAGTCCTGCATATGGACGAGCAGACACCGCACATACACGCCACTATCGTACCGATAGTGACGGGAGAACGCAGGAAAGCCAAACAAGATGAGCAGAACGGGAAGAAAAAGTACAGAAAGAAGAGCCCGCAGGATGTACGGCTGTGCGCTGATGACGTCATGGCAAGGCACAAACTGAAACACTATCAGGACACCTATGCCCAAGCCATGAACAAGTACGGCTTGCAGAGAGGCGTGGACGGTTCGTTGGCAAAACATATACCGACCTCGCAATATTACAAGGAACTGGTGGAACGACAGGACAGCCTGCAGGAGAACATAGAAACCCTGCTGGGGCTGGAAGAGGAAGCACAGAAGAAGCTGAAAAAGGTCAAGGGGGAAATCAACACGCAAAAAATGAAGAACGCAGCGGTAAACGCCACCACAGCCATAGCGGACGGGGTGAGTTCTCTTTTGGGCGGCAGCAAGGTCAAAAGGCTGGAGGCGGAGAACGAAAATTTGAAGCGGGACACAGCCAATCTGCAAAGACAAGTACAAGCCGAACAGAGGGAACAGAAGAACATGGAGCACCGCCACAACAGTGAGATAATCAGGATAGATCAGAGCTACCAGCAAAAAATCAAGGAATACGACAATAGGCTGAAACAGATAGACACCTATTTCCCTATCGTAACGGAACTGCTGCCCATAGCTGAACAATGCAGGGAAGTGGGGTTCACCGAGGAACTGACAAGGCAAATCGTCAGCCTGCAGCCCGTAGGGTTCAAGGGCAGGCTCTATTCAAAGGAGCACAAGGAAAAGTTCAGGACGGAGCACTCAACGGCAAGCGTAGAGAGAAATCCACAGGAGAAAGGAAAGTTCCAGCTGTGCATTGACGGAATGCCAATACTTGAATGGTTCAGAATTAAGTTTCAGGAACTCAAAGAAAAACTGAGTGTAAGCAACACCTCAAAAGAAGAGAATAAGCCGAAAAGAGGATTGAGATTGTAAAACGTAATATGTAATAAAATAAAAAAATAAGAGGCTTTGGTTTCATTTATTCGGCTGTTTTTCATATTTTTGCATTGGATTGAGTATGCTCTTTCCAAGACATATTAGAATTTTTAGAAGCGTTATGCTTATCTTGTAGATGAAAACGTAGGAAATTTTCAAAGAGTACAAGGATAGCATAGTGGTTCTCACGCTATAGGCGTGGGCTGCTATATCCATATCTGTACTCAAGGTATTTTCCTACGACCTTCATCTAAGACGTGGCATGCAGACCCACGCTTCTTTTTATATAACTCTGCTTAGTGGGGTCTCAGGCGGCTATATATGAAACCAACAACATGATTTCACAAGATGAATTTTCTTTATTTGACCCTCAAAAAACGAGAGCTTCAGTCTTACCTGATAAGCCCGGTAACTATATCATAGTATTACGTAGTACGTCCTCATTGCCCATAAAAGTGCAAATTTCCACTACTCCCATACTAACCTCTTTTCAGCACAAAAAAGAAAAATACAATGTCGTGTATGTAGGCAAAAGCAGTAAAAGTCTGCGTATTCGTGACTATAAACAACATTTCACTGGCACTGCCGGAAATTCCACAATCCGTAAATCATTAGGATGTTTATTGGGATTCAAACTAATTCCAAGAGACATTAACTCTCCCCAAAACGGAAAAACTACATTTGATGAATTTGACGAGCGTACACTGACCGAATGGATGAAAGACAACCTGCTACTTTTTTATTATGCAAATAATGATTATGCAAATGTTGAAAAAGAATTGATTCGCACATATAATCCCCCTCTTAACTTGCAAGGAAATTTCAATAAAACTAATCTTGATTTCCGCAAGGAGCTTTCTGCGCTTCGTTCATGCACTTCAGCGAAACAAGCCCCAATACCAAATAACCAATTAAAACTAAATGCTTATCCACAACAAATGCAATGCAGCAATTGTGGTATAAATCTAACAATTGATGAAGGGTTAAAAAATGAGGAGTACATTAAATGCCTTTCTTGTGGTTGTATTATTCAAAATCCCATCTACATACAAAATAAAAAAAATAAAGAACGCCGACAATGGATAGCGGTATTGATTTTTCTTGTTGTGGTTATAATTTTCAATATTTCAAGTAGAGAATACAGCACTTCTTCAAAGGGTAACAATAGAATCGAAAACTACGGGAGCAACAAAGGACCATCTCAAACAAAAGCTATGGCAGGAGTAAGGGTCTATCTTAAACGGCATTATCTTAAAGACCCTGACAGTTATGAAGGAATAAGTTGGGAAGCCTTTGGTATATATAATAAAGACAATAATACTTATTTTGCTCTTCATAAATATAGGGCTAAAAACAGTTATGGCGGTTACGTGGTGGAAGAGAAACTTTTTGTATTGGATTCTGACGGGAATGTTATAAAAGTTATAGATGACATGAATGAAGTCATTAATGGTTATTGATATAAACAATGAACAAACAATGAAATTATGAAGAAGCAAAATGCTGAAAGACTTTCTGAATATGAGAAAGCCCAAATAGAGTTTGCAAAAGGTAAAGCGGAGTTTCTACAAGGATGTGGCGGTTGCCTGATGATCCCAATCATCATTATCATTCTACTTTGTATAGTAATTTTAATAGGTCTAATCGTTTCTCCTTTTATGGATTAATCAAAAAATTTAATTCTAACTTAAATAATATAGCATTATGAAAAAAAATTATTACTTCTATTTTCATTTTGATGTTTTATCTTGGTTGTTCACCATCACAGAAGGATGTACTATTTGCAAACGCTTCCGATGAACAAATCATAGAATGGGGTAAACAATACGTAATCCATTCCATTGAGGATAGTTTGAAAGAAGGAGAAAGTTACAAAATAATGGAATGGATTTTGGCAGAAAAAAAGACAAGTATTCCTGTTGAGGTATGGCAAATGGATAATACATATAAAAAAGATTCAATACCAGGATGCGTCAAGCTATTAGATACACGAGGTATTTTTGATGAACTCGCATTTATAGGAAATGGTGATAGCGCATTTGTAGCCTTCGCTGTTGCATATACAATAGATGAAAAGAATGGAACTAGTTCATTCTTAGAAAAAACTTTTACCCTCGATAAAAACGGTAAAGTATTAGATTGCAACGATTACCTCAGCCCTTCTCAAAAGAGGAAACAAACAGAAGAAAGATTCCACAAAGCTTTGGAACAACTGGGACCTCTTCTCATTCAGTCGGTAAAGAAAGGTGCAGCTATGGCAGGCAAAGATACAAGTGGCATAACAAATGTGACAATTAATGGAAAGACATATTCCGAATAACTTATAATATGACGTATTATGAAGAAAAATGAACGTATTTCAAGTATCAACAGTGTGTTGCGAGATTATTTTGCGAAACATCCTCAAAGCGGAATGATCCTTGCAAAAGAGTTTATGCCTCTTTTTATAAAGAATGGCATTTTCAATAAAGATAATAGGGAGGGGTTACCCATTCGAAAAGTTCTGCGAGATTTGGATACTGAAAATTCATTGGACAAAATTCCCTATGTTCATACTGAAAGGAAACCTAAAACAATCAATTGGTATTTTCGTCCTTTGCTTTTATCGCTTGTGATATTTATGGGTATGCTTTCGAGTTGTTCTTTTAAGTCAAATACCGATTTTCCTGAAGTGACCCATGTAGCTTTCCAAAAAGAAAAACATGGGAAATGGGGCATGGTTGGAGTTAATGGAAACATCTTGTTTGAAAACAAATTTGATAAAAGACCGTCTTATGCAGTAAATGGAGTGTTTAGAATTCAGGATTATGATACAAATCAATATCTTTACTATTCCGCAACTCCAACTCCTAAATTGATAGGAACTCCAAAAGGTTATAAGCAAGGAGGCATATGTAGCGAAGGAATAATTCCTGTTGTTTCTGCGGATGAACGTATTCACTATCTAACAGAAACGGGAGAAACTGCTTTTTATTTGCTTCCGTATCAGGGGAAAGAATTCTTATGTGTATCTCCGTTCTTTACGGAGCAACGTGCTTGGTTTCGGTTAGAAAATCGTAAATGCGGATATATAGATCCACAAGGCAATGTTGTGATAGAACCTATTTATGATAACGCTTTCCCTTTCCATGAAGGAAAAGCTATTGTATATAACAAAGAAGCTGACAAATGGTTAGTTATCGACCCCAATGGAAAAGAATTATTTGAAGCCAGTTCCAATGGGTACCAACAATATTCATACACCTTTTTTGAAAACGGATATTGTTTAATAGAAAACTTCTTACTCAATGAAAAAGGCGAAAAAGCACAGAGATTCCCCTCTAACATTTACAGTATTTCACCTTTCATTGACAATGTTGCCTTATTTCAAGACAGTAAAACTGGATTATGGGGACAACTTAACATAGAAGGAGAAAGTATCGGAGAGCCTAAATATTCGCGAGCTTTAGGTATTATAGACGATTGGATATATGTTGCTGATACAATTGCCAATTTAAGAGATGAATGGGACAATCAATATATGAATGTATATGCAATAAACTCTAAAGGTGAAATTAAAAATAAAATAGAAAACGTTTCATGTTTTTACCCATTATCCCAATATGCCATAATGGCAGAAAATGAGAAATATTACTTTGCTGACAAAAAAGGGAATCCGATAGACAACAACTCTTATTACAAAATTTCAGTTCCCCCATTTACAGATGCTCCCAGTTATTCACCCTTTTGGTCTTCTTTAATAGCACCTCATTCCATGTCTGATTATGATGCTTGGGGAGTTGTAACCAATTATATAGATGAAAAGAAAACATTGGCGTCAATATTTGATAAATTAACATCCGATGGCATTGATAGTTTAAAAATGGGTCAAACTATTTCAAGAATCATGGATTTATACAATATAAAACAAATGCCAGCAAATGGGATGGTTGACTTGCATAACAGAGATTGGGGCATAAATCAGGTTTTTGCAACATATTCCGTTGGCATTCTTTATAAATGTAAGTGTGCAATTGTGATTAAAGTAGAGATTAATGCGAGTGCTTCACCGATAGGTGATAATCCTCAAAGATTATTTGATGCTATACCACAATATCTTACAGAAACTTTGGGATTAAAAAGGGAAGATGAAAACCTTTATCGTTCTGAAGATGCTTGTTATGATATTGTTTATTATGAAGGAGAGAATTCGTTCTTTCTAATGTCTAAAGCGATAACAGAGAAATAGTTAAGAAACATTCATGTATAATCGAACACTTAAAAATATTCCCGTACAGAACATCAAATTCTGTACGGGGATACTTTTATACATAAAAAATAATTATCTAAGTATTGTGGACCTGGGGAGAATCGAACTCCCGTCCAAACGAGGAAACCATATGCTTTCTACATGCTTATCTTTGCCTAAAATTTTCGAACATAAGCAAGACCAAAGCCACCAACTTATGCCTTATCCTCTAAAGTTTCGTAAGAGTTACGAGGAAAAACTCAAACTATTCCCGATTTTACTGTGCCACTTTATCAAACGCTTCGGAACAAGAGCTTTTGAGTGACATCTCGTTTCTACCACTTTGGTAGAAATAAAGCTAATCTACTATACTTCAATTAAGCAGCGAGAGCATAATTTTCGTTGCCAGATAAAATTTTGATAACTGAGATTTAAGTGGAAATTACCGACCCACTGCATGCTTACATACCATTCCAACTCGCTGTCAATTCCAGTCAAGCCCTAATGATGTGTCAAATATAAATATTCATTTTTGAAAGAACAAACAAAACGATGAATATTTAAATAAAATATCATACGCTATCACAAAAGTTAATTTATTTAAGAGAAGCTGATTGCCTTTGATATAAATAATGATAATCAGACTATCAGTTTCCCAAACAGGGTGTAATGTTGGGTGCAGTCATTATAACAATCTGATTATCAGTATTAATTGTGGAGCTGGAGGGAGTCGAACCCTCGTCCAAACGAGGAAGCCATACGCTTTCTACATGCTTATCTTCGCCTAAATTTTCGTGTATAGACAAGACCGAAGCCACCAATCTATACCTTATCCTCTAAAATTTCGTGAGAGACGCGAGGAAAGTCTCAAACTATTCCCGAATTTGCTGTGCCACTTTATCAAACGCTTCGGAACAAGAGCTTTTGAGTGACATCTCGTTTCTACCACTATGGCAGAAATAAAGTTAATCTACTATACTTCGATTAAGCAGCGAGAGCGTAATTTTCGTTGCCAGATAAAATTTTGATAACTGAGATTATAGTGCCAATCACCGACGCACTGCATGCTTACATACCACTCCAACTCGCTGTCAAATCCAGTCAAGCCCGAACTGGTATCTATGATAGATGCCGCAAAGATAATAATTCTTTCCCGATTATAGGTCATTTCTTTGCAATTATTATAAATATCCGTGTTAATCAATTTTTCTGTGAATCTGGTTCAAATATACGTTTATAAGCGTTATTGTACAAAAATGAGCGGCCTTATGGACAATTTTGCTCTATCGTTTGAACTGTTTTCTTTATCTTTACCTCGACAAATAATGACTGTTTAATCTAATAATCTAAATATTATGAAGAACTTGTTTCTTGTTCTTGCTTTGTTGGGAAGTTCTACGATGCTTCCGGCGCAGACAACGACTAAAATACCGAAAGTCTATCAGCCTGTCAAGAAATCTATGTACCATAAAGGATGGATTGATTTTAATAAGAATGGTGTGATGGATGTTTACGAAAACCCAAATGCCAAAATTGAAGACCGTATTGAAGATCTTCTCGGACAAATGAATATGGAAGAGAAGACTTGTCAGATGGTGACGCTCTATGGTTATAAAAGGGTGTTGAAGGATGCGCTTCCCACTTCCGAATGGAAGAATATGTTATGGAAAGATGGGATGGGAGCCATTGACGAACACCTGAATGGTTTTCAGCAATGGGGGCTTCCTCCTTCGGATAATGAGAATGTGTGGCCGGCTTCCCGGCATGCATGGGCATTGAATGAAGTGCAGCGTTTTTTTGTTGAAGATACTCGTCTTGGCATTCCGGTTGACTTTACCAATGAAGGTATTCGGGGGGTGGAGAGTTATCGTGCCACGAACTTCCCGACACAACTTGGATTGGGACATACCTGGAACCGTAATTTAATTTATAAAGTGGGCAGGATAACCGGACGTGAGGGGCGTATGTTGGGCTATACTAATGTATATGCTCCTATTTTGGATGTAGGGCGCGACCAGCGTTGGGGACGTTATGAGGAGGTGTATGGAGAGAGTCCTTATCTTGTTGCCGAACTGGGTATCGAGATGGTGAAGGGTATGCAATATAATTATCAGGTAGCTGCCACCGGTAAACATTTCATTGCTTATAGTAATAATAAAGGTGCGCGTGAGGGTATGGCGCGTGTTGACCCGCAAATGTCTCCCCGTGAGGTGGAGATGATTCATGTTTATCCGTTTAAAAGAGTGATAAAGGAGGCCGGTCTGTTAGGGGTGATGAGCTCTTATAATGATTATGACGGTTTCCCTGTGCAAAGCAGCTATTATTGGCTTACTACTCGTTTACGCGGTGAATGGGGATTTATGGGGTATGTTGTTTCGGACAGCGATGCCGTGGAATATTTGTATACCAAACATGGAACGGCAAAGGATATGAAAGAGGCTGTCCGTCAGAGTGTGGAGGCCGGATTGAATGTTCGTTGCACTTTTCGTTCGCCAGACTCGTATGTGTTGCCGTTGCGTGAACTTGTTGAAGAAGGAGGGTTGAGTGAAGAAGTGATTGACAACCGTGTACGGGATATTCTTCGTGTCAAGTTCTTGGTCGGATTGTTTGACGAACCGTATCAAACCGATTTGGAGGGCGCTGATAAAGAGGTGGAGAAGAAAGAAAACCTGGAAGTGGCTCTTCAGTCGTCTAGAGAGTCGCTGGTGTTGTTGAAAAATGAGCAGAATACGTTGCCGTTGAACCTTTCGGAAATAAAGAAAATAGCTGTATGTGGCCCTAATGCGGATGAAAGCAGTTATGCCTTGAGTCATTATGGCCCTTTGGCTGTAGATGTGGTTACTGTGTTGCAAGGTATTAAGAATAAGGTGAAAGATAAGGCGGAGGTTCTATATGCTAAAGGTTGTGAATTGGTGGATGATAATTGGCCTGAATCCGAATTGATTGATTATCCTTTGACAGAGCAGGAAAAGAATGAAATAGATAAAGCGGTAGCTAATGTCAATCAGGCGGATGTGGCTGTCGTGGTGCTTGGAGGCGGGCAACGTACTTGTGGTGAGAATAAGTCGAGGAGTAGTCTTGAGTTGCCGGGACGCCAGCTTGATTTATTGAAGGCTGTATATGCTACCGGAAAACCGGTCGTGTTGGTGTTAGTCAATGGGCGTCCGCTGTCTATCAATTGGGCGGATAAATTTGTTCCTGCCATTCTGGAGGCATGGTATCCGGGCTCAAAGGGAGGTATTGCTGTTGCCGATGTTTTGTTTGGAGACTATAATCCGGGTGGAAAGCTGACTGTTACCTTTCCGAAGAGTGTAGGACAGATTCCGTTAAATTTCCCGGCTAAACCTTCTTCGCAAATTGATGGCGGGAAGAATCCGGGAATGTCTGGAAATATGTCTCGTGTAAACGGTCCTTTGTATCCATTTGGTTACGGACTGAGTTATACGACTTTTGAATATTCCGATTTGCAAGTGAGTCCGAAAGTAATTACACCAAATCAGAAAGTGACTGTCACATGTAAAGTTACTAACACCGGCAAACGTGAAGGAGATGAAGTTGTACAGCTCTATTTAAGGGATGTTGTCAGTTCTCTGACCACTTGCGAAAAGAATCTGGTCGGTTTCGAGCGTCTTCATCTGAAGCCGGGCGAGACCAAGGAAGTCCGTTTTATACTCGACCGTAAAGATATGGAGTTGCTGAATGTGAAAAATGATTGGGTGGTGGAACCGGGTGAATTTAAAGTTATGGCCGGAGCTTCTTCAGAGGATATTCGTTTGAGTGATAAGTTCATGGTGATGGAATATGGTATGAATGGTGTGTTGTCTGAAACAGGAAACGGTAAGGAAAATGCCATTTCTGCCAGTACTGAAATGCAAAATGTGGGCATGACGCTCGATAATAATCTGAAGACTTGCTGGCAAGGGAACAAGGGAGACTATATTACTTTTGCTTTAGAGAACGGTGCAAAAATAGATGGTCTGTCTATCGTTTGGAAGAAAGAGAATGGCGGTGAGGCTGATTTTGAGATTCAATTGTCGAGCGGTGGAGGACAATTCCTGACTGTATATTCGGGTAGTGTGTCTAAGTTCGATGAATGGGTTTCTTATGCTTTCAAAGGTACTACAGCAAGCGACTTGCGCATTCTCTTGAATTCGGATGGATTGGGGGTAGCCGAAGTGAAAATCAACCAATTAAAAAAAGAATAATAAAGAATTTGGGCCGTTATAGCATGTATTTTGCCAAGAAGTGAGTATATTTGGGAGCGCGTTATGTGCTCCCTAATCTATATAAATATATTATGAATAAAAAAATATTGGCATTGTGTATGAGTGGTTTGTTGTTGGGTGCTTGCACTTCAAAGCAACAGAAGAGTGTAGTTACAGTAGATGAAGATAGTGATAAGATGTTCTTGTTTGTAGGCAGTTATGCTACACCGGAGGAAGAAGGCATCAAAGTTTATCAGTTTAGTGAAGATACCGGGAAGGCAACTTATATCAGTGGCTTGGAAGGAATTTCGAATCCTTCTTATCTCACCCCGTCCGCGGATGGTGAAAGACTGTATGCCGTAGGCGAGGATAATGGAAAGAGTTCTACAGCAAATGCCATCATGTTCAATAAGGAGGATGGTAAACTGACATTGCTTAATTCTCAGCCCACCAATGGCGGAGCACCTTGTTATATTACGCTGAGCCCTTCCGGAAACTTTGTGCTGACGGCTAATTACATGGGAGGAAGTATCACTGTTTTTCCATTAAATAAGGAAGGCAGGTTGGAACCGGACAGTCGTCTGATTTCTTTTGTCGGTGATGGTCCGGATAAAGAAAGACAGTCTCAGCCTCATTTGCACTGTGTGGAATTTACTCCCGATCACAAATATCTGTTGGCGGATGATTTGGGTACAGATCAAATTCATGTGTTCCCGGTGAGTGAATCTGTTTCCGATGGTGTTTCTCATTCTCTGTTGAATGAAGGGGAGTCAACCCAGGTAAAGGTGGAACCCGGTTCAGGTCCCCGCCACATTTGTTTCCATCCCAATCAAAAATTTGCTTATCTTATTAATGAGATATCAGGTAAAGTAACGGCCTTCTCTTATCATAAGGGCAAATTGGATGCTATTCAGTACATAGCAGCCGATACGGTTGGGGCAAAAGGTAGCGGTGATATTCATATCACTCCCGATGGTAAGTTTCTGTATGCTTCCAACCGCTTGAAAGCAGATGGTATTGCTATTTTTTCTGTGGACGGTGATAAAGGAACATTGACAAAAATTGGTTATGAATTGACAGGTATTCATCCGCGTAACTTTATCATTACGCCTAATGGCCGTTATTTATTGGTAGCTTGCAGGGATAGTAACCTGATTCAGATATTTGAGATTGATAAGGAAACAGGCTTGTTGACCGATACCGGAGAAAAGATAGAAACTTCCAGACCGGTGTGTCTGAAGTTCTCTTATTGAACTGTTATCTGAGAAGACTTATTTCTAATGATGCCGGCTTATGATTAACACAGATTTATTTAAGGAAGTGTCTCCGCTTTCGTCCAAAGATTGTTTTATATTGATAGAAAGGCAGAAATCGAATTTTAATTTTCCTGTCCATGTTCATCCCGAATACGAGCTTAATTATATTGAGAATGCAAAGGGGGCGCAACGCATTGTAGGCGATTCTATTGAAGATATTGAAGAAGAGGAGTTGGTGCTTATTGCCAATCCTCGGTTGGAGCATGCCTGGATGGATCACCATAATCGGTCACAACATATACATGAAATAACAATTCAGTTTCACCCGGATTTGTTGGAAGAGAGTTTTCTGAACAAGAATCAGATGGTCAGTGTGAGGCAATTGTTTCGGCGTGCCGAGAAAGGCGTTGCCTTTAGTCGTGAGGCCGTAATAAAGGTACGCCCTATGCTGAAACTACTGACCTGCGAAAATGACAGTTTTTATTCACTTATCAAGTTGTTGATAATCTTTCATGAGCTTTCTTTAGATAGGGGGATGCGTGAACTTGCCAGTCGCTTGTTTATGACAGATACCCGGCAGGAAGGAGACAATAACCATAAACTGAATAAGATAATAGATTATATAAACAGGCATTATGCCGAGACTATTCGTTTGCCGGATGTGGCAGAGATGGTTAATATGAGTGAAGCGTCTTTTTGTCGTTTTATTAAGCAACATACTTCCCGAAGTTTTATTGATTTCCTTACTGATATACGATTGGGGGCCGCCTCGCGAGCATTGGTCGACTCAGCGGATTCCATAGCCGAGATTGGTTATAAGTGTGGTTTCAATAACCTTTCTAATTTTAATCGTATCTTTAAAAAGAAGAAGGGTACTACGCCCAGCGAATTTCGAAGCAATTACCGTAAGAGTAAAACCATTGTTTAGTTTTTCCTTGGATAGCTATGGACTGTTCTTCTGCTTTCTGTCTTTGTCACCGGATTGATAAGATTTCATCATTTAATGCTTGGATTCTATTAGGTTTGTACTTTATTAATTGAGAAATTTGCAGCGGCACTAAATAAGTGCATAGAATAATTATTAATACATGATAAATATAGGTATATGAATGCAGATTTTGAACAGAAAATAGCTTTGTTACAGCAACAGCATGAAGTATTGTTGCAGCGGTTGAACTTTCCGGTGGAAGAAACGAATGGCATTGTCCGTCGTTATACATATCCGATAGTTACGCGGGAACATATACCGTTGGAGTGGCGCTATGATTTTAATCCTGATACCAATCCATACTGTATGGAGCGTATCAGTTTTAACGCAACCATGAATAGTGGGGCCATTAAATGGAATGGTAAATATGTGTTGGTTGTCCGTGTGGAAGGTGCAGACCGGAAATCTTTTTTTGCTGTAGCAGAGAGTCCGAATGGCATTGATAATTTTCGCTTCTGGAAGCGTCCTATCACATTGCCTGATATTAATCCTGCAGAAACAAACGTATATGATATGCGTCTTACTGCCCACGAAGACGGTTGGATATATGGAATATTTTGCAGTGAACGCCATGATGACAGTGCGCCGGCCGGTGATCTCTCGTCGGCGGTAGCAAAAGCGGGTATTGTCCGTACCAGGAATTTGGTGGACTGGGAACGTCTGCCGGATTTGAAGTCTGGCAGTCAGCAACGGAACGTAGTGCTTCATCCTGAGTTTGTTAATGGGAAATATGCACTCTACACTCGTCCGCAAGACGATTTTATTAATGCGGGCAACGGAGGAGGCATCGGCTGGGCACTTATAGATGATATGACTCAGGCGGAGGTGAAAGAAGAAATCATTATAAATCATCGTCATTATCATACAATAAAAGAGGTGAAGAATGGTGAGGGACCACATCCTGTCAAAACACCTGCCGGATGGTTGCATTTGGCACATGGGGTGCGTGCCTGTGCTGCCGGATTACGCTATGTGCTTTACCTTTATATGACGGCATTGGACGAACCTTGGAAGTTAATAGCAGAACCGGCAGGCTATTTCTTGGCTCCATTGGGCAGCGAAAGAGTGGGAGATGTATCCAATGTGTTATTCTCTAATGGTTGGATTGCGGATGAGGATGGTACCGTATATATCTATTATGCATCCAGTGATACTCGTATGCATGTGGCTACTTCTACTATCGATAAACTGGTAGATTACTGTATGCACACACCGGCAGACGGATTGCGTTCGGCAACATCCGTAGCTGCGATTAATGATTTGATTGATAAAAACGAAACATATTTGAATAAATGAAAAAGCTTTTAGGATTAATACTCTTGATGCTGCTTCCTTGCTCTGCTCTTTCTATGTGGGGACAGACCGGACAACAAATGAAACTAATTTCTTATAATATTTGGAATGGTTTTGAAGGAGACTCGTTGAGGCGTGCACGTTTTATCGAATGGACTCAAAAACAGGCTGCTGACATATTTGTGTTGACAGAACTGGTTGGGTTTAAGGAAAAGGATTTGAAAACATTGGGGCAGGTATGCGGGTATCCGTATGCTGCCATGGTGAAAGAAGAGGGATATCCTGTCGGAGTACTTTCCAAGCAACCGATAGAAGTGATTAAGAAACAAGTAGAAGGCTTTTGGCATGGGATGATGCATGTTAAAACTGCCGGTGTTGATGTCATTGCTACTCATCTCAGTCCTTTTGAGTGGAAATACCGCTTGAATGAGGCGCAACAAATCGTGGATTATATCCATAGAAATCATTTGAAGGATTATTATGTAGCGGGTGATTTGAATGCTCATTCTCCGTTGGATGCCGATGAGATAGCCGGCCATGATACATTGCTGGTAAATATGCAATGCTGGGATATGTCACAAAAGAAATATCGTAATTTGAGGGAAGGGCGATATGACTTCTCTGTCATTTCGACTTTCCTTGCAGCGGGCATGGAAGATGCGATAGGACGGATGGTGCATCCGGCAAGTGCACGTATGAGTTTTCCGGCTGCTTTTCTTTATGATTGGCAGTGGGACGACAAGCGTTTGCCGCAACGCCGTGAACGGTTGGATTATATATTGCTTTCTCCCTCATTGATGGAGAAATGTAAAAGTGCTGCCGTGCATAATGGAATAGAGAATGAAGGGATTTCAGATCATTATCCGGTCAGTGTGATTCTAGAGAAATGAAAAAAACGGTGGAAAGGAGAATGAAGATATGAATATGAGATATCTAAGATATTGTTTATTGTTTGTGTTTGGTTTGGCAAGTGTATGCAGTTGTACTGATAGTGAGAAAGTAGTTTATTATCGGGGCATTGCCGTGGATGATGCGGATGGCAGCGAGGGACTGTATAATCCCGAACGTGGGTTTCGCTTGGAAACAGCTGTCGATCTTGCTACTCAAAAAGAGAGCCCTACCTTGCAACTGGATACTTTGTCGTTGAAGTATGCTTCAGATAGTGTATCACTTTCGCAAAGTTATTTTTATTTGACCTATCTGACCGATAAAAAGCTATCGGATACAGAGTTTCAAACGATGCAGGCATATTTTGACAGGCTGCAACAATTGGGGAAGAAAGCTGTCTTGCGTTTTGCTTATGAAAAAGATTTTGTGCGTCAGGAACCGGTGGGGCCTACATTGGAAGAAGCATTGGCGCATCTTGAACAGTTGAAACCATTTCTGCATAAGAATAAAGATTTGATTCTGGTCGTTCAGGCGGGTGTTATCGGTGCATGGGGAGAATGGCACAGTTCTATTCATGGTCTGGAGCATTCCGACACGGCAAAGGTTGCCATATTGGAAAAGTTGTTGGAAGTGGTACCTGCAGAGAAGAACATACAGGTGAGACTTCCCGAATTTAAGAATCTTCTGAAAGGTAAACCGGAATTGTATAAACGTATTTCTTTTCATGATGACTTTATCGTTATCAAGCCTGATCGTTGGGATGGAGATATGCATGAAGGCACGTCCAATTTTGAACAGATTGTAAGAGAATCGCCTTATTTGGTTGTAGACGGTGAATTGCCATGGGGCTTTTGGAGTGCCGGATGTGACCCTGACAGCCCATCTGCCGGATGGATTATTGATGGTATGGGAGCTGCGCGCCGATTCTTCCTTCAGCATTATACTTCTTTGAGTGTTATTCATAATTATAAGGAACAGCATTCCAACCGGATGTTTGATGAGGCAAATGCTCCTGAATATTCGATGGTTGTGTGGAAGAAAAGTATGATAAATGCGGACTCTTTGAGAAAATATCACATGCCGGTATCAGACCATTATTTTCAAAAAAAGGATGGAACATTGGTTTTACGTAGTATTTTTGACTATATTCGTGACCACTTGGGATATCGTATCGAATTGCAGAAACTGGAAATGCCGCAAACCATAAGGAATGGAGAAGCATTGACTTTAAATTTGGAATTTATTAATCGTGGATTTGCCGGTTTCAGCAGTGAACGTCCTGCTTGTTTTGTATTGATTGACGAAAAGGAAGAGATAACGGAATTGCCGGCATCATTCAGCTCTTCCGACTGCCAGCCATATCAGCCTGGAGATACAGCTTATACTCCTTTGGCTCACTCAATCTTATTTGCAGGAAAGGTACCTGTTTCTCCGGGAATTTATCGCTTGGGGTTATGGTTACCTGATGTGTCGGAGCGATTGAAGTATAATCCTCGTTATGCTATTCGATGTGCCAATGGTGATGTAGACTGGTGGATTTCAAAGGATGGGAGATATGGGGTGAATGTATTGGCAACGATACAGATAAAGCCGTAAATATACTATTATGAAGCATTTTTATAAGTTATTATTCTTATTCGTTTTTTTCTTTTCCGGCCGGACGCTTTGGGCTAATCCGGTTATTATCGGCAATAGCCGTTTTACATTCATTACCGACCAATTGGTGCGTATGGAATATGCGCAGAATGGCCATTTCTTAGATGATCCCACTTTGTTTGCCATTGACCGTTCGACGGAGTGTAAAGACGTGAAAGTAGAGGAGAAATCAAAAGGCCATTATGTATTGTCTACTCCGGTGATGCGGATTGAATACTATGCGGACGGATTTCCGTTTGGACAAACCAATTTGCATGTTTATTTTAAGAATGGTGAAGAAGCTAAAGAGAAACATTGGTATATAGCCAGCAGACAAAGTGGAAATCTGCTGGGAGCCCTTACGACCTTGGATGAAGTGGATGGTCCGGTAGATCGTCAGGAAGGTTTGTTAAGTCGTGACGGTTGGTATCTGATAAATGATACAGGCAAAGAGGTGTTGCGTGACGGTTGGGTGAGTGCACGCGATGAAGAACATGTACAGGATTTATATTTGTTCGTTTATGGAAACGATTATAAATCGGCTTTACGTTCTCTTCGTGCTGTCAGTGGCCCGGCACCTATGCCGCGTAAATATGTGCACGGTTCGTGGTATTGCCGTTGGTGGAATTATACGGATGACGATTATCGTCAGTTGGTGCGTGAATATAAAGAACATGATTTCCCATTGGATATAATGGTTTTTGATATGGGATGGCATACTCAGAATGCTACCGTCGGCACAGGGCATGCAGGAACCAGAGGATGGACAGGGTATAGTTGGAATCGGGAACTGATAAAAGAACCAGCCAAACTGATACAGGATTTGAAAGACGACCATGTATATGTGGTGCTGAACGAGCATCCGCACGATGGATTACGTCCGCACGATGATGCCTATCCTATGTTTATCCGTGATTTGGGAACTGATACTCTGACAAACGGAGTTCCTCTGTTTGATGCCGGGAATCCGGAATATATGAAAGCATTTATGAAGCATGCTCACCAAGAGAGCGATACAATGGGTGTTGCTTTTTGGTGGTTGGACTGGCAGCAGGATTATCTTTATCCATACGTCAGAGGTACATCGATGAGACATTTGCCATGGTTGAATAAAATCTATTATGATTATTCTGCCCGTAATAATCTTCGTGGCGCCGGCTTTAGCCGTTGGGCAGGTTGGGGAGACCATCGGCATCCTATCCAATTCTCAGGTGATGCTGTGGCCAATTGGGATTTGCTTCGTTTTGAAATTGATTTGACTACAACAAGCGGCAATGCCGGTTGCTTTTTCTGGGCTCATGACCTGGGCGGATTTTATGGAGGAGACAATGCGGAGCTTTATACTCGTTGGACACAATTCGGTTTATTGAATTCATCTCTCCGTATCCATTCGGTATATGATGAGAAGCTTGATCGTCGCCCTTGGTTGTGGGGGGCTAAGGAAGAGGAAGCCATGAAACGCATCTATCATCTTCGTTCGCAGTTGATGCCGTATATTTATTCTTCTGTCCATCAGTGTTATGAAGATATGATTCCACTCAATAGAGGATTATATCTGGAATACCCGTCGGATGAGAAAGCATATCAATGTCCGGGTGAATTCCTATTCGGCGATTTATTGCTGGGAGCACCGGTAACAATGCCGGGAGAAGGAGAACAGAAGCTGGTCTCGCAAGAGGTGTGGCTGCCGGGGGAGGAAAACTGGTATCATTTCTTCACAGGGAAAGCATATCAAGGGGGCCGAACGGTGACGGTAGAAAGTCCGTTGGACGAATTCCCTTTATTTGTGAAGGGGGGCTACCCATTGCCTATGCAGCCTTATACAGAACGTATGTGTTCGACTCCTCTTACCGAGTTGATTGTCCGTTGTTATCCGGGCAACGACGGCTGTAATCACTCTTATACCTTGTATGAAGATGATGGAATTACGACAGCCTATCAGCAAGGGGAATCAGCCTCTACATTAATGAACTATCGTAAAGAAGGAGAACAGACTTTTGTTACTATTCATCCGGCAAAGGGCTCATACGAAGGCCAGCCTCAAAAAAGAGCTTATCGTATTGAATTGCCGGGAATTCCAGCAGGAACAAAAGTAAAAGTGAACGGCAAATCGGTAAAAGCCACTTTTGATAAAACGATAGGTGGTATAGTGGTTTCTGTCAAGCCGGGTGACATACGGAAGAAGGTGGAAGTGCAGATTGGCTGACCATTGAATTGCTTAAACAAGAAAAATCTTAAAGTAAATAATATATGAAATTACATGTTGTTGACATCCTGATTATTTGCGCTTATCTGATTATCATAGTCCTTATCGGGCTATTCCTGAAGAAGAAAGCGGCAAAGAATATGGATTCGTATTTCTTGGGAGGCAAGTCCCTTCCGTTTTATATGCTCGGACTTTCCAATGCTTCGGGTATGTTCGATATTACCGGAACCATGCTGATGGTCTATTGGGCCTTTGCTTATGGCTTCAAGAGTTTATGGATTCCTTGGTTATGGCCGGTGTTCAACCAGATATTCCTGATGGTGTATCTTTCTGTATGGTTGCGCCGAAGTAATGTGCTGACAGGTGCCGAATGGATTAAAACCCGTTTCGGACATGGAAAAGGAGCTACTTTGTCGCATACTATTGTGATTGTTTTCGCTTTGCTGAGCGTGTTGGGTTTCCTGAGTTACGGTTTTATCGGTATCGGTAAGTTTATGGAGATATTCTTCCCATGGGAGGTGGTCTCACAATATGTACCTTTTGATATTCCGTTGCAGTATGTTCCTCATTTCTATGGTATTTTCTTTACGGCAATTGCTACTTTTTATGTGATGTTGGGTGGCATGCTCAGTATTGTGTGGACAGATGTTGTTCAGTTTATGATTATGACAGTGGCAGGTGTCATCATTGCTATTATCGGCATGAATATGGTGGCTCCCGAAATGATTCAAGAATTTGTTCCCAGAGGATGGGATTCACCGTTTTTCGGTTGGGCGCTTGATATTGACTGGAGCGAACGGATGAATTTGCTGACAGAACGAATGGCTAATGAACCTTATAGCCTGATGGGTATCTTTGTGATGATGGCATTGCTGAAAGGAATCTTTATGAGTATGGCAGGCCCTGCACCTAACTATGATATGCAGAAGATACTTTCATGTAAGTCACCGAAAGAGGCAGCTATGATGAGTGGTTCCGTACCGGTTATTTTGCTGATACCACGTTATTTGATGATTATGGGATTTGCTTTGTTGGCAATTTATTTCTTTAAAGTAGACGGTGGCTTGGCGCAGATGACAGCGACGAATACGGATTTTGAAACCATTTTGCCTCATTTGATAACGAAGTATGTACCGGTAGGGCTGGCCGGATTGTTATTGGCGGGTCTGCTGTCAGCGTTCATGTCTACTTTCGCATCTACAGTCAATGCGGCTCCGGCTTATGTGGTGAATGATATTTATCTGAAGTATATCAATCCCAAAGCTCCTGTCAAGACACAGATTCGTGCCAGTTACTTAATCTCTGTTCTGGTTGTTATTATCAGTACGGTTATGGGTTTCTTCCTGAAAGATATCAATGAGATATTCCAGTGGATTGTAGGAGCTCTGTTTGGCGGTTATATTGCTGCCAATGTATTGAAATGGCATTGGTGGCGTTTTAATGGGGAAGGTTATTTCTGGGGCATGACGGCAGGTGTGGTTGCCGCTATTATCATGAAATTCACTGTTCCTGACGGATTGGTTCTATATTTCTTCCCTGTCTTGTTCGGCATTTCGCTGATAGGATGTATTGCCGGTACTTATTCCGCTCCTCCGACAGATGAAGATACATTGATTAATTTCTATATTCGTGTACGCCCGTGGGGATGGTGGAAACCGGTTAGCGATAAGGCGATAGCACGTTATCCGCAAGTGACGCGTAATAAGAACTTTAAGCGTGACGCATTTAATGTGACTGTTGGTATTGTGTGGCAATGTTGTCTGACTATTGTTCCGATGTATCTGGTGGTGCGCGGAAATCTGGGTTTTATCGTATCCGTCCTGATATTAATTGCGACAACCGTTATACTGAAATATACGTGGTATAAGCCGTTGTGTCGTGAGGAAGAAGAATATAATAGGTTGATGAAAGAGATAGGATTCGACAAAGAAGGTAATTGATATCATTTATATAGAAATAGGGGCGAACATTCCGCCCCTATTTTTTTAATATTCTATCTTGTCTGTTTTAGAACTCCATGCTTCGAATGCTTTAATAGCTTCTTCGCGTAACATCACTTCAGAGGGAAGCTTTCTGTCTTCCGGTTTCAGTTCCAGTTCATCATAGATAAATGAATCGTCGAAACCTATATTCTTTGCATCCGTCTTATTATTAGCGTAATACATCTTATCCAATCGTGCCCAATAGATAGCACCCAAACACATGGGACAGGGTTCGCAGGAAGTATAGATTTCATATCCGCTTAAGTCGAACGTTCCCAATTTAGCAGTGGCGGCGCGTATGGCACTTACTTCAGCATGGGCGGTGGGGTCACACGAAGCGGTTACCCGGTTGACCCCCGTCGCTATTATTTCTCCGCCTTTAGCGATAACGGCTCCGAAAGGTCCTCCTCCGTTTGCTACATTCTCAATGGAAAGCTCGATGGCTTTCCGCATAAGTTCTTTTTTAGTCATAGTTGCTTATATCAGCAAGATTGGATTATACATAAGTCTCCAGGAACTTCACATGACCGTTTACCGCTACATTTACTTCTTTGGTGGCAGCCGGGAACAGTATGGACTCTCCTGCTTGAACTTCCAATGAATTACCCTCATTGTCGGTTACCGTGCATGAGCCTTCCATGCAGATATAGATTACAAAAGAATCCAGTTCACTGTAATCCATAGTCATGTTTTCTGTCAAATCGTATACAGAAGTGGTAAAGTAGGGGCAGGTTACCAGTTCCACCGGTTTGTTTTGTTCCGGTGTATAGTCGGTGCGGTAGTCTTCTTCCACAGTGTAATCGATGGCGTCCTTCGACAGCTCGGTATGCAATTCGCGTGTATTGCCGTTCTTGTCCTTGCGGTTAAAGTCATAGATACGATAGGTTACATTGGATGTCTGCTGGATTTCTGCAATAAAGCATCCGGCACCAATGCTATGGATTCGTCCGGCAGGCAGGAAGAATACATCTCCCGGCTGAACAGCATAGTCTGCCAAGGCATCGCAGATTGTATTGTCTGCAATCATTGCCGCGTATTCGTCAGGAGTGATTTTCTTTTTCAATCCGGAACGAAGATGAGCTTTGCCGCCTGCATTGTCGATAACATACCACATTTCTGTCTTTCCCATTGAGTTGTGGCGTTTCTTGGCAAGTTCGTCATCGGGGTGAACCTGTATGGAAAGATCATCGCAAGCATCGATGAATTTAATTAGCAAAGGGAAGTTATCTCCGAAACGTTGATAGTTGCTTTCACCTACTAGCGCTCCTTTGTATTCTTTTACCATGTCACTCAGGTTTTTACCTGCGTCTGTACCATTGGCAACAACTGACTCGTCGCCCGGAACATTCGAGATTTCCCAGCTTTCACCTACTTGTGCCTGTTCGGTTGCAAGATGTTTGAATGGGATAATCTTTTCGCCACCCCAGATGGTGGATTTCAGAATGGGGTTAAATTTTAATGGATACATAGGTATATATATTAAATGTTTTTAGGTTCGGATACAAAAATACGGAGATTCTACGACTTTACCCATAGAATCTCCGTAAAAATCACTCGCTATTTGTGTGTATTCAGAAAAGAGTATTAGTAGTCTGTATTGTTAGGGTCGAAATTAGTCCAACCGTCCAGCCAATTGTCATCCGCTCCGAATGCTCCGATATAGTCTACTTTATCAAAGCCATTGCCTAACAAGGTATTGTCAAATGAAGCGGCTGTCAATACGGGACTGCCTGCATTTGGCATATAATTCACACCGATGCCGCGCCCGTCTTTAAAGTTCAGTTCGTTCATGTCGGCAAGTACCTTATTCCCTTTTTGTGCTTTGAAAAAGCTGGAAGAGTAAGATTCCTGATTGGCATCGATCACGGTTTTATTTGCTGCATCATATAATACGTCATCATACACTCCCAATCACCGGGTTTACGTTGTCCTTTCGGCATTTCGTATATCCTCCCAGTTTGAGCGTGGGAGTAAAATCTCCGAATGCGAAATCATGCTGATAGTTGAGGTTGGCTGACAGGATGTGTTCGTCCAGACGCGAGAACTCACGGTTGATTTCATTCAGGTTCTCTACTTCCAATTGATTGGTATCCGTATTCAGCACCGTGTTGTACCGGCGGCGGTCAGGCATATTCCGGTTGGCATAAGAATATCCGGCACTCTCTTTCAGTTGTTGGTTATCCGGTTCCAATGTTATATTTATTTCTGACATGCCATTGACAGCTACCTCCAAAGTCAATGTTTTATAAGAAACATACGATATAACCAGTTTGTAAGTCCCGTTTCTCAATCCGGCCAGTTCGAAATTGCCGTCCAAATCAGTAATTGCCCCTGTGGTAGTACCACTGATTTGTATGACAGCACCGATGAGCGGTTCATTTGTTATTTTGTCGGTCACGCTTCCTCGCAGTGCTGCCGCCTGAATGGATATGGCCAAAAACAGGAAAATGATTATGAGGCCAAACTCTCTCTTCTTTGTATTCATCATTCTTTAGCTTGTTTTTTTATTCAGCGCAAAGGTCGGTTATAGGTGTTACATAGATGATACAGCCATGTGATACTTTCTTTTCGAATGTATTTTAATACTGTTTCATTGTCAATTGGAAGAAAGGGATTAACTTTGCACGAAAATTATAATTCAAGATTCTACTATGAGAAGTTTTGCATCCGACAATAATTCCAGTGTACATCCTCAAATAATGGAAGCACTGATGACGGCAAACACAGACCATGCCTTCGGCTATGGTGACGACCCTTGGACAGAAGAAGCAACCCGAAAAGTAAAAGAACAGTTTGCACGTCCCTGTGAGCCCCTGTTTGTCTTTAACGGAACAGGCAGCAATACGATGGCATTGCAATTAATGACACGCCCTTATCACATTATATTTTGTGCCGACACCGCACATATAGCAGTAGACGAATGTGGAGCACCAAGCAAGGCTACCGGATGTTTCATGCGCACAATCCCTACTCCTGACGGAAAGCTGACACCGGAACTCCTGAAACCTTATATGATAAACTTTGGTGTGGAGCATCACTCTCAACCGGGAGCGGTCTATATCAGCCAATGCACAGAACTCGGCACTGTTTATACTCCAGCCGAAGTACGCGCTTTGACAACGTTTGCACACGAACACGGTTTGTTGTTGCACATGGACGGTGCGCGCATCTCCAATGCTGCTGCAGCATTGGGAGTCAGCTTGGATGAAGTTTCGGGAGCATGCGGAGTAGATACCTTGACTTTGGGTGGAACAAAGAACGGCCTGATGGGAGCTGAATGTGTGGTGGTTTTCAATCCGGATTTGATGAAAGAAGCTCGCTACGCCCGCAAGCAGGCTTGCCAACTGGCAAGTAAGATGCGCTATATATCTTGCCAATTCACTGCTTTCCTGACTGATAACCTGTGGCTGCGATGTGCCCGGCACGCCAATGAAATGGCTGCAAAACTTGCTGAGGCTTTGCAAGCCATGCCGGATGTGACGTTTACCCAACCGGTAGAAAGCAATCAGTTATTCTTCATTATGCCTCGCGAAAAAGAGGATAAACTGCAGGAGTTTTATCATTTCTATTTTTGGAATGATGCTAAGAACGAAATGCGCCTTGTCACTTCTTGGGACACGACAGACGAAGATATTGATTTACTTATTGAACGTATTAAGTTACTGTAGGGACAGAATGTCTGCCCCTGCAGTATAGGATGATATGTGCGGCTTGTTACCGTTTATTTTCAATATCATGTTTCCGTTTTAGGGCTTCCATGAAATAATAATCGGCATAATTCAGCGGAACATCAATCTCTTGATTGTGAGGGATACTTCCTACCGAGTGCATTAACAGGAAATTGCCGTTTTTGCCCGGCTCAGCCCGATAAGCAGGAGATGCCAGCGACTTCATAATGCCGTCGGCATATTCTTTATATTCTTCCGCATTTTTTACATCCATAGTGCTGATTTCATAAAGTGCAGAAGCGATACAGGCAGCACTGGAGGCATCGCGCGGCTCATTGGGAATATTGGGGGCATCCATGTCCCAATATGGAATGAAGTCTTCAGGCATACGTGGATGGTTTTTCATCATATTAAAGGTCTTCAGGGCCTGCTCCATATATTTACGGTCGCCTGTTTCGCGATAGCAAACCGTATAACCATAGATGGCCCAAGCTTGTCCGCGGCTCCAGGTAGATTCGTCGGCATATCCTTGCGCCGTTTGCCGATGGCGTACGCTATTGTCATTTAGGCTGTAGTCTATCACATGATAACAACTTCCGTCGGCGCGGAAATGCTCTTGCATGGTGCGGTCGGCATGGCTGACTGCAATATGGTAGAAAGTTGAATCGCCTGATAGCTTTGTCGCTTCAAACAATAATTCCAGATTCATCATATTGTCAATAATTACCGGACACTCCCAGCCTCGTTCAGCCTGCCACCCTCTTGTTGCGTCCCATGACTGGATAACGCCCGGTACAGGGCGGAAGCGGGTAGACAATGAACGAGCGGTTTGAATCATCACTTCTTTATATCCGGGGATGTGAGCCAGTCGGAGGCCGTTGCCGAAACTGCAATTAACCATAAAGCCTACGTCATGGTGCCAGGTTAGATTTTTGGTATCTTCTATGGCATTGGTGTATTTGGTAGCCAAAGGTAGCAAGGTGGAGTCTCCGCTTAGTTCATACAGATACCAGATGGAACCGGGAAAGAATCCACTTCGCCAGTCAGTGTAATCACAATAAAATACGGTGCTGTCTGGTTTTAAAGTTACAGGATTAAGGCACTTTCCGCTGGCTTCAATCACACCGATTTCTTTGCCCAGTTGCTCACGTGCAAAAGTGATGTTGTCTTCTATGAATCCGTTTGTGGTGGATTCTTGTTTTGGGGCACCTGTGCAGGCTGCCAGCAGTGCCGAACAAGTAAAGGCTATTAAATATTTCTTCATGACAGAATTAGTTTTTAAGTTTTGTTATATTATAAACATAAGTTCCCGAATACTGCATTTTCTGCGCTTGCAAAGAAACACGATAGATTTCCGGACCCCATACGTTGGACAGTCTGGTGTCTTTCAACTGTATTGTTTCGATTGTTGCGTCAAACATGTTTTTATCATAGTCCAAACATACCTTCTCGTCATTTACTTTAATGATGACGGTTCCGGGTTGTGAGATATCTACTTTTCCCCAAGTAAGGAAATTGATTTGATTGGGAGCTGTTGTTTCTTTCAGTGTGAACTTGTCTTCTATCTTCAGTTTATTTTTCTCCAGATAATAAGCGCGTATCCATTTCTCCACACCGGCTTCGACAGGATATGCTGTAGCAATATTGGCAGAGAAGGTTTGTTGTCCGGAATTCGCTTTTACATCTGTGGCTTTATACTCACTTCCAAACTTTTGGGGAACACCATTTATCACAGGCAAGTTGTGATAGTTGCTTTGCATAGTCCAGATGGAATAACGCTCGTTGCTGAATGTCTGGCGTGTATATGTTCCTACTCCGGCATCAATCAAGATGGGAGTCGTGTTCAGATAAAGCGAGAATGTACCTGCATCATTATGATTATGGCTTTCATTGTTATATCCTCCTTTAGCGGCAACAAAAAAACCGTTCTTGTTGCTCAAATAGCAGAACTCTGTTTCTGGATACCAAGTATAGGCAGGAACCCTATAAGTTGCCTTTTCTTCTTTCAACTGAGGCATGAAACGTAGCGTTTCCAGCCCGCGGAACATATCAAGCCAGTTGGTGGCAGGTTTTACCGGTTTCTCCTGATTCTTTTCGGCAGCATACCCTTTCATCATGTTGCTGTTTACTGCCACACCATAGCGGTAAATCAAAGCTACGTCACCGCCGCCACGCGCAGAGGCATCGGCAAAGTTTACTACCCAACCATTGCCTATATAGGAGCGCACGATATATTCACCCATATAACGAATTTGCGGCTGATTGAAAATGGAGATTTTACCTCCGGTGCCTAATGATAATATTTGCAGATAGTCATATAACTTTCCGGCGGCATGGCCCCAGTATGAGGGTCCTTCCTCGCAGGCACCGTCAGCTTTTACATAATTCAGGAATTTGTCAGTTGATATCATGGTGCGCAATACTGCTTTAGCCAGTTTATCACGGTCATTCTCCAATAATAAGAAACAATTCAGGGCATTGAAGTTACACCATGGATTCCAGTTATTGACGAGCGTTCCCGGTTTATAGTCGAAAGCCATCCACCAGAAATCACTTCGTTGCATATAGGGATCGAGTTCACGCTTTTGCAATTCGTGGCGCAGACGGAGAGAAATAGCCGGGTCTGTCTTATCGAATTCTTTATGTAGAAAATGGTAAGTCCAGGATAACATCTGTGACATATTGCCCGATACAAGATCCATAATGTCTTCGCGAAAGTCAGGGAAAGCACGGTGCGTGTGCTGGGCTGAGGCTAGATGTGCCGAAAGTGACCATGAAGTCATTTCGCAGGCTTGCAGCACACCGTTAATAATCTCATCGATAAAGCGTCCTTTCCCTTCTGCCATTTCTGCTAGTACCAGCGCACCTATGGCTGTGTTGTTGGCACCTAGCGGGTCTTCCATGATACGGCGGTTTCCCGAACGTTCGTATTCCATATAATCGGTGGCTCTCACCACCTTCCAATCAAAATTCAAGTATTTTTCCCCTTGTCTGATGATGCCTTCTTTGTATTCTCCCAAAAATTGATTCCAGCCGTTGCGGTCGGTATAATCAGGATAAGGCACCCACTTTTGTTCCATCACCAATGCCTCTTTTATTTTGGCGAGGTCTGCTGCATGCTGTAGCAAATCGCGTTTCTCATACGCGTTCAGTTGCACTGCGGCCAGTAATATAAAATATAAAATTGTAATTTTTTTCATATCTCCCGAAATAAGAAGTCACTTCGGGGAACAGGCCGAAGAGGGCCGTCGCCCGAAGTGACTATTTATAATAATCAGTGTATTATTTACCTATTGTGAAACTTATGCAGCTATTACCAGCTTGGGTTCTGTTCCAACTTGCCGTTCTTTTCTATTTCACTCGCCGGAATAGGCCATAAGTAATCACGTGTACTGACAGCGCGGGTGTAACGTACCTTGCCGGTAATATCTTTTTCCTTGCGTCCGTTCAGAGATTCCAACAATCCCCAGCGGCGCATATCGCTGAAACTGTGTCCTTCGGCAGCCAATTCTACGGCACGTTCGTGCTTGATGCGTTGGAATACTTCTTCTTTCGTAGTAGCCTTCAACCATTCGGGGCCGCTGTTAATGCCCGGCATATTTACACTTGGGCGTGCACGCACTTCGTTAATAAGTTTCACGGCACCTGTTTGATCATTCATCTCATTGTAGCATTCCGCCAACATCAGCAGTACATCTGCATAACGGATTAGCGGGAAGTTGATGGGAGTATCTGCACGGTTGTTAATACCTCCGTCCATGTTGTACTCGGCCACAAATTTGCGCCACAAATAGGTCTCATAGTTACCGTTGACACGGATATATCCATGACCGTCATTCACACCACCTGCTGCAACTACATATTCACTGTCCATCGGCTTGTTGGCATACCATCCTTTATACATTGTATAAGGAAGAATGATGGAGTAATCCATACGTGGGTCACGCTCTGCATACATGGCAATCAGTTGGTCTTTAGTCTCAGGATAACTTTCGACTTTAGTCTTGGTCGAATTCATCTTGGCACGGAATGTTTTGGCTTTTACTGCATCATTGGCGTTATAGCCCGGTATTACTTCATCCCAGTCAAACGGGCGTCCGTCCTTCCATTCATAAGAATCAACGAAATCAGTTGCTGCCATTACATTGTTCCAACAGCTGCCGAAAGAGGCGCGGCTTCCCATATAGAATGTCATAGGCATCCCCAAATCTGTACCTACGCCACCCATGTTTTGAATAGCAAAAATCATTTCTGAGCTTTCATCGCCTCCCGGCTTGAATAAGTTGGCGTAGTTGCCATACAGGGCATATTGCTTGCTGTTGATTACATTCTCAAAACATTTGGCGGCATCGCTGTATTGTTTGTTGAAAAGCAAAACTTTGCCTTTCATAGCCATGGCAGCCCCCGAAGTAGCACGGCCTTTATTGGTATCATCCCATTTCAAAGGCAATGAAGTAATGGCAGCGTCCATGTCGGCAATGACGAATTCGCGTACTTTATCAGCAGATTCTCTTGGTTGATTCATATTGTTGAAGTTATCTGCCACAATGAATGATTCGTCATAGACCGGAACTCCTCCAAAAAAATCCATTAGAGTAAAGTAGAACAATCCGCGCATAAAGCGTGCTTCACCTTTGTATTGTGCTTTCAGTTCTTCACTCATTTCACAATTATCCACATTTTGGAGAACGATATTGGCACGTGCTATGCCCTCATACAGATATTTCCATTTGTTGGCTACCTTGCCTTCTTTCACATCATAGATTCCTCTTTGGAATACTTGGAATGAAGGTGGGTCGTATCCCATTGATATGCCTCCCATTCCGTCCATTGCGAACTGAAGTCCGAAGACATTGTCATATTGCATGGTGCTGTAGACAGCCATCATTGCCTGATCTGCGTGTGCTTGGGTTTTGAAGAAAGTACCGGAACTCATCTGGTCGGCCGGATACCTGTCCAAGTCATAACAACTGCTTAAAAAGATGAGTGCGGCAGTTGCAAGTGCTGAGAATAATTTATATTTTTTCATAAAGCTAATCTGTTTTAAAAAGTTACATTAAGACCAATGACGGCCTGTTTCATTGACGGATACTTCATGCCGTCTACCTCGGGGTCGAAGCCCTTATAGCTGGTGAAGGTGAAGAAGTTTTCCAAACTGCCGTATAAACGGACCCTTTCAATCTGGCATGCATTGGTCCATACCTTCGGAAGTGTGTAACCCAACTGGATATTACGTATTTTCAAGAAATTCTTGTTCTGTAGGTAGAAATCACTTTGCTGTTGGTTTAACTTCGAGCTGTTGTATTCCACTAGGCGAGGATAGCTGGCATCGGTTCTTCCTTCATACCAACGTCCGTCGGCAACTTCCTTATTAATCTGATAGCCTTTGCGTACAGTGGGGGTATTGTAAGCCAATTCCTGCCAGTAGACTTTTGCTCCGAGTGAGCCTTGCATCAATATAGACAAGTCAAATCCTTTCCATGCAGCATTCAGGTTCAGACCGAACAGATATTTGGGGTTAGGTCCGTCGCTTACAATTTCTTTATCATAGTTATTGATGATGCCATCGGGTATGCCGTCTGGACCGCTTACGTCTCTATACAGTAAATCGCCTTTCTGCGGAGTACCGAATGCTGCGAATGGATTTACTTGCTTTCCGGTGGCAGGGTCTATCGGTGCATTGTCAATCATTTGCTGAACAATTTTCATGTCTTCGTCTGTTTGAAGCAGGCGGTCTACACGCAATAAGTATTGCGAATTGATGGCATGACCTTCCCAAATCAGGTTGGCACCACTGATAGACTTACCGCCTTCACCTTTTCCCTTGAACTTGTTAACCTTATTGGTTACATAAGTAAAGTTGGCATTTACACCGTAAGTAAAGTCTTTTATTTGATCTTGCCATCCGGCGGTAAATTCAAAACCTTGATTGGTAACGGTTGCACTGTTCACCTTAGGAATAGATGCGATACCGTGTACGTCGGGTGCGGGAAGGTTAATCAAGATGCCGGTCGTACGTTTGTTAAAGTAATCGATAGTACCTGTCAAACGGTTGCCGAAGAAACCGAAATCGAGACCTATGTCAGCAACTTTTGTTGTTTCCCAAGTTAATTCCGGATTGGCGATAACAGCCTGTGCGAGACCGGTTGCTAAGGCATTGTTTAAAACATAATTTAGTATGTTCTTGGAAGAGGTATTGTCTTTATTAGAATAAAGTGACAAAGCATCATAGTTGCCTACAGAGTTGTTGCCCAATGCTCCGTAAGAAACACGGAATTTTAAGCTGCTTAAACCTTTGTTGACTAATCCTTCCATAAAAGACTCCTGGTCTATGCGCCAGGCGGCAGAACCTGAAGGGAAGTATCCCCAACGTTTGCCAGGTAGAAAGCGTGAAGAAGCATCGGCACGAAGGTTAAACTCAACCAAGTACTTGTCTGCCCAGTTAAGGTTGATACGTCCGAAATAAGAATGCATGGCCCATTCGGTCTTGCTGCCCGAAGCACTTGCTTCTCCGGTTGCCCCGTTGATAACATCCAGACCTAAATCAATCAGGTCATACTTGGTCGCACTGAAGCTTTTTGAACGATAAAGCTCCTGGCTTGCACCTGCCATGAAATTCAAGGCCAGTTTGTCATTAAAGAATTTATTATCATAGCGCAAAACTACATCATTAAAGTAACGTTCCACTTTGCCGTCGTAGTTCATGATATTGGTTTTCCCTTTGTTTGAATAAGTCACAGTCTCTGTCTGGAAGTTCCATTGGTCGAGAAATACCGGTTTGCGTTCGCGATTTTCATCCAATAACTCGTATGAATACGATGCAGTCACTGAAAGACCTTCCATCGGGGTCAATGTTCCGACAAACCGTGCACGGATGTTGTTTTTGCGGATATTTCCACTGATTCTCTTGGCGCGCGCAATAGGATTGTTCACAGCACATTGAGCATCATCTTCCGGATTATTCATTGCACCAAGGCGTCCGTCCGGGGCTTCGAACACCATACCCGGAGTGGTGGCAGATGCATAAGTAAAGATATCATCTACAACAGTACCCGAAGAAGTGTATTTACCGGCAGGTCCCATGTCGGAGACATATCCATTTAGCTGCATGCCCAATTTCAACCATGATTTTACATCAGCGTCTAGGTTTAAACGTCCACTATATTTGGTATATCCTGAATTGGGCATAACCCCCGGGCTGTCGCTGTATCCGAATGAGCTGTAAAAACGGATTTTCTCGCTACCGCCACTCATTGATACCACATGGTTTGTTGCTGTTGAGGGCTTGAATGTTTCTTCAATCCAGTTTGTATTCGGATACTTCAGAGGATTGCGTCCGGCATCGTTACGCCATGCATCGATACTTTCTTGGCTGAATACAGCGTGGTCTTCGCCCAAACCGCTGTTCTTATAGCCTTCATTGATTAACTCCATGTAGTCGGCATAGTTCGAAACCGGTTCTAGAGTCTGGCGAATAGAAGCAAATGATACATATCCATTATATTCCAACTTGATAGAGCCGGTCTTACCTTGTTTGGTTGTGATAAGGATTACACCGTTTGCAGCACGTGACCCATAGATAGAAGCTGATGCGGCATCTTTTAATACGGTCATAGTTTCGATATCTTGTGGGTTTACAGTATTGATACCGGCTTCTACGCCATCAATGATAATAAGGGGTGAAGAAGAGTTCAAGGTACCTTGGCCACGTACTTTGATATCAGCGTTGTCATTACCCGGCTGGTTGCTGCTGGAGCTTACAGTCACACCGGCTGCCATACCTGCCAAGGCTTGCGATACATTGGTAATAGGGCGGCTTTCGGCCATTTCACTGACATTGATAGTAGATACGGAACCTGTCAGATTGACTTTTTTTTGCGTACCATACCCCACTACAACCACTTCATCCAATGTCTGAGTATCCTCTTTCATCATGATTTTGAAGTTTCGTTGACTACCTACCGGGATTTGCTGTTCTACATATCCGATATAAGTAATGACTAGTGTGGATTTAGGAGAAACATTAAGTGTGAATTTACCGTCCATATCGGTAATCGTACCATTGGTTGTTCCTTTTTCTACCACACTGGCTCCGATAACCGGACCGATTTGGTCTTCTATAATACCGGTAACCGTAACTGTAGATTGTTGCGGAGAAGCGACAATCAAGTCAGACTTGGGCGATGAAGGCCCGATGTCAGTCGGGCTGGCTGAAGCCATACCCATAGATGCAAGAAACAGAGTTGTTCCGGTGAGCATCTTTCTCGACAGATGGAAGCGATTAGATTTCTTTTCCATAAGAGTTAATAATATTAGTTTAAGATTAACAGTCTGTTTTTAACGTGTAAAACAGACTATTGTGTTTATTTGTCGAGGGCAAAAGTAGGAGATATGCAAATGTAACGAGAGAGCAATTTGTGCGTTTTAAGTGCCCAAATTGTCTCTCATTATTGTCTTAACATTTGCAGAAAGGGGTTGTGGAAGGGGTGAGCAAGTGCCTAAATTGTCTTGGACTTTTCTGCTTGCTTCCTGTATTCGGTTGGTACAAGGTTAAATTGTGCCTTAAAGCAACGAGTAAAATAGCGGGGTGAACTGAAACCTAATTTATAGGTTATTTCGGCTATCTGCATTTCGGGGTTGTTGCGCAACCATGTGGCAGCACGTTTCATCTTGTAGTTTAATACAAAATCATTCGGTGTCATTCCGACGAGTGCTTTAAACTTGGCATAAAAAGAACTGCGGCTCAGGGCCAACTCCCGTGCCAATACATCAATATCGAATTCAGAATTATCCAAATTCTTCTCTATAATACCATTTACAGTATCTAAGAACTTCTGGTCGATGGGGTTCGTTGCAAGCAAATGGCTGTCACACTCTTCCTCTTTATGAAATTTCTTTTGCAACATGCGGCGGTTTCTTACCAGATTGTTGCAGCGTGCCAACAATACGCTTGCATTGAAAGGTTTGCCGATATAATCGTCTGCCCCCAGTTTTAGTCCGGTGATACTTTGTTCGGCAGAGCCCAAAGCTGTGAGCAGCACGACCGGTATATGGCAGATATTGAAATCATTTTTTATTCGGGTACACATTTCAGTACCACTCATTTCGGGCATCATAATGTCGCTGACAACTATATCCGGTGTTTCCTCACGCACTTTATCCAGTCCCTCTTGGCCGTTGGCAGCAAGTATCACCCGATAAGTTGGCTCAAACAAAGCTTTTAAAATCTGTAGCAGTTCCTCGTTATCCTCTACCAGTAAGACGCTGTGGCGGCATTGTTCCTCGTCCTGTTCTGTTTCCGAAACGTCGTTGTCCGGGGTGGCTTCTTTCATATCTTCGGGAATTTCCTGTAAAGGTTCATAAGAGTAAATCAGTCCGTTTTCGGCTAATGTTTCCACACATTCTTCATCTGTGAAATGTGCGCGTCCTTTCTGTAAGCGGACAATGAATATGGTGCCATATCCGGGAGTACTTTCTACTTTTACGATGCCATGATGCAGTTCGGTTACATTTTTCACCAAAGCCAGGCCGATACCGGTGCTTGGTGTCCGGGCTATGTCGGCTATACCGTTTCCGGCTTGGTAGAAACGGTCGAAAATCTGATTTATATCTTCTTTCTTGATGCCGATTCCATTATCTATCACTTTTATGAGTACGGCATCTTCTTCTTCTGAAACGTTCAATTCTATATTTCCTTGTGCTTTGGTATATTTAAAGGCATTCGAAAGCAGATTATATACCACTTTTTCCATTTGTTTGGGATCGAACCAGCAATGGATGGACGCTTGTTGTGGGTTGAAATGATAGTTGATGGGGCGTGTTGCGGCATAATCAGCAAAAGTAAGATATATCTCTTCCAAAAACGGGACAATGTCAAGTTCGGAGACTTTCAGTTTTACATGTCCCTGTTCTAATTTGCGGAAATCAAGCAATTCACTGATAAGATTACGCAAATGATAAGTATTGCGATATACTTTTTTTAACTTATTATAAATGGGCGGAGTCAGGGAACTTCCTTGCATCACCAGTTCCAGTTGTGAGATAATCAATGTGAGCGGAGTACGGAACTCATGCGAAATATTAGCAAAGAACTGTAACTTAGCCTGATTCAACTCTTCTATACGTTCCTTTTCTTTCTTCTTTATTTCCAGCGAGGTTTTCAACCGGAATATACTATATATAATGCTAAAAGCCGTTATGATATAAAGCAAATAGAAGAGGGGAGTCGCATAGAAAGGCGGATGAATAACGAATGCCATTTCGATACTTCTCAGTTGATGGGTGATATTTTGTTTCTTTTCGCGAACAATCAATGTGTATTTGCCCGGACTCAGATTGGTATAGTGGATTTTTCCATAGGGTGACTGAATCCATTGTTCATCAAATCCCTTTAATTGATATTCATACACCGGACGTTGCAGGGGAGTGATATAATTATTGGTTGCAAACCGAACGGCTATATCATTTTGATTGTGACGGAGTTCCAAATGTTGTGTATAAGGCAAGGCACGTTGCAGCACTTGGGTTTTATCGTTAGGACGCACTATTTCATTATTAATATAAAGTTCAGAGAAATAAAGTTGATATTCTTTTCCCTGATTCATTAATTGTTGCTCGAAGAAAGTGGTTACCCCATTGGTTCCTCCCACAAATATTTCTCCATTGCAGCATACTAGTACTCCACAGCCCGCATTGATACCGTTTAGCGGAAGTGCTTGCCCCAGTTCCACGACCTTAAATTCTTGTTTGTCGGGGTCAAAGAAAGTCAGTCCTTTATCACTGCTGATAAGAAGTTGACCTTGCGTGAACTGGACTATGTCATAACAATAATCTCCTGCTATATCACTGTTCTGTGTATTATAGCCGATAAAGCAGTCATTTTCTTCATCGAAATAATAGAGACCTGAACCGTTAGTTCCTAGAAAGATACGCCCTTTCCTGTCTTCCAGCAACCGGATGACAGGGAAGTGTCCTAATCCTTTTTCGTCATATTTATAGTAACAATGTTCTTTATCATCTTTGGAGTTCAGGCGATAAATCCCCCTGCCTGCCGCTACCCATATATATCCTTTGCTGTCGGTGAGAAAACACGTCGTGCCATATTGTTTTTTTGAGGAGAAATAAGCAGTGGCTTCGTAAGTTTTCACATTCATTTTCCATAAGCCTCGTTGGGTAGTAAACACCAAGGTATCGCCCCACAATTCCATACCGGCTATGCGGTCTCCTATTTCTTCGGCATATCGGTCGTTTTGCAGAAACGGATTATGGAATTTTTTTGTCCGCATGTCATAAATGCTCAGTCCGCCGGTATGTGTACCTATATATAATTTATCGTGTTCGGCATCATACAAGAGATTTTTTACATTGTTATGAGCTACTGAGTTACCGTTTTCATTCATCAGGTAATGAGTGAACTTTTTGGTTTGGCGGTCGAAAAAGTTCAGACCTCCTCCTTCGGTGGCTATCCACACGTTTCCTTCTTTATCTTCCACCATGTGTCCCACAAACGGATAGCTGAGGCAGTCGTCGCGGGTGATATCGGCAGAATAAAAGGTAAACAGGTCAGCTTCCGGGTTGAAATAGTTTACGCCTCCATAATAGGTTCCCAGCCATATACTTCCTTGGCGGTCTTTATAAACGGGGAATACGGAAGAATGGCTGATACTTCCCGGCCTGTTATTGTGAGTATATACAGTGAATTCTTCGTTATGTGGATTATATTTGTTCAATCCTTGAAAGGTGCCTATCCATATATTGCCATAATTATCTTCTGCAAAGTTACGCACTTGGTTGCTTGCCAACTGATTGGTGCTCTTGGAAATGTAGCCGATTGGATTATATACGGAGCGATAGCTGACCGACGAGTGGAGGAAGTGTTTCATATTGCCGTCGGGAGTACGCATGAACATACCATTCATACGAGTGGAAATCCATATATTCCCTTTTGAGTCTTCAAAGATGTTGGGAATTTCATAGTGTGGAATAATACATTTCAGCGGTTTATTTTTCTCTTTTAGATATAATCCGGTATTGGTACCAATCCAGCATCGCTGTGAAGAGTCGATGCATATAGCAGAAGCAAATTGTTTGGGGGTGGATAATTTACAAAAGAATTCCATTTCTCCTGTTTGGGTATCCATTATATTAACCGAGTCGCCTACGCCTATCCACAAGTTACCTTTGTAAGAATAGAGAGCATGAATTCCACTTTGTCTCAAACAGGAAAATTGTTGGCTGAATATATCGTAACGAATCAATGTATTATCTGCATTGAAATAGACATTTCCTTCTCTGTCATCAGTAATATAATGTATTTTATTCCCGATGATAAAGTTACCGGAAGTTTTGTAGTCTGCAGGTTTGTATGCAATTGTATTCACTCCGTCATAAATGCTTAGTCCCTCTTCAGTGCCAAACCACATTCTTCCCAGTTTATCCTGATAAATGGCCATAACAGACAGTTGTGACAAACCTTCCTTCATTCCTATATGTCTGAAGTGGATTGCTTGAATTTGGATAAATGCCCATAAAAAGAGAAGTAATAGACCCGTTTTTTTCATAGCTTTTAGTTGTGTATTCACTGCGAAGATAATTTTTTTTAAGGAGAATCTTTAATCCTTTCTAAAAAAAGTGATAACAGTCTTGGCGTTTCCGTATTCTTTAATACATAAATCCGGCGTCTACGGTTATTTTCGCATTTCTATTCTCTTTTTCATAAATCTTGCATATCCTTCTTTTTTCTGTCTTTTGATTTATTGAAACAAATTTAGAGTCGTAGGAAATGTGAATAAACTTTAACGATAGTCTCTCTTAATAGAAAAACGAAAAGGTAAATGGTTGGGAATGAGTGGATTTGTAGTGGTTGGAAACTTTAACTAAATGTGTATCTCTTAGTAAGAGATACACCGAGCAAGGTAAAGTATCAGATTATCAACACATTAACAGCTGATTTTTAACTTTTAGAATGCTAAAGAATGAAAAAATAAAATCTTTTTTCGGGCTCATACCCATTTTTTTCACGTAAAAGTGCACTAATTCTCAAAACTTTGCTTATTTTTGCAGCGAAATGGTAGATCTCTTACTAAGAGATACACCGATTTTCGTTTCGCGAATCTATATAAAAATGCCTGTAAATCTGCGTTTTGAAGGTCCGCAAACTAAGACAAAATAAAGGATAAGATATGGAATACCTGTTTCTAAAACGTAAAAAGAGCACCGCAAGTTCTGAAAGGCAGAAAGACCTGCTTTTCAAGGCTGCTGAACGTCATTGGGACGAACAGTTTGCCGAACAAGGAATGGTGGGTAGGAAAGTGGATTGCTATATATATAAATGTATCCTTTATCAATTGGAAATTCGTCAAGTGTTTCTGGATACTACTCTTTCTTTGAAGAAGTTGAGTGAACTGGTCGATACGAATCAGACTTATCTCTCCAATGTAGTGAACAGGTATTTTGGGTGTAATCTGAAAGAACTTCTGAATACTTACCGTGTAGAGTATGCCAAAGAATTGCTTCGCAGTAATAAATGCTCGTTGGATAAAGTCCCGGAAAAGAGTGGATTTACTTCCCGAAGTGCTTTTTATTCAGCTTTTAGTAAGATAGTAGGCGAATCTCCCAAACGTTATTTTTTGCATGAACAGAGGGCTTTATGCTCTCAATCAATAACTAATATGTATAACCAATTTTAGTTTTTTAAATTTATAAATTTAAAGTTTTTCTATTATGAACAAAAAGTTTTTAAGTGCAATCCTGTTCGGAGCCTTAATGGTTTCGTCAACAGGAACATTTGTGTCTTGTAAGGATTACGACGATGACATCGAGAACTTGCAGGGACAAATCACTGCAAATGCTGATGCAATCAAAGCTTTGCAGGATCTCGTTGGTAGCGGTAAGTATGTGACTTCAGTCGCAAAAACAGCTGACGGACACGGTATTACCTTTACATTCAATCAGGGTGATCCTGTAACTATCACTTTGGATGACGAAAAAGGTGGTGATGTTGTGAAAGTAGTGGATGGCATTCTGTACATCAACGATGAGCCTCAAGAGCTGAAGGTTGCTACAAGCGAAACAAAACCATCTATCATTATGCAGGATGGTGTATGGGCTGTATTGCAGGAAGACGGAACTTACAAATCTACAGGTGTTCCCGTATCAGGCGTTAGTGTAGCAGGTAGCGAAGCTGATGGATTTACATTGACTATCTTTGATAAAGACGGCAAATCACAGGAAGTGAAAGTTCCTTCTGCTTCTTCATTAGTTACTTCTATTGCTATTGCTGTGCCTAATTTGAATGCAGGTACAACATTGCTTCACTGGGGAAATGTAGTTTTCTCTAAAGGAAAAGAGTTGATTAACACATCTGAAACCAAGTATGCAAAAGATGCTATCCTCTCAGCCTTAAATATAGATGGAACAAGAGGTGCTGAAATCAATGTTGTGGTTACTCCTTCTAACATTGACCCGGCTGATTTGAAGTTCAATTTGGTAAATTCTGAAGGTGCTACCATCTTTGAAGAGGCTGTAGTTTCTACTCCTAAGGGTGCTTTGCAGAGAGCAGCCATGGACGGTGTTTATACTTTGCACTTCGCTCTTAAAGAAGGTGTGACTGTAGCTGATATCAACGATAATAAGATTATCGGTCAAAACGATGCTCTTGCTGTAGTTTGTGGTAAAGCTACTACTGCTTTTGAATATAAATCAGGTTTAGCTGCCGGTTTGACTGTTGGGGAAACAAATTCTGCCAACTGCTATGCTGCTTCAACTAATACTTTTGTGAAATTAGGTGAAACTTACAGTTTGTTTGGTAAAGGTTATGCTGCAGATCCTTCTGCAAATCCTAATGCCGCTGCTCAAGCATTCTTAACTAAGTTGGTTGGTGTTTCAGATATTGCTTTGTCATTGGATGAAAACTTGAAATCTTTGTATGGCATTACTATCGATGGTACTAATTTCACTATCTCTAATGAAGCTGCTTATGGTAAAGTAATTAACTTTACTGTGAAATATACTAATAGTGCTTCTACTAAGAAATCTGAAATTCATAGTACAACTTTGAAAGTAACAGTTCAGAATGCTGCTGTTACAGCAGGTGTTACTCTGAAGGCATCTCATGTATTGTCAACTGATGCAACTAAGAAGACTGTTTACTTGCCATTGGCTGACTTGGCTGCTTCTGTAACTGCTGCCGGTGATAAGATTGTATGGAATAATGCTACTACATTCACTTATAAGACTGTTGCTAACAATACTCCTGCTACCGGATTTGCGTTGACTTCTAGCAAGAAGTATGGTGCTGCTCCGGCTAATTTGAAAATTGCTAAGGATACTGAATTGAACAGCTTTACTTTAGTTAAATCAGATAAGAAAACTGCTGCAGCTAAGTTAAGTGAGGCTGCTTATTTGGCTATTACTGTTGACCCTGAACAGGCAAATGTAACTGCTGATGTTTATAGTGCTTTGATTCAGTTCGTTGTTACTGCTAATGATGTAGACAATCAGTCTAAGACATTGACTTTACCTGCAACTGTAGAGTTGACATTGACTAACCCGGCATCTGCTGTAAGTAGAATTCCGATGTACTTTGACGGTGATAAGCTGGCTGCTTATGGTGCTGTTCCGACTACTACTGATTTGGAATATGATGTAAAAACAGCTTATAACAATGCTGATAAAGCAGTAGACTTTACTGTAACAGCAAAAGCAGACAAAGATAAATGGACAGTTAATGGTAGCACAGTTAAGATTCCTCTGAATAAGTTGTATACTGAAACTCAGAAGTTTGAAGTTTCTTACAAGCACTTTGAAAATGCAATTTACAATGCTGCTACTGAAACTATCTATATCACAGGTCAAAGCCCGATTAAAGATGGTACAATCACTGTTAGCAAGACTACTCTTGACCTTGCAACCGGTTCTGACTCATTCTTGAGCGCAGACGTTGCCGGTAAGGATGCATTCAACAAGGCATACAAGTTATTGAACTCATTTACTGCTGAAGTGCTGGATGCTAATGGAAGTGTTAAAACAGCTGCAGCCGCTAAGGACGTACAAGATGAAAGAATTGCTGATATCGAATTGGTTGCTACAGGTGAAAATGCCGGTGCATTTGTTATAACTCCGGTACTTCAAAAAGTTGGTGATGACCAGAAACTTTCAACTTGGACAAGTGGAGATGAAACAGGATATGTATTAACCGGTTGGACAATCGCTCTTAAACCGAACACTGCTATCCAAAGCGGAGCTACTATCACATTCGACTTGAACATTACTGATAAGTGGGGTGTTGAACTTCCTGCTCAGAAAGTTACTTTGACTGTGAAAAAATAATCATTCGTTTTAATGATTAGCTAATATAAAGAGCATCCTTCGGGGTGCTCTTTTTTTGTTTAAGTTGTATTTGATAGTATGGCGCAAATATATTTGTAAAAATAGAGAGTCGCTTTCTTGTCCTGTCTAAATAGACAAAAATGTTTTCCACAAAAAAGTTGATAACAAGTTGCTTTCACACGTTTCACCCACTGAAACCCTTTATTCATCGGCTTTTTGGGTGAAAGGAGCTTTTAAGAGGTGAATTTGTTGCTTTCACACGGAAACCCCTATGAACAGGCGGTTTCCGATACTTGTGAAACGTGAAAGGAAGTTTTATCAACTTTCTTTCGGGATTCGGTTCATTCATTCAATCAGTAGGAAAATTCGGAAGAAAGTGTTTTCAAAAAAGAATAAGTTTTTTTTTAAAAGGCGTTTTGCTCGTGTCAAAACACCTTAGTCTTTTAAAAAAAGATGGTGGAGTTTCTGAAAAAGTTGGTGGAGTTTTCCGAAAAGCTGGTGGAGTTTTTTAAACCTCTTGAGGTTTTTCATAAACAATGGAGAGAGTTTTAGCAAACAATGGTAACAATCTTTGCAAACAATGCCCATTGTTTGGGGTATAAGAACTGTCACATCACCGGTTATAACCGCGATGTGACAGTTTTTCTTTTTTTCTCTTAATAAAGCGCAGCTGTATCGCTCAGCAGTTGGTAAATGCTGCTGGCAATGCCCAATATGAAGATGCCTGCCACACAAATCAACAGACAGGCACGCATGGAAACGCCGGTCTTGAAGGTGGCGATTGGTTCATCGTTGGGAGTAATGAACATAGCTTTCACTATCAGCAGATAGTAATAGAGTGAAATGATGGTGTTTACCAATGCAATAAACACTATCAGATAATATCCGCTTTGGAAAGCTGCCGCAAATACAAAGAATTTACTGAAGAATCCGGCAAATGGGGGAATACCTGCCAAAGAGAAAAGGGCAAGCGTCATCACCATCGTCAGGCGGGGGTTCGTTTTGTAGAGCCCGTTATAATCTTCGCGCTCAACCATTCCGTGGGTGTGCTGCTCAATGGTGTTGATTACACCGAAGACAGCAAGATTGGCTGCAATGTATACAATGATATAATAAACCAATGATGCCATTCCCTGTGGAGTGCCTGCCAGGACTGCCAGCATGATATATCCTGCCTGTGAGATACTGCTGAATGCCATAAAGCGTTTCAGATTGCTTTGGCGGATGGCAAACAGGTTGGCAATGGTGATGGTGGCGACAATGACCACGCACAGCATCTCACTCCATTGGGCGGTCATAGAACCGAATACTTTGACCAGAATGGTCATCAGTGCAAAAGCGGCTGCACCTTTCGAGATGACCGACAGGTAAGCGGCAACAGTGGTGGGGGCTCCCTGATAGGTGTCGGCAGTCCATAAATGGAAAGGTACGAGGCTCAGCTTAAAGGCCAGTCCGGAGAAGAAGAATACCAATGCCAATATTTGAAGCGGACTTCCGGTGATGCCGGCCGGGATGTCATCGAAATAGAGCGTGCCTACGGTTCCGTAAATCATTGAGATGCCATAGAGGAATATACCGCTGGAGAAGAGGGCGGATAAGATGAATTTTGCTCCGGCTTCTGCGCTGTGTCCTTTGTATTTGTCAAAGGCAACAAGGCATGCCATAGGAACGGTAGCCAGTTCCAGCCCCAGAAAGAACAGGAGGAAATGACCTGCGCTCACCATGAAGTACATTCCCAGCAACGTGCTCAGTGTGAGTGTATAGAATTCTCCCATTTTGTGACGGGTGTCTGAACGGCGCAGCCAATGAGTGGATTGCAGGAATATAAGGATGGTGCCCAAAGTGAGAACGCTTTTCATGATGGAGGCCATCGGAGTGGAATGATACATTCCTCCGAAAAGGATGACTTCATCGGGCCATATATTGGCGAACAACTCAATTCCCAACAGAATGCAGGCCAATGGGCGCAACCAGTGGCGAAGGCGCACAGGCAGGAAGAGGTCGAGTACAAACATCAACAGAAATACTGCGGTGAGGCTCAGCTCCTGATGCATTTGTAAAATAGATGTAATGTCCATAATCGTATGTTATTGTATTAATTGAGTGATAATCGGTTCTACACTGTTACTAATCAGGTTGCTTATCCAGAATGGGGCAAGACCCAGTCCGGCTACGCAGGCTATCAGGAATATGACTGCCACTCTTTCATCCCAAGTTGCATCGGTGAGTTTCAGATGATTAGGGTTCAACACCTTGCCATACAGAATCTTACCTACCACACGCAGAATATAAACCGCAGTAATCACGATACTTGTAGTGGCTATCAGCGTACATATACGGTGGAAGGTGTCGTTGTTTTGAAATGAGCCGACAAAGACGGTCATTTCTGCTACAAATCCACTCAGTCCCGGTAGTCCCAGATTGGCAAGACCGGCAATGACATAGCCTACAGCCAGAAAAGGCATGATTTTCATCAGTCCTCCCATCAGGCGTACATCGCGTGTATGGGTGCGGCCGTAAATCATACCGATTAGGGCAAAGAACAAAGCAGTCATCAGGCCGTGGCTCAGCATTTGGAGGATGGCTCCCGTACAACTGGTGCGTGTCATCATCAGAAGAGCGAAAAGCACCAAGCCGCAATGCGATACGGATGAATAGGCATTGATGTATTTCAAGTCGGTCTGTACCACAGCACTGAATGCACCGTAAACTACAGAAATAGTGGTCAGCACGAGGAATACATCACCCCACATGGCTGCTCCTTCGGGCATCAGATACATGGCCACACGAAAACAGCCGTAACCTCCCAACTTCATCAGTACGCCGGCATGAAGCATACTGACGGCGGTGGGGGCGGAAGCGTGACCGTCGGGGCTCCATGTATGGAATGGGAATAGTGCGCCCAGCACACCGAATCCCAGAAAAATAAGCGGGAAGAATATGTGCTGCATTGTATCGGGAATATGCAGTTTGGCTATTTCGAGCAGGTTCATTGTCTCGCCTCCTGCTCCGTAGAAGATACCCAGAATACCTATCAGCAGAAAGGCGGAGCCGCCCATCAGCATCAGGGTGAGTTTCATGGCGGCATATTCCTTACGGCCGCTTCCCCATACGCCAATCAGCAGGTACATCGGGATAAGCGCTACCTCATAGAACATAAACATGGTGAATAGGTCTGTCGAGATAAAGAAGCCGAACACTCCCAAACTAAGCAGTGTGAACCACATGAAATACTCTTTGGTGAGAGGCTGAAGCTTCCACGATGCAAATGTTCCGGTGAAGACAATGATGGCGCTCAGCAGTAACATGGCTACGGAGATGCCATCCACTCCGATGGAGTAACATATATGTAAGGGGGCATACCAGGACATGCTGTCGGTAAACAGCATTTCTTCCATGGCACCGGCTTGGCGGAGCCCGATATAATCGACGGTGAGGTAGACAGACAGTGCCAGCAGTAGGGAAGCACCGGTTACCATCACTCCGCGTACTTGATTGACGCTGCGCGAAGCCCAAAGCCCCGCGAGCATCAATAAAGGAACTATGATGAAAAAACTTAGTATGTTCATTTGTATACTTAATTATTCGTTTGGCTGGTTAAACTAATAGTATCAGCGTCAGTATCAGGGCTCCTGCCAGAAACCAAATACTGTATTGCTGCACATTTCCGCTTTGCATATCGCGTATTTCGTCGGCTGTGGCATGAGTGCTCCAGGCGGTGAAGTTGAAGAACTGGTCGATGACGTGACGGTCCCACCAGGCTATCGGAGTGCTGATGCACCGGAATACAATCTTCTTGGTGAAGAACATCCAGACTTCGTCCATGTAGAAGCGGTGATAGGCAGCTGTGTGTAAACGACTGAAAGTGCGTGCCAGCTTGTCGGCAACAGGCTGTTTGGAACCTGCATACATCCATGTGGCAAGGCCGATGGACAGCAGTGCAATAATGATGCTCGTTGTGGCCACCTGCATATCCAGATGGATGGTGTAGGCTTCTCCATTGCTGCTGATTAAATCACCGAAGGGGATGAATCCGGCCACACAGGTTACGGCAGCCAGGAACATCAAGGGGAAGGTCATAGTTAATGGAGCTTCATGCGGGGTATGCGTTTCCGGGCGGACACATGGGTCCGCCCCTACGGTGGGTGTTTGTCCTTTCCATTCTCCATTCCAGAAAATACAATAATAAAGGCGGAACATATAGAATGCGGTCATGGCGGCAATACCCGTCATAATCCATCCCATCGCCGGGCTGAACTGGAAGCAGGCGGTCAGAATTTCGTCTTTGGAGAAAAAGCCCGAGAAAGGCCAAATGCCCGAAATGGCAAGACAGGCTATCAGGAAAGTGATGTGGGTGACGGGCATGTATTTGCGCAACCCGCCCATCGCGCTCATTTCATTGCTGTGTACGGCATGAATGATGCATCCTGCTCCCAAGAAGAGTAATGCCTTGAACATGGCGTGGGTGAACAGATGGAACATGGAAGCCATGTAGCCCAATCCTCCTTCGTGGGGATTCATCGAGGTGCAAACGCCCAAGGCTACAATCATAAAACCTATCTGCGAGATGGTGGAGAAAGCCAGTACGCGTTTGATATCGCTTTGCACACAAGCTACACTGGCAGCGTAGAATGCCGTGAAAGCACCGATGTAGGCTGTCCAATGGAGCACTTCGGGAGCATAACCGATGAACAATGGGAACATGCGGGCTATCAGATATACACCGGCTACTACCATGGTAGCGGCATGAATCAGGGCGCTGACCGGAGTAGGGCCTTCCATGGCATCGGGCAGCCAGATGTGTAATGGAAACATGGCACTCTTTCCGGCTCCGCCGACAAACATCAGTCCCAGTGCCAATGGAATCATTGTTCCTGCCGCAACCAAGGTGCTTGCTGCCGGTGTGAAAGAGAATGTTTCTGCATAGTAGCCGTAGATAAGGATACCGATAAGAAATCCGAGGTCGGCAAAACGGGTGACGATAAATGCTTTCTTACTGGCTGCAATGGCTTCTTTCTTGGTATAATAGAAACCAATGAGCAGATAAGAACTGACACCTACCAATTCCCAAAAGATGTACATTTGGAAAATATTGGTTGCTACTACCAGCCCCAGCATTGACATGGTGAACAGACTCAGAAAAGCATAATAGCGTTGAAAGCCTTTTTCACCTTTCATATAGCCGAAGGAGTAGATGTGTACCATCAGTGATACGGTAGAAATCACAACCAACATCATGATGGAAATAGGGTCGAGCAAGATGCCCATGTTGATATGAAGGTCGGTTGTGAACGGTAACCATTCAATGTTATAGGGCATGAGGGTGGGGAAGGTGCCTGCTGCCGTACGGCCGCCTGTGAAATAGTGGAAGGCGGTGAGGTAGGAAAGCAATGCCACCCCTGCCAGTGAAGCTGTGCCGATGGCACCTGTCACGCTGTTCTTCATGCGCATACCTGCCAGTCCCAGTATTAGAAAACTGAGAAAAGGAAGGATGAGGATTAGAATTGTATATTCCATAATTAATTTTTCATTTCGTTTAAGTTCTTCACTTGTATGTTTCGGATGTTACGATAGATATTGATGATGATGGCAATAGCTACCGCTGTTTCCGCAGCACTCACTCCGATGGCGAACAGGGCGAAGAACACTCCTTCCAGTTCGTCGGGGAAGAGGTAGCGGTTGAACACGGCGAAGTTGATATCGACGGAGTTCAAAATCAGTTCCACACTAATCAGCATGGCAAGCAGGTTGCGGCGGGTAAAGAAACCATAGATGCCTGCAAACATCATAAAGGTGGAAACCACCAGGTAATATTCCATGTGTACCATAGTCAAACTTATCTTTTACGTGCAATCATTATACCTCCCACAATGCAAGCCAGCAGCAATATGCTGATTACTTCGAAAGGCAGTACATATTGATATTTCCCCATTCCCATCAATGTGTGGCCGATGGTCTGCACATGCAGTTCGCCGGGAGTGAAGTGGGAGGGGAGAAACTCGTTTTTCAACATAACAAACAGGCAGATGCCCAGCCCGGCAAGGGTGGAAACAGCTCCTGCCACCATCTTTCCGTTTTTCAGCCGTTCGGACTTGTCTCCTTGTGAGGAGGTAAGCAGAATACTGAAAACATACAGTACCGTGATGCCGCCGGCATAAATCAGTAATTGGACGGCTCCTAAAAACGAATAATTGAGCTGGAAGTAAATGCCTGCCGTTCCGAATAGCACAAACAGCAGATAGGTCGCCGCACGCAGGATGCGTGATGTGGTGACTGCCAATACTGAACAGACAGCGATAAACAATGCCAGCACAATGAATACAATTAGTTGTAGTGTCATAATATCGTTTGTTTTTTATTTCTTATTCAAGGTGAGAACCAATTTACTGCGGTCAAACACGGCATTTTCAAACTCCGTATCGAAGCGGATGGCATCGTGCGGACACGCATTGACGCAGAGTTGACAGAACATACAGGCGCCCAAGTCATATTCATATCTCACCAATATTTTTTTCTTCTTGCCTGTTTCTTCATCAGTCTGTGTCTCGCTGGTGATATGAATGGTGTCGTTGGGACAGGCCATCTGGCACAGTCCGCAGGCAATACATTTATTGTTTCCGTCTTCATCGACCGGCATGATGAGGCGACCACGGAAGCGGGGAGAGATTTCCAGTGTAGCACGGTTCTCGGGATACTGCTCGGTCACTTTCGGTGTGAAAAATTCTCGTCCGGTGATTTTCATTCCGGTGAGTAGTGTACCGATACCGTGTAACAGTCCTCCTATATATGAACGTTTTTCTTCTTTCATTAGAAATGCAATTTAAATACAACAATAATAACCATCAGCAACAAATTGCAAAGACCTATCGGTACCAGATATTTCCATTCCAGTGTAAGAATCTGGTCGATACGCAGACGCGGGAAAGTCCACTTTATCCACATTAGCAGCCAGACAATAAAGAATGACTTTGCAAAGAACCATACAAATCCGGGAATATAGTCCATTATAGCATTGAAGCTGTCCAAACCGGGAATATGCAACGGCATCCAGCCGCCCAGAAAAATGGTGGTGGCTACCCCGGCAATAATGAACAGATTGACGAACTCTGCCACATAGAATAACCCGAAGTGCATTCCCGAATATTCGGTGTGATATCCGGCCGTCAACTCACTTTCGGCTTCGGGTAAGTCGAACGGACCACGGTTTACTTCTGCATTACCGGCTATCAGATAGATGATGAAGGCAATCATTGCCGGGATATGTCCTTTGAAAAGGAACCAGCCGTCGGCCTGACGTTCTACTATTTCTGAAAGTTGCATGGTATCGGTCAATACGACAATAGTGAGGATACTCAGTCCGACAGACAGTTCATAACTAATCATCTGTGCACCGCTTCGCATGGCACCGATTAGTGAGTATTTGTTGTTGGAACTCCATCCGGCAAGCAGGATACCTACCACACCGATACTGGAGGCTGCCATCAGGAAAAAGATACCGACATTGAAGTCGAGTACTTCCATTCCTTTGCTGAAGGGCAGGCAACTGAATGACAGGATAGATGCCAGTATCACAATATAGGGAGCGAGGTTATAAAGGAAATTGTCGGCGTGACGGATGGTGATGATTTCTTTTATCAACATTTTGAATACATCGGCAAAGACCTGTATTGTGCCCCAAGGTCCTACACGCATCGGCCCTAGGCGACACTGGAATGCTGCACAGACCTTGCGTTCCATGAATATCATAATGATAGCAATCACTGCGTAGGCAAGCATGATGCATACACCGATAGCTACACACTCTATAAATACGGCCAACCCTTCGGGCATGAAGGAAGTAAGCATCGAGTGTATCCATTGGGTTACTATACTAAAATCAAACATATATTATTTTGTTTCGTTTATTATTAATCTTATCTGTCTATGTCCGGTACCACGTAGTCCACCGTTCCGCCGATGGCAATCAGGTCGGCTATCTTGGCACCGCGGCACATGGTTTCCATTGCCGAAACCAATGGCAGTCCGGTAGCACGGAACTTCAAGCGGTAAGGATATTTGTCTCCACGACTTTCCAAAAAGACGCCGAACTCTCCACGGCTGCCTTCCACTGCAGCATAATAAGAACCTTCGGGCACACGGATAATCGGTTTCATCTTTTGTTGGAATGTTCCTTCAGGAATATTGTCTATCAATTGTTCGATGATGTTCATACTTTCCATAATTTCTTCCATGCGCACCATATAGCGTGCAAATGAATCGCCTTCGGTATGGATAATTTCCTTGAAGTCTACTTTGTCATACATGGAGTAGGGGTGGCGTTTGCGGGTGTCGCAAGCCCAACCGCTGGCGCGTCCTGTTCCTCCGGTTGCACCAAAAGAGATGGCGTCTTCGCGGGTGAGCACTCCTACGCCTTTCATGCGCTCCTGTGCGATGACATTGCCGGTGAAGACTTCGTGATACTCCTTTAGCGTGGGGCGGAGGTAAGCGATAAAGTCTTTTACCTTTTGTACAAAGTCCGGTGCGATATCGGCCTGCACACCACCGATGGTATTATAATTTTGGATTAAGCGGCCTCCGGTAGTTGCTTCGAAGATGTCCAAAATCTTTTCGCGGTCACGGAATCCATAAAAGAAGGCCGTCAGCGCTCCCAAGTCCATGCACAGGCAGGAAAAAAACAATAAATGTGAATCAATGCGTTGTAGCTCGTCCATGATGGTACGGATATACTGTACCCGTTCACTCACTTCCACGCCCATTGCCTTTTCGATACACATACAGAGTGCATGGCGGTTTTGATGTGCGCCCAGATAGTCCAGACGGTCGGTCAAGGCGAGTGTTTGGGGGTAGGTCAGGCTTTCGCACATCTTTTCGATACCACGGTGGATATATCCACAGTGTACATCCAGTTTCTTTATAATCTCACCTTCCAGTGATACGCGGAAGCGGAGCACTCCGTGAGTTGCCGGGTGTTGCGGGCCTATATTAATAATGTATTCATCTTCGTCGAAGATGGTTTCTCGTTTTTCAATTACGCTGCCGTCATGCTGCACTTCCATATATTGGGTAGTGTCGACCGGCTCTTCGTTGGTCATTCGCAGCGGGTTGAGGCTTTCGTCATAATCTTTGCGGAGCGGATAGCCCACCCAGTCCTCGCGCAGGAACAAGCGGCGCATATCGGGATGTCCCACAAAACGGATGCCGAAGTAATCATATACCTCACGTTCGTTGAATTCTGCGCCTTTCCAAATATCGCAGACAGTGGGCAATTCAGCTTTCTCACGGTTAGTAGTAGCGGTTTTGATTACTTTATTCTCTCCGGTAGTTGTCTTTTCCAGATGGTAGACTACTCCCAGTCCATCTTCTCCCCAGTCCATGCCGGTGAGCGAACGCATAAAGTCATAGCCTTCCGCGCGTAGCTTTTGCATCTCGGTGCGGAGTTCGTTGGGCTCTATTTTGATAATATCATCCATAAGTTATTCCTTTCGTGGTTCTTCTTCCTTGCGGTTCACTCCGCCAAAGAATTTTTCCAGTTTTACTTTACGTTGCAGTTGTATCATGCCGTATAATAAGGCTTCGGGCCGTGGAGGGCATCCGGGGATATATACGTCCACCGGTAATATCTTGTCAACTCCGTTCAGCACATGGTATGACTTCTTGAACGGACCTCCACTGATGGCGCATCCGCCCACTGCAATCACATATTTAGGGTCTGCCATTTGGTCATAAAGTCGTTTTAATACCGGTGCCATTTTGTGTGTGATGGTTCCGGCTACCATAATCATATCTGCTTGTCGCGGACTGGCACGGGCTACTTCAAACCCAAAACGGGCAAAGTCATACCGGGCAGCACCGACTGCCATAAACTCGATTCCACAGCAACTGGTTGCAAAGGTAAGCGGCCACAGCGAGTTGCTGCGTCCCCAGTTGATGAGGTCGTCCAAACAACCGACAAGTACTTTGGTACCTCCTTCATTAAGTTGCTTGACCATGTTCTCCAGATACTCATTATCTTTGAAATCTTCATAAGGGATAGATTTTATGACCGGTTTCTTTATTTCCATTCCAATGCTCCTTTCTTCCAGGCGTATGCCAGACCTAATACGAGTACTACAATAAAGAAGAGGATACTGACTAAACCGTATACTCCTAAGTCCTGAACGACTGCCGCCCACGGAAAAAGAAATACCGTTTCAACATCAAACATAAGAAATAGGATAGCAAACAGATAGTAACCTACCTTGAACTGCATCCATGACTGTCCGCGCGTGGGGATACCACATTCATAAGCCTCCCCTTTTTGCGGGTTGTACGAACGGGGGGATATGGCACGGGCAATGCCCAAAGCCACGGCAACTAGTGCGATTGCCGTCAGGATAACGACAACTAATAATGTAAAATACATATCTAAACTTTTTTGTGATTAGACAAAATGTGATTGAATGCAAAGCCTGCTTACATAACGCTTAATGTAAGATACTTTGTTTGGGCCTTTGACCTGAATGTATAAAATTAAATAATGATTCGCCGTAGTGCATAGATATAGTAATCCACGGCATGCGAGTAATGGGAAATGAATGAATGAAAATGTATGTTGTTTGTTTGTAGCTCCTGTTTCCAGAAATCATTCAGTGTCGCAAGCAGACGGAGAGCACATTTGGATTTTGAAGTCAAATCCGGATTGTCAAGAGCTATTGCTACTTGTGGCATATCAGCAAAACGGTTGATAAACAGGAAATCCATGGTCTTTTTACACGGACTTTGTGTTTGCTGATAAGAAGAGGTTATACTTGATTTCTGGGGAGATGAACTCGTCACTGAAGTACACTCTTCTTGTCCCACTATTGTCATCAAGAGCAGGGAAAACAAAAGAGAAATAAATATCTTCAGTATATTGTTCATAATGATGATTTTATTTAGAGGTCACAAAGTTAGCCATAAATTTGGAATTTTATCATTATAAATTGTTTTTTTTCTCTTTCCATAGGTGAAGCGACTTCCGTACTTCTTAGTGTTTCTTCCAAAATCCGGGAGTAAACAACAATAGGACGGTAAATAATTCCAAACGGCCGATGAGCATGAGTAATGCACTAATCCATTTGGCTATATCGGGCAATCCGCTCCACGAATAAGAAGGTCCGCACTTGCCTATGCCCGGGCCGACATTGCCTAAGCTGGAAATCACGACACTGTATGCTTCTTCAAATCCTACTCCCAACATCATAAGCAATAGCCACCCTATAAAGACAATAGTTATATAAAGGAAGGTAAATGCCAGTATAGCCGATTTGGTTGTGGCAGAAATCACCTGACGGTTGATACGGACCGGCAGAACTGCATTGGGATGGATGATTCGCTTGAACTCATTCTTTGATACACGGCTCATGATGGCAATACGAATACATTTTATACCTCCGGAAGTGGAACCTGCACATGCTCCGAAGAACATGATGATACACATTAATGTCCACAGTACCGGCACCCAGGTCATGTAATCTGCAGAAATAAATCCGGTGGTGGTCTGTAAGGAGACTACTTGAAAAATAGCTTTTCGGAATGATTCTTCCACTCCCATCGGACTGGTAATGACCAGTGTAATGGTGGTGAACAGGGTAAAACAGCCTACAGTACCCAGATACCAATGAAACTCGGTATTCTCAATCAGCCGTTTGAACTTTCCTTTCAGGAAGAATAGAAACAGCAGGGTAAAGTTGATACCCGACAAGAACATGAAAAGCGTGATTACATATTCTATATAAGGAGAATGAAAAGCGGCAATGCTGTTTTGCTTGGTGGAGTATCCTCCTGTAGCAGTAGTTGTCAATGAATGGCACACACTGTCGAACAGATTCATTCCGCCCAGCAATAGTAAGAATACTTCCGTTATGGTCAGTCCCAGATAGATGCTCCAAATCCATTTGGCGGTGACACCGATGCGGGGATGTACTTTGTCATGGGTAGGTCCTGTAGCTTCGGCTGCAAATAACTGCACACCGCCTACTCCGAAAATGGGTAGTACGGCAATGGTAAAGAATACAATTCCCAGCCCTCCGATCCATTGGGTCATACTTCGCCAGAAAAGTAACCCGTGGGGCAATGATTCGATATTATCCAAAATGCTGGCTCCGGTAGTGGTGAATCCCGACATGGTTTCAAAAAACGCATCAGTGATGTTGGGAATATGTCCACTCAGATAAAACGGCAACATTCCGAACAGGGAGAAGAAAATCCAAGCAAGGGATACTACTACATAGCCGTCGCGACGGCTGATTTTCCTTTCGGCATTCTTTCCGAAGAGGGAGAAGACAATACCGGCCCCTGCTGTGATGGCGGCCGAAGAAAGGAATGCAGTTAAATCTGCTTCTTTATAATATATGGCAAGCAATGCGCATAAAATCAGGAAGCCCGCTTCAATAAAGAAAAGAGAGCCCATGATTTTGCATATCATTTTAGAGTTAATCATCAGTTGAAGAATTTTTCAGCTTTCTTAATCATCATCCCCAAACAGAATACCACTACATGGTCTTCCGGCTGGATGATTGTATTACCTGTTACCAAGATACCTTCTCCATTTCGAATCAGGCCGCCGATGGTCACTCCTTTGGGAAGCCCCATGTCTTTAATGGTATCTTTGGTAATGCGTGAACCGGCTTTTACCGTAAATTCAGCAACATCGGCATTGGCAAAAGTCAGGCATTTTACATTGGATACGTCGGCGTCCAGCATCATTTGGTAAATATGACTGGCAGCAATCATCTTTTTATTGATGACCGTACCGATATCCAAACTTTCTGCCATACTGATATAATCAATGTTTTCCACCTCTGCAACGGTTTTGGTTACGCCCATTCTTTTGGCTGCAAGGCATGCCAGGATATTTGTTTCCGAATTGTCTGTCAACGCTACAAAGGCCTCAGTATTGCGAAGACCTTCTTCCAACAGCAAATCCATATCCCGACCGTCTCCATTGATAATCATTACTTTATCGTCTACCACTTCGGTCAGGCGATTGCAACGGTTGATATCGTTTTCGATGATTTTTACCTGCATGTATTCAGGTACGTATTGAGTCGTACGGACGGCTATGCGGCTGCCTCCCATAATCATTACGTTACGCACATCTGCGTAATTTTCTTTTCCGGCTATTTTACGGATATAAGGAATATATTTCTTGGTAGTGGTAAAATAAACAATGTCATGTAGTTTGATGGTGTCATCTCCGCGTGGGATAATCGTTTCATTGCCTCTTTTAATCGCTACAATGTGGAATGGAATATTGCGTCCGCCCAGTTCGTGCAGAGGCACATTCAGGATTTCTGCCGTTTCACGCATCTTTGTACCAATCAACACCAGTGCACCGCCGCAGAACTCCCACCATTGGCGAATCCAGCTCATCTTGATGGCGTCTACAATTTCTTTTGCAGCCAGCATTTCGGGATAGATTAGTGAATGAACCCCTAGGTGTGAAAAGAATTCCTTATGTTTGGGTAATAGATATTCGTAGTTGTCAATACGGGCTACAGTCTTTTTGGCACCTAGGTTAGTAGCCAGCATACATGCTGTCATGTTGCGGCTTTCCTCCGGCATGACACCGATAAAGAGATCGGCTCCCGCTACCCCGGCATTCTTCAGGCCGGAAATGGAAGTCGGGGATGCATTGACTGTCATCAAGTCGAAGTTGGAATCCAATTTACTCAACTTCTCCTCGTTCTCATCCATCAGGATAATATCTTGTTTTTCACCTGAAAGCAGTTTTGCCAGATGGGTGCCTACGGCTCCGGCTCCTGCAATAATAATCTTCATTTTTATCTTTCTCTTTTAGAATGATACCAATACCTTGTAAATACCTTCTTCATCCATACCGCATAAACGATGCAGGTCTTTCACCGGACCGTGTTCTACAAATTTATCCGGCAAACCGATGCGGCGGACAGTGGGAGTGTATCCGTTGTCTGCCATAAACTCCAGAATAGCGCTGCCCATTCCACCTTTCAGCACACCGTCTTCGATGGTGACTATCCGGTGGAAGTTCTTTCCTATTTCGTGCAACATCTCTTCGTCCAACGGCTTTAAGAAGCGCAGGTCGTAATGGGCGATGCTCATCTTGCTTTCAGCTTCAGCGCGGGCTATTGTTTTTTGTGCCACATTGCCAATCGGACCGAGGGTGATGACTGCTATATCTTTTCCGTTTTTCAGTTTTCGTCCTTTGCCTATCTCAATTTCTTCAAAAGGAGATTTCCAATCCACCAGTACTCCTCTTCCCCGTGGGTAACGAATCACAAAAGGTCCTTTATCCGGAAGTTGTGCGGTATACATCAGATTGCGCAGCTCATGCTCGTCGTAAGGAGATGCCACCGTCAGATTAGGAATGGGGCGCATATATGCCAAGTCGAATGCACCATGATGGGTAGGGCCGTCCTCGCCCACAATTCCCGCCCGGTCCAGACAAAGAACGACGTTCAACTTTTGAATGGCTACATCGTGGATGACATTGTCGTATGCACGTTGCATGAAGGACGAATAGATGTTGCAGAATGGGATTAATCCGTCTTTTGCCATACCACCGGAGAAGGTAACAGCATGACCTTCTGCTATGCCTACATCAAATCCACGGTCGGGCATTGCTTTCATTAATATATTCATAGAGCAGCCCGATGGCATTGCCGGTGTCACTCCCACTATTTTATCGTTTTGTTGTGCCAGCTCCAATAGCGTATTGCCAAATACATCCTGAAACAAAGGGGGAAGTCCGTCGGTATCTACCACAATGCGTTCTCCGGTTTCCTTATCAAAGATGCCGGGTGCATGCCAAATGGTAGCAGCTTTTTCTGCCGGGCCAAATCCTTTGCCTTTAGTGGTATGGATATGGAGCAACTTGGGGCCTTGCATGTCTTTTATTTCTTTCAAGACACGTGCCAGATTATTGACATCGTGCCCGTCAATAGGACCAAAATAGCGGATATTCATTCCCTCAAACACATTTTGTTGCTGTACGAGCATGGATTTCAGACTATTATTGAAGCGAATCAGGCTCTTCCGGCGCTCTTCGTTCAGTATGCCCCACTTATGGAACATTTTTGAAATCTTGTATCGTATCTTGTTGTAACCTTCAGACATCTGGAGGTTTAGCAGATATTGTTTCATCCCGCCCACACTGCGGTCGATAGCCATATTGTTATCATTCAGGATAATCAAGAGATTGTTGGGAGTAGAAGAAGCGTTGTTTAGCCCTTCGAATGCCAGACCGCCACTCATTGAGCCGTCACCGATGACTGCCACCACATGGCGGTTGTTTTCACCGTTTTTCTTGGCTGCAACAGCCATTCCGAGCGCAGCTGAAATGGAGTTGGAAGCGTGCCCGCACGTAAAAGTGTCATACTCGCTTTCGTGAGGAGATGGAAAAGGGCACAGACCGTGTAATTTGCGGTTCGTGCAGAATGTATCCCTGCGGCCTGTCAATATCTTATGGCCGTAAGCCTGATGGCCTACATCCCATACAATGCGGTCGTAAGGAGTGTCAAATACATAATGTAAGGCTACGGTCAGTTCTACCACTCCCAGACTGGAACCGAAGTGTCCCGGATTGCGTGAGAGCTCATCTATTATTTTTTGCCTCAGCTCTTTACATACTTCGGGCAGTTTGTCTGCCCCTAAGCGGCGCAAATCTTCCGGTGTATCTAAACTTTTCAGCAACATATATGAAGTATCCTGTTCCATTCCTATGATATGATAAATATCTTGCAAAAATAGCATAATTATGTGTATTATGATTACATTTGTCCTTAAAAATTAGATAGACTCTTATTGATATGAATTTCAGAACGCAAGTAGAACTGCCTAAAAAGGAAACAGAAATCCGTCATTCTGACCGAATTATGCTATTTGGTTCCTGTTTTGCCGAAAATATCGGAAATTTGTTGCTGGCAAATAAGTTTCGGTGTGATGTGAACCCTTTTGGTATTCTATATAATCCTTTATCTGTGGCAGAGGCTATCCGTCAAACTCTCTCTTATAAAACTTATAATGAGGCGGATTTGTTTTGCGACAGGGCGGGTTGGCATAGTTTTATGCATCATAGCTCTTTTTCAGGCAATTCGGCAGAAGAATGTCTGTCGCGGATTAATGACAGGTTGGGGAGAGCTGCCATGGAATTGCCGCAAACCGACTGGCTGATGATAACGTGGGGGACGGCATGGGTCTATTCTCTGAAAGAGACTGGGACAATTGTGGGTAACTGCCATAAACAACCGGATAAATTGTTCACTCGCAGGCTTCTTTCAGTAGAAGAAATAGTGAGCGAATATTTCAACTTGTTGAAAACTTTGCGGGAATTGAACCCTCGTCTGAATGTTCTGTTCACGGTCAGTCCCATCCGGCACGCTAAAGATGGTATGCATGGCAATCAGATAAGTAAGTCAACCCTTTTATTGGCGGTAGATACTTTACAACGCCATTTTCCGATGTGTCATTATTTCCCTTCTTATGAGATTATGATGGATGAACTTCGCGATTACCGCTTTTATGCAGACGATATGCTTCATCCTTCGCGTGTGGCCGTATCTTATTTGTGGGAGTGCTTCGGAGATACTTATTTCAGTACTCAGACACGGCAGATAATGAAAGAATGGGAAGAGATATGCAAAGGATTGAATCATAAACCTTTCGATGCCGGTTCAGAGGCATACCGTAGTTTTTTAACTCAAATAGTGTTAAAGATAAGCAGGATGAAAGAAAAGTTCCCGTATTTTGAACTTCAAAAAGAATTAGAACAATGTCAAGCTCAATTGAAAATATAGTAAAGGTCTTGGGTGCCAAACGTGTTGGTGACCGCAATGCACAGATTGATTGGATTTTAACGGATAGCCGTTCGTTGTGCTTTCCCGAAGAAACTTTATTTTTCGCGTTGAAAACCAAACGTAATGACGGTCATAAGTATATTCCCGATTTGTATGAACGTGGAGTGCGTAATTTTGTAGTGAGTGAACTGCCTGAAAACAAGGATGTTTATGCCGATGCCAATTTTTTGCAATTAGCCAATCCGTTAAAGGGGTTGCAAAAGCTGGCGGAGAAACACAGGGAGCAGTTCCTCATTCCGGTGGTCGGCATTACCGGAAGTAACGGCAAAACCGTAGTGAAAGAATGGTTGTATCAGTTGCTCAGCCCCGACCGTGCGGTTACTCGTTCTCCTCGCAGTTATAATTCACAGATTGGGGTACCGCTTTCTGTGTGGTTGATGAATGAAGAAACCCAGTTGGCTATCTTTGAAGCCGGTATTTCTGAGATGGGTGAAATGGAGGCTTTGCAGAGTATTATCCGTCCTACTATCGGTATATTGACAAATATCGGCGGTGCACATCAAGAGAACTTTTTTTCTGTTCAGGAGAAATGTATGGAGAAGCTGACACTTTTTAAGGACTGTGATGTGATTATCTATGATGGTGATAATGAACTTATCAGTTCTTGTGTAAGTAAGTCTCTTTTTACTTCGCGTGAGATTGCCTGGTCTAAGAAGGACAATGAACGTCCTTTGTTTATAGAGTCTGTTCGGAAAGGAGAGGACTCCACCACTATTAAATACCGTTATTTGGGGATGCCGAATGAATATAAGATACCGTTTATTGATGATGCATCTATTGAAAACTCATTGCATTGTCTGGCGGTGGCTTTATATATGATGGTACCTGCCGAAGACATTGCAGAGCGTATGGCGCATTTGGAACAAATTGCGATGCGTTTGGAGGTGAAAGAAGGAAAGAATGGCTGTGTCATTATCAATGATAGTTACAATTCGGATTTGGCGTCATTGGATATCGCACTTGATTTTATGTCACGCCGCTCGGAAGACAAAGGCAAGAGACGTACGCTGATTCTTTCGGATATGCTTGAAACGGGGCAAAGCAGTAAACTGCTTTACCGTCAGGTGGCCGAACTGGTGCATAGCCGTGGAGTGGAAAAGATTATCGGGGTAGGTGATGAGATTCGTACAGCCTCTTCTCGTTTTGAAATAGAGAAGTATTTCTTTCACAGCACGGAAGAATTGTTGAAGTCTGACCTATTGTTCAACTTGCGTAATGAGGTTGTCTTGATAAAGGGTTCACGAAGTTTCCATTTCGATGATATTTCGGATCGTTTGGAGCTGAAAGTACATGAAACGATTCTGGAAATAAATCTGAATGCATTGGTTGATAACCTGAATTATTATCGTAGTAAGTTGAAACCGGAGACAAAGATGGTGTGTATGGTGAAGGCATCGGCTTATGGAGCCGGTTCATACGAGATAGCGAAGACCCTTCAAGACCATCGGGTGGATTATTTGGCTGTAGCGGTTGCCGATGAAGGTTCGGACTTGAGAAAAGCCGGTATAACCAGTTCCATCATTATTATGAATCCGGAATTGACCGCCTTCAAAACCATGTTCGATTATAAGCTCGAACCTGAAGTTTATAGTTTCCATTTATTGAATGAATTGATAAAAGCTGCCGAAAAAGAAGGAGTGACTAATTTCCCTATTCATATCAAACTGGATACCGGTATGCATCGGCTCGGCTTTACGCCGGATGAGATACCGGAGTTGATAGAGCGTCTGAAAAAGCAGACGGCTGTCATTCCCCGTTCCGTATTTTCGCACTTGGTGGGAAGTGATGCCGAACAGTTTGATTCCTTCACGCGCCGTCAGATAGAAACTTTTGAAAAAGCATCACAGGAGTTGCAGGATGCTTTTCCGCATAAGATATTGCGCCATATCTGTAATACTGCGGGCATAGAGCGTTATCCCGGTGCGCAGTTCGATATGGTTCGTCTGGGAATAGGGCTATATGGTGTGAACCCTTTTACCAATAAGATTATTCATAATGTCAGTACGTTGAAAACAACGATTCTCCAGATACACGATGTACCCAAAGAGGAGACTGTGGGCTACAGTCGGAAGGGGCATTTGGAGCGTGATTCCCGCATAGCGGCCATTCCTATCGGCTATGCCGACGGATTGAACCGTAAATTGGGTAATGGACACGCTTACTGTTTGGTGAACGGACAGAAAGCACCGTATGTAGGTAATATATGTATGGATGTGTGCATGATAGATGTGACGGATATCGACTGCAAAGAAGGGGACAAGGCAGTGATATTTGGTGATGATTTACCGGTAACGGTCTTGGCTGAAATTCTGGAGACAATTCCTTACGAGATATTGACAAGTGTCTCTAATCGGGTGAAAAGAGTTTATTACCAGGATTAACGAAAAAACGACCTCAATAATCCCGGGAAGAAGGAAGAATTTACGTTTCTTTTCTGTATATTTGGAAATAACCAAAAAACGGAATGCCATGAAACGTATATTCTTCCTTTTAGTATGTTTGTGTTTGCCGTTCTTTTCTTTTGCCCAGAAGACAGGAGAGTCAAGGCAATTGACAAAACAGGATTCATTGCGTTTGCAACAGTTGTTGAACGGACAGGTGGAAATCGTTATCGATGATGAAACCCAACAAGAGATAGACCGCTTGTTTAATCCGGAGAAGTGGAAAATGAAGTCCACTCCTTTCCCTAAAAAGAATATGAAGTTTGAGACAGAACTTCCCCGCTATTATATTTCTCAGATAGATACGATTGACGGCCAAGGGTATATCCGTCTGTTGCCTTACGGTCCTTTTAATTCTCCTGACGAAGAAAAGATTTATGTGGAGATTCCGCTTAATAAGGAATATCTGGCTGGTTATGATCCGCGGCTCGAACCGGCATCGGCAGGAAAGTTCACTCCCAGTGCTTTGATGGTGGGAGCCGGTATCAGCACCACTTTTAATGCAGATAAACTCTTGGGCATCATATTTAGCAAAAAAATGCGTGCTAAGGAAAAGAATACCAAGGAAGCCAAGTCGTGGGAAGGATATTAGCTTACAGGATTAAGCGTTTTCTTCCTTTCTATTAAGCCATTTTGTACTGTAGATTATTAAGTCCTGCTACAGTAGAACGTACGTCCCATTATAGTGGAACGTAATAATCTGCCGCTTAAAAGACCTTAGTCTTTAGTAAGGAATTGCTTCATCTGCTTAACGATTCCGGATGAGTATAGAGGGTGGTTTGCTTTCATTTTAGTACCTTTGTATTCGTGAGAGCAAATCAAGAAAAGCATGAATGAAGAAATAGCAGAATATTACGAAGAATTATATAACCTGTGTGTCGTTGAAAAGGAACAGCCTTTGACACACCGTTACAGGCAGTTACGTGAAGCATTGGAACGGGTGATGAGGCAGCAAATGCAGGGAACAAGTCTGCAAGTTACAGATTTGGCTGCCCGTATTAATTATGTGTCCACTCAATTTGCGTTGGATGGTAAGGAACAGAATCAATTACATACATTCCGTCTGACTTCGAATGATATTCTGAATCATCGCAAGGAACCGTCCGAACAGGAATTTTTGCGAGACCTCCGTGCCGTGGTTTATGCCTATCGGAAGATTTTTCATGAAGATATTCCGCTGAAACTTTATGTGCAGCTTCCTAAGCAGGAAGTGATTGCTGTGATGGAAAGGGCGAAAGAGGCCCGGATTCGTCGTATCCGGGTGTGCTTTGAATATGCTGATGAAAGCTATTTGTATGTTCGCCCGATAGATGTGCTTGAAGAAGAACCGGTAAAGGTGAATTATAACAAGTCTGGTGTAAATGAGGAGTTTAAAGATACGGTGGAGGCACTTTGGCGGTATGCTCAATTGAACTTGCTGGATGTAACCGTCGATGATGATGGGGTTTATACTCCTTCTTTTATAGTACTTGAGCCTGACTATTTATTGGATATCAGTTCATTGGCGGAGTGTTATAAGGATTATGGTAGCCATCCCGCCAATTATTTCCTGAGCCGCCTGGTTCCTATTGAAAATGCCCGTCCCTTATTGCTGGGTAACATTGCCAATCTGTTTTTGGATGAATGGATACATGCAGAAGAGGAAGAGCCCGATTACACTGAATGTATGAGAAAGGCTTTCCGGCAGTATCCTATCGAACTGGCTGCTTGTGAGGAGCTTTTGAATCCTCAAAAAGAGAAAGAGTTCGCACAAGACTGTAGAATGCATTTCGAACATATCCGTGAAACAGTGCAGGAGACATTTATGCAACCGGGATATAATCTTGATAAGAACGATGCTGTGTTGGAACCTTCTTATATTTGTGAGGCACTCGGCATTCAGGGGCGTTTGGACTATATGCAGCGTGACATGAGCAGCTTTATAGAAATGAAGTCGGGCAAGGCGGACGAATATTCCATGCAAGGCAGGATGGAACCGAAAGAGAATAATCGTGTACAGATGTTGCTCTATATGGCGGTGTTGGAATATAGCATGGAGCAAGACCGTCGCCGTATGCATCCTTACTTATTATATACTCGTTATCCGTTACTTTATCCGGCACGGGCGTCTTGGGCGCAAGTGCGGCGCATCATTAATCTGCGCAACTGTATTGTTGCTTTGGAATATGGGGTGCAGTTGCATAATCATCCTTCGTTCACCCAACAGCTGTTGGCGCAAATCAATCCTTCTGTACTCAATCAGAAGGGCTTACAAGGACGGTTTTGGGAGCAGTATCTTAAACCGTCTATTTCTCGTTTTGGTGAGCGTTTGGATTTGCTTACTCCGTTGGAACGTGTCTATTTCTATACGCTCTATAATTTTATTACAAAAGAACTTTATACTTCTAAATCGGGGGATGTGGATTGCGATAGCAGAACAGGTGCTTCTGCCTTATGGCTTAGTACGCTGGATGAAAAACGGGAGGCCGGCGAGATTTTGTATGATCTTGCCATTGTTGAAAACCGTGCATCACAGGCTCATAAAGCCTTTATTGTGTTGGCTATACCTCAATATGAAGAAACTTTTCTGCCCAACTTCCGTAATGGAGATGTGGTGGTGCTTTATGAACGTAATAAAGATACGGATAACGTGACCAATAAAATGGTGTTTAAGGGAAATATAGAATCCATAACTGACAGTGAGTTGCGGATTCGCCTTCGGGCATCACAACGGAATCCGTTGGTGTTTCCCGAAAACAGCCGTTATGCTGTGGAGCATGATACGATGGATACCACTTTCCGAAGTATGTATTTGGGGCTGTCTTCTTTTATGGATGCGAATCCGGAGCGCAGGGATTTATTGTTGGGACAACGTCCTCCTCGTTTTGATACAGCTTATGAAAATAGAATAGCCTGTGCGACCGATGATTTTGAACGGGTAGCTCTGAAAGCGGTGGCAGCCCGTGATTATTTCTTGTTGGTGGGGCCTCCGGGAACCGGAAAGACGTCTCGCGCTTTGAGGCGCATGGTGGAGCATTTTTATGCTTGTCCCTCGATGCAGATTCTATTGTTGGCTTACACCAATCGGGCCGTGGATGAGATATGCCAGTCGCTTTCTTCCATCCGGCCGCAAGTGGATTACATACGAGTGGGAAGTGAATTGTCTTGTGATGCGCGTTTCCGCAAACATTTGTTGGAAAATGTGTTGTCGGAATGTAACAACCGTCGGGAGGTAAACATCCGTATGGCAGATTGTCGTATCTATGTGGGAACGGTTGCATCAATTGCATCTAAATCGGAACTGTTCAAGTTGAAGCATTTTGATGTGGCAATTGTTGATGAGGCTACACAAATATTGGAACCTCAGTTACTGGGAGTCCTTTGTGCACGGTTTAAGGACGGACGTAACGGAATAGGAAAGTTTATCCTGATTGGTGATCATAAACAGTTGCCGGCTGTTGTGTTGCAGAGTAATGAACAGTCTGAAGTGCACGATGAAGAGTTGCGGCGGATAGGACTTTATAATCTGAAAGATTCTCTTTTTGAACGGCTTTATCGTTTTCATTTGCAGGAAGAACATTCTCCGGCGGTGGATATGCTTTGCCGCCAGGGACGTATGCATCCCGGTGTGGCCTTGTTTCCTAATCGGGAGTTTTATGCCGGAAAGTTGGAGGCGTTGGGACTGCCGCATCAGTTGGAAGATGTTGATGCTCCGGTTCGGTTTATTCCTTCGGAGCGGGATACGGAAAGTGTTTCGGGAAAGACGAACCGGAATGAAGCGTGTATTGTCGCTCAATTGGCGGCTGATGTGTATCATCTTTATAAGGAGGGTTTTGATACTAACCGTACTTTAGGGGTTATCACTCCTTATCGTAGTCAGATAGCATTGATTCGGAAAGAAATTCAGTCTTTGGGGATACCGGCTTTGAATGAAATATCAGTGGATACGGTGGAGCGTTATCAGGGAAGTGAACGTGATGTAATCATTTATTCTTTTTGTGTAAATTACCTTTATCAGTTGAAGTTCTTGCCTAACCTGACGGAAGAGAACGGAGTATGGATAGACCGTAAATTAAATGTGGCATTGACGCGTGCCCGAAAGCAGTTGTATATAACGGGAGTGCCCGATATTTTGAACCATAACCTGATATATCGCCGTCTGATACAGGCTATTAATTAGGGAAATCCCTACCTGTTTGTAGGGCTTTTCCTTTTATTGTATTTTTTCCCTTTCCTATTTTTGTAGTGTTCTAAAAATAAGGCACTATGAAACGATACATTCTTTTTCTTTTAGTCGCAATGCTGGAATGCGGAATCATGTTTTCGCAGAATAACCGGCCATTGAGTCCGATGTTGAATATTCCGGGTGAGTTCAAGCAGGACTATAAAGATGTGAAGAAAGGCACCTCTTGTATTTTGCAGCGTGTTATCAAGTTGAAAAGGCCGACTGAACAGGGTGAGTCCAAATTGCAGGCTGTGGTGGTTGCCAATGGAATACAGGTAGGTGTTCCAGTGAATGAATTGGGTGTGATAGCGCTCAAAGCCACGGATAAGAATTCATTCTGGCAGACAGCACAGTTATCAAATGATTTAATCTCTTATTACGAGAAGAAAGGCTATCAAGAGGGAATGCGGAAAGAGCAGGCTCGTGAAGCAGATGATTATATGAAAGAATTGGAGCAGGCCAAACTCTTTTATGATGATGCCGCAATAGAGGATTATTTGCAATGTATGCTGTTGAGTATCATACCCGAAAAGATGGCAGTAATGCGCGACGGAACTCCGTTGGTGCGTGTGTTGAAATCTCCGGCTCCTGATATGTTGATGTTGGGAAATGACTGCTTGCTGGTTTCTACGGGAATGTTGACTACATTGGACAGTGAAGAGGAACTGTATGCTGTAATGAGTCGTGAAGTGGCCCATTATGTGCTCGATCATGCCATTATCACCGTAAACAAGAATATTGCCCGTGCCAAGCGTGCACAGTTTTGGGGAGCTGTAGCGGACGGAGTGGTTGCCGCTACGGAGGAATATCTGTATGATCGTTATGATTATTATGTTCCCGGACTGATTTTTGCAACAAATGATGTAGTTCAGGCATTGGTTAATGATAATATCGCTAACCGTATGGGACTGGATTACTCGGAGAAACAAGAGAAAGAGGCTGACCGTATGGCCATGAGCTTTATGAGTCTGATGGAAAAGAATAAGGAGGCAGTCATCTCTGCTTTGAATAAAATCAATCAATATTATCAGCGCAATAAAGATGTGGAAGTATTATCCAAGTACGGTGCGTATGGTTCTTTGCCCGAAAGGGTGGGGAAGCTGGGTAAGTTCACCCCATTGGCTGAAGACCGGAATTATTTAAAGAAAACCTCTACTGTGGTCAGCTATGAGGCAGGCATGATGGATTATAATAAGAAATATAACGAATCAAGGCGTTTGGCAATGAAGAATATAAATAATGCTATGGCCTGTTCGGATGATTATCTGATGGTGGCACGCAGCATTATGAAATTGTCTAATAGCAAAGAAAGCAATGCAGAATGTCTGGAGTACCTGAATAAGGCGGATGAGACATCTAAAATAACGAATGTGAATATCTGTAAGATGAAGATATTATTGCTGCTCAGAGAAAACAAACAGGCGGATGCCGTTAATTTGTTGCATGAGTATCAGGAACTGTTAAACAGGATGTATCAGCAACCTCACAGTCAGGAAGACTCACAGTGGATTGCCGGCGAACATACCTGGGCGGAGAAACTACTGGATAGGACATATATTATGTAAAAGGCTATAAATCAGAGAACGCAACACTAAAACTAAACAGAAAATTCCCCTGTTTCGATTCTTCGGGACAGGGGAATTTATATGGGTTATAATGAACCGGCTGACAGAACTTTAGGCATCAACAGGTTTGTATTTCGGTACTAGTATTTTCATTATTACCCAGCCCAGCAGGTAGGCTACTGCACAGATGCAGAAGATAATGAAATAGCCGGCAGGTTTTCCTTCGAATCCCATAAACTTCATACCGGTCTGTGCGGCATAATCGAACAGTCTGCCCGACCCCATATTAATAAGGGATGAGCCGATACCGCCTGCCATACCGCCAATACCTACAATAGTGGCAATGGTGCTCTTGGGGAACATATCGCCTACAACGGAATAAATATTGGCAGACCAAGATTGGTGTGCTGCTCCCGCAATGCCGATAATAACAATCGGAAACCAATAGGAATAGTTGCCAAGCGGCTGTGCGAATAAGGCCAATAAAGGGAATAAGGCAAAGATAAACATAGCCTGCATACGGGCGGCATATGGGTTCTTGCCGGTCTTGTTGATGATGATAGTAGGAAGCTTGCCGCCATAGATAGATAACATGGTGATGGCATATAAAACGAAAATCAACAATTGTGCCGTACCGGTGTCGGAAGCAAATCCATATACATCTGAAATGTAAGCAGGGGTCCAGAAAAGGAAGAACCACCACACACCGTCAGTCATAAACTTTCCAATGAATACTGCCCATGTTTGAGGAAATTTGAAACATTTCCAGAATGGAATTTTCTTGTTGTCGAATTCATTGGCGCTGGCCTGTTGCTCCACTGTTTGGTCTGCATTGTTATTATCTTGTTCGATATATTCGAGTTCTGCTGCATTGACGCGTGGGTTGGCTGCCGGCTTCTTATAAAGGAACATCCAGCATCCCATCCAGATAAAGCCCAGTCCGCCGATGACAACGAATGCCATCTCCCAACCATTGCCGATACCTATACTCTGGAAGTAACGTGCCAAAGTCGGGATGGTAACGGGAGCAGCCAAAGCTCCTACGGTAGCTCCTGCATTAAAGATGGAAGTGGAATAGGCGCGGTCTTTCTTGGGGAAATATTCGGCTGTCACTTTAATGGCGGCAGGGAAGTTTCCGGCCTCACCTACACCAAGCACGATGCGTGCTGCAATAAAGTAATATACGCTGGTGATGGCAATGGTAGAAGCGACGGCTCCGGTGGCGGAAATCATTTCTTCCGCATTGTGGATACCTAGTGTATGCTCGGTTGCCCAACCACAAAGTGCATGCAGACAAGCTCCTATTGACCATACGGCAATAGCCCAGAGATAACCTTTCTTGGTACCCATCCAGTCAATAAAACGTCCGGCAAATAAGTTGGCTATTGCATATACAATAGAGAAAATAGCCGTGATATCTCCATAATTTGAATCTGTCCAGTGAAACTCGGGAGCGATGAAATCTTTCCAGGTCAACGACAATACTTGTCTGTCCAGATAGTTGACAGTAGTGGCGAAGAATAACATGGCACAGATAATCCATCTGAAGTTTGTCATCTTCCCGCTGGCATTTTGAAATGTACTCATAATAATAGATTTAGTAGATTATATTTTTCTTAATGGTACAAAAGTAAGTATTTTGGTGCCGGTTTCTATGTAAAAATTGGTAGAAACTATGTATTATTCGGTCAACAATGATTAAAAAACAAGTTTGTCATTCCGAAAGCGGCGAAGAATCTCAATCATAATCATGAAAGCTCTTCATCACATTCAGAATGACAAACATCAATGAGAATCGGACGAGAGTGGAATCCGCTTATTTCATTTCTGTATATTTGATTTCATCCTTGTCACTATACTTCAGGTTTTCTCCTGCCATACCCCAGATAAAGGTATAATTGCTGGTTCCTGCTGCTGCGTGGATAGACCATTCGGGAGAAGTAATAGCCTGTTCGTTGTGCAACCACACCAGACGTTCTTCTTGGGGTTCACCCATTAAGTGGCAGATAGCATTTCCTTCGGGCAGGTTGAAGTAATAATAGGCTTCCATACGGCGTGTGTGAGTATGTGCCGGCATGGTATTCCATACAGAACCCGGAGCAAGTTCGGTAAGTCCCATCTGCAATTGGTTCGTACCACCGTCTTTTACTCTTTCCAATACATCTTTCACAATCAACTGGTTTACGATACGGTCGTTACTGTCTTCCATTTTTCCGTAGTGGTCAGAGATAGCCAAAGCATATTTCTTGGGGTTTGCCTTTTGAAGTTTGGCATCGGTTGTAATCAGCTGAGTGACGTATGGCTTGTAAGCCGGTGCTGAGTTGATATAGAATTTAGCCGGTTTGGTAGCATCGTTACTCTTAAAGGTAACCTCTTTGTTGCCGCACCCTACATAAAGTGCTTCTTTGTACTTCATGGGATATTCCTTACCGTCTACAGTGACTACACCGTCACCGCCAACATTAATCACACCCAGTTCACGGCGTTCGAGGAAGTAAGTGATTTCCGGACCCAGTTCGCGGAATGTTTCCAGTCTCAGGACTTTGTTTACAGGCATGGCACCTCCATAAATGAGGCGGTCGTAGAGAGTATAGGTGACATTGATTTCATCCGGTGCCATTACTTTCTCCATCATGAACGAGTTGCGCAGACGTTCTGTATCATAGTGTTTTACATCTTGCGGATGGCAAGCTGTCTGTACCTTGTAATTTACTTGAGCTGAAGCTGCCAAAGCAGACACGCCCAGCATCATTGCAATTGCTAATTTTTTCATTTTCGTTCTTATTTATTAGTTATCTTATTTTCTGTTTTTATTATTGAGCGTTTTTTACCGACTTCTGATATTTGATGATGGCACGACGGTTTAATACCATCAGGAATAGGGTTATTAACACTAAAATAGCCGAACCGATTATCTTAAATGTATAAGTCATGTGGAATATTGCCCAAGAGAAGGGACTGGATGCAAAGTCCAATGCACCGCCTTCAAAGCCTTGGGGGATATTAACGGCTGCATCTTGCGTTTTGGCATAAACATCTTGTGCGGCTTGAGTAAAGTAAGGAGCTAAATCTGTTACGAAGTACAAGCCAATAGCCAATACAACAAACCCGATAATGAAGGTTTTTAATACGTTACCTTTAGTGATGGGCAATACCAATGGGAATACATAGAACATACCTGCCAATGAAGCCAAAGGTAAGAATTCATTGCCGGGGAGTACCACTGCCAGCAACAGTGTAACGGGAATCAGTAACAATGATACGACCAAAGTTGCAGGATGGCCGATTACCAGAGCAGGACTCATACCGATATTCAGTCCGACTGCACCTTTAAATTTCTTTGCAATCATTTCGCGGGTTGCGTCAGAGATGGGTTTCAAACCTTCAATAAACAAACTGGTGATGCGTGGAATCAATTCCATAACGGCACCCATCTTAATACCTAAACCTAAAATATAAGGAATCTTGTCTACCACTTCCTGTCCGTTTTTACAAGACAGTGCGCCAATACCGCAACCGACCAAAATACCTAAGAACAAAGGCTCGCCTAGCAGACCGAACTTTTTCTTCATGCCTTCGGCGTCAATATTCAATTTGTTGAATCCGGGTATTTTATCCAATACTTTATTGATAACAATAGCAAATGGCACAAATCCTGCGCAGAAAGGCTGGGGAATGGAAATTCCTTCCATCTTTTCATAAAAGCCCTGGAACTTGTCTGCCGTATAGTCTGCCAGAATCAAAGTGATGATATAACAGATGATAGCAGCAAAGAATCCCCATAGGATGCTGCTTGTTGCAAAATAGACTACTGCACCGATAAAGGCAAAATGCCAATAGTTCCATAAGTCGATATTAACCGTACGTGTAGTCTTTGTTAATAACATCAATATGTTGACACCCAGACAAACCGGAATGATAAATGCACCTACGGAAGTATTATAAGCAACGGCAGCAGCAGCAGGCCAACCCATATCGAATACTTTTAATTGGAGACCGTATATTTCGACAACTTTACTTAAAGCGGGACCAAGGCTACTGGTTAACAAGGCTGTAACAACAGATAATCCAACAAAACCGACTCCGACCAACAAACCACTTTTTAATGCTTTGCTTAATTTAATACCGATACAAACTCCTAAAATTGTAAAGATAATAGGCATCATCACAGCTGCACCCAGACCGATGATATAACTGAAAACTTCTTCCATTCTCTTGTGATTTAATAGTTAAATGAATGTGTTCCTACAATAGTATGAATTAAAAACTGCCCCAAAAATAAAACCTTTTCTCAATTAATCAAACGGGAAAACCTTAATTATTAGTAAAATGGACAATTTTGCACACTTTTTATCGTTACCGCGCACAATTTTATCGTTTTCGTACACGAAAACCAAATAATACACTCTCTATATTTAAAAATCCACAATGTTTTTCAGTAAAAGAACTACTTTTGTTTTATAAAAGATAAAAGGTCTAATACTAAAACAAAACAACAGCATGGAAAGTAAATCTATCTGTAAATTTATTGTATCAGGATTACTGATGATTGCTCCGCTATTGTGTGGTGCTCAGAAGGTGTGTGATAAACAGCCGTGGTCTGTCCGTATGGCAACTTCAGAAATGATGCGTTGTCCCGAGTCTTGGCAACTTGACTTCCAGACTCGTTTGAAGTGGGATTATTGTCATGGACTGGAACTTCAGTCGATGCTTGATGTGTATGATGCGTATGGAGACAAGAAATTCTTTGATTATGCGGTGGCCTATGCCGATACGATGATTCATGCCGACGGTTCTATCGAGACTTATAAGTTGCATGAGTATAATATTGACCGTCTGAACTCAGGTAAAATGTTATTTCGTATCTATGAGCAGACTAAGGATGAAAAGTATAGGAAAGCTTTGGATTTGTTGCGAAGTCAATTGGATACACATCCCCGGAATGCTGACGGCGGTTTCTGGCATAAGAAGATTTATGAGCATCAGATGTGGTTGGATGGACTGTATATGGGACAGCCCTTTTATGCAGAATATGCCTATCGCAATAATCGTGTAAATGACTATGCGGATATTATTAACCAATTTGTTACAGTTGCTCGCCATACTTACGATGCAGAAAATGATCTTTATCGTCATGCCTGCGATGTAAGTAAACGGGAGAGATGGGCGGATAAGGTCACCGGACAATCACAACATTGCTGGGGGCGTGCGATGGGATGGTATGCTATGGCATGTGTAGATGTGCTTGATTTTATTCCGCAGCATGAAGTGGGACGGGATTCGGTGATTGCCATTTTAAATAAGTTGGCTGCTCAAATAAAACGTACTCAAGATACCCGCACCGGTGTATGGTATCAAGTGATAGACCGTAGCGGTGATAAAGGAAACTATTTGGAGTCTTCCTGCTCTACTATGTTTGTGTACGCACTGTTGAAGGCTGTTCGTAAAGGATATATCTGTTCATCTTATATGGAGGTGGCTCAAAAAGGATATGAAGGTATTTTGAAGCAGTTTATAGAAGTGGATGATAAAGGACTGGTTTCTATTACGAGTGCGTGTGCCGTAGCCGGTTTGGGAGGTAAAAACTATCGTATGGGAGACTATGACTATTATATAAATGAACAGATACGTGTCAATGATGCGAAGGCTGTAGGTCCGTTTATCATGGCAAGTTTGGAATGGGAGCGTTTGCATGCAAATGGTGGCAGCGGTTGTAAAACTCCATTGGAATAATGAAATGAAAAGAATAGCGATTATAGGATGTATGTGGTTGGTTGTCGCTACTTTATGGGGACAACAACGGCGAGATACACTCATCGTTTCGTGCGATGGGACAGGCCATTACCACACTCTGGGAGATGCATTGGAAAGTGTTCGCGCTTTTATGGACTATACAGTGACCGTTTATATAAAGAATGGTGTGTATAAAGAGAAAGTGGTTGTTCCGTCCTGGTTAGAGAACCTTGAGATAATAGGTGAAGACAAAGAGAAGACCGTTATTACCTATGACGACCACGCCAATATAAATAAAATGGGAACCTTCCGTACCTATACGGTAAAGGTGGAAGGCAGTCATGTTACTTTTAGAAATCTGACTATTGAAAATAATGCTGCTCCATTGGGACAAGCCGTAGCACTCCATACGGAAGGGGATTGTCTTCGTTTTATCAATTGTCGTTTCCTTGGAAATCAGGATACGGTATATACTGGAGCAAAATTTACACGTCTGTATTTTAAAGATTGCTATATTGAGGGAACTACCGATTTTATTTTTGGACCTTCCACAGCTCTGTTTCAGGGGTGTACTATTCACAGTAAACGAGATTCTTATATAACTGCCGCTTCCACTCCTGCAGAGGCGGAATACGGTTATGTCTTTCAACATTGCAAACTGACGGCTGCTCCCGGAGTGGAAAAGGTATATCTGGGGCGTCCGTGGCGTCCTTTTGCCTATACCTTATTTATAGAGTGCGAATTAGGAAAACATATTCTTCCTGCCGGATGGCATAATTGGAAAAATTCTGATAACGAACAGACAGTCCGTTATCGGGAATATAAAAATGCAGGTGAGGGCGCTGATATTTCCGGAAGGGTAGAATGGAGCAGGCAGCTATCATCGGAAGAGGCTCAAAAGATAACTGTTGAAAATCTGTTTTACAACCGGTGTAATACGTGGAAATTCTGAGAATAGTTGATTAATCCACATAAAATGATAAAAACTACACATCGGGACATTTTGAAACATCTACTTTTGCCTCAGTGAATATAGGTTCTTTGTAGCCTTAGAAAAAATAACAACTATAAAAACACATCTTATGAATCTAAAAGAATTAGCTAGAAAAGCAGTCTCAACCCTTTTTCTGAGTATGCTTTGTTTGGTCGCTTTTGCTCAAGGACATCAGGTGAGCGGTATTGTGAAAGACGCTACCGGCGAATCACTGATTGGGGCAAATGTTTTAGTAAAAGGGACAACCAACGGCGCTATTACCGATTTTGAAGGTAAATTTTCCTTGTCCGACGTTAAGTCGAGTGATATCCTTGTATTCTCTTACATAGGGTGCGTCACACAAGAAATTAAGGTCGGAAATCAAACACAATTTGATGTAACATTGAATGATGACTCACAAGCATTGGAAGAAGTGGTCGTTATTGGTTACGGTACGGTAAAACGTAAGGATTTGACCGGTTCTGTCACATCAGTGGGTGCTGATAAGTTGGCTGCGGTTCCGGTTGCTTCGGCAACAGAGGCACTGACCGGTAAAATGGCCGGTGTACAGATTACTACTACAGAAGGTTCTCCTGATGCCGAAATGAGAATCCGTGTGCGTGGTGGTGGCTCTATTACGGGTGATAATACTCCATTGTTTATTGTCGATGGTTTTCCTGTAGAAACCATTTCCGACATTCCGGCTTCCGATATTGAAGATATGACGGTGCTGAAGGATGCTTCCTCTACTGCCATCTACGGTTCCCGCGGTGCGAACGGAGTTATTTTGGTAACAACTAAATCCGGTAAGGAGGGAAAACTGAGTGTGACTTATAACGCATATTACAGTATTAAGAAAATTGCAAAAACATTGGATGTACTTTCTCCATACGACTATGCCAAATGGCAATATGAGCTGGCCGGCTTAATTAAAGAAAATGATATGAGTTCTTATATCGATTATTTTGGGAACTATCAGGATATGGATATGTATCAGAATATTTCCGGAAATGATTGGCAGGATCAGACTTTCGGACGTACCGGACACGCTTTCAATCAAAGCTTGAACATTAATGGCGGTAGCGATAAAATAAAATATGCGTTCGGCTACAGCCACATGAATGATAAGGCTATTATGCAAGGTTCATCTTTTAAGCGTGATAATTTCAGTCTGAAGTTGAATAGCAAGCCGGTAAAGAATGTGACTCTTGACTTTTCAGTCCGTTATTCGGATACAGATGTAAAGGGTGGCGGTGCCAATGATACCAGCAGCACGTATGACTCGGACAAACGTTTGAAATATTCAGTGATTTATACTCCGATACCTTTGGAAAACCTGAACTCGGAAAGTGGCAGTTCGGATGATGATTTAGGTAACCTGTATCATCCATTGACAGCCATTTCGGATAATGACCGTGAACGTGAGCGTAAGAATTTGAATATGGCAGGTAGCTTTACATGGGAAATCTTCAAGAATTTCCGTGCCAAGACAGAATTCGGTTATGATGATTACCGCGAAGAAGATTCACGCTTTTGGGGATTGACAACTTATTATATAAAGAATGTTCCTGCAAAGGATAATCAAGGCAAACCGGCTATGGAGATTGCAAACACATTCCGTCATAAGTTCCGCAATACGAATACCGTTAATTATGATTTCGAAAAATTGCTGAAGAATGATGACCATCATTTAAATGCCATGATAGGCCATGAATGGATTGTCACCAAATCAAAGAAACTGACCAATACGGTTCACGGTTTCCCCGAATCGTTCACATCACAGGATGCATGGAAATATTCTACACAGGGTACTCCTTATTCCATTGATAATTACCTTAACCCTGACGATAAACTCTTGTCATTTTTCGGACGTATCAATTATGACTATAAGAGCAAATATTTGTTGAGTGCTACTTTCCGTGCCGACGGTTCTTCCAAGTTCTCAGACGGAAACCGTTGGGGCTATTTCCCTTCGGCAGCAGTTGCATGGCGCGTGTCTTCAGAACCGTTTATGGAAGGAACCAAGAGTTGGCTGGACGATTTGAAACTCCGTTTCAGCTACGGTACTGCCGGTAATAACAATATTCCGTCGGGCCAGATGAACTTGAATTATGCTTCTTCTTCCACTTCATGGATTAACGGCTTTAATAACTATTGGGCCGCATCAAAGACGATGCCTAATCCTGATTTGAAATGGGAAACGACCATTACCCGTAACATTGGTCTGGACTTTACCACATTGGGCGGAAGATTGAGCGGTACGCTGGAAGCCTATCTCAATACAACCAAAGATTTGCTGATTCAGTTTCCTGTAGCCGGTACAGGCTATGATTATCAATATCGTAACATGGGCAAGACACAGAATACAGGTTTTGAGGCCAGTGTGAATTGGATTGCCGTTGATAAGAAAAACTTTGGTTTGAGCTTTAGTGCCAATATCGGTTTCAACAAAAATAAGATTAAAGATTTAGGTATCATGGATGACTTTGGAGCTGAAACCTATTGGGCTTCTTCAGAAATCGGTAATGACTTTTGGATTGCCAAAGGCGGTGCTGTAGGTAAAATGTTCGGTTACCGTTCTGCAGGGCGTTATGAAGTAAGCGACTTTGAGGGCTATGATGCTGCCGCCAAGAAATGGATTTTGAAAGAAGGCGTAGTCGATGCTTCCGCTGTGGTAGGTACACTCCGTCCGGGTATGATGAAACTGGCTGATATTGATGGAAGCGGAGACGGCAAGGTCACTACTGCCGACCGTGAAATAATAGGTGATGCCAATCCTGTCCATACAGGCGGTTTCAGTATCAATGCCCGTGCATACGGTTTTGACCTGAGTGCAAACTTTAACTGGAGTGTGGGAAATGATGTATATAATGCCAACAAGATTGAGTTTACGCAAACCAGTAAATATCAATACCGCAACATGATTTCGGAGATGGCTGACGGCAAGCGTTGGACGAATTTGAATGAAAACGGTACTATTTGCAACGATCCCGAAAAGCTGGCTGCAATGAATGCCAATACTACTATGTGGTCGCCTTACACACAACGTATGATTTTCAGTGATTGGGCAGTGGAGGATGCTTCCTTCTTACGCCTGAATACACTGACATTAGGTTATACTCTTCCGGCCACTTTGCTGAATAAGGTGGGAATCCAGAACTTACGTTTCTATGTGACCGGTTACAATCTGTTCTGCTGGACCAATTATTCGGGATATGACCCGGAAGTATCCACTATACGCAAAACAAACCTGACTCCGGGTGTGGACTATTCAGCATACCCCAAGAGCCGTCAGTTTGTGGTTGGCCTTAATTTGAATTTCTAATCAGGAAAAATGTATTGAACAATGAAAAAATTTATATATACTTCTCTTTTGTCTTTGTCATTAATGGGAGCTATGACTTCATGTGACTTAGAGTCGCCTGCTCAGTCGGCAATGGAAGAACCCAATCTATTTACGGTAGAATCATTGGCTGAGGCCGCAGTAATGGGTATTCACCAGTCTTTCGGAGAAACCAACTCTTATCGCGGACGGTATCTTCCTTACTATGGAATCAATACTGACATCGAATGGATTAATAATATGGAAGCGTCTAAAGTGGCGGATGATGGCAAATATGAGCTTTGTACCTATGCCACCCGCGCCACGAACAGTCAGATGAATACCTCAAACAATGCTTGGGCTAAGTTTTACGAAGGAATCGAGCGTGCTAATTTGTGTATCCGCGGGTTGCGTACTTATTCCGACCTGACTGATCCTGCTTTTCAGCAATTACTAGGTGAAGCGATTACATTGAGAGCAGTTCTTTATCTTGATTTGGTGAAAGGTTGGGGAGATGTCCCGGCTCGTTTTGAACCGAATACTTCCGAAACCGTTTATCTGCCTCGTACAGACCGGGATAGCATTTATTTACATTTGTTAAATGATTTGGAAGAAGCGGAAGATTTGGTTCCGTGGCCGAACGGCTCTGCGGTTACCAAGAGTACGGAACGCGTCAATAAGGCATTCGTGAAGGGCCTTCGTGCACGTATTGCCCTTTATGCAGCCGGATACAGCCAACGTGCAGACGGTGTCCGCCGCAGTAATGACCCGAAACTGAGCGTTGCCAATATGTATGCTTTGGTAAAGGAAGAGTGTCTTGACATCATCAATAACAGTGGATGCCGTTTGGGTACTTTCAAAGATAACTTCTTGAAACTTTGTCAGGACAATACAGCAGCCGGAGGCGAGTCTATTTGGGAAATTCCGTTCTCGGATGGTCGTGGACGTGTTCTGTATACTTTGGGTGTGAAACATCAGAAGACCGACCAATATACACAACAGGCACAGGGTGGCGTAAATGGTCCGTTACCTTATTTATATTATGATTATGATGTGGAAGATGTTCGTCGTGACATTACTTGTGTTCCTTACGAATGGTCAAAAGACCAGAAGGATGGCAAAAGCTGGCAGACACCACGCAGCCTGAAAAGCTGGTGTTTTGGAAAACTGCGTTATGAATGGATGAATCGAGTGGTGACTTCTACCAACGACGATGGTGTGAACTGGCAGTATATGCGTTTGGCAGATGTTTACCTGATGGCCGCCGAAGCCATCAATGAGCTGGAAGGGCCGTCGGCTGCGGCTGCCTATTTGAAACCGATTCTTGACCGTGCACTTCCTACTTCCAAAGTTTCGGCTTATCTGGCTCAGGCCACTGCCGGCAAGGATGCTTTCTTCAATGCCATTGTTGAACAGCGCGCTTTTGAGTTTGCCGGAGAATCTCTTCGAAAGGCCGACCTGATTCGTTGGAACTTACTGAAAGAGAAGTTGGACGAAGCCAAAACCAAGATGTCGCAGTTGGCAAGACGGGAAGGCGCTTATGCCGATTTGCCCGAAAAAATCTATTATCAGACTGCCGCAGATGGTGAAACGTTGATGATTTATGGTTTGAATCATGGAGATACAGATGAAGAGGGAGCAGCTTTGGGGTATGAATCGAGTACAACATGGATTTCTACCGAAAAACTGACGGACGAACTTATCAATGTCCTGTATCAGAAGAACCCGGATGAAAACCAGTTCTGGCCCATTTGGCAGACTTTTGTTGACAGCAGCAACGGAACCTTGTCCAACGACTAATAGTTGATAAACACATAAATACCAAAATTATGAACAAGTATAAGAAATATACATATATGTTGGGGCTGGCAATAGCAGCCCTGACCGCCGCTTGCGATGACCCGGACGAAGAAATCACGAATATTGACTATGACCGTCTTTTCTCACCGGTCAATCTGGAAGCGAGAGTGACCAACCGTACCAATGTACGTTTGACTTGGTCGACTGTGAAAGGGGCAACCGCATATAACATTGAGGTTTTTGAGAACGACAGTCTGACTTTCGCCGGTTCGCCTGCAAAGACCATCAGCGGTGTGACTGCTGACCAGCTGCCTTATACAGTATCCAAGTTGGAGGGCAGTATGAAATACTCAGCCCGTGTGCAGGCTGTAGGCGAAGGAATTGCCGAATCCAAATGGAGTGGTGTTTATTTTAAAACAGATGCAGAACAAATATTTGAAGCGGTAAATGATGAAGATTTACAGGCAACCGGTGCTACTCTGAGATGGACTGCCGGTGAAGCGGCTACAGAAATTATTCTTACTCCGGGTGATATCACTCATACCGTGACTGCCGACGAGATAGCAGCCGGTGCCGCTACCATAACCGGATTGACCGGCGAAACCACTTATACAGCCAAGTTGATGAACGGAACGAAAGTACGCGGTACGCTGACTTTCACTACTTTACTTGATTTGGGTGATGCCATTGCCGTGACTCCCGAGGATGACTTTGCCGAAGTATTGGCGAATGCTGAAGATGGAGATGCTTTTGCGCTGTATCCGGGAACTTATAAAGTGATGAATACGGCAGACGGTGTGGAGTCAATAGCCAAAATTGCCATTTCGAAGAGTATTGAACTGAAAGCAGTCCGCCCCAACGACCGTCCTATAATCAATGGATGTATTACGTTGAATGACGGTGCGTCTCTATTGTTGAGACAGATTGTGATGGACGGTACAGGTACGGATGGCAGTCAGGCAATAACCTTCAACACAGCCGGTGCCACTTACAATGCGCTGACGGTGGAAGATTGCGAAATCAAGAACTATACCAAAGGTTTGTATTATCTGAATGTAGCTGCTATGGTCAATGAAATTGTATTCAATAATTGTCTGGTTCACGACATTGAGTGTGACGGAGGTGATATGTTGGATTCGCGCAAGGGAGCTATTAAAGTACTTACTTTGTCCAACTCTACTTTCTATAATAGCTGTGCGGCCCGTGACTTTGTGCGTTACGATGATGCCTCTTCTACATTTGCCGGTGTTACTCCTGCTATCAGCATAACCAATTGTACATTGGTGGGCATCTCTAATAATTCCGGTAGACGGTTGATGTATGTCCGTTTCAAAGGTAATCAGATAACCTTCAAGAACAATCTGGTAGCCTCGACTGCCAGCCTGTTCAGTAATCAGGCTAACACGGATGCCAATCCGGACTTTGCAGGAAACAATTACTTTGACGCTCCGACTGCCGGTTCTATTATCACCGGTTCGGGCGATACCGCTAAGGTAGTGGCTGAGGACAAGAGTGCCACCACATTAAATCCGGGCTTCAAGGATGCTGCCGGAGGTGATTTTACCCTGTCTGATGAAGACTTGATTTATAATCAGGTTGGTGACCCGCGTTGGTATTAGGATTTTTAGGATAAGACTATTTAAATAGTTACTTTTAGGCACGGATTATATGGATTTATGCGGTGACCCCGGTCAATCCTTGAATCCGTGCCTTTTTAATAGATATACATTATGATGAAAAAAATTATATTGTCGGGCTTGTTTTTATCAGTTGTAGCCTGCGGCAAAGGGAGCATAGACAATGGAGACCTGCCTGAAATACCGTTGGGACCGGAATCACCTGACAGTCCCGGTACACTGACAGAATATCCTGTTCCCGACCGTTCCACCATTTTAGCTTTCCCTGGAGCGGCAGGAGCCGGGCGCTATGTCAGTGGCGGAGCAGGGGGGGCTGTATATACAGTCACTTCACTTGCCGACGACGGGACGGAAGGCACCCTCCGTTGGGCTGTCGAAAAGAAAGGTACGCGTACCATTGTATTTGCGGTTAGCGGTATCATTGAATTGCAATCACCCTTAAAAATAAAGCATGGCGATGTGACTATTGCCGGTCAGACAGCTCCCGGCGATGGAATCTGTCTCCGTAATTATACCTTTTATATAGGAGCCGACAACGTCATTGTCCGTTTTATCCGTTCCCGCATGGGAGATGTGGCAAGAACGGAAGATGATGCGATGGGCGGACATTCCGGCAATAGGAAGATTATGCTGGATCATTGTTCTTTAAGTTGGTGTACCGATGAGTGTGGCAGTTTCTATGGTGCCGGTGAGTTTACGATGCAATGGTGTATTTTAAGCGAAAGTCTCACAAATTCCGTTCATGCCAAAGGTGCCCATGGCTATGGCGGCATTTGGGGAGGAGAGGGGGCTACGTTCCATCATAACCTGTTGGCACATCACAGCAACCGTACTCCACGTCTTTGCGGCAGCCGTTATACAGGGCGTCCTGATGCAGAGAAGGTGGACTTGCGCAATAATGTCATTTACAATTTCGGCAATGAAGGAGCTTATGCCGGTGAAGGCGGGTCTTATAACTTGGTGAACAACTACTATAAGCCGGGTCCTTATACGGCCACAAAATCCTCTTATGCCCGCATTTTTACGGCATACGAAGATGATGGGAAGAATCAGAATAAGAAAGGGACACACGGAGTCTTTTATTTGAAAGGAAATTATTTCGACTCTACCTGTCCTGCACTGTCTGATAAGCAGCGGAAGCAGCTGGAAGCTGTGAACTTGGCCAATGCTGCCGGATTCGTGATTAAGGGCAATTTTGCTCCGGCTTCCGAAGTTCTCTCTTCTGCCGAATTTCCTATTGCAGATACAAGTTTTACGGAAACCGCCCGGCAAGCGTATGAATCGGTGCTGGATTATGCCGGTGCTTCCTTGGCGCGCGATGCTGTTGACAGCCGTATTGTCAGAGAAACTCGTGAAGGGACTTTTACTTATACCGGTTCTAATGGCAGCAAGCTGGGACTGATAGACAGTCAGAAAGATGTAAAAGGCTGGCCGGAATACAAACAGACAGAAGTCTTGAAAGACAGTGACGGTGACGGAATGCCCGATGAATGGGAGGTGATACAGGGACTCAATCCGAATGATGCGTCAGACGGTGCGAAGTATAATCTGAGTCCTGAATATACCAATCTTGAAGTTTATCTCAATAGCCTTGTTGCAGGTACATACCCTGCCAATTAGGTATATTGTGTATGCTTGATGCTGTTTCTTGAAAATGTCGAAACTCCCATAAACTAAAAGTCACCCTTGCCACAGGTAGTTGTAGCAAGGGTGATGTCGATAAAAGGGGAGTTTTGACACATTCATCTCCAACAGTAACCGTTGTTTGAGAAAAATTTTACTTCCCGATTCTTTTATTCCTGTTTTTTAATTTTAGAGTGTTATTCTGTTAAAATGTGATTTATTTGAAAAGCGTATGAGTAGTCAATTATGGAATGATTGCCTTCATTATCCAACCATGCTTTCTCTTTATGGCTTTCATTTGAAATTTTTACAGCAGAAGTATGCTTGAATTTGTTTAATACAAGTTGCATTATTTCAAGTTCTTCTTCTGTAAACAGAGAAGGATTAAAGGATGAATCCGCATAAATAATACTCCCGATAAACCCATTACTTGTCTCTACCACATCTTTATGTAGTCCTGACAGACTTTCATAAATGGTTCCATAATTGATCGGAACAGGACCATAGGTGATTGCCCGATAACGTAAGCCGCTTATGCCCTGTGCATATAACTTATAGTGTGAAAAATCAGCGTAAAAGAGTAATTTATTAAGCTTCGTCTCAAAAACACCTTGCAACTGTTCGGCAAAGAACAGAATGAAGTGGCGCAATTTTTCTATGTCAAGTGATACATAACCGTTGAAATGTGATTTTGTTTTTGGGTGATTGCGGAAAATAAGTTCTTCCAGCCTGTCTTTTTTAGCTTCTTCTATCTGTATTTCTTCCACACGTTTTATCAACTTGGCTTTTTCTTTTTCTGAAAGAGCATCGCCGGCTTCATCTATTAAGCGTTTGAATGTATTTATATCACTTGCTCCTGAAATCATTTTGGCATTTGAAAGACTGGGCATCTCGCCATCTTCATATAAACGATATTGGTTATCACCAAAGCCCAACAGACGAGCCATCTTTATTGCCGATAGGCCGTATCTTTTGCGGATAGCGGTAATTTCGTCGGGAAAAGGAATCATATATTTTTCCCGATAAGCATTTTGCAATAAATGATAGGTTATCTCATCAGTCTCTGTTGTAGTATATTCTTCTCCTTTCTCATCTTTATAATAGAGATAAGGAACCGTCAATTCATTCTTTCGATAAGTAACTTTTGACATTTCACAATATAGAAATTGTTCTTTCATTGTTTTTTCCTTTCCTTCTTCTTGGGTTTATCTGTTTTTAAAGGATACTCTATTGGTTTTTCGGCTGGATGGAATGAGATGCATACCGGGCTGGTATCTGTCTTGCCTTCAGCTATTTTTATATAAGCTTCTTTAGCCTTTATCTTTTTCCCGAATTCCCACAGTTCTCCGTCATCATTTAAAAGGTTTTCATGCGGCCCCCGATAATAATTTTCAGGTTCTAGCCCCATGATGATTTTTTCTCTTTGTTTTGCGTCTATGCCTAATTCATCTAACGCTATGAAATTCTTGTTTCTATCTATTCTAAACCGAATACCAAATGTCTTTGCTTTGGTTTTAAAGTGTTTCAAGAATATTTTTACTGTTTCATATAAATGCTCCATCTATTTGTTTTGTTTTTGCAAAGATAGAATTTATTATATAAATACGCATTAATTCAACGAAAAAGTTGATAATGAGCAACTCTTTTACGTTTTACCTCCTGGAATCCTTTATTTTTATAAAAGTCGGTGGAGTTTTTGAAAAACACTTAAGTATCCTTTTGAAGTAATCCATTCTTTTCTAAACATTTCTAAGCTCCTCATTTATAATACCTTTACAACTTTTAATGCTTGCTTTTCAGGAGAAAAGGAAATGTCAATCGATACTTAACCGATTGATAATGTAGTGAATAAGATTTTCGGGGAAAGAAGAAAAAAAGTGTATCTCTTACTAAGAGATGCACCGAATGCAACCCTTTTTTAAGGGTTTGAAAAATGTGTATTTATCTGAAATAGAGATGATAAAAAGAGAGTACAATGGACTACCTGTTTCTACACCGCGACAAGCGCACCTTTACTTCCGAAAGGCAGAAGAATCTGCTCTTCCGGGCTGCCCATCTTTACTGGGAGCAGAAGTTTGCAGGCCGTAACGTGGAGCAGGCAAGGAAAGTCGATTGTGAGCTATATAAATATGTATTGTACTATTTGGAAGTGCGCCAGGTGTTCCTTGACCCGAAGCTCTCACTGAATAAACTGAGCGATATGATTGAAACGAACCAGACTTATCTGTCGAACGTGGTGAACCGCTACTTCGGCTGTCACCTGAAAGATTTGGTGAACGGTTATCGGGTGGAATATGCCAAGGAACTGCTCCGTTCAGGCAAGTGTCCGTTGGAGGAGCTGCCCCAACGATGCGGATTCCTATCGCGAAGTACGTTTTACACTTCCTTTAAAAAGGTAGCGGGTGTCTCTCCAAAAAGATATATGAAACAAGAACAGAGGGCTGTGCCCTCGGAACCTATAGAATATGTATAACCAATTTTAGTTTTTTAAATTTATAAATTTAAAGTTTTTCTATTATGAACAAAAAGTTTTTAAGTGCAATCCTGTTCGGAGCCTTAATGGTTTCTTCAACAGGAACATTTGTGTCTTGTAAAGATTACGACGATGACATCAAAGACTTGCAAGAACAAATTAACTCCAACAAAGACGCTATTACAGCTTTGCAGAAGTTGGTGGGCGAAGGAAAATGGGTAACCTCTATTTCTTCTATCGAAAATGGTTTCACTGTAACCATGAGCGACGGTACTACCACCTCTATTACAGGCATCAAGGGTGCAGACGGAAAAAACGGTACTGAATGGACTATCGGCGAAGATGGTTTCTGGTATAAGGACGGTGAAAAGACCGCTTCTCAAGCTGTAGGTGAAGACGGAAAAGCAGGCGTTACAGCTCCTTCCCCAAAAATCGATGCCAACGGCATGTGGGTAGTTTACGAATGGGATGCCGCTAAGGGCGAATTTGTAGAAAAGACTACTGAAATCCCGGCTCAGGGAACCAGTGCATATGTAGTGGTAAAAGATGGTGTCTATGTGCTCCATATCGCTGACGAAACTGGTAAGTTCCAGGATATTACATTGCCTGCTACTTCTGATGCATTTGTAGTGGAAGCTGCGGCTGCCAAGGTGAATGTGAAATTTGAAACAGCGAAGTGGACTGAATGGAATGCTACAAAAGATGAGTCTAAAGCATTGCTGAAGGCTTTTCCGGGAATTGCTGACATTAAGAAGAATGAAACTGTAAAACAAGGTGGTAATCTGCCTTTGATTGTTACTCCTGCCACAGTTGAACTGACTGACAATTTCTCATACAGTTTGTTGGATGTGAAGGGTAAAGTAGCCGATATTATTGTTTCTACTCCTTCTAAGGGTTTGCCCGAAGGTACTACTTTTGTGGACGGAGCAATGCAAACAAGAGTAGCCGGTGCTAACGATTGTCTTTGGACTTTGAAGGTAGAACCTGCCTTTGATGCTGTTAAAAAGACTTATGCAGAAGTTGAAGATGCTTCTTTGCTGGTGGAAAATGCAAAAGGAACAGTAGTAAGAACTGCATTTGCTTATCAAGTGTATTCTGATGATATTAACAGCGATGTAACTATTACTCCTGCCAGCCCTGCATCAGCAAAATATGCAGAAACAATTGATGTGTTTGAAAAACCATCGGATACAGAAGAGGCTATGTTCACTTTGGCTAACCAGTATGACGGTTACTTTATTCTTGAAGCAACCAACGCTGTTCAGGTTGAGAAATACGGATTGTCTATTGAAGGCAGCAAGCTGACTATTGCTAAGATGCCGAGCAGTGACCTTTCTATTTCTGTAACATTGAAATTGACAGCTCTTGGTTTGAATGGTTCTGCTGTTTCTAAAGAAGCAACATTTACTATTTCTCAAGGTGTGGAAGCAACAGGCGAATTGGCTGACAAGTCAGTCACTTTGGCTGCCAAACCTGAAGATGCTGCATTGAGATGGAACATTGCAGATCTTGGTCTGAGTGCTGTTCAGTTGGATAATTTCTTGAACGGTGATGGTGCTAATGTGAAGTTGACTGCCACTCGTTATGATGCTGACACAGAAACTAAAAAAGTAGCTTATAACGCTGCCGTAACATTCTACAATGCTAAGGGTAAGGAGACTACTTACACTAGTGCTGACTCTAAATGGAATAATGGCGATGCAGTGACATTCGGATTTGATTTGGATGCTACAGCTGAAAGTGCGGCACTTATTGGTTATACAGTAGAAAAGTTCTTGCCGAAAGAATATGTATTGACATTGACTTCTACAAATGGTAATACTGTTATCTTCTCTGCAGAAGCTACATTGACTGTTTCTAATCCGACTACTGCTATTAAATTGAATCCTGCTTTCGTAGAAAATGGAATTCTGCAAATTACCGGTGGTAAGTCAATTGCTACTGATGATGAAGTGAATTATACATTAACCGAAGGTATCATTATCGATAAGACTTATATTACAGGTGATATTAGTTCGGTGACATTTAAAGATTTGGATAATGCTAATTATGTAGAAGAAGGTGGTAGTGATAACACTCATTTTGCATTCCCGAACTGGATTGAAACTTCTCCGAAATTGAAAGCTAATAAGTGGGATGATGATGAGGAAGTAACGGATGCCGAGCAGCAAATGTACAAAGTACGTAAGGTTCGTGCTACTTATCCATTGTTTGGTAATACCGATAATACCGTAGACTTTGATTTCGAAGTTATCGTTAAATCAGAAGTTTATAGCGAAGATGCTTCTAAGGCAATTGTTATGAATGAAGATAAATTGTCTGCTGTATATGGCGGTAAAGACAAGACTAATCAGATTGACATAACTAAAGCTATAAAGAGCAATGTATTTGTAGCGGGTTCTGATAAGGGTAAGACTTATAACTTGTTTGCTGTCAAAGGTGGCGACATTAAGGTTAATGGTTATCAATATGGTACTATTCCTTCAGTAGCCAGTGCAGATGGTAAACTTAAGTTTGCTGTTGATGCGAATGATATGATGATTGAAATTGCAGTTGCAGATATGAAAGCCTTCGGATTCAAGTCTGACGCAATCTTGAAAGCACAGCAAGGAACAGCTAAATATTATTTGTTGGCTGCAAATACAGCAGCCGACGGTGATGCAGATTCTAAAGAATATGTAGGTGTTAAAACTCTTGCTGAGATTTGGACTGATAACGATGATGTTTTGAACAAATATTATGTAAAAGCAGCTGACCATGACGATTATTATGTTCGTAAATATGAAGATAATGCACCTGTAAAAGTTGCGGATGATGATAAGGCTATTTATGACTTATTTACAACTTATGCAGGCAAGGTTAATTTTGCAGTAGTGAAAGACATAAAAGTTGGAGAAACAGCAGCTACAGAAGCCAATGCTAAGATTAAAGCAGTTTATTTGAAGGTGGTTGATCCTGAATATGCAAAAGTTCTGATTAAGGATGTAGAAAACTTTGATGGAACTCAAAATGTTAATGAGTTTGTAGGCAGTACAATTATTACAGCTGTTGATGAATTGTCAGAAGGCGTAACGGAATCTGCACCTGTTGAAATGCAACTTATTGTAGTAGATGCTTGGAATAAGACTATGACTGTTCCATTTACTATCACTTTGAAGACTAAGTAATTATTACAACCTGAACAATTTCAAGCCAGCCTTCTCTTTAGTGGGAGGCGGCTTCAAATTCTCAGTTGAGAATTATATCCCATTCAATCGGGAAGTGAATATCTCCGGTAACGGATTCTATTCACTTCCCGATTTTTTTATTGAACTTGATTGAAACGATTTTCTTGGTTCATGCACAAAAATCCTTGAGCGTAAGCGCACTCAATGGGCATCCTGTCACAATCCGGATGGAAAGGAAAGGCGGATATCTGGCATTCCATTAGCTAACACATAGAACTTAAGGGAAATCAAATTAGGTAAAAAGAGACTGTAATACAGATATACAAGCACTTTTTAAAATTGGTGGTCTCTTTTGCTGTCGTTAAATATCGCTTAATTTAATTCGTCCCAATTTTAATGAGATACTAATGAGAAATGGTAGAAAACAATTTTTTAGGAAACTTCTTTTATTTAGAAACCTTTATTCCATTTATCTGCCAATCTTTTTTAGCCGTTCCTTCTGTGAAATTAACTACTTTCGTTTCCAAAGGTAATGCTTCAAATATTAGGCTGACTTCTGCTTGTCCGCTTTCCGGTAAAAAGAAATGCTCGCCAGGAGTGATTCCTATAGCTCCTTTTAGAGTATATGATACCCCCTTTTCATCAACTAATTTAGCATTTGGACTTACTTGTATCCAATATTTAGGAGTATAATAAGCATTAAAGTGGACAATGGTAGCTGTATCAGTCAATTCTACCTGTTTTATCTCTAGAATATCAGTATTGGTTGAAGTTATAGACGGGTAATTTACGATTCTTGTGTTGCCACGTTGCATAATACTCATTTCGTGTTTGGGAGTATCCAAATATCTACGCATTTTAAATTTCAAACTGCCTTTGCCATATCCTGTCCACATTTGCATAATTTGCCCATTCGGAGAAATAAGCACATAATTAGGAATACCACGAACACCGTATTTAGCATATAATCCGGCTGTTTGTTTCAGATCACTTAAATTTGGCCAAGTCATTTCATGTTGTGTCGAAGCCTCCTTCCATCGGCTCTTGGTGTCAGAGCTAATACTAATAACAGTCAGTCGGTTTTTATATTGTTCTTGAATCTCTTTCATTTCTGGCAGTGCCATGATACAAGGGCCACAACCGCTACTCCAAAAATCAAGCAGCATATATTTTCCTTTAAAATCTTCCAAATGATAAATTTTCCCATTTAAATCGAATAGATCGGCATCTGCCATATCATCTCCTTCTTTAACTACTGTAGGAGGAAAGAGGTTTACAGTTATTGCCTGTCCTATCGTAGTGGCTTTTTGTTCTTCATTTAGTCTGTTATATAAAGCTAATGTTTCTTCTTTATAAGAGAATTTTGGATTATACTTAACAGACATACTTAATTTATTTAGCTTCTCCATCCATACACTAGAAATAGGAAGTTTTTGCATCAACTTTAATTCTCTATTGCTGATTATTGCCGATATGCTATCTTGTTTAGCTTCTAGTATTTTGCATTCGGTTTCTGAAGTACAGCTTTTTTCTTTAATTACCAACCGCTGGTACTCATCCCATAAATCGCGTGAATCCATAGTAAAATTATTGTATTCTTGCTGTTCTTTAACAGGACTATTAACCTCCCAAGTATAAATTAAAGTATTTGTACCTGTCACTTTTATTTTAGCATTTGGAGTTGCATAAATTTTCAGTGACATAGGAGGAAAACCTTCTTGACGAGTACACATAAGAGATAATATATCCAGACCACTTTCTCCTGCTTTCCGTTTGAAATAGAAAGTTCCGTTATGTATGCTATCCATAGCAACTGTACTTCCTACGTTCCCGTCAAGTAAAAATAGAGAAACAAGAGTTCCTTCTTTTACACCTTCCACTTTACCTTCAATCGTATATTCTTCTTGTGCTTGTGCAACAAGAGAGGCAAATAAAAGAAGGCTGCTAAATAGTAATTTTCTCATGATATTATTTTTTATTATAGATTAGTGTACAAGGTAGAGCTTTTCTTTATAGACTGCTTCAATCTTTATTATTCTTTAATATTTTTGCATATTATAGAGGATACAAAACGAGCTTTCGCTTGTCTAATATGCCTAGCATTCCACCACCCTATACACATTCCCCTTGGCAGTATGCACCCGCT
>OFGL01000012.1_pt1 | contig 177254 bp, 139 predicted proteins | sample 1521801 | NCBI WGS metagenome assembly OFGL01 (sample SAMEA3504085, study PRJEB24116) | mouse gut metagenome | biome: mouse gut; feature: mouse-associated habitat; material: faeces | place: Denmark | collected 2011 | reverse complement strand
TATCATGTATATATGGTCGATGTAGAGTTTTCCTTCGAGGTGGTCGCATTCGTGCTGTACTATGCGGGCAAGGAATCCTGAGATCTCCTCTTCATGAGGCTGGAAATTCTCGTCCACCCAGCGCAGGCGTATATGTTCCACACGCGGCACGTTCTCTGACAGGCCCGGAAGGCTGAGGCATCCTTCAGCCCGGGTCACGGTGTCGCCGTCGAGCACTTCCACTTCGGGGTTGATGAGAGTGAATCTACGCCCTTCGCATTCCGGGAAAGAATCTTTTACGGGGTCGGCATCTATTACCACTATGCGTTCAGCAAGACCTATCTGCGGTCCGGCAAGGCCTACGCCTTCGCTGTCGTACATTGTGGCATACATGTTTTCGATAAGTTCTTTTAGACCTTCTCGGTCGGGAGCTATGTCGGAGCAGCTCTTGCGTAGCACAGGGTGTCCGTAAAGATATACTGGGAGGCGCATTGCTTTTTCTGCCTGTCAGGCAGCGGTGTTATTGGGTTTATAAGTTCTTGATCTTTGTGTCGGTTGTTATGGGCGGGGGCTCTGTCACATCTCCGTTTTTATATGACGGCTGATGATGACAGGTAGGAATTCAGGATTATCACTGCCGCCATGCGGTCGATGGCTCCCTTGTCGCGCCTGTCACTCTTCTTGACCCCTGCGTCGAGCATGGCACGATGGGCGAGGGTGGAGGTGAAACGTTCGTCCCACATTGTAAATTTCATTCCTGGGAATTCTTTGCGCAGACGTCCCATTGCCGGGGTGATGTAGCGCATGGAGTCGGACGGCTCGCCACGCATGGTGGTGGGAAGCCCGACCACAATCTCGTCGACCACTTCGCGTGACATGTATTCCTTGATGAAGGACACAAGTTCAACTGGGGGGATTGTGGCAAGTGCTGTGGCTACTATGCGCAACGGATCGGTCACTGCAAGCCCGCAGCGACGTCGACCGTAATCTATGGCAAGTATCCGTCCCATTTTTTTACGTCCGCAAAATTACGCAAATAATTTAATCTTAGCAAACTTGATATCATATGGTTGTTGAGGCTGTTGTGCATATGATGCCATTGGGATAACAGATTTTAACTCGCTATCCGCAATATGTGGTCTTTAGGCTTATCAGAAATCATAGTAAATCGAGAATAATATTTAAAAATGTCAGTAGAGTTAAAAATCCTTATCAATGTGTAATTGAAATTTCAATTTTAGCCTATAATTTGTTAACTTTGTATCCAAATTGCGAAATTTAATTCATAATATGGCAAAAGTTACAAAGCAGATGGCGTTGGATTATCACAAGTATCCGCGCCCCGGCAAAATAGAAGTTATACCTACCAAGCCTTATGCCACACAGGCTGACCTTGCTCTCGCTTACTCTCCCGGCGTGGCTTATCCTTGTCTTGAAATACAGGAAGCTCCTGAGAAAGCTTATGATTATACCGACAAGGGGAATCTTGTAGCTGTTATCTCCAACGGCACTGCTGTGCTCGGTCTCGGTGACATCGGTGCGCTTGCAGGAAAGCCTGTGATGGAGGGAAAGGCTCTGCTTTTCAAGATTTTCGCCGGACTTGACTGCTACGACATAGAGGTTGACGAGAAGGACCCTGAGAAATTCATCTCAATAGTCAAGGCTCTCGGACCTACTTTCGGAGGTATCAATCTTGAGGATATAAAAGCTCCCGAATGTTTTGAAATAGAAAATCGCCTGAAAGCAGAACTGGACATCCCGGTGATGCACGATGACCAGCACGGAACAGCAATCATCTCTTCTGCCGGACTGCTGAACGCCCTCGAAGTAGCAGGAAAGAAGATAGAAGACGTAAGAATCGTAGTAAACGGTGCAGGTGCATCAGCTACTTCCTGTACCAAACTATATGTAGCCCTCGGCGCACGCAAAGAAAATATTCTTATGCTCGACAGTAAAGGCGTCATCACCAGTGACCGCCCCAACCTGACCGAAAACAAAAAATTCTTTGCCACCGACCGCCGGGATGTGCACACACTGGAAGAAGCCATTAAGGGTGCAGACGTATTCCTCGGCCTGTCCAAAGGAAACGTACTGACACAAGACATGGTGCGCAGCATGGCCGACCATCCGATTGTATTCGCCCTCGCCAACCCCACTCCCGAAATTTCTTACGAGGATGCAATGGCATCCCGCCCGGATGTATTGATGTCTACCGGACGTTCGGACTACCCCAACCAAATAAACAATGTAATCGGTTTCCCCTATATATTCCGCGGAGCACTCGACACGCAGGCCAAAGCCATCAACGAAGAAATGAAGCTGGCTGCTGTCCGTGCCATTGCTAATTTGGCAAAGCAACCCGTACCCGATGTAGTAAATGAGGCCTACCACGTAAACAACTTCACTTTCGGTCCCGATTATTTCATTCCGAAGCCGGTAGACCCCCGTTTGATAACTGAAGTTTCGATGGCAGTCGCCAAAGCTGCTATGGACTCAGGTGTTGCCCGCAAACACATTACAGATTGGGAAGCTTACAAAACCCGCCTGCGCGAGTTGATGGGCCAGGAAAGCAAACTCACCCGCCAACTGTACGAAACGGCACGCCGTGACCCCCAGCGAGTTGTTTTTGCCGAAGGCATCCATCCCACTATGCTGAAAGCTGCTGTCGAAGCCAAAGCGGAAGGTATCTGCCATCCAATATTGCTAGGTAACGACGAACGCATCGAGAAATTGGCAAAAGAGCTTGATTTAAGTTTGGAAGGCATCGAGATTATCAACCTCCGCCACGATCGCGAAGCCGAACGCCGCGAACGCTATGCGCGTATCCTCTCGGAAAAACGTGCCCGCCAAGGAGCTAATCTCCAAGAGTCAAACGACAAGATGTTCGAGCGCAACTACTTCGGCATGATGATGGTGGAAACAGGAGAAGCCGATGCATTTATCACCGGTTTGTATACCAAATATTCCAATACCATCAAAGTAGCAAAAGAAGTGATAGGCATCCAACCGGAATATAAACACTTCGGAACCATGCATATCCTGAATTCTAAAAAAGGTACTTACTTTGTGGCTGATACCCTGATTAACCGCCATCCGGACACGGATACGCTGATTGATATTGCCAAACTGTCAAAGAAGACTGTGGAATTTTTCAATCACACGCCGGCAATGGCAATGCTTTCTTACTCCAACTTCGGTTCGGACACGGAAGGCAGTCCCGCCAAAGTGCATGAAGCAGTAGACCATATGCAGAAGAAGTATCCCGAACTCGCCATCGACGGTGAAATGCAAGTAAAATTTGCCTTGAACACAACACTGCGTGACGAAAAATATCCATTTACCCGTCTGAAAGGCAAAGAAGTGAATACATTGGTATTCCCCACCCTAAGCTCGGCCAATGCCACGTACCAATTGATTCAGTCCATGAGTAGTGAAACAGAAGTGCTCGGTCCGATTCAAATGGGACTGAACAAGCCTATCCATTTCACCGACTGCGAAGCGTCGGTACGCGACATTGTGAACATCACCGCTGTAGCAGTGATTGACGCCATCGTAGAAAAGAAGAAAAAGGCTAATAAATAACAACCTGTTTCAGGCCATAAAGAACAAAAGGACAAATTTTCTTAGTGCTGCAATCTGCATACACTTAATTTGTTCTTTTGTTCTTCAACCCGATAAAATCTGTCATTAAAACACCTGTATATCACCATGAGCCGAAAACCACTATCCCTTCCCCAAATTGTAATTCTTGCCCTTTTATGGGTAGCAATATGCTATATCATCCTCACCGGAAGCGAACAAATTGACGGGCCGCTAATCTTATCCATTATCATTTCGGGCGCTTTAGTCTTTATTCCTTTACTAAAGTATTTAAAGAACAGGGTAAAATAATCTTTTATTCATATTTTCGCTTACATTTTGTACAATCTGATATTTTTTATAGCATTTTCTTTATAATTTGTTGCACAATTCAATTCTTATCTATATTTTTGCATCGTCAATAAAGCAATGGAAATTAATTAATAACTATAAAAGAAATAGATTATGAATGCAGCTAAGGTATTAGACGAATTAAAAAGAAGATTCCCTAATGAGCCTGAATATCATCAGGCGGTAGAAGAAGTGCTTGGTACAATCGAAGAAGAATACAACAAACACCCTGAATTTGATAAGGTAAACTTGATTGAGCGTCTTTGCATTCCCGACCGCGTATACCAATTCCGTGTCACTTGGATGGACGATAAAGGCAATATCCGAACCAACATGGGCTATCGGGTACAACATAACAACGCCATCGGCCCATATAAAGGCGGTATCCGTTTCCACTCTTCTGTGAACCTGGGAATTCTAAAATTCCTTGCCTTTGAGCAGACATTCAAAAACTCATTGACCACTCTGCCTATGGGTGGTGGAAAAGGCGGTTCTGACTTCTCTCCGCGCGGTAAATCCAATGCGGAAGTAATGCGTTTCTGCCAAGCTTTCATGTTGGAACTATGGCGTCATATCGGTCCCGAAACCGATGTGCCGGCCGGTGATATCGGTGTAGGCGGACGCGAAGTAGGCTTTATGTTCGGTATGTATAAGAAGTTGTCTCACGAATTCACCGGAACATTTACCGGAAAAGGACGCGAATTCGGCGGCTCGCTGATTCGTCCGGAAGCAACAGGTTACGGTAACATCTATTTCCTGATGGAAATGCTGAAAACCAAAGGAACCGATTTGAAAGGCAAAACCTGTCTGGTATCGGGATCAGGTAACGTAGCTCAATATACCGTAGAAAAAGTAATTGAGTTGGGTGGTAAGGTAGTTACTATGTCAGACTCTGACGGTTACATCTACGACCCGGACGGTATCGACCGCGAAAAACTGGACTTCATCATGGAACTGAAGAACTTATATCGTGGACGCATCCGCGAATATGCAGAAAAGTACGGTTGTAAATATGTAGCAGGCGCTCGTCCATGGGGAGAGAAAGCAGATATCGCGCTGCCTTCTGCCACTCAGAACGAACTGAACGGCGACGAAGCGCGCCAATTAGTTGCCAACGGCGTAATGGCTGTCAGCGAAGGTGCAAATATGCCTTCTACCCCCGAAGCTATCCGTGTGTTCCAAGAAGCCAAAATTCTATATGCTCCGGGTAAAGCAGCCAACGCAGGCGGCGTGTCGGTATCCGGCCTCGAAATGACTCAAAACTCCATCAAGCTGGGTTGGAGCTCAGAAGAAGTTGATGAAAAGCTGAAGAGCATTATGAAAAATATCCATGCAGCTTGTGTACAATATGGTACGGAAGAAGACGGATATGTAAACTATGTGAAAGGTGCAAACGTTGCCGGTTTCATGAAGGTGGCAAAAGCAATGATGGCTCAGGGCATCGTTTAATAAAGTCCATTCCTTTATATTATATCATAACATGCAGAGAGGGTGCGGGGAATTTATTTCTTGCACCCTTTTTGCTTCCATACCATAAAAAAAGAAAAACGGCCCATTCATTTTATTGTAATAATCAGAAAAATTTCAGGAAAAGCCTTAACTTTGTAAATTATATATGTGTTTAATATCAAAGAACTTATAAAATTATCCATTCATGAGATTGAAAGACTTACTAACCTGTACCATAGGCATATTCCTTTGTACATCGTGCATCAAAGACGAAGCACCTAATGCGGAAGCTGATATCGAAAAATGTATATTACCCGCCGACATTCTTTCAGGTACGGAGATTGACTACAACCTACCATTCGATGAAAGCCTAAATGCCTATCCTATTTATATAGAAGTAAACAACGGGACCGATTTGACCGCACTGGCACCGACTTTTGAACTGACTCCGGGAGCAACTATTAATCCGGCCAGTGGAACGACACACAACTTTACAAAGCCAGTGCGCTACACCACTACTTCGGAAGACGGAAAATGGCATCGCACTTATGCCATCAACCTGCATTATCCGTCAACAACAAACATCCCGACTTCTTTCCACTTTGAGACAGTGAAAAGAGTAAGTAACTATTATGTTTTCTACGAAGAAGCAGCCGGACATGCCACCCTAACCTGGGCTAGCGGAAACCAAGGATTCGCACTGACAGGAGGAGGTAACTCTCCCGAGGACTACCCAACTACCATCAGCTCGGAAGGACGCTCCGGCAATTGTCTGAAGCTAGTAACTCATACCACCGGAGACTTAGGCAATAAAGTAGGAAAACCTATTGCGGCAGGTAACTTATTTATAGGAAAATTTGAACTACTCAATGCATTGGGAGATGCTTTGGCAGCAACCAAATTCGGAACAACGTTCTATTATCAACCTACCAAACTGACCGGCTATTATAAGTATAAGGCAGGGCCTAAATTCTATGAAAACGGAGAATATACTGACCGAAAGGATGTGTTCAATATATATGCATTATTTTATGAAAAGGATGCTAAAGTACAAACCTTAGACGGACATATCGTAGCGAACAATTACGAACACCCGAACATGGTAGCTTTGGCAATAATAAACCAGACAGATGCCGTGGAAACAGAACAATGGAAACGTTTTGAATTGCCTTTCGACTACGAACGATTTGGCAAAACCGTCGACTTGGAGAAACTGGCCAAAGGACAATACAACATCAGCATTATCCTGTCTGCCAGCAAAAATGGAGATGAATTCAAAGGTGCTCCCGGCAGCACATTACTTATTGACGATTTGGAAATAGAGTACAAATAACTTAAAAGATTTTCGATATGAAAAAATATATATTGCTTCTGGCTATCACATTGGTGAGCTTCCACACATGGGCTCAAGAAAACAGAACAAAGACCTTGATAAACGCCGCATTACACGGTTGGGAATATGAATTGAAAGCCGGTTTCAACATTGGAGGAACATTGCCTTTGCCTTTTCCCGAAGAGATACGCGACATCAAAAACTACAATCCTACCCTTTCGATTACCATCGAAGGAAACATGACTAAATGGTTTGGGGAACAAAAGCGTTGGGGTATCGTCACCGGACTCCGCCTGGAAAATAAAGGTATGCGTACAAAAGCTGGAGTAAAGAACTATGGCATGGAGATTATCGGTGAGGATGGTAATCGTTTAAAAGGCAACTGGACAGGAGGTGTGCGCACCAAAGTGCAAAACTCATACCTCACTATTCCAATCTTAGCTGCTTATAAATTGAACCATCGTGTGAACCTGAAAGCCGGTGCTTACTTTTCTTATCTGATGGACGGTGATTTCAGCGGCCACGTATACGAAGGTTATCTGCGTAAAGATGATCCGACAGGAGAAAAAGTAAACTTTAATAACGGAGCAATTGCTTCTTACGATTTTTCTTCTGATTTACGCAATTTTCAATGGGGAGCACAATTAGGAGTAGACTGGAAAGCGTTCAAACATTTGAAAGTATATGCAGACCTGAATTGGGGAATGAATGATATCTTTAAAAAAGATTTCAAAACAATCACTTTCGATATGTATGCAGTCTATCTGAACGTGGGATTCGGATATGCATTCTAAAAGTAGTGTTTTTCTTTATGTGCCATACATATCATGGCCTCTGTTTAAAAGTCATTTTATCGAGATGAACTTATACCCTTCATATCGTGATACACCCAGCATAGAAAAACTCCTAAGTGTTTTTCTGAAAAGACCTAAGAGTTTGGCGAAAAGATCTAAGTCTTTAAAAAAAAAGACTTAGATCTTTAAACAAAACACTCCCAGCTTTTTTCACAAGACTTAGGAGTTTTTGGAAAAGAATTAGGTGTTTTTTTGAAAGAAGTAAGTGTTTTACCATCTCTTTTTTGGAGTATTAGATATGACAGGCAGATGACACAAAGAGAAGGTTTCACCATAAACAGTTATAACACAATGCTTTAGACTAATGATATATGTGAAGAGTATATGATACTACTTTAATATAAGCCCAAACAGTCTCCATGGTTTGAGGAAATCTCTCAAGAGTTTAGAACAGAATATTTAATTATAAAAAAGGGAAGTCACTTAAGCGAGACTTCCCTTTTTCTTTATTGATAGAATGAAATATTATTTCTTCTGACCGTCGAATTCAACAACAACCCCCATCTTAGTCACTGTAATGTCTAAATCAAGTTCCTTACCATCAGCATCACCAGCAACCACTACGTCTAAATTACCCAAGTTCATAGCTGATAAATCAATGGTCGTTGTTCCGTTCAATTTCAGTTCATCAGTTGAAGGAGTAACAGCACATTCTGCTTCGATATTAACAGGAGCAGGCAATACAACAGGTATTGTAAAATTAGACAATGATATCTTTACTTTACTGTCACTCACTTTTCCAACAGTAATAGAAGTTTCCATATCACTAGCAACAGAATTGCCCGCTAACTTAATATCCATTTTTCCAGGATAAGTACCCACAATATTATCTACAGTTAACGCCTTGTTGTTGTTATCATCGTCATCATCACTACAAGCTGTAAACAAGCACACTGTGCATACTACAGCAAACAAATAATACAAAATGCTCTTTTTCATTGTTTTGTTATTAAAATTTATACTTAGAATATATATCATTAAGTCATTCAAAAAAACTCATTATTTCTCTGCCTGAACTAATTTCAATCCAATCTGAATATCTTTTGTGGTAGAAACGATTTGAGGCATTGCCACCAAAATAGGTTTCAAAAACGGTTCTATTAATCCTGCCATTCCTCCAGCTTGTTCTTTCAGCATATCCACCAACCGAGCTACAAATTCTTCATCCTCAAACAATGGGGCTACTGTTTTAAGTATAGGCAACAATACTTCTGTACCCAAATACACAGTCATCTTTCCATCTTCTCCAACAATATACGACAAAGGTATACCTATATTTACCATTTGCAGAAGCTGAGGTAACAGACTTGCGACAATATCATTCATACCATCATTTGCACGTTCATTTACCGTAGCTAATATCTGAGCCAAATTCAAAAACAAAAACACTTTACCGTCTTTTACGGTATACATAGCAATGTTTAAACCCGAAGTCTTCCACTCTGTATCCGTAAGAGCATCCTTATATTCTGCCTGAATGTTTCCATCAGGAAGGAAAGTCACCTTATTTAATACACCTGACAGCAATTCCGGTATACGCTTACCTTCTATTTGAGCCATACTGAATATCAAGGTAATAGCAGAATTAATATCCCAAGTACCACTATTAAAAGGAAATTCATCTGCATCCCATTTCACATGAATAGGAGCCATCGGGTCACCTTCCCACATACTGCCTGTAGGAGCCATATTCCAAGAAGTATTAGTTAAAGGATTCGACGGCATGGTTACTTCCAACGCCAAATTCATTTCTCCTGAAATTGCATCACCCTTATATTTTATAATGCAACCGTTAGACTCTTCCACTCCCTCAAATATCACCTTATTGCCATCGATTACCATATTTTCAATATTCAACGTTGTAGTTGATTGTCCGGGAATAACACCAGAGACAGGAGGCATAGGGGTTTCTCTACCGTCTGTCATAGCCAACTCTCCATTCCCTGTTAAAGTCAAAGTCGCTTTTGTTGCATCAGATGAATTAGGAGTAAAAATAACACTCTTCCCCAGCATCATTTCCCCACTATAAGTCAATTGTAAACCTTTTGAATCTGTAAATGTTGTTTCTCCAATAGGACAGAGCACCTTTTCGTCATCATCACTACAAGAGGTAAATAATCCTACCGTGCATATCACAGCAAACAAATAATAAAAAAGATTCTTTTTCATTGTCTAGTTAATTAAATTTATACTCGAAAAATCGTGCAAATATAGTAAAAAGTTAAACGTCCTACTACCCTTATCGATATTTAGAACACATTTTGTGCAATTTGGAACACTATTCGGGCAACATCACCACTCCCTGTTTCTTCTTTCCGTCCATCTTCACTATCAGAGGATTATCAAAACGGACGTGCCTGATAAACTGAGTTTCCTCTACCGCCGGTTGTGCGTTGAGTATGTCCTGATTATATATGCCATCATTCATGTACGAATTAATAGTGAAATAACCCACTCCAAAAGAAGTCAGATTCTGAAAGAAATGTGTTCCCTGACTCGGATCTACACGATAATTGGTCAAACCGGCTTCCACTATAATGCGGGCAGCCGAAATATGAGGCCACTTCACAGGAATACCCAACCAAGAATCACTGCTTCCCCAGCGTCCCGGTCCGACCAGTATATAATGTTTGCCTTCATCCAGGAATTTACGGTTCATTTTTTCTATTTCATACGCAATGGTAGGATTGTTTGAAGCTGTATAGCCTTCCGTTTTCACATAGATTATATCATAAATATCCTCCATAATGCCATGCCCCAATGAATTATTACTCCTTAATAAAACATTCTCATCCTTAATAAGGTTCAAATCCTCATCCAGAACAGCCTTGATATCTACCATCGGACGAATTTGCAGCAGATAAAACACACCTGTTTTCTTCTGCGCATTCAGCGTTACGGCAAACTCTATCTCGACAGGACGACGCATCTCACTCTGCCCATATTCCTGAGCCAGTTGCAATATGCGGGGCAATGGGAAAACATCGTGCTGCAATACATTGGCAAAAGTAATCAGTTTTCTGCCTCCCGGATAAATACCGTCACGAATCACCATATCATAAGGATCGTAAGTGGACGCTATAAAGTTCAAAGCTCCGTCATTATCGGCTTCTTTCACCGGAAGTTTCAACAAGTTGAAACCGTCATCCAAAGAAAAATTGTGACCTGTATTCTTCAAATCAAGTGCATAGAACTGTGTTTGGGTTTCGCGAAGGGCTATCTCCATTTCACTGGTTTGCAAAACTTGATTCGGATGATACGGACAGATACGCAAAGTCAATCCTCCATCTACAATATATTTACCCAAGCCTAATGCCAGACTCACCGTACCTTCTTCCGCCCTCTCGTCGCCAATAGGATAATAGTTGAGCGAACGGGCCACACCGGAAATAGACGGATAGAAACGGTCGCCATATTGTGTTCCCACCACTTCTTGCAAGATGACAGCCATCTTTTCCTGATCAATGACATTGCTGGTGGCCTGCATATAAGCCTTACTGTCTCTATAATAAACCGAGGCATAGACACCTTTTATGGCATCACTCAACATACGCAACATCTCATACTTGTCCTCCAAGTATGGAATCATATAGGTGGAATAAATACCTGCAAAAGGTTGATAATGGGAGTCTTCCAACAAACTGGAAGAACGGATGGCTATCGGAGACTTCACCACATCAAAGAATGCGAAAAAGTCCTCTACTAAACGGTCGGGCAGCTTGGCACGAAGAAAAGCTTTCAATATCGTGTCGTCATCCGCATCACTCAGAGCCACCTGATACAGTCCGTTGGTATCCATGAACTCGTCAAAGATATCGGTACAGAGCACCACCGTTTTAGGGATAACGACAGTGGCATTTTCAAACTCTTCGAATTCTATATGACGCTTTACCATATTGTCTATAAAGGCAAGTCCGCGCCCTTTTCCTCCCAAAGAGCCTTCGCCGATGCGGGCAAAGTTGGAATAGCGGTCAAAACGGTCACGCTGGAATACCGCCACTACACCTTGATTCTTCATCTTACGATATTTTACAATCGCTTCGAAGATAATCCGACGATGCGCATCTATGTCCTGCAAAGACTTCCAAGTAATCTGCTTCAGGAACTCGGCAGGCGGAAACATGGCACGGGAGTAGAGCCAACGAGAGACATGATTGCGACTGATGTGATAGAGCAAAGACTCCTTCGGAATGGCAAAGATTATATTCTGCAACTCTTTCAGATTGCGCACACGCGCCACCTCTTCAAATGTATCAGGATTGCGGAATATAAAATCTCCAAAACCAAAATGCTCGGAAATGATTTCACGCAAGTCTATATTCATTTTTTTAGAGTTCTTATCCACAAAACTCGCGTCGTATCTGCCGGCGTATACCTTATTATTGACTTCTGCTGATTGGAGAATCAAAGGAATAAAAGGATCACGAGAACGAATTTCGGCAAGCAGCTTTATACCTGCCATCGGGTCTACCACTCCACCACGGGGATAACGCGCATCGGTAATGATGCCCAATACATTTTTCTCATATTTATTATATAATTCCATCGCCTCTTCGTATGTACGTGTTAAAACGATTTTGGGACGTCCCCGCATACGAAGTGTACGTTGGTGAGCATTCAATGCTTCAGTAGCAAATTCTTGACTCTGCTTCAGAACAAACTTATATAAATTAGGCAACACGGAAGAATAAAAACGGATGGAGTCTTCTACCAGCATAATCATCTGCACACCAACCTCTTTTACGTCATGTTCCAAATTCATCTTGTCTTCTATCAGTTTAATGATAGAGACCAACAAGTCAGTATTCCCCAACCAACAAAATACATATTCAAAGATGCTCAAATCTTCGTGTTCCATACGTGCGGTAATGCCATGAGAAAACGGAGTTAACACAACCAATGGAATATGGGAATACTTGTTTTTAATGCTGCGTGCAATTTCAAATGTATCACTGTTGTCGGAACCAGGCATACAGATTACAAGGTCGAATGTGGTATTCGCCAACTGCTTCCAAGTTTCCTCTTCGGTAGACACCTGTGTAAAACGAGGTGGATAACGAAGACTGAGATTCATGTATTCATTAAATATCTTTTCATCAATTCGCCCATCATCTTCCAACATAAAAGCGTCGTACGGATTGGCAACCAAAAGGACATTAAATATTCGTTTGGTCATAAGGTTTACAAACGAAGTATCCTTGAAATACAGCTGATTTAATTTTAACTTGCTGAGCATAATTCTTAGATTTACACAGATAATGTAATAGCAAAATACGTTAATAATATTGTCTTATGCAACTTATTCGCAAGAAAAAAGAACTTTTGGGAATTAAGGGAAAGACCCTCCTATTAACTTTTTATTATAGCAACCCTAATTTTTTCGCAAAAATATTTTGCCAAGTCGGATAAAAACATACCTTTGCATCAGAAATGAATTTCATTTTGTCAAAACCTTAAATGCAAACTATTATGGATATCAATCAAATCATGGCTTCTCTTGAGGCCAAACACCCTGGTGAATCAGAGTACTTGCAAGCAGTTAAAGAGGTGCTGCTCTCCATTCAAGACATATACAATCAACACCCGGAGTTTGAAAAGGCATCACTTATCGAAAGATTAGTGGAACCGGATCGTATCTTTACATTTAAGGTGCCTTGGGTGGACGACAAAGGCAAAGTGCAGGTAAACTTAGGTTACCGCGTGCAGTTCAACAACGCCATTGGTCCGTACAAAGGCGGTATTCGTTTCCATGCATCAGTAAATCTCTCTATCCTGAAATTCTTAGGATTCGAACAAACATTTAAGAATGCACTGACCACACTGCCTATGGGCGGAGGTAAGGGCGGCTCTGACTTCTCACCTCGTGGTAAGAGCGATGCTGAAGTTATGCGTTTCTGTCAGGCATTCATGCTTGAATTATGGCGTCATGTAGGTCCCGATATGGACGTACCGGCCGGAGATATCGGTGTAGGTGGTCGTGAAGTCGGCTATATGTTCGGTATGTACAAAAAACTCACCCGCGAATTTACGGGTACATTTACCGGTAAAGGATTGGAGTTCGGTGGTTCATTAATCCGTCCCGAAGCAACCGGATTCGGTGGCCTGTACTTTGTAAACCAAATGCTTAAAAATAAAGGTATCGACATTAAAGGTAAAACTGTAGCCGTTTCCGGTTTCGGCAACGTGGCATGGGGTGCTGTGACTAAAGCAACAGAATTAGGAGCAAAAGTGGTAACCATCTCCGGCCCGGACGGATATATTTATGACCCGGACGGCATCAGCGGTGATAAAATAGACTATATGCTGGAATTACGTGCATCAGGAAATGATATCGTAGCTCCGTATGCAGAAAAATATCCGAACGCCAAATTCGTTGCAGGACGTCGTCCATGGGAAGTAAAAGTAGATATTGCACTGCCCTGTGCAACTCAAAATGAATTAAATGGCGAAGATGCTTGCAATTTAATAAAAAATTCCGTTCTTTGCATTGGAGAAATATCAAACATGGGTTGTACCCCCGAAGCTATTGATGCATTTATCGAACACAAGATGCTTTATGCACCGGGTAAGGCAGTCAATGCAGGTGGCGTAGCAACATCAGGTTTGGAAATGAGTCAAAATGCAATGCACATGAGTTGGAGCGCAAAAGAAGTGGATGATAAATTGCATCAGATTATGTATGGCATCCATGAACAATGCGTGAAGTACGGAACAGAACCCGACGGATACATCAACTATGTGAAAGGAGCAAACATTGCCGGCTTTATGAAAGTGGCTCACGCAATGATGGCTCAAGGAATTGTATAAAGCATTCTATTAGCATAAAAAATATCTCGTTTAGTTGTATTTGTATTTTGTATTGTAGCTTGCGCTGCCCGCCTGTGAAGGTATGGCAGCGTTTTTTATTGAAAATTCCAAAGTTTATTTATAAATTTGTACCAATTTGAAAAGCTCATAAATTGATTATTCTATGAAAGTAATACAACTAAAAGGTTTGGACGCCGATTTATACCCATTAATAGGTCCGCTAGTAATGAATCCGAAAGTACTGAAGGCCAATAACAACTATCCATTCAAGACTACGGAAAATTATCAATGGTATATTGCAGTAGACGACCAAGAAGAAGTAGTGGGCTTTCTGCCTGTGGAAGACAAAAAAAATACTTCAGTCATTAATAACTACTATCTCAAAGAAGACGACGGAGAATTACTGAAACTTCTTTTTAGCCAAATCGATGTAGAAAAAGATATAACTGCGATTGTATTATCCAAACACCTGGACATATTCAAGAAATTAGGGTTCAAACTGGAACACCAATGGACCAATTATATTAAAATGATATACACCAACACAAATAAAAATGAAGAAAAAGGGAACTAACACAGAGAATGTTTACGAGCTGATACAGAAACGACTAAAATTTATTTTTGCTGAGTTTGATAATATTTACGTCTCCTTTTCAGGAGGCAAGGATAGCGGAGTCTTGCTTAACCTATGCATTGATTACATCAGAGAACATAATCTGAATAGAAAAATTGGTGTCTTCCATATGGATTATGAGGCACAATACCAAATGACAACAGATTATGTAGAAGAAACATTCAGACAGAATCTGGATATTCTGGAGATTTACCATGTATGTGTGCCATTCAAGGTAGTTACCTGTGCATCCATGTATCAACAGTTCTGGCGCCCTTGGGATGAAGAGATGCACGCCAACTGGGTGCGTCCGATGCCAAAGAATTGCTATAAGAAGGAAGACTTCCCTTTTTATAACGATGAAATGTGGGATTATAATTTTCAAGTGGAATTCGGAAGATGGTATCACAAAAAGAAGGATGCTGTACGCACCGCCTGTCTAGTAGGTATCCGGACACAAGAAAGCCTCGACCGCTGGAGAACGATTTACAGCAACAATCGCCTGTTTACATATCATAATTTAAAATGGTCACGCAGAATAGGCTACGACCTCTTTAACCTTTACCCCATCTATGATTGGCGCACCGAGGATATATGGGTGGCCTATGCACGCTTCAAATGGCCCTTTAATCAACTTTATGAACTATATTATAAAGCAGGAGTCCCCTTGGACAAGCAACGTGTTGCCAGTCCTTTTTTAAGTACAGCTCAGGAAACTCTGAAACTTTACAAAGCCATCGACCCTAACACATGGGGAAGAATGTTGGGCCGGGTAAATGGCGTGAACTTTACAGGCATCTACGGAGGAACCCGTGCCATGGGGTGGCAAACCATAAAACTGCCCAAAGGCTATACATGGAAAGAGTATATGTATTTTCTTTTGGAGACACTCCCCGAAGATATGAAAAACGCTTATCTTGAAAAACTAAAAGTCAGCAGAGAATTCTGGAAGTATCGGGGAGGATGCCTCAGCCTGGAAACCATACGCAAATTAAATGAATTAGGCGTAAATATACATGTGCAGAAAACGACCAACTATAAGACAGACAAGCTGCCTGTACAAATGGACTATCTGGACGATATAGACATCCCTGAATTCAAAGAAATTCCAACTTACAAACGTATGTGTATATGTATTCTGAAGAATGACCACGTTTGCAAATACATGGGATTTGCCTTGACCAAAAAGGAAAAACAGAGAAGAGATAAAGTGATGAAAAAATACAAAAATATAATGAGATGAAAAAAGAATACGAAAGTCCTGTATATCATGTACGCCGTGTACCGGTAGAAAAGGTACGTGCCAACAGTTATAATCCCAACCATGTAGCGCCCCCCGAAATGAAACTGCTCGAACTTAGTATTTGGGAAGACGGATACACCATGCCTTGCGTTTGTTATTATATTCCGGATGAAGATGTTTACGAACTCGTAGACGGTTATCACCGCTACTGCGTTCTCAGAACTTCCAAACGAGTATTTGAACGCGAAAAAGGGTTATTGCCGGTGGTGGTTATTGAGAAAGACTTATCCAACCGAATGGCAAGTACCATCCGCCACAACCGTGCCCGCGGCACCCACAGTGTCGAACTTATGGTCGACATTGTAGCAGAGCTCACTAAAGCCGGAATGAGCGATGAATGGATTAAGAAATATATCGGAATGGATGCCGACGAACTATTACGTCTGAAACAGATATCAGGATTAATGGAACTGTTTGCCGACAAGGAGTTTTCTATCCCGGAGGAAGCATGACAACAATCAGACTAAATAAACGAACAAATTGAAATATACTCATTTACTATTAGGGTTATCGGTATCAGTCGTATGCGCCTGTTCCGATAACCTTACCGATTTTATCCAAAGCGATAGAAGCATCATTACAGGCAACTGCTGCCGGTTTACTAACAGCCTGACAGACAATCCTCCCACTTCATTGCCTTCAGGCAGCCGGACACTGCTGAATGCCACGGGAAGTCTACAATTAGAGAACCGCATTTTCACCTATTCGGGAAATACATGGGAAAGCGACTTGCCCATTGTATGGACTGATTTATCAGGAACAACCGATATTGTTGCTCTATACCCGACTTATACAGACAACCTGTATGATGACCTATACTCGAAAGGGCAGTTGGAGGATATCCTTTACATAAAAGACAAATTTGAGGCTGGCCAAGAAATCAAATTTCAGTTTAAACATCTCTTTTCCCGGCTCACTTTTCACATCAGCGAAGAATTACAAGGAGAAATAAAAGAAATCAGACTGACGGCACCTGTCATTGTTGACAAGATTATTCCTGCCACAGCAGACCTGAAACTCAATGCAGAGCAAAGCCATACGACCATCAGTGCCGGAGATTCTTCCGAAAGCTATTCCTTTATCATTCCTCCAAGTGAAAATACCGGTTTGAGAGTCGAGCTTATCACCAATCATAAAAGTTTCATCAAAGAACTAAAACCACAAGCCTTCTTAAGCAATTACGAATACGCATGTAATATCAAAGTTCTTGATGAACAATCGAATATCGGAATCTCTTCTGCTGAAAATTTGATTGCATTCAGTTTGTTAATCAACAATAAGGAATACAATGGTAAATCGCTGAGCGACTTCGGCATCACAAAAGATGGCATTACCACTTATAGACTTCTGAACGATATTGAATTGACGGACGAAGATTGTAAACGGATGAAGCCTATAGGAATAAATGGTAATGCTTTTAATGACACATTTGATGGACAAGGATTTACTATCTATAATCTAACACCACAAGTCGATTATAAAAAAAGTGCTCTCTTTGGATATACCTCAGAAGACGCAATCATTAAGAATCTTTGCATAAATGGAGCAAAAAACAACAATACTACAACTAAATCAGATGTCGGAATATTAGCAGGTTATAATAAAGGGTATATCATAAATTGTTCAGTTCTAAACTCAGCAGGAACATCTAGTAACCGTGCAGGTGGTATAGCTGCTTTTTCAACTGGGACGATAGTAAACTGTTCTGTTGTGTCTTGTCATCTAGAGTCGCAATGTATTGGAGGGGCAGCGGGAGAAGCAAGTGGAAAAATAATAAATAGTTTCTTCGTTAAGAATACACTTGTCAGACCAAAATCCGGAGGCCCTAGAGGAGGAATTTATGGCAAAGGAATACTAGCTTCCAGCAGCGGTTCACTAACCGTCTCTAATTGCTATGTAGATTGCTATACTTCTAATAAAACCTCATTTGGTATAATTACCGGACAAGATGCCTCAAGCTATATTGAAAACTGCTTTTACAGGTATTACGAAGGATTATCCACCGGAGTTACCAACGGTACAAATCTAACAAAATATGATGTAAACTTCATCGACACCAATGGCAAATCCGTTTTATCCTCTCTCAATGAATGGGTAGACACAAACTCTCTCCTCCACCCCGAATACAAACTCAAGCATTGGACAAGTGGAAACGAGGAGATTCCCGCTATCTTCATTGATATCAAATAAAGGGAAGGAGGTACTTACCTCAAACAAGAGTAAGATTAAGCCATTTTTTACGGACAACCAAGGCTTCTTGAGCGACAGATTATTACAGTCTCCGGTAATGGACTGTACATGTACGGTCCACTGCAACGGACTATACAGTCTGCTGCCGAAGACTGTAGTAATTCGACCGACAGACAGGCATAATCGAAAGGACGAAAACGCTTAGTCCGACTAATGAAACGACTTAGGGCACTCAAAACGTATGCAGAGGTTGAAAAACCGGAGGAGACAACATCCGGGGACAGGTGTTTGGTTGATATGTTAAATCCCCAGGAATAATAACTGACCCAGAGATAGAATACTATCAAAAAGGGACTGTCCATTTTATCAGACAGTCCCTTTTACTAATATTTATTGTTTGGATTAAAGAGCACCAACTTCGTGCAAAGCAGCATTAGTCTTACGAACAGCAGCAGCACTTGCAGCGAATTTAGCTTTTTCGTCTTCGTTCAAAGGCAATTCAACGATCTTTTCAATACCATTCTTACCCAAGATTACAGGAACACCACAGCAAATATCCGATTCACCGTATTCGCCTTCCAAGTAAACTGAACAAGGAACCATCTTACCCTGATTGTGGATGATAGATTCAACAACGAATGCACCAGCTGCACCCGGAGCATACCATGCAGAAGTACCCAGCAATTTAGTCAGAGTAGCACCACCTACCATAGTAGCGGCAGCAACTTCCTGCAACTTTTCTTCAGACAAGAAGTTAGAAACAGGCATGCCTTTGTAAGTAGCGAAACGAGTCAAAGGAATCATAGTAGTATCACCGTGACCGCCGATTACCATACCTTCTACTTCGTTTGCATTGCAACCCAAAGCCTGAGACAAGAAGTATTTGAAACGTGAGCTATCCAAAGCACCACCCATACCGATGATTCTGTTCTTCGGCAAGCCCAAAGCTTTCAATGACAAATAAGTCATAGTATCCATCGGGTTAGAGATAACTACGATGATAGCGTTAGGAGAATATTTCAGAATGTTCTGAGCTACAGATTTAACGATACCTGCATTAACACCAATCAGTTCTTCACGAGTCATACCCGGTTTACGAGGAATACCTGAAGTGATAACAACAACGTCAGAGTTAGCTGTTTTTTCATAATCGTTAGTGCAACCAACAATGTTTGTGTCGAAGCCCAACAACTGAGCTGTCTGCATCATATCCATTGCTTTACCTTCCGATACACCTTCTTTAACGTCCAGCATTACTACTTCGTCTGCTACTTCGTTAAAAGCAAGAACATTTGCACATGTAGCACCTACGTTACCTGCGCCTACTACGGTTACTTTTGACATAATCTCTATATTTTGTTTAAAGTTGATAATAAAATCGCCTTCTTAAAAGCACCGCAAAGTTACAATGATATTCCGAATTAAAGAAAAATTTCCATAATATTTTTCGAGCAGTCTACATAAATTATTGTACTTTTGTCCAAAATTCAATGTAACACTATGGATAAGAGCAAAAAACTGATTATTGTCATTATTCTGCTGATTGTTATCATCGGCGGAGTTTCTTTCTATGCTTTCCGTCAGGCAAAGGAAAATAAAGAAATGAGTGAACTCTTTGCTGTTGAGAAACTGGAGATGGAGAATGAGTACACCACTTTTGCAACTCAATATGATGAACTTCAGGTACAAATCAGCAATGACTCCCTGCGCGAAAGGTTGGAAAGTGAGAAATTGAAGACTCAACGACTGTTAGAAGAGTTGCGCCAGGTAAAAACAAGCAATGCTGCTGAAATCATGCGACTGAAAAAGGAACTGAAAACTGTCCGTGCCGTACTGCGCACCTATGTTATCCAAATCGATTCACTGAACAAGCTCAATCAGGCTTTGGCAGAAGAGAACCATGAAGTAAAACAGAAATATACGCAGGCAACCCGCCAAATCAGCAACCTGTCTCAAGAAAAGAAGAATCTGAATGAAAAGGTGACCTTGGCATCACAACTGGATGCAACCGCCATCACTGTCCTTCCCAAAAACAAGCGGGGAAGAGAAGCCAAAAAGGTGAAAGATGTGAAGAAGATAGCTGTTTCCTTTACAATCGTCAAGAACATCACTGCAAAGACAGGCGAGCGTACATTATATATACGCATTGCCAAACCGGATAACGATGTATTGACCAAGAATGCATCCAATACATTCCCTTATGAAAACCGTGAACTGACTTATTCCATCAAGAAGTATATCGAATATACAGGAGAAGAACAAAACGTGACCGTTTATTGGGATGTGGAAGAATACCTTCCGGCAGGTACTTACCATGTATATATCTTTGCCGAAGGCACTATGATAGGCCAGCAGGCATTTACCATGAAATAAATTCCTTTACCCGTCATATCATAAAAAAAGAGAAGCCGATTATCCGGTTTCTCTTTTTTTATATCTTTTTATTCGGCTGATATTGCCTATTCACATTTTAGTCGTATCTTTGCATCGTTGCATAAGCAACTTTAAACACATAAGCAACAACACCAAAATGAAGAGAATTTTCGGTTTCATCCTATTTATAGGGGTATCAGTCGGGGGTTCAGCCCAAAACATGCTGACGCTGGATAGTTGTCGTGCTATGGCACTAAAAAACAATAAAGAGTTACGCATATCCGCTGAGAAAATAAATGTGGCGCATTATGAAAAGAAAGCTGCCTTTACTAACTATTTACCCAAGATTGCTGCTATGGGAACGTATATGCGTACCCAAAAAGAAATCTCCTTATTAAGTAACGATCAAAAAGGAGCACTCAGCAATATCGGGACTGTTGCTCAAGGCTCTCTCCAAGAAACATTTCAACAACTGGCCGCTTCCAGTCCCGAACTGGGTGCCCTGCTACAACCGTTGGCTCCACTCATTCCAGGCATAGGGAGCAAACTGAATGGCGTAGGACAAGGGCTGGTTGATGCTTTACACACCGACACTCGCAATATGTATGCAGGTGCCGTCACCCTCACCCAACCTATCTTTATGGGAGGGAAAATAGTGGCCTACAACAAGATAACCCAATATGCCGAACAACTGGCCAAATCACAACATGCCACCGGCATGCAAGATATCATTCTTAGTACCGACCAAGCCTATTGGCAGGTCATATCGCTGATAAACAAAAAAAAGCTGGCTGAAAGTTATCTCAAGCTCGTACAACAACTGGATGGTGACGTAGACAAAATGATTACCGAAGGAGTGGCTACCAAAGCTGACGGCCTCAGCGTAAAGGTGAAAGTAAACGAAGCTGAAATGAAACTGACACAAGTGGAAGACGGACTGAGTCTTTCTAAAATGGTATTGTGCCAGCTCTGCGGTATCCCTTTGGATGAGGAGATTCGATTGGCGGACGAGAATGTAGAAAATCTCTTGGTTGCCGATGAAATACAGGTTGCCGACAATGTTGCCACTGCCCTCGCCAACCGCGAGGAATTGCGGAGTCTCGATCTGGCTACTAAAATATATGCACAGAAAGTCAATGTCACCCGCGCTGACTTCTTGCCGACTGTGGCCCTAACAGCCAATTATATGGTGACAAACCCTTCGTTAGTCAACGGCTTCGAAAACAAATTCCGTGGTATGTGGGCGGTAGGTGCATTGGTAAAAATACCCATTTGGAACTGGGGCGAAGGAATGTATAAAGTAAAAGCAGCCAAAGCCGAAGCTAATATTGCCCGCTATCAGTTGTCAGACGTAAAAGAAAAGGTAGAACTGCAAGTCAATCAAGCCACTTTCAAAGTAAACGAAGCCGGAAAGAAACTGGCAATGGCTACCAAGAATATGGAAAAAGCGGAAGAAAACCTCCGTTACGCCAAATTAGGTTTCAGCGAAGGTGTCATCCCCACCAGCAATGTGCTGGAAGCACAAACAGCATGGCTGTCGGCTCAATCGGACAAGATAGACGCACAGATAGACGTGAAATTGACTCAAGTATATTTACGCAAATCAATGGGAACATTAAAATAAGAACAAGATATGGCAGAAAGAACACAACGCAGCAACATTTTGCTGGCATTCATTTCACTGACGGCAGTCATTGTAGTCGTGTCTCTGATAGGTTTCTTCACATTGGGCAAAGACCCCGAAATCATTCAGGGACAAGCAGAAGCAGACGAATACCGTGTATCCGGTAAAGTTCCGGCACGTATTCTTGAATTCCGTGTAAAAGAAGGAGACAAGGTTAAAGCCGGCGATACACTGGTTATCCTCGAAGCTCCCGATGTAATGGCTAAGTTATCACAGGCACAAGCCGCCGAACAAGCAGCCCGGGCCATCAGCGAGAAAGCACAGCGCGGAACTCGCCGGGAACAGTTGCAGGCTGCCTTCGAAATGTGGCAGAAAGCCAAAGCCGGAGTAGAGATTGCCGAAGTATCGTACAAGCGTGTAAACAGCCTTTTCCAGCAAGGTGTAATGTCCGCACAAAAACGCGATGAAGCCAAAGCACAGTTTGACGCGATGACAGCCACCGAGAAAGCTGCCCGTTCACAATACGAAATGGCTAAAAACGGTGCTCAACAAGAAGACAAAGCAGCTGCCGCCGCACAAGTGGAACGTGCCAAAGGAGCAGTAGCCGAAGTGTCTTCTTATATAGACGAAACAATTCTCACAGCCGCCGCAGACGGTGAGGTGACTGAAATCTTTCCCAAAGTAGGCGAACTGGTCGGAACCGGTGCTCCGATTATGAATATTGCCCGACTGGATGATATGTGGGTAACTTTCAATGTGCGCGAAGATTTCTTGAAAGACTTCACTGTAGGAGAAGAAATCAACGCTTTTATCCCTGCATTCGATAAAGAAGTGAAGTTCAGAGTAACCTATATGAAAGACCTCGGCACATACGCTGCATGGAAAGCAACAAAAACAACCGGACAATTTGATTTAAAGACATTCGAAGTCAAAGCTGTTCCTGTGGAGAAGGTAGAAGGTTTACGTCCCGGGATGAGCGCCATTATAGAGAAATAAATGAAAACAACGCATATTATCTTTCAGATAGCCAAACGCGAAGTGTTCCGCATTGCCACAAGGCCGCTATACCTGTTTTGCATGGTCATAGCTCCTTTGTTCTGCTACATCTTCTTCACAACGCTGATGTGGAACGGACTTCCCACAGATATGCCGGCAGGTGTTGTCGATTTGGACAACACGGCAACCACCCGCAGCATTATCCGCAATCTGGATGCTTTTCAGCAAACCAAGATTGTGGCGCATTATGCCGACTTTGCCGATGCACGCAAAGCCATGCAGGAAGGAAAGATTTATGCTTTTTATTTTATTCCCGAAGGTACGACGGAAAAAGCGCTAGCCAGTCGTCAGCCCAAAGTCTCGTTTTACACCAACTACTCATACTTGGTAGCCGGGTCACTGCTTTATAAAGACCAGCGCACCATGTCCGAACTGGCAGGCGGTGCCATCGGTCGCGCCACTTTACGTGCCAAAGGTGCTACCGACGACCAAGCGGTGGCTTTCCTACAACCTATTGTCATTGATTCTCACATCCTGAACAACCCTTGGTTGAACTATTCCGTTTACCTGAGCAATACCATTATACCGGGTATCTTGATGTTACTGATATTCATGACTACAATCTATACCATCGGAAGCGAAATAAAAGGCAATACCCAGAAAGAATGGATGCAAATGGCCGATAATTCCGTCACTTTGGCTCTATCCGGCAAACTGTTGCCACAGACCATCGTATTCTTTATCATGGCCACCTTTTATAATGTATACCTGTATGGTTTCCTGCATTATCCATGCAACAGCGGCATCCTCCCTATGCTTCTGGCAGGATTGTTACTGGTATTGTCCTCACAAGCCTTTGGCATTTTCCTATTCGGACTGTTCACTACCATGCGACTGGCCTTGAGCACAGCTTCGCTATGGGGAGTCATTTCTTTCTCCATCTCAGGAATGAGCTTTCCGGTTATGGCTATGAATCCTGTATTGCAAGGATTAGCCTACCTGTTTCCTTTACGGCATTATTTCCTAATCTACGTCAATTTGGCACTCAACGGCTATCCTCTGATTTATGCATGGCATTCGGTAGTGGCACTCATGCTGTTCATGCTATTGCCCTTCTTCATCCTGAAAAGATTGCGCACCGTGTTACTGCACTATGTATATATCCCCTAAAACAAATCTGTCATGAAAGAAAAGAAATTCAAAGAGATCGTTTCGGAAGGCATTTCAGACCTGTTCTATATTTGGTGGCAAGAGCTGAAAGCGGTGGTAAAGGACCAAGGTGTATTGATTTTCTTTATCTTGGTTCCACTGGGATACCCATTACTTTATACCTTTATATATACGAACGAAACCATTCGCGAAGTACCTGCAGTGGTAGTAGACAACAACCGTTCTACGCTCAGCCGGGAATATCTACGGTTGGTTGATGCCGGTCCCGACCTCCACATCATTTCTTATTGTGCAGATATGGAAGAGGCCAAGACATTGATGAAGGACGGAAAAGCCTATGGAATCATTTATATTCCCGAAAACTTCAGCCGTGACATTTCCAAAGGGATTCAAACCCGTGTCACACTTTACTGTGACATGAGTGGAATGTTGTATTACAAAGCCATGTTGACTGCCAACACCAATGCATCTCTGGCAATGAACAAACAAATAAAGATAGAACGCTCCGGTAATACCACCAACCGTCAGGATGAAGTCAGTGCCTCGCCCATCGAGTATGAAGACGTCTCTATCTTCAACCCGCAAAACGGATTCGCCAGTTTTCTGATTCCTGCCGTATTGATACTTATCATTCAGCAAACACTGCTACTGGGTATCGGTTTGTCTGCCGGAACAGCCCGTGAGACCAACCGTTTCCGCGACTTAGTTCCTTTAAGCCGCCATTATCACGGCACACTCCGCATCGTTCTGGGCAAGTCACTCACCTATTTCATGATTTACATTATCATGTCAGTCTATATGCTTTGTCTGGTACCCCAAATATTCAGTTTGGTACAGATAGCACAGCCAAGCACACTCTTCGCTTTCGTGCTTCCCTATATATTGGCATGCATTTTCTTTGCAATGACCTGTTCCATCTTTATTCACCACCGCGAAGCCTGCATGATGATATACGTGTTCACATCCGTGCCCTTATTATTCATTTCAGGCATCTCATGGCCCGGCTCTGCCATCCCCGAGTTTTGGAGAATCATTTCATGGATATTTCCCTCCACCTTCGGCATCAACGGCTTTGTGCGAATCAATAATATGGGGGCCACACTGCCCGATGTTGCAACAGAGTATCATGCCCTGTGGCTGCAAACCGGCATTTATTTCCTCACCACTTGTATTGTTTATCGCCGACAGATAACCCTCAGCCGCATGCACGTATATGCAAGGCTGAAAGAGATAAAAAACAGACATAAGCCCAAAGAGGTATAAACAAGAAATAACCGGTGAATTGGCTGACCATTATATATTGCATAAAAAACAATAATTGCAAAAGGTATACATGATAAGAGTGTGTCGAAACTCTCAATAAAAGGGGAATTTTGACACATCCCCATCACGCCCGCATCAGTAACCCAGTATTTCTCCTATCGACATGGAGTTCCTTAATACCCATAATCGTAACGGCTCCTTTAGATTTTTGATATACCCTCAGACAGAATTTTCCGCCCCCTCTCCCATCTTTTATCACTTTCCTCCATTTTATTCATGGCTTTTTACTACCTTTGCGCCCATCAATCAACAGATTAATCATGAAAGAATTTATACAGATACTCCGTCGGTTCGTACCTCCCTATAAGAAGTACCTAGCTTTAAGTACTCTATTCAATATATTATCAGCTGTTTTAAACATCTTCTCCTTCTCACTCATCGTGCCCATACTGAGCATCCTGTTTCAGATGGAGAAAGCCACTTATACTTTCATGCCGTGGAATGCCGACGCTTCCATCAAGGATATTGTAATCAACAATTTCCAATATTACATCACAGAACTAATCAACCAGTACGGCCCCAGCACCACCCTTTTGCTACTGGGGTTATTCATGGCTTGTATGACTTTCTTAAAGACAGGATGTTATTTCCTCTCTTCCGCCACCATGATTCCCATCCGTACCGGTATTGTCCGCGATATCAGGGTTCAACTTTATAAAAAATTACTCAGTCTTCCTCTCGGCTTTTTCTCGGAAGAAAGAAAAGGCGACATCATAGCCCGCATGAGCGGTGACGTAAATGAAATAGAGAACTCCATCATGTCCTCATTGGATATGTTACTCAAAAACCCCATTCTTATTATCTCTTATTTCACGACGCTTATCATCATCAGTTGGCAACTTACCTTGTTTACCATCGCCATTGTCCCCATCATGGGCTGGATAATGGGAACAGTAGGAAAGAAACTGAAACGCGGCTCGCTTATCGCCCAAGGACAATGGAGTGATTTAATGTCACAACTGGAAGAGACACTTGGCGGTCTGCGCATCATCAAGGCTTTCAATGCCGAAAAGAAGATGAATGCCCGCTTTACTGAGTCCAACAATCTATACCGCAATACCATCAATCACGTTAATATCCGCCAGCAAATGGCACACCCGATGAGTGAGTTTTTGGGAACAATACTCATTGTCATCGTATTGTGGTTTGGAGGCACACTGATATTACACAACAACAACACCATCACCGCTCCTTCCTTTATCTTTTACCTGACCATCCTCTACAGTGTTATCAATCCATTGAAAGATTTCTCGAAGGCCGGATATAACATACCCAAAGGGCTTGCCAGCATGGAACGTGTAGACAAAATCCTAATGGCAGAAAACAAGATGAAAATAAGCCCGACTCCGATTCCCGTCGGTCCACTGAAAGATAAGATAGAGTTTCGTGACGTATGCTTTAAATATGAGAACCAATGGGTGCTTCAAAATATCAACCTCACCATAAAAAAGGGAAAAACGGTGGCACTCGTCGGACAGTCGGGGTCCGGAAAATCTACCATGGTAGACCTTATTCCCCGTTACTATGACGTGCAACAGGGTGAAGTCCTGATAGACGGCATAAATGTAAAAGATACAACCCTGCACGACCTGCGCAGCATTATGGGCAATGTCAACCAGGAAGCTATCCTGTTTAATGATACCTTTTATAATAATATCTCCTTCGGTGTAGAAAACGCCACCATGGAACAAGTGGTTGAAGCTGCCAAGATAGCCAATGCACACGATTTCATCATAGCAAGCGAAAACGGTTACGACACCATGATTGGCGATCGGGGCGGTAAACTTTCAGGTGGCCAACGCCAACGTATCAGCATTGCACGAGCTATCCTGAAGAATCCTCCTATCCTGATTTTAGATGAAGCAACTTCGGCACTCGACACCGAAAGCGAACGAATGGTGCAGGATGCTTTGGAGAAATTAATGAAAAACAGAACAACCATTGCCATCGCACACCGGTTGTCCACTATCCGCAATGCAGACGAGATTTGCGTTCTGCACGAAGGACGCATCGTGGAACGCGGCAAGCACGAAGACTTGTTGGCCATGGACGGATATTACAAGAAACTGTGTGATATGCAACAAATGAGCTAACCCTCAGCACAACAAACCATAAGTATAGCTGTCCGGACATCCCGCCGGACTGTCTCACCGGCACGGAAATAGCCAATCACTAATTTAATGCACCCTCTTTGCATTAATTAACCCTCCTTGCATTGTTTAATTACGACAATTTCGTAAGTTTGCGAAAATATCGTAATTAACTCATATACTTATGGAAAAACTAACAATACAAGAAGAAGAAGTCATGCTCTACATCTGGAGCATAGGAGATTGCTTTGTGAAAGAGATTGTTTCAAAATTCCCGGAGCCAAAGCCGCCCTACACCACCGTCGCTTCCATTGTCAATAATCTGAAGCGTAAAGGATATGTAGCCGCACGGCGCTTTGGAAACACCTATCAATATACTCCATTGATAAAGCAAAGCGAATACAAGCGTACATTCATGGGAGGAGTAGTACAAAACTACTTTGCCAACTCTTACAAGGAAATGGTGTCCTTCTTCGCCAAAGAACAAAAGATTTCGACAGACGACCTGAAAGACATTATCGACCTGATAGAAAAAGGAAAAGAAGAATAACCTCATCAACAGTTAATACTATGGCTCCCGAACTTATCTACATGCTGAAAGTGAATGCAGGCATTGCCTTATTCTATGCTTTCTACAAACTGTTTTGCGGCAGCGACACATTCTTTAAATGGCGCCGGATTGCTCTGCTTAGCTTTCTCACGCTTTCTTTCCTTTACCCCTTGCTCAACATACAGACATGGGTAAAAGAGCAGCCTGCCATATACGAACTGGCAGACTATTATACACTTTTAATCACCAACGACACAAACACAAATAATGAAATAGCAACCGCCACGGTTACTGCCTCCACTCCCACACTGATGTCCCTGTTTACATGGGTGTATTTCACCGGAGTAGTGCTGCTCTCCGTCCGGTTCATCATCCAATTGCTCAGTATCTTCCGGCTCTCTTTGATAAGCAAAGAAGAAACAGTGAATGGTATTCGGATAAAAAGCCTTCCTTCGCCGAACAATCCTTTCTCATTCTGGCACTGGATTTTTATCTATCTGCCGGAACTGAAAGAAAATGAGAAACAAGACATCCTGACACACGAACTGACACATGCCCGTCAGCTTCATTCCATTGATGTCATTGTCAGTGAAATAGTAAATATCATCTGTTGGATGAATCCTTTCATGTGGCTGTTGAAAGGTGAAATCAGACTGAACTTGGAATATCTTGCCGACCACACCGTTATGGAGTCGGGAACCAACAGGCAGCAGTACCAGTATCATCTGCTGGGGCTTGCCAACCAACACAAACAAACCGGTTTATATAATAACTTCAACTTATTACATTTAAAGAAACGCATTATTATGATGAACAAAAGAAGAACCCGCACAGCAGGCCGTATCAAATATGCCCTGTTTGCACCGCTGACCGCTGCTCTACTCTTGGTCAGCAACATTGAAACGGTGGCACGGACTACCGAACGCATCACCAGTGAGGTGGTCGAGACGGTGACAGCCATTCAAGCGCCTGAAACCAAGGCCATTGATACACCGGCAGTTTACCAAGACGATGACCCGATATTTAGCATCGTTGAGGTAATGCCCGAATACGTTGACGGCGGCATGATGGGATGCTTAAAGTTCCTGAGCAATAACATCAAGTATCCCGAGCAAGCCAAGAAAGACAAAATAACAGGTAAAGTATCGGTGAGATTCGTTATAGAAAAGGACGGAAGCATTACAAATGCCAAAGTTGTACGAAGTGACAACTCAATATTCAATGAAGAAGCATTGCGAGTGGTCAATTCTATGCCCAAATGGAAACCGGGAAAACAAAGAGGGAAAGAAGTAAGAGTATACTACACTGTTCCGCTCATCTTTTCATTAGACGGCACCGGCTATCAGAAAATAATGGATACCGCTAAAGGCAACACCAAAAGCAATGGCACGCAAGCCAAATCCAACTCCGATTTCGATGATAACCAACTATTTCAGATTGTAGAAGAAATGCCTGAGTTCCCCGGCGGTATGGCAGCTTGCTTGAAATTCCTCATGACTAATATGAAATATCCTGAAGAAGCAAAAGCTAAAAAGGTAGAGGGAAAGGTATCAGTTAAATTTGTGATAGAAAAAGACGGCTCTATCAGTACGCCCGAAATTATCAGAGGCGGCAACCCATTGCTCAATGACGAAGCATTACGGGTGGTCAATTCTATGCCCAAATGGAAACCCGGCAAGCAAAGGGGTAAAGTTGTACGCGTAGGATATACCGTTCCGGTTATATTCAAATTATAATCAGAACACCTCTCTATAAGTGGCCGTATCTCTTCCTTACGGCCACTTTTCAACCTGTTAATAACATCCGGATGAGAAAATACACTATTTATTCTTTATACATTGGATTATTGTTCGGCTTATTTGCCTGTTCCAATCCCTCAAACAACCAACAAACAGGTGGCGGATTACTTGATGAATGCCCCATTGTGGCCTCTCGCCAAGTTGATAACCACGATACCCTGACTACTCTCCACCTTTCCAAGGTAAAAGAGAAAGAACAAATTATACCGCTCAGCGCACTGACAAACAGCCTCCGGCTAATTAAGTTGGAAAACACAGAAACGGCATTGGTCAGGCAAGGAGGAATCTCCGTTTCAGAGCACTATATCGGCATCCATGGTTTCGGTCAAGTGCCCTATAAACTATTCGACCAAAAAGGGAAATATATCCATCAGATAGGTAGCTTCGGACAAGGCCCCAACGAATATAAAGTGCTGTATGACGACCAAATAGACGAAAAGAACAACCGTATTTATCTGCTTCCTTGGACAACAAACAAGATACTGGTTTTTGACATGCAGGGAAATGCACTCCCTCCCATTCCGCTTCCCAACCGGATACCCAAAGGAGTATTCAACATCGATACGCAGAAAGGACAACTCACCATGGGAATGATTCCTTTTAAATGGTTGGAAAACAATATGACAGTATGGCAACAAGATTTTAAAGGAAATATACTTCAACAAGTCAACGGTGAGCAGTTCTACGTAGGCGATGATTATAGCAATGAAGTATATAATACGAAAAACACTACGTCTTTTGATTTTATGCAATTCTCATGGGTGCCGCGCCAGGACTCCCTCTATCATTATTCTGCCCAAGAAAACAAACTATATCCTGTCTTCACCACAGACTTTGAAAACAGCGAAATCATCCGCCATAGTTTTACTGAATTGAAAGATTACTACATAGTATGTTTGATGACAAAACTGACGACAGGGGCCTTTGGCTCAAAAGCCAGTGGATTCCGCTACATTCTGATTGACAAGTCAACCCTAAAAGGCAGTTATGTGAAGTTCGTCAATGATTATTTGGCAAATATCGAAATAGAATACCCCGACTTGGCTTTCATGGAAGGACGTTTCGTGCAGAACTTCGACCCGGGCGACCTGAAAGGAAAGATGGAAACAACATTGTCTACGGCTACCGGCATGACTGAAGATGAACAGAGCAAATGGACTCAATTAATCAATAGTTTTTCGGAAGACGACAACAACTATATATTAATAGGTGATATAAAAGACAGCCACACACTGACTCCCGCTCAAACAACTCCCGGAGTGCAAGTGATTGCACCGTCCGGCTATCAAGAGATGGAAAAGACCGCCTCATCCCTGACTCATATCGATACATCCGATTCCAAAGATACAGTAGTTGTTACCACTCCATTCTTCTATGAATGGAAAAACTATTTCCGAGAGAACAACAAATACAAAGACTGGGATGCAAAGAACGAAAAAGCAGTAATGATTAGAGCCGCCGTAGATGAACAAGGTCATCTATCCCAAATTCGGCTTTTCCGCAAATCCGGCGAAGAAAAGTTGGATGAGGAAGCCCTTCGGCTTGTTAAAAGCATCAAGCCAATAGACCCGGCAAAAAATAAAGAGAACGAACCGATTAAAACCAATAATTTCATTATCACAGTGTATTTCCCACCCAAATAACAAGAAGAGCCATGAAATACCTTTGCTTTCAACAGCAGTATTTTCTACTATAGAAAATCACTTCCATAGTGTTGGCAGAGAGCCCGAAAGTCATCACCATAAGATTTCTACTGAACCTGAAAGAGCCGTATCATTACTCGAAACAGAGTTTGATACGGCTCTTTTAAGTGTGGTAGTTACAATCTGTAACTTTTCGGAAGGGTCATTTTTGTTTTGACACATCCTCTTCGATAAAAGAAAAGTTTTGATACATCTCCTTACAGCATGACAGGCCGGTTTTATTTTTACACAGCCTTCTCCAGTATCAGCTTATTTTTTCAGCTCTACAATATGTGTCGGTGCCTGTTCTGCATTGCGCTTCGCAGTCTGCTTCACCACATTCTCCGCCAATTCCAAGAAAGCACGTCCTGTAATAGTCGTTTCGTCCAAAGCAGCAGGAGTGCCCTTGTCACCATTCTCGCAGATACTTTGCACAATAGGAATCTGTCCCAGCAAAGGAACATTCATCTCTTCCGCCAACTGTTTCGCACCTTCTTTACCAAACAGATAGTATTTGTTTTCGGGCAGTTCGGCAGGAGTAAACCATGACATGTTCTCTATCAATCCGAGAATCGGCACATTCACCTTATCATTAGTATACATATTGATACCCTTGCGCGCATCGGCCAATGCCACTTGTTGCGGTGTGCTGACAATTACGGCTCCCGTAATGGCAAGTGTCTGTACCAAAGTAAGATGGATATCACTGGTACCCGGAGGAGTATCGAGAATAAAATAGTCCAATTCGCCCCAATTGGCATCTCCTATTAATTGCTTCAAGGCATTGCTCGCCATACCGCCACGCCACAAGGTTGCCTGGTCGGGGTCTACAAAGAAACCGATGGAAAGGAGTTTGATGCCATACTTCTCAATCGGGACAATCAAATCGCGACCGTCAATCTGCTCAGCGTATGGACGGGCATCTTCCACCTGAAACATTTTCGGCATGGAAGGACCGAATATATCAGCATCCAGCAAACCCACTTTATAGCCCAACTTAGCCAATGCGACTGCAAGGTTGGCAGCTACGGTAGATTTACCCACCCCTCCTTTGCCTGAAGAAACAGCTATGACATTTTTCACCAAAGGAAGCATCTTGCCCGGCTCAGGACGTGCCGCCTGACGGCTCTCCGTAGAGATAGTAACCTGAACATCAGGAGATACATAAGTGTGAATAGCTGTTTCGGCAGCCTTCAACATAGATTTCATAAACGGATCGGTGGGTTTCTCAAAAATCAGAGAGAAACTGACAGACATTCCATCAATACGGAGATTATCGGCAACCATCTCCGCTTCAACCAAGTTCTTTCCCGTTCCGGGATAACGCACCGTTGCCAGAGCGTCTAGAATCAATTTTGGATATAAGGTCATAATGTAGATTATTTATTATTTACTTGTTTGCAAACCGCTTCGCTTGCTACGGTTGTAACTGCGATATTCGTCCAATTCGATTTCCACATCGGGTTCGCGCAACTCCCCTTCTTGCGGTAAGCGGAACTTCATATATTTGATGTTCAAACCACGGTCGAGCCATTGTTGTTCATAATAAGTGCGAATACCCAAAATATCGTCGACAAGCCCTGAATGATACAAGTCTTCAGTCAGGAACTCGACAGGAAAATGATTCTCCTCTACCATATAACGAGTATAAGTGAACATAAAATTGCTGTCAGTCTTCAGATGGATTAATCCGTCCGGTTTCAAGAACTTGCGATAACGGTTCATAAAATAGGTAGAGGTGAGTCTCTTGGTGGCCTTCTTCATCTGAGGGTCTGAAAAGGTGAGCCAGATTTCACTTACCTCGCCGGGAGCAAAGAAGCGTTCGATAATTTCAATATTGGTGCGCAGAAATGCCACGTTCTTCATGTCTGCCTTCAGCGCATCTGTAGCACCAGTCCACATACGGGCTCCTTTTATATCTACCCCGATAAAGTTCTTATCGGCATACATACGCCCCAGTCCTACCGTATACTCCCCACGTCCGCACCCCAATTCAAGCACGATTGGATTATCATTTTTAAAAAAGTCACGGTTCCAGTTCCCTTTCATCTCAAAAGGAACATTATCGGCCACCGAATAAGGGTATTCAAACACGTGCGGATAGTCACGCATATCTGCAAATTTCTCTAGTTTTCCTTTTCCCATGCAAATTCTTATGATTATTTGTTTTGTCTGGCAAAGGTAGGGAATATCTAAGAAAGAGAAAAAAAATAAGGCTTGCAATTCGCTTGCAAACCTTATTATTCTTTTCACTGAGAGGAAGTTTATGTCCCTCACAAATATTAATCAAGAATGGTGACCCAATTATGAGTATCAGGTTCGTCACCATACTGAATGGCACGTAACTTTGTGTACAGTTTTGTGCAAATCGGTCCCGGCTTACCATCTTTCGAGATGACATACGATTTATTGTTTTCCAAATCATCAATTCGCTGAATGGGGCTGATAACAGCTGCTGTTCCACAAGCACCCGCTTCTTCGAATGTTTTCAGTTCTTCTTCAGGAACAGGGCGGCATTCTACTTTTATACCCATATCTTCTGCCAATTGCATCAAGCTCTTGTTAGTGATGGAAGGCAGGATAGAAGATGATTTCGGGGTGATATACGTATTGTTTTTGATTCCGAAGAAATTGGCGGCACCGCATTCGTCGATGTATTTCTTTTCTTTTGCATCCAGATAGAACTCGCAAGAGTAGCCCAAATCATGTGCTTTCTTGTTGGCAAGCAAACTGGCTGCATAGTTTCCGCCTACCTTGTAACGGCCGGTTCCGTAAGGAGCCGCACGGTCGAACTCACGGATAATAACGTATGGATTAGTAGAGAAACCTCCCTTAAAGTAAGGACCGACAGGAGTTACAAATACGACAAACATATATTCGTTGGCAGGATGTACACCTACCTGTGCACCGGTTCCGATAAGCAAGGGGCGGATATAAAGAGAAGCGCCGCTTTCGTAAGGAGGGATAAAACGCTCGTTGGCTTTCACCACCTTTTTCACTGCTGCAAGGAATGTCTCTGTCGGCAGTTCAGGCATTAGGATACCATTACAAGTACTCTGCAAACGCTGTGCGTTGGCTTCCGGACGGAAGATACGAACTTTACCGTCTTTACCGCGATATGCTTTCAGACCCTCAAATGCTTCCTGTCCATAGTGCAGACAAGTAGCCGCCATGTGAATATTCAGTGTTTCTTCCGAACAAAGTTCCAATTCTCCCCATGCACCGTCGCGATAGTAACAACGTACATTATAATCTGTCTTCATATAGCCGAAGGACAGATTCGCCCAATCAATCTCTTTCATTGTGTATGCTTTTAATATTATTATTTACGATTGCGAGCAAAATTAAGGTTTATATTTGCAAATTCCAACCAAATAGGAAGAATTGTTTATCATTTATCTTCCTCTTCCAATATTTTCTTGATTTCCCCGTCAGCCTTATAAAGCTTCTCACGGCAGAACCTAATGAGTTCCTGCGCTTCTTTAAGGCTTTCACCCAAGCTGTCAATGTCGAGTTCATTACTATCGATGCGGGCAACTATTTCTTCGAGGCGCTTCATGGCCTGTTCGTATGTCTGTTTCTTTGCTGCCATATTCTTGAATATTATTTATCGGTTATTACTATACTTCTCACTTCTCCTTTTGCGAAGCGGGTGATGAGTTTGTCACCCTCTTTCAGGCAAGAGGCATCTGTAACAGCTTTCCCCTCTTTCAGGGTAATGCTGTAACCGCGTTTCAGCAGATGTTCGGGCGAAGCCGCTTTTATCTGTTGCTCCAAGAGCCGGAGACGATGATTCTCTTCCGCCAGCCTCTTCTGAGAAAGAGTTTCCACGTGCTTCTCAACTAACTCCAGCCGATGCCTTTCCTCCTGTATGCGCATACGGGTCTGCATCGGGATACGTTCCACCAGGCGGGTAAGCCTCGTCTTTTCCTTCTCCATCCGGGCAGTGACGGCATAAAGAATGGACGACGCATAATCTTCCAGCGTCTCAGCCGTGTCGTGCAGATGGTTAATGAGAAATTCGGCAGCAGCCGTTGGTGTTTTCACACGCGTGTGTGAAACACTGTCGAGAACGGTATCGTCACGTTCATGCCCGATGCCTGTAATGATAGGCAACGGAAATTGTGCACAGTTTGCCGCCAGCTCGTAGGTATCGAAGCCCGAAAGGTCGGAAGTGGCACCGCCTCCCCGAATAATGACCACTACATCCCAGTCGTCACGCTGCGCATTGATGGTGTCGAGGGCTGCAATGATGGTTTCCTCCACCCTGTCGCCCTGCATGACGGCAGGAAAAAGACGAGGATAGAAAATAAAGCCGTATGGATTATGCTCCAATTGATTACAGAAGTCTCCGTAACCGGCTGCCGTGGCAGATGAAATGACTGCAATCCGCTGAGTGAGCAAAGGAAGTTCCAACTCTTTATTCAGAGTGAGGACACCCTCTTCGTCCAACTGCCTCAATATTTCACGCCGACGGCGTGCCATATCCCCCAACGTATAGGTAGGGTCAATATTGACTACAGTCAATGAGTATCCGTAAAGTTCGTGAAACTCCACCGACACCTCCACCAACACTTTAATGCCCGCCACAAATGCCTGTCCGGTCTCTTCCTCAAAGTAAGGTTTCAGCAGCCGGTACACATTACTCCAAATAGTTCCCCGGGCCTTGGCTATCAAATTATTTCCTCTCGGCTCTTTTTGCACAAACTCAAGGTAACAATGGCCGGAGTAGTTGCTACGCACATCACTCAGTTCCGCCTGCAGCCAATAAGTATCGGGCATACAAGAGGTGATGCTGCGTTTTACCAGCGCATTCAATTCATATAAGGACAGAGGAGGTGCATCCATATTTCGTTTATTCATTTATAATACCTGATTCTTCATTTCACTCAGAGTCACCCTTGCCGATGCAATCAGCTTGTTACGGCCTTTTCTTTTTCAATTCCGATTGATAAGCCTTCCACACATCGGGTATTCCGTAACCGAAAATATTATCGGGATACTCTTTACGGTCGCCGGCGTCCTGCATGGCCTTCACCACTTGTTTGGCAGTCAGCCACGGACAGGCCTGCCAAAAACAAGCCACCAATCCGCAAAATGTGGGCGATGCAAACGAAGTGCCATTGGCATGAGCCACCGTGCCGTCATTGCCGGATACCGCAGAACTTACTCCCACTGCCATCACATCAGGCTTCACACGACCGTCTGCCGTATTGCCGATAGAAGAGAAGTCTGCATTCACCAGATTTTTATCTATGGCACCCACGGTGATAACATGCTCCGCATCTCCCGGAGGAGTCAGCTTCTTCCAAGTGCCACGGCCGGAATTTCCTGCACTGCATACCACCACCAGTCCTTTGTCGACCGCCATCGAAGCAGAATTTGACATCAAAGAATAATGTCCGTCCAAGTCACGGTAACGATAATTACACGCTTTATCATCAAACTCATAATATCCCAACGAAGTATTCACCACATCTACCCCCACACTATCGGCAAATTCCAAAGCTGCCGCCCAGTAATCCTCCTCTACCGGCTGCTCCGTATCATCATCTTCACTGCGAAGCAACCAATAAGAAGCCTCGGGCGCAGTCCCCACCAGCACATCCGGCTGATTGGCCGCCAAACATGATAACACTTTCATGCCGTGATAGTTCTCAGCATAGATATCCGACTGCGGATTTACAAAATCACGAATCCCCAAGAGATGCATTTTCTTGAAAAACTTTATCTCGTCAGCATTATAAAAGCCTGCATCGATGACCGCAATCTGCATTCCTTCCCCTTTGAAACCTGCGGCATGAAGCCTGTCTCCCCGGTGAACGGCAATCTGCCGATAAGCCTGACCGTAATAGTTATCCGTTTTCGAAAACTTGTTTGTCACCTCCTTCTTGCGTTCCGCATTGCGGGCCGGAATACTATCCGGAGCAGTCCATACTTTCTTTGTTTTCACAACAAAGGGCAATTCCGCTATTTGTTCTATCAAGGCAGTGTCGGTCACTTCTACCACCACCGTATTGTTCCATTTACTTTTTGTCACTACAGAGGCACCCTTACCCACGATAGCATCAACATAAGTACGGCACACCGGCAAATCTGTCTCATCCACCTTCAAGCCCTGCCGCTCCCGGCGTTCCAAGGCACGTTCTGAAAGATATGCTTGCGGACTGCCGACAGAGTAAGCCGTTTCCGCTTTATCACGAAGACTGATACGATATTTATAAGTCTTTTCCGCCGATACTTGCAATACACATACTCCAAGCAGGCAGCCCATCACTATTCTACTCTTAAAATTCATCTTAGCTACTGTTACTTATTATTTTTTTCATCGCAAAGATACATAATCTTTTTCCTCAAGCTCAATTTTTGCGTACCTTTGCAACGAATTTCAGAATTAAACAGGTAAAAAGAAAAAGTATGGCAAAAGCAGGAACAGCAACAGAACTAGGCACAGAACGAATTGGAAAATTATTGATGCAATACGCAATCCCCGCAATCATCGCAATGACCGCCTCATCGCTTTACAACATGGTAGACAGTATCTTTATCGGACATGGGGTAGGACCGTTAGCCATTTCAGGATTAGCCATTACTTTCCCTCTTATGAATCTGGCAGCCGCCTTCGGTTCGCTGGTAGGCGTAGGTGCTTCCACACTTGTTTCTGTCAGATTGGGACAAAAGGATTATGATACCGCCCAGCATATTTTAGGTAATGTCATCACCCTGAATCTCATTATCGGTATTGGCTTCACCATCCTCACACTTCTTTTTCTCGACCCTATTCTCTACTTTTTCGGGGCCAGCGCAGACACTATCTCCTACGCCCGCGATTATATGTACATCATTCTTCTGGGTAATGTAGTGACACACATGTATCTCGGGCTGAACGCCTTGCTCCGGGCATCCGGACATCCGCAAAAAGCAATGATAGCCACTATCACCACCGTTATTATCAATACACTGCTCGACCCTATCTTCATTTATATATTCAAATGGGGCATTGAAGGTGCGGCAATTGCCACTATCTTGGCACAAATCATTTCATTGACATGGCAGTTCAAGACCTTCACCAACAAAAACGAGCTGCTCCACCTGCGTCGCGGCATTTACAAACTACGCAGCGGTATCGTAAAAAACACCATTGCCATCGGCATGTCCCCTTTCCTGATGAATTTGGCAGCCTGTTTCATTGTCATCTTCATCAACAAAGGATTGAAAGAGTATGACGGTGACCTGGCCATCGGTGCTTTCGGTATTGTAAACCGCATCGTGTTCCTGTTTGTCATGATTGTCATGGGATTAAACCAAGGCATGCAGCCCATTGCCGGATACAATTTCGGCGCCCAGCAATACCATCGTGTCAACCAAGTACTGAAACTGACCATCTACGGAGCAACCATCGTCACCACCACCGGATTCCTTGTAGGCGAACTGATGCCCGAATTGGCTGTATCCGCCTTTACCACCCATGAAGGATTAATCAATCTTTCGGCCACCGGGCTGCGTATCGTGGTCATGTTTTTCCCCATTATCGGCTTTCAGATGGTTACTTCCAACTTTTTCCAAAGTATCGGAATGGCATCCAAGGCCATTTTCCTATCCCTTACCCGCCAACTGCTTTTCTTATTACCTTGCATCATCATTCTGCCCATATTCTGGGGATCAAAAGGAATCTGGATGAGTATGCCGATTTCCGATTTGGCGGCCAGTATCGTAGCAGCCGTCATGCTTTATCGACAATTCCAGATTTTTAAGTCCCATGCACATAAGCAAGTTTCAAATTAAATAATTATATTTGCCGATATATACTTACTAATTTGTTACGACTATGAACGAGCATTATGTTATAAACCTAGGCCGTCAGCTAGGCAGTGGTGGTAAAGAAATAGGCGAGAAGCTGGCAAAAACGTTCGGTATCGCCTTCTATGATAAAGAATTGATTAAACTTGCTTCCGACGAAAGCGGATTATGCAAGGAGTTTTTCGAGAAGGCCGACGAACGGGCTTCGCAAAGCATCATCGGTGGTCTGTTCGGAACACGTTTTCCTTTTATCAGTGATGGCGCCATCCCCTACGGAAGCTGTCTGAGCAATGATTCACTGTTCAAGATTCAGAGCGATGTGATACGCGAGCTGGCCGAAAGACAATCTTGTCTGTTTGTGGGAAGATGTGCCGACTATATCCTGCGCGACCATCCTCGTTGCGTCAATATATTTGTATCTGCCTCAAAGGAAGCGAGAATAGAGCGACTGATGAGAATTCACCACATACCGTCGGAAGCTGCCGAAGAGCTGATGGAGAAAGCAGATAAAAAACGCTCTTCCTATTATAATTATTATAGCTATAAGACATGGGGAGCTGCAGAGACTTATCATCTATGCATTGACTCGTCGGTATTGGGTATAGACGGAACTGTGCAGTTTATTAAAGAGTTCGTCAAGCTGAAACTGGGAATCCAAGAATAACACGCATGGACGTACCAACAGAGGCTATGTCAAAATGAAAGCGACCTATCATTCTGGCATGGTCTCTGTTGTTCCAGACCCACGCTGCCGGCATGCACCACTAATGAAAAACACATTAAGTTATGACTGATTACGCTCATTCTTCTCCTTCAGATACTCATAAAATGCATATTGGGCGCGCACCGGTTCTTCATTCGGATTCTTTTTCAGCACATTCTTTAAGTTCTCGTCCACCCATCCTGCCTTTTGGTTATCCCTCAACTGGATATGAAGCATATCAATCATCTCCTGTTTCAACCCTCCGTCCATGACAGGAGTCACCGCCTCTATCCGTCGATACAGATTACGCCTCATCCAGTCTGGCGACCCCATGAAAAGAAGCGGTTTTCCACCGTTCAGGAAGTACCAGATACGGGCATGTTCCAAGAAACTGTCTACAATGCGGGTGATGCGGATGTTCTTGCTGTATGCTTGATTGGGTATCAAACAACAGATGCCGCGGACTATCAAATCAATCTTTACACCCGCTTCACTCGCCTTATAAAGTTCACCAATCATAGCCGGGTCTTGCAGCGCGTTCATTTTCAGAATGATATGTGCCTCCTTCCCGGCTTTTGCCATATTTATTTCATAACCAATCCGTCTGCGCAACTCCGGCAGCAGGTTGAACCGTGCCACCAGCAGACGTTTGAATTTCGGTTCAGTCACCTCCTTACGCAACACACGGAAAAGTGTATGCAAGTCATTGACAATTACTTCATTCGAAGTAAACAAGCCCGAATCGGCATATACCGTTGCCGTTTTCTCATTGAAATTACCCGTACTGATATAAGCATAGCTGCGCACTTGCTTTCCTTCCTTGTTGCGACGGAGCACCAATGCCACCTTTGCATGCACTTTCAATCCCGGGATACTATATATAATGTGTATCCCCGCTTTCTCCATCAGCTCGGCCGTAGCCAAATTGTTTTCTTCATCAAAACGTGCCTTCAGCTCCACAAAGACAGTCACTTGCTTGCCGTTCTGTGCAGCAGCTATCAGCGTATTGATGACCTCCGAGTTTTCTGCCACCCGGTATTGGGTAATCATAATCTCCTTGCAGGAAGGGTCATGCACCGCTTCGTAAAGGAAATGGATAAAATGGTCGAACGAATGATAGGGGAAATGCAACAGCAAATCACGCTTATTGACATATCGGAAGATGGATTCTTTTTCATCCAGATAATTCAGTTTCATAGGTACCGGCTTGACCGGCGCCTCACTGTCACGATTAGGATTGGGCAAATGCGACAAGTCTTCAAGGTTAAGATGCTTGTCACCCGGAACCAACTCATCACGGTTGATGCCAAACGCATCCACAAGGAATTCCAGATAGTCGGCAGGCATCTTGCGGTCATACACAAAACGACATACCGCCCCTATCTTGCGCTTCTTCACCTTCTTTTTCAGTTGCTCCACCATCTTTTCAGCACTTTCGGCATCGTCGACAAAAATATCGGCATCACGCGAAATCTTGCAACAATAACTACAGTCCAACTCATAGCCGGGAAACATACGGTCGATATTTGCCTTGATGATATCCTCCATATACATCAGATAGAAATAATCACCCACTCGGGGAAGCTCGATGAAACGGGGCACTTTACTATAAGGCAATTTAATGATATAGTATTCCTTCTCACCGGTGTCACGACGGATGACACGCACCGAAAGATAAAGGCGGTTATCACGTAAAAAAGTCTTGATACGGTTCTTGCACACAGGCACAGGTTGCAGATAAGGAAAAATCTCCTCCTTAAAGAAATTCCTGATAAACTCCGTATGCACGGGTTCCACTTCCTGCTTACTCTGATAAAACACCACATGCTGCTGCTCACGCAAAGCGGGAATCAACTTACGTTCATAAATACGAATACGGTCCTCCATCTGCTCATTCACCACCTCGGTAATCTGATGAATAAGATGTTTTGCCTCTTCCTGAGTAACATCATCACTATGGCCGCCCGATGCAATTGCCTTATGCTCTGCCACACGTATTTTATAGAACTCTTCGAGATTGGAAGAATATATCGAAACAAAATTTATTCGCTCATACAACGGAAGGGAATCATCATCGGCTTCCAGCAATACCCGATGATTAAATGATAACCAACTGATATCACGTTTAAAATAATGATATTTGCTCTCCATATTATGCTAAGATTTGTGTCAAATATAGTACCTTTGTTGATAATAAACAAACAAACGATGACTAGAATTGGATTATTATCGGATACTCATTCATATTGGGACGATAAATATTTAAAATACTTTGAGGAATGTGACGAGATTTGGCATGCAGGCGACATCGGCTCAGTGGAAGTTGCCGAACGCTTAGCGGCCTTCCGACCCTTTCGTGCCGTATACGGCAATATCGACGGACAAGAAATCCGTAAACTTTATCCGCAGATAAATCGTTTTACTGTCGACGGTGCAGAAGTACTGATGAAGCACATCGGCGGTTATCCGGGCAATTACGACCCATCCATCCGCGGCAGCCTGTTTGTAAGGCCGCCAAAGTTATTCATCAGCGGACACTCCCACATTCTGAAGGTGAAATATGACAAGACCCTCGGCCTGCTGCACATCAATCCGGGAGCAGCCGGCAAATCGGGTTTCCACACCGTTCGCACATTAGTGCGTTTTGTAATAGACCAAGGAGAATTTAAAGATTTAGAAGTAATAGAATTGGCAGAATAAGTTGGATAGTAAGAAAATCTTTCCGAACTTTGCACCACTAAAACAGTAAAAACTAAGAAATATGAAGACTTATCTCGTTACAGGAGCTGCCGGATTCATCGGCGCCAACTATTTAAAGTACATTTTGGCCAAGCATGACGATATCAAGGTCGTTGTCCTTGACGCCCTGACCTACGCCGGAAATCTGGGAACCATTGCATCTGACATTGATAATGAACGTTGCTTCTTTGTAAAAGGAGATATCTGCGACCAAGCACTTGCCGACCAGCTCTTTGCTGAATATAAGTTTGATTATGTGGTGAACTTTGCCGCCGAGAGCCACGTGGACCGCAGCATTGAGAACCCGCAACTGTTTTTACAGACCAACATCCTTGGCACACAAAACCTGCTGGATGCCGCCCGCCGTGCATGGGTGACCGGTAAAGACGAATACGGTTATCCCACTTGGCGCAAAGACGTACGCTATCATCAGGTGTCTACCGACGAAGTATATGGCAGCCTGGGAGCCGAAGGTTTCTTTACAGAAGAGACACCTCTTTGCCCTCACAGCCCTTACAGTGCCTCAAAGACAAGTGCCGACATGATTGTGATGGCATATCGTGATACATACAAAATGCCTGTCACCGTCACCCGTTGTTCCAACAACTACGGCCCTTACCATTTTCCCGAGAAACTGATTCCGCTTATCATCAAGAATATTCTGGAAGGCAAGAAGCTTCCCGTTTACGGTGACGGCAGCAACGTGCGTGACTGGCTGTATGTGGAAGACCATTGCAAAGCCATCGATTTGGTGGTACGCCAGGGACGCAACGGAGAAGTTTACAATGTAGGCGGGCACAATGAAAAGCAAAATATAGAAATAGTCAAGCTTACCATCGCCACTATCCATCAAATGATGACCGAAAATCCGGAATATCGCAAGGTATTAAAAAAGAAGGAACGGAAAGAGAACGGCGAAATCAGCATTGACTGGATAAACGAATCACTGATTACGTTCGTCAAAGACCGTTTGGGACATGACCAGCGTTATGCCATCGACCCCGAAAAGATTACAAAGGAACTGGGCTGGTATCCTGAAACAAAATTTGAAGTGGGCATCGTGAAAACCATCCAATGGTATCTGGAGAACCAAGCTTGGGTGGAAGATGTAACCAGCGGTGACTATCAGAAGTATTACGAAAGGATGTATAAAAACAGATAATACACCAATAGACCGGAAGCGGTGACAGCAGATACACGATACATTGAATATCTGCAGTCACCGCTTTCTGATTATTTTAACTTCAGCTTGACCAACACCGGATTACTATCTTCCGTCAGGTCGGCAAAAGGAGACTTCGCTCCTTCTTCAAAGAACTTGAAAGCATCAACCAACAGATACAAATAGCCATTCCTGGGGTAGAGTATCTTATATCCCATAGCCTGCCACATATCAAGCGACGGACAATACCCGTCGACATCATTCTTAAAGACTTTAGAGACCGCTCCGGCCTTACCGTTTGCCTGACAAAATCCCACTCCGAACTGTTGTCTGTCAAATAAGTATCCAAACAACATTCCCGACTGAAATGCACAGACACTCGTCAGCTGTTCCTTTCCGGCATCCTCCCGCGTGAGGTCCCCCACCTGCATCCGCACATACCATTCATAATCTGCCGCCTTATCGTTTTTCCGTATGATATAATAAGGGCGGACGTCTGTCCAATCCGTTGTACAATAAACGGTATCTACATGAATCGGCTTCACCCAGAAAAGCGATTTACTTATTTCCCCATAATCAATAGGCCCTCCCAACGTAAGGATAGTACCATGCCCCGGCGAGGTAGCCTTTATATCAAAATGATAATTGGGAAGCTGATAAACTATTTTCCCATTTTTATCTCTTACCTTGAAAAAGTAAGCGCTGTCCAAGTTTACGACATCTCCTTTCTGAGGATTCATATCGCTTTCATAACGAAAGAGTTCACCATTATTCCAACAGGCAAGCAGATTAAAATTAGTTATCCCTGTTTTACGATTCATGCTTCCTACAAACTCACCGTCTAACGTATATTTACTATATTGCTCTCCATATTTCTGCACCCAAACAGTATGCTCACACATATTATAAATACCGGGTTCATATTTGACATTCACTTCACCGGGCCCCTCTCCTATCTTGAATAAAGACTGGACGAACCGCCCGTCAGCAGTATATTTATATATTTTATCGAAGTCCAAGTACACATTCCCTTTAGCATCTTCTGCCAGATGCACTTTCCGCAAATCAGGTATCAACAGAGTATCTGATATTCGAATATACTCGATACTGTCGACAAAGGCAGATAACAACTGCGGAGTATCCGAATATCTCACCTCTGACAAATCAATCATACGAGGCGAAATGATTTCATCCTCCACTTCCTGGCGAGTCGTTTTACCGCCGCATGAACACAATAGTACAGCTATTGCCATCCAACAAAAAGATTGCTTCCTCATTTTATTCTATTTAAGGTTTTTCCTTCATTCCTTGATATCTCGAAAAGCGATTGACTGCATGGAGACAGACAAAGATAGCAAAAAAACTATTCATGCTTCATAAACACAATCTTTCTTTTTATAATTAGAAAAATTCTATCTCTTCAGCTTTCAAAGTAATTATTCATTTTTATCTCTCACCCATACCCCTAAAAGTTCGATATATAAAGGTTTTCAGGGGTGAGAGATAGGGGTGAGAGATGAGCCGAAGGGTGAGAGCATATCTCTCGCTTTTGCCAAAAAGCGCATCACTTTGTGCATTTTCCCCTATACAAATCGATAAACGCGTCCTTTGCTTCTTTCTCCCGCATGCACACGTGCGGTGTGTTTCATACGGTGTGAAACTACTTTATTTGAGGGCGGAAAATACTCTGTTCAATCGAGTGAGTATGTCAAAACTAAACCAGTCTATCCAATCGTCAGTTGTAGGGGCAGGGTTTGCCTGCCCGAAGACACAAAATAAACTGTTTTCGGGCGAGCGCACCTCGCCCCTACGAACGAAACGACAGCATTATCCACGTTTTGACACATCCTCAGAAACCAGACAAGAGCGTTGTCCTTTTTACACCTCTTCACCTTCCCAACAATAGAAAAGTCTTCACCTTTTCTTTGTTCACAAAAACACCTTTTGTACCGGCTACCTCCAAAGTATCCATCAGCAAAGCCAATCCCCGATAACCATTCTCGTCCACGCTCACCACCTTATCACGATAAATATCCGAGGCCTGACGCATCTCACTGTCCTCGGGCAAATTCTTGAATTTCCCCAAATAGTAATTCCCTCTGAAGAAATTATGAGTGGACTCGGTAGTTGTAAACCGGCTGACTTCGGGAGTATAGAAGATATTACCATCAAAGAAAGTGCTGTCGGGATAGCCGCCCCACGAATCCAATGTAACCATAGTACGGTCTATATTTTCCATCGGCTTGCGGTTCACATGAATGATGTTATGAGTAATACGACTGTTCTTTACAGGCCCGGCAAGATGGATAGCCGGTGAAAACATACCGGCACGGGTGGGTTTGGGGCGCACCCCATCCCCTATACTTACATTATAACGGACAATTGTTCCCAAATTGCCAACATTGAAAGATTTGGATGCTGTGCCGTCATTGCATATCAGCACCAAACCGCCATAGTTATCATGGCTGTAATTATACTGAATAACCGTTCCCGTACAGTTCCAGTCCGAATCAAAGCCCTGCGCATCCCATGGGGCTTTATGGTCGCTGACTTCATTGAACTGCACCAACGTATTGTCGCAACTCCAAGGCCAGATGCCGGCAGCCGCTTCAGTATCGGGAAGCATATCGGGACAGTTACGCATCACATTATATTCTATTAGAGTACTATCACAACCGATAGGCACGATTCCGTCACCCGGCACTTCTTCTATTAAGTTTCCACGTATCACGGTGTGCATATTAGGATGCCAATTCTGACGGTCACTATAAGCCGACCAAATCATGGCATTACGGGTGCAACGTAAGATATGGCAACCTTCTATGATTAAATGGTCGAAGGTTGAAACCTTCTTTTTACCTCCGTTCACGATATAGATGCCACAACCGCCGCCTTTTCCTTTCACCAATGAGCCGTTGACATCACGCACGGTTACGTCACGAACCTCAATATGCCGAGAAACTCCATAATCCATACTCTCTATTTTCAAACCCGAACGGTAAGGAAGAGGTTGAGACCCGGTATTCACTATTTCCAGATTTTGCAGGGTCACGTAATCCGAATTATATATACGGACTGCATACAGGGAAGTGTCGCGCCCTACGATGCAGGGTTTACGCTCTCCGTCACCATAAGCATCTATCCAAATACGGTTTTCGGGCAAGCCTTGAGCAGATATTTCCAATTCGCCAATAAAAACGTCACCACGCTTCAATAATACCTTATTATTGGGCAACAAGGTAACTTCACGCAATTTATCCAGACTTTTCCATGCTTTATTCGGCGACAGGCCGCTATTATTGTCATTACCTCCGGTGGCATCCAAATAATAGCACACAGGCTCCCCGCTACATGCTGCCAGCAGGAAAGAAATTACAAAGAAGAATATTGTTTTTCCCATTTCTTCCGTATTTTAAAGGTTAATCATTCTATTCTAGAGGCCGGTCAGATTGGCATTCACCACAGATTTACAGGAATGAAATTTTAATTCATTACTGCTCGGTATGGATAATCTGTGGTGAAACGTTCCTGTGCTATCTGCACAAAGTCGTGTCGACCCTGTTTCTTGCTATTCTCGAAAAGCGATTGACCGCATGGAAACAGACAAAGTTAACCAAAATAATCATAATTCATAGATAAAAAGCTATCTTTCTATGATAATTTGAAAGTAATCGGAATCTTATAATTCACCCTGACAGGGTTACCATTCAATTTTCCCGGCGTCCATCGGGGCATTGACTTAATAATCCGAAGAGCTTCTTCATCCAAAACAGAATCAAGCCCTATCAACACATGTGCATTGATGATACTGCCATCCCTATCCACCACAAATCCTACAACGACTTTTCCTTGTGTACCATTTTTCTGCGCAGCCATAGGATATTTCATATTTTGTGTGATATAACGCACCATTGCTATGTATCCACCGGGATATTCGGGCATCACCTCTACATTGTCGTATATTTTATCGGGGGTTTCCACCTCTTTATACAGTTCTGTCTCAAGTTCGGCTTGCGAAGGAGCTTTCCCCGCTGTTGCATCGTCTTCTTCCTCCACATACGGTATACTACTCTGTTCTTCGGAAGTTTCCGTTTCGGCATTATCAGACAAAATATAGTCCGAAAGGAAAAACCAGAATACAAGGTACAACACTTATATTTTGGAGATAAGAGCCAGCCAAACTATGTTCTATTCCGTAAGACTCAGCAGGCGCCATAAAAAAAGGTACTATTGTAAAGAAGAAAGCAAAAAGCGCCATTGCACCAGTAGAATAGTTGTGCAAATAAACGACTGCCGTTTTTTTACGAATAAAACCTTTCATTAGCCGTTATAAGCATTCTCATCCTTTAGATTAACCCTTTTTGTCAGTCGAAGTACTATAGTATCCGGCAATGGACTGTACAGTCTGCTACGGTGGATTATACAGTCCACTGCCGAAGACTGTACAATCTGCTACGGTGGACTGTACAGTCCGCTGCCGAAGACTGTAGTAATCTTCCGTTTAAAAGCCCTTAGCCGACAGCAAGAAAGGGCTTAATCTTCCCTTTGGCCGCGGTTAAGCAGCAGGAGGCGATACAATGTGACTTTTATATTATTTCTTTTCAAGCTCTTGCAAGCTTTCCATCTTCTTTGTTTCCAGGAATTCATAGATACCGCAAAGATGCTCTCTCACTTTCTTATTGCCGAATTCATACACCTTGCTCACCAGCCCGTCAAGGAAGTCACGGTCATGGGATACCACGATAAGCGTACCGTCAAAATCAAGCAAAGCCTGTTTCAAGATATCTTTTGTCTTCATGTCAAGGTGATTGGTAGGCTCATCGAGAATCAGCAGATTGACCGGTTCAAGAAGTAACTTTATCATCGCCAGACGGGTGCGTTCACCTCCCGAAAGTACCTTGACTTTCTTCATCGAGGCCTCGGGACCACCAAACATGAAAGCTCCCAGCAAGTCACGAATCTTATTACGGATATCGCCTTTTGCCACATCATCGATGGTTTGGAAGACGGTCAGGTTTTCATCCAGCAGCGAAGCCTGATTTTGTGCAAAATAGCCAATCTGAACATTATGCCCCAGCGTGAGCGTTCCCTCGTGGTCTATTTCCTTCATGATACATTTCACCAACGTAGATTTACCCTCACCGTTCTTTCCCACAAAAGCTACTTTATCGCCACGCTCGATGGTGAGGGAAGCATTGCTGAACACCACATGGTCGCCATACGTCTTGCCCACCCTGTCCATGATAACCGGATAATTTCCACTTCGGGGCGATGGAGGAAACTTAAGGCGAAGTGCCGAAGTGTCTTCCTCATCCACTTCCACCAGCTCCAGCTTTTCGAGCATCTTGACACGGCTCTGCACTTGCAATGTCTTGCTATAAGTTCCTTTGAAGCGTTCGATAAAGTCCTTTGTCTCCTGAATCATTTTCTGCTGCTCTTCGTATTGTTTCATCTGCTGCTCGCGGCGCTCTTTACGAAGGACAAGATATTGCGAATAGTTCACTTTATAGTCATAGATACGTCCCATGGTCACTTCGATGGTGCGTGTAGTGATGTTATCCACAAACTTACGGTCGTGGCTGATGACAATGACAGCCTTTGCACTTGTTATCAGAAAATCTTCCAACCATTGTATAGACTCGATATCAAGATGATTGGTCGGCTCGTCAAGAAGAAGGACATCAGGATTCTGCAGAAGCAGTTTTGCCAGCTCGATACGCATACGCCATCCGCCACTGAAATCACTGGTCTGACGGTTGAAGTCTTCGCGTGTGAATCCCAACCCGAGCAACGCTTTTTCCACATCTTCCTCAAAATGGGTAAGGTCGATGGCATAAAACTTCTCGCTCATGGTAGAAACTTTCTCGATAAGTTCCATATAAGAATCACTCTCGTAATCGGTGCGCACAGCCAATTCGTTATTAATGGCTTCAATCTCCGCTTCCATGGCATGAAGATGGGCAAAGGCCTGAGAAGCCTCCTCGAATACTGTGCGGCCGTCTTCCGTCATCAAGTGCTGTGGAAGGTAAGCGACGACACAATCCTTGGGGGCAGTCACTTTTCCGCGGGAAGGCTGGCGGACTCCCGCCAATATCTTCAACAAGGTAGACTTGCCGGCACCATTCTTTCCCATCAGGGCGATGCGGTCTTTCTCGTTTATCTGGAAAGAAATGTCACTAAATAAGGTGGTTCCGCCAAACTCGACGGTCAATCCATCTACTGAAATCATATTTATCCTTTTTCTTTGTTATTATAATAAAGCAAATCAGGCACGGATGACACGGAGTCCACAGTCTGTCCGTAAAAAGAAGAACCGTGTTTTTCCGCGTAATCCGTGCCCGACTAAATTCTCACTCACTAAAAGTTATGAAGCCAATATCAATATCAATAACTGGGCTGTCAGAATGCGAAGGAACATAGACACCGGATAAACGGTAGAATATCCTACTGCCGGAGCATTGTTTCCTGCTGTCTGATTGGAGTAAGCCAATGCAGGGGGGTCAGTGTTACTACCTGCAATAAGACCCATCAGCATAAAATAGTTCATCTTATAATGGAAACGAGCTACGGCACCCATTATCAATAAAGGTATGACAGTTATCAAAAATCCGCAACCTACATACAATAATCCGTCACCGTCTACCACCGTGCTCACAAAATTGGCTCCCGCCTTGATGCCTACACTGGCAAGGAACAGGGCGATACCGATTTCACGCAACATCAGATTGGCACTCATCGTGGTGTAAGTGACCAGCTTCATCTTATATCCGAAGCGTCCAATCAAAATAGATACAATCAACGGACCGCCGGCAAGACCCAATTTCACCGGAGTAGGAATGCCGGGGAATGCAATGGGCAGACTGCCGAACAGGATTCCAAGGAAGATACCTACGAATATAGTCACGATATTAGGGTGGTCAAGACGTTTCAACGAGTTACCCATCAGACCGGCAACGCGCTCTACGGCATCCTGTGCACCTACCACCATGACACGGTCGCCCACCTGAAGCGTCAGGTTTCGTGAAGCAAAGATATCCATACCCGAACGATTCACACGGGTCACATTCACTCCATACATACTGCTGAAATGAAGCTCACCAAGCTGCTTGCCATTCATTTTGGGCTGTGTAATCAAAATGCGGCGCGATACCATCGGAGTATCCTGCTTTTCCCAGTCTACTTCAATCTTCGGACCAATGAACGCAATGATAGCTTCGGCATCATCTTCGGCACAAACCACAAACAGCTGGTCGCCGATGTGGAAAACAGTATCACGGTTCGGAATGCTCACATGTCCGTTTTGAAGAATACGCGAACATACAAAGTCACGTCCCATAAAGTCTTTCACCTGAAGCAAGGTCTTTCCCGACAATGCCTCATTATGCACTTCAAGATGCATCATTCTGGGGGTCAGATGAGGATTGGCCGCCTCTTCCTGGGCAATAGCCTCCTCTTCTTTCTTCAGATTGACACGGCAAATGTAGCGAATGGCAATGATGGAGCCGATAATACCCAGCACACCAAGCGGATAAGCACAAGCATATCCCATCGCTATCTGCGGACCGTTATAACTCAGTTGCGACAAAGCTTCGTTGGCGGCACCAAGTCCGGGAGTATTCGTCACCGCACCGCAAAGAATACCCACCATCATAGGCAATTCGATACGTCCGTTCAGTCCGTAATACAAGCCGAGAGCAACAGCTACATTTAAAAAAACAATGCCAATCGCTATCAAGTTCATGGCGATACCACCCTTCTTGAAAGAAGAGAAAAAAGACGGTCCTACCTGAAGACCAATGCAAAAGACGAACAGAATAAGTCCGAAGTCTTGCAAGAATGTCAAAATCTGCGTGTTTCCCGTAAAACCGAAGTGTCCACAGACAATGCCGGTAAACAAGACGAAGGTTACACCCAGTGACACTCCGAAAATCTTAATCTTTCCGAGTAACACACCCACTGCTATCACAAAAGAATACAGCAGCACTATGTGTGCAATCGAGTTTTCATCAGTAAATAGATTTTGTAACCAATCCATAATATTCATGTGTTTTAAAAATTGCCGCAAAATTAGCAAATTCATTCCACTCAGCCCAATAATCCGGGCATAATTATTTCACTTGCATGGTTTATTTTGCAATATCTACATAGCAAACCTCATAGTTACCTACTTCTTTCCTTAACAAAATGACAGAAATAAACAGTTGCTTGCTGCGAAAATAAGTAAAAAAGAGAATCTATTTAAAAGGAATTAGTATATTTGCCCGAACACTTGAACAGGATTATTACTAACTTAAATATTAATACCAAATAAACTATGGCAGATAGTAAAGAGAAACTCTTTTCAGATTTTCCCGGCGTCTCTACGGAGGCGTGGATGGAAAAGATTACAGCAGACCTGAAAGGCGCTGACTTTGAAAAGAAACTGGTTTGGAGAACCAATGAAGGCTTTAAAGTGAAACCTTTCTACCGTCAGGAAGACTTGGAAGGTTTAAAAACAACAGAAGGACTGCCCGGACAGTTCCCTTATGTGAGAGGTACGAAGAAGGACGACAACACTTGGTTAGTGCGTCAAGATATCCATGTGGAATGCCCGAAAGAAGCAAATGCCAAAGCACTTGACATCCTGAATAAAGGTGTCGACTCTCTTGGTTTCAAGATTAATGCAAAAGACTTGAATGCCGAATACATTGAAACATTGCTGAACGATATTTGCGCCGAGTGCGTAGAACTGAACTTCTCTACTTGTCAGGGACATACCGTGGAACTGGCAAAATTGTTGGTGGAATATTTCCAGAAGAAAGGTTATGACCTGACCCAGCTGCAAGGTTCTGTCAACTATGACCCGATGGGCAAGATGATGGCAAAAGGCAAAGACCTGAGCAATTTCGCCGCCACTGCCAAAGAATTGGTCGACGTTCTGGCTCCATTGCCCAAGTATCGTTGCATCTGCGTTAATGCAGTAGAGTTAAACAATGCAGGATCTTATATTTCACAAGAGTTGGGATATGCATTAGCGTGGGGTAATGAATATCTAAACAAACTGGTAGAGGCAGGAATTCCGGCTACATCGGCTGCAAAAAGAATCAAGTTCAATTTCGGTATCAGCTCCAATTACTTCCTCGAAATCGCCAAATTCCGCGCAGGACGTATGTTATGGGCCAACATCGTGAACGAATATAAACCCGAATGCGAATGTGCCTGCAAGATGATTGCCCATGCAGAGACATCTACATTCAACCTCACTCTGTTTGACGCTCATGTAAACTTGCTCCGCACACAGACAGAAACAATGAGTGCAGCCTTGGCAGGTGTGGATTCTATTACTGTCACTCCGTTTGACAAGACTTACAAGACTCCTGATGACTTCTCGGAACGCATTGCACGCAACCAACAGTTACTGTTGAAAGAAGAATGTCATTTTAATAAGGTGGTCGACCCAGCTGCCGGCTCATATTTCATTGAAAACCTGACTGTTTCCATTGCCAAGCAAGCATGGGACTTGTTCCTCAATGTAGAAGAAGAAGGCGGTATGTTGGAAGCTGTCAAAGCAGGCAAGGTGCAGGAAGCTATCAATGCTAGCAACAAGGCCCGCCATGATGCAGTTTCCAAACGCAAGGAAGTATTGCTCGGCACCAACCAATTCCCTAACTTCAACGAAAAGGCAGGCGAAAAGAATCCGGTCGAAGCACAATGCTGTTGCTCCGGAAACAGTTGCGAAAGACCTGTCGCAACACTGAACTTCAACCGTGCCGCCAGCGAATTTGAAGCACTTCGCCTGCAAACCGAACGTTCAGGCAAACGTCCGAAAGCATTTATGCTCACCATCGGCAACCTGGCTATGCGTCAGGCACGTGCACAGTTCTCTTGTAACTTCCTGGCTTGTGCAGGCTATGAAGTGATTGACAACTTGGGCTTCCCCACTGTAGAAGAAGGTGTAGAAGCTGCGATGAAGGCGGGTGCCGATATCGTCGTGATTTGCTCGAGCGATGACGAATATGCAGAATATGCTGTTCCGGCATTCAAAGCACTCAACGGACGCGCCATGTTTATCGTAGCAGGTGCTCCGGCTTGCATGGAAGACCTGAAAGCCGAAGGCATCGAAAACTTTATCCATGTACGTGTAAACGTATTGGAAACTTTGAAAGAATACAACGCTAAGTTAGGAATTAAGTAAGGAAGACAATGAAACCGAATTTTAAAAACATAGATATTTATGCCGGATTCCAGCCGCAGAACGGCATGGAATGGCAAAAAGCCAACGGCATTACCGCCGACTGGAAGACACCGGAACACATCAGTGTGAAGCCTGTTTATACGAAAGAAGACCTGGAAGGCATGGAACACTTGAACTATACCGCAGGTATTCCTCCCTATCTCCGTGGCCCATACTCCATGATGTACACGTTCCGCCCTTGGACAATCCGCCAGTATGCCGGATTCTCTACCGCAGAAGAAAGTAATGCATTCTATCGCCGCAATCTGGCCTCAGGTCAGAAAGGTCTGTCGGTTGCATTCGACCTTCCGACCCACCGTGGCTATGACCCCGACCACCAGCGTGTAGTAGGCGATGTAGGTAAAGCAGGTGTATCCATCTGTTCTCTGGAAAACATGAAAGTATTGTTCGACGGTATCCCCTTGAACAAAATGTCTGTCTCCATGACAATGAATGGCGCCGTACTTCCTATCATGGCATTCTATATCAATGCCGGTTTGGAGCAGGGAGCAAAACTCGAAGAAATGGCAGGAACTATCCAGAACGATATTTTGAAAGAGTTCATGGTGCGTAACACCTATATTTACCCGCCTGCCTTCTCTATGAAGATTATCTCCGACATCTTTGAATATACCTCTCAAAAGATGCCTAAGTTCAATTCAATCTCCATCTCCGGCTATCACATGCAGGAAGCCGGTGCAACGGCAGATATCGAGTTAGCTTATACCTTGGCCGACGGTTTGGAATATCTCCGTGCGGGTGTTGCAGCAGGTATCGACATCGATGCTTTTGCTCCGCGTCTGTCATTCTTCTGGGCTATCGGTATGAATCACTTTATGGAAATTGCCAAGATGCGTGCCGCACGTATGTTGTGGGCAAAGCTTGTAAAACAGTTCAACCCGAAGAACCCGAAATCACTGGCATTGCGTACTCACTCGCAGACTTCGGGCTGGTCACTGACCGAACAAGATCCGTTCAACAACGTAGGCCGTACCTGTATCGAAGCAATGGCAGCCGCATTGGGACACACTCAGTCACTGCACACCAACGCATTGGACGAAGCCATCGCTCTTCCGACAGACTTCTCTGCACGTATTGCACGTAATACTCAGATTTATATTCAGGAAGAGACTTACGTATGCAAGAACGTCGACCCATGGGGAGGTTCTTATTATGTAGAATCTCTGACAAATGAACTGGCTCATAAGGCTTGGGAACATATTCAAGAAATCGAAAGCCTAGGCGGTATGGCGAAAGCGATTGAAACCGGCGTGCCTAAGATGCGTATCGAAGAAGCTGCCGCACGTACTCAAGCCCGTATCGACTCCGGTGCACAGACCATCGTCGGCACCAACAAGTATCGCCTGGAAAAAGAAGATCCTATCGATATCCTCGAAGTAGATAATACGGCTGTTCGATTGGAACAAATTGAGAACTTGAAACGTCTGAAAGAGGGCCGCAACGAAGAAGAAGTGAAGAAAGCATTGGATGCTATTACCCGTTGCGTCGAAACCAAAGAAGGCAATTTGCTGGAACTGGCAGTAGAAGCAGCCCGCGTCCGCGCTACCTTAGGCGAAATTTCAGATGCTTGCGAAAAGATTGTAGGACGTTATAAAGCAGTAATTAGAACTATATCAGGCGTGTATTCATCAGAAAGTAAAAAAGATGCAGATTTCGCAAAAGCTTGCGAACTGACCGAAGAATTTGCTAAGAAAGAAGGTCGCCGTCCGCGTATCATGGTTGCCAAGATGGGTCAGGATGGACACGACCGCGGTGCTAAAGTAGTGGCTACAGGTTATGCAGACTGTGGTTTCGACGTAGATATGGGACCGTTGTTCCAGACTCCTGCCGAAGCTGCCCGTGAAGCGGTGGAAAACGACGTTCATGCAGTGGGCGTTTCATCACTGGCTGCCGGACACAAGACTTTGATTCCGCAACTGATGGAAGAGTTGAAGAAATTGGGTCGTGAAGATATTCTGGTCATTGCCGGAGGTGTAATTCCTGCCCAAGACTACGACTTCCTCTATAAAGCAGGTGTGGCAGCTATCTTCGGCCCGGGTACTTCCGTAGCCAAAGCAGCCGTACAGATTATGGAAATATTGCTGGAAGAATAAAAGTCTTCTTTATACATTAATTTATAAAAGGCGAACTTTGAACAGGTTCGCCTTTTATATGCTCTCTACACCACATTCTTTTCCCGATAACCATCTTTCAAGATAAAATAATCCCCATTATTAAGCATTTATCGTCATATTTTCTTCATTATCAATGTTTTTTGATTATATTTGCCCAATTAACATCTTTAAATGATATGAAGGACTTTACAAAATGCGTGCTGATTACAGCAACGCTGTTCGTGTTATATAGTTGCATGGACAAAAACAGCCTAAACGGTACACCCGAACCGACTCCTGAACCGGAAAAACCTTCCGTGGAGGACTACTTTGACTTCAACACAATGCAAACCATTAAAGTGAACATTGATTATGGTTTCAATGACTATCTCGTACTTTTCGAACTCTTTGATGAAAATCCCACAGAAGAGCTGGAGGATGGTTCCATTATTAAAAGAGAGGACATAAAAGGACTTTTTAAAGCCTCAACGGATAATTCAGGCCGATTCACTGGCAGTGTTACTATCCCGGCCAGAGCCGACAAGGTATGGTTATATTCCGATTATCTGGGAACGGTGTCCCCCATCGAACTGACAATCAAAGACAAAAGTATCAGTTTCAATCAAAATGACTATATCGCATCACGCAGAGGCGAGGCGAGGGCTGTGACTCCCAACAACCAATTTAAATACCCTGATGAATATAAGATATTAGGAGATTGGGATGAAACTGGGAAACCGGATTATTTGCTTCCCAAAGCAAATACACCTGACTATATACTCTATAATATAAAAGAAACATACTCTACAGTGAAAAGTAAATACATATCTGTAGTGCACCCGGAATTCCTTGATAACAATGTAAAGTCGGATATTATCTTGGCAAAGGCCACCAAAATAAAATTGGTATTTGTGAATAGTGGAGCCGGGCATAGAAATGTAGTCGGATATTATACTTATCCGAAAAACGAAGTCCCCGAAGAAAACAAAATAACAAAAATCATTGCATTCCCCAACATCACCAAAACAAGTCAGGCTTCTATATTTTCTTGTGACCAAGTAGCATTAAAATATTGGGACGGAACACAATTCCAAGATGAATTTCCGGCAGGAGTGGCTATTGGCTTGTTTGTGCAACCCAATGGTTTCTCCACCAATGACGGTACAATTGGAAATCCCGGAAAAGGCAATGCCTGGAATGCAACTAAATATTCAAGTTCCAATCTGAACCACCAAGGAGAAAAACGAACCATTGCTTTATTAGACGTCATTTCTACACAAATGGTAACTATCGGTTTTGAAGATGGTACAGATAACAATTTCTCCGATGCTACATTCTATCTTGACATTGAACAAAAGGATGCAGTGGAAAAAAATACAATTCCCGATTTACCGGATGGAAACGCTCCAACTCCCGATGATAATGCACAAACCACTGTCGGTACACTTACCTATGAAGATAAATGGCCGGAAGAAGGTGACTATGACATGAATGATGTTATGGTAGACTATGAATCGACTATCTACAAGACACTAGGAAACAATAAAATCACCAAGATTATCGATAAATTCACTCCTCGCCACAACGGAGGCATCTATAATAACGGCTTTGGCTACCAATTGACCAATATTACCTATACAGATGTCAAAAGTGTCACTATCGAGGGTCCCGAACGTTCCACATTCATCGGCAACGACAATATGGAAAGCGGACAGACCTATCCTACCGTCATCCTCTTTGACAATATCAAAAATGTGATAGGAAAAACATATACCGTGACCATAGAAATAGCAAATGCAGACTATAATAAACTAATTCCGCCCTATAATCCGTTCATCATCTGCAGCACAGACCAAGGAAGAGGCAAAGAAGTGCACCTTGTCAATTATCTGCCGACCAATAAAGCCGACAACAGTCTATGGGGAACAGGAGAAGACGCCTCTCAACCTGAAAACAATTTGTTTTATGTATCCAATGACAATATGCCTTTTGCCATCCATTTACCGGATGTGAAAGACTTCCCTATTCCGACAGAAAAAGTACGTATCACTACGGCATATCCCGGATTTGCAGAATGGGTAAAATCTTCCGGTGCACAAAACAAAGGCTGGTATCTTCATAAAAACGAATAAGGAGAAACCTACAAAAAGAATAACAGAATAGCATATCAAGTACCGGTAACGGCTGAAAGCAGTTTCTAATTTCTCATAAATTAAAGAGAAAAGAGAGTTGCTTTCAGCCGTTTTTGTTACCTTTGCAGTCCTATTAGACAGAACGAAAAATTATGATAGTTTGCATTGCCGAAAAACCTTCCGTTGCACGCGATATCGCTGATGTATTGGGAGCCAAAAATAAAAAAGACGGATACATAGAAGGAAATGGATACCAGGTGACCTGGACATTCGGACATCTCTGTACCCTGAAGGAGCCGCATGAATACACTCCTTCATGGAAAGCATGGAGCCTGTCCAGCCTTCCGATGATTCCTCCACGTTTCGGAATCAAGCTTATCAATGATCCGGGCATCGAAAAGCAGTTCCGTGTCATCGAAAGTTTAATGCAGAAAGCCGATGAAATTATAAACTGTGGTGATGCCGGACAGGAAGGAGAACTGATTCAGCGATGGGTGATGCAAAAAGCCGGTGCCCGCTGCCCGGTAAAACGTCTGTGGATTTCATCACTGACCGAAGAGGCCATACGTGAAGGTTTCCAAAACCTGAAAGACCAATCCGATTTCAAGCCGTTGTACGAAGCCGGTTTAAGCCGTGCCATCGGCGACTGGGTATTAGGAATGAATGCCACTCGTCTCTATACTTTAAAATATGGGCAAAACAGACAGGTATTATCTATCGGCCGTGTGCAAACACCCACCCTTGCTCTGATTGTCAAAAGGCAACAGGAAATTGAAAACTTCACTCCCCAACAGTATTGGGTACTTGCCACTGTATACCGTGATACGACCTTTACTGCCATCATCCGAAAAAGCGATGAAGAATTGGCACAGGAGGAAAGTGACCAAAAAGAATCTGCCAAGAAAACCAAGAAAGCTGTCGAAAACAGGGGAATACCTCCTATCACTGACCTTCCCACAGGCGAAGCATTGATGGAACGTATCAAAAACGTTCCTTTTACCGTGACGGAGGTGACTAAAAAAGCGGGGACGGAAGCCCCTCCCCGTCTCTTTGACCTGACTTCTTTACAGGTGGAATGTAATAAAAAGTTTGGATATTCGGCTGATGAGACATTAAAACTTATCCAGTCACTCTACGAAAAGAAAGTAACTACCTACCCCCGTGTGGATACTACTTTCCTGAGTGATGATATTTATCCTAAATGTCCCGGTATTCTGGCGGGGCTGAAACCTTATGAAACACTGACAGCTCCACTGGCCGGTACCAAGCTGAACAAGTCAAAGAAGGTGTTCGACAATTCGAAAGTCACCGACCACCATGCCATCATCCCTACCGGACAGCCTCCCGTCAACCTGACGGATATGGAGAAACGTGTGTTCGACCTTGTGGCACGCCGCTTCATTGCCGTGTTCTATCCCGATTGTAAGTTTTCTACCACCACTGTGATTGGCGAAACAGACGGAATAGAGTTCAGAGTAACCGGAAAACAAATATTGGAACCGGGCTGGCGTATCATCTTTGCCAAGCCACAGACCAATCTGCCCGACGGTATGACCGATTCTGATGCCGAACCGCGTGAAGGAGACGAAGAACGCACCCTGCCTACCTTTGTAAAAGGTGAAAGCGGCCCTCATCTGCCCACATTGAATGAGAAATGGACACAACCGCCCAAGCCCTACACTGAAGCAACTTTGCTGCGTGCCATGGAAACTGCCGGTAAACTGGTGGATAATGACGAATTGCGCGATGCCTTAAAAGAGAATGGTATCGGACGCCCGTCTACCCGAGCTGCCATTATCGAAACCTTGTTCAAACGTCATTATATCCGAAAAGAACGCAAAAACCTGATTGCCACCCCCACCGGAATGGAACTTATCGGACTGATTCGTGAAGAACTGCTGAAATCGGCAGAGCTGACAGGTATCTGGGAAAAGAAGTTGCGCGAGATAGAACGGAAGAGTTATGATGCTTCCACTTTTCTGGACGAGTTGAAGCAAATGGTAGCAGAAGTGGTGCACAGCGTATTGAGCGACAATACCAACCGCCGTGTCACTACCATGGAAGAAGCTGTCAAAGAAGAAGCCGCCAAAAAGCCTGCCACCAAAAAGAAAGTAAGTGCTCCCCGCAAACCGAAAACAGCCGCCAAGGAAGTGAAGCCTGAAAATCCGCCTGCCGATGAATGGGTCGGTAAACCTTGTCCGCTATGTGGAAAAGGAACGATTATCAAAGGAAAAGCCGCTTATGGGTGTTCCGAATGGAAGAACGGCTGCACCTTTCGCAAACCGTTCTGATAAATATCGGAAATTGTCAGTCGCCCCACACCATACTAAGCACATCCGGCAAATAACCGCTACGGATACGCCATTCCTGCGGATACAGATTGTTGGCACGGTTGCCTATATTCTTGGCAAAACCTAATGGAATCTCTTTGTAGGTGAGCAATACATAACCGCGGGGAACGGAAGGGGCCAAAGCCACAGCCTCTTTACGCAAATAAGCGACAGCCTGTTCATAACTCAGTTCAGCCTGTGGAAACTGTCCTTTCCTCATGGCTGTAGTCATTGCCAAAGAATGGTCGGGCACAACATCTTTTCCTTTCAACTCACCCAATGTGACTCCGGCATGGATAATCTTTAAAGCCTGTTGCAACAGCGCATACGTTTCACTATGTTTTTTGGGAAAAGCAACAATACCGGTACCTTTCACCTCGAACTGATAGTCTTCAGGGTGCTGCAACCAGTCTTTTACTTCTTTAGGAACGGGCATCACCTGCTGTTTCTCTCTTCCACCCTTCTTTTTATCTTTTCTGCCACTGGCATGCCCTTTCAGGTAATCTCCGGTCATTTCCTCTTCTCCCCCTTCGGTATCCTTACGAAGTACAGCCAAAAAGAAACCTTCTCCTTTTGTCTTATGAGGTAAAAAGCGATACACCGGAAAATTCGCTTCGGTCAAGTTGCCGGTAATATTCCATTCCGGGCGGACAGGTACCTCCAGCACCTCAGCTCCCAGTTCGCGGACTATCCAAGCTACATTATCTTCATCTTCCTCCCTATTATAGGTACAGGTACTGTAAATAAGCAGTCCCCCCGGCTTCAATGCCGTCCACACATCTGCCAAGATACGGCGTTGACGCTGCCAGCAAATCTGTACATTATCTGCACTCCACTCCTCTACCGCCACAGCATCTTTGCGAAACATCCCCTCACCCGAACAAGGCACATCCGTCAGAACAACATCAAACACCCCCGGCAAGGCAGCAAAATCCGAAGGATTGTTATTAGTGACCACCACTTCTGCATTTCCCCATTTAATCAGATTCTCGGCTAAAATCTGCACTCTGTTGCGCATCACTTCGTTTGCTACCAGCAAACTGCCCTCAGGCAATACCGCCCGTGCAGCAGTGGACTTACCCCCCGGCGCCGCACAGAGGTCGAGCATCACTACCGGAGACGAGACATAGGTCTTCAACACCTGTTCCACAAACATGGAAGAAGCTTCCTGCACGTAATAGCATCCGGCATGAAACAAAGGGTCGAACGTAAAAGTCGGGCGTTCCGCCAAATACATTCCGTTAGCAGACCAGGGAACTCGCTCTCCTTTAACCTCTCTATCACATTTAGCACTATTGGCACGGATGCTCACAGGCGCTTCGCCCTGCAAGGCATCCTCCAATTGTCTATAATCGTTATCACCCAGCAATTCACGGGTTCTCAGGGAAAATTCAGATGGTAAATTCATTGTTATCAGCATACATTATGCTGCAAATATACTCTTTTTCCCCATATTGCTAAGTCTATTTCGTACGTTTTACCGTATAAACTACTTTTCCCGCCTTATCGACCATGTGCATATCCAACTCTTTTTTATCGACCGTGAAGATAGAAAAGCCTGGTTCGGGACTACAGAACTGTGTGCCTTCCACAGCCTTCACCTTCCGACTCAAAGAAGCAGACGTATTCACCACGTAGTCAATATCACTGCCCGGCACACGAATATGCTGAAAGTTATGAATATGTCCGCAGGCATAAATATCCACTTTATGTTTGCGCAATATAGGGTCCAGACGATTCTGCATATCACTGCGTTCACTGTCGTCTTTCGGAGTCTCCGCATAGATGGGATGATGACCGATTACCACTATCCAATCTTCTTTGACAACAGTCAGCACAGAGTCAATCCATGCAAGCTGCTTATCCATATCCTGTTTACAAGCATCCGGATAAACTGTGCTTTCGTTGCGGTATTTGTCAATCAACGGAGCTGTATCTATCATCACAAAGCGAACGCTTGTTCCCTTCTTTTCAAATACTTTTGTATAATAACGGTCAGGCATTGTCCAACGACGGCTCACATTCGTATAATCCAATACAGCCTGTGTGTTCCCACGGTATTCGTGATTACCCAAGACCGGAAACCAGTCTATCATCAGCTCGGGATGACTATAAATCAGTTCATAGTTAGTCATCCAAAGCGGATCATTCACACTGCGGACTCCCTCAAAGTGATGGACATCACCGGCAGCAAACACACATTCGGGGCCAATTACATCAGCCATTTCGCCCATCAACTCAGCAATAGGTTTCTGGTCATAATAACCGTTTCTTCCCAAATCGTTTGCCATATAGAAATTCAATTGTCTTTCCAGTCCCTTCCACTCCTGCGGAGTCTGGGCACACACATTCACACAGATAGCCGTACCGATAACGGCAATCCATACCCATGTCAATACTTCCTTTATTCTTCCTATCATCTTCAACATATTCATATTATCCATTTATATTTAAAAACTTACCTTAAAACCTGCGTTTACTTTCACTCCATAATATTCAGCCTGCATCGTACGGTCTTTCGTTCCCTGATAGTAACGAAGCGGCTGGTTCAATAAATTGTTTGCTTCGGCATAAAACGTCATTTTCACCTTTCTGCCGAAAGTATAACTGGCATTCACATCCATATAATTCACAGCATCATAGAATCTGTCATAAAATGTACTCGGTCCCATTTCATCGATAAAACTGGATGCATAATTATAACTCAAACGTACATTCAGCCCTCCTTTTTCAAAATAGAGAGAAGCATTGGCCGTATGTTCAGGAGATCCCGGCAGACTCAATCTACTTTCATTTTCGCGACCTTCAAAGTTAAAGTCTTCCACACGTGAGTGCGTATATGTATATGTTCCATAGAAACCTATACATTTCAATGCCGGAACAATGAAACCGAAATCACGCTGATAAGAAAATTCCATTCCCCACAGATTAGCGTTTCCGGCATTTTTAGGCTGGGTGAAACGAGTATATTCAGTACCTTGGTACTCATAGTTGGTCAATACCTGATCGACAATAAAATCGTCTATCTTCTTATAAAAGAATCCTGCGCTCACCAGACCGATACTCTTGAAGTAATAATCTGCACTTAAGTCGAGGTTGTAAGAGAGAGTCGGCTTCAAGTTTGAGTTACCAATCTTTATCTCGTTGTCGCCACGGCTAATATTCACACTCGGAACCAAAGCCGAATATTTGGGACGACTCAACGTTTGTGTGTACGAACCGCGAATCTTGAAATCATCATTTACATCCCATTTTACCAAAAGAGAAGGAAGGAAATTCACGTAACTGTTGGTCACCCGGCCAGTCTTGGTGGTCATGTCCGTTTCATCGTCATAGTTGCGTCCGGTGTATCGAAGAGAAGTATGTTCCAGACGCAGTCCTGCCATCAGACTGATGTCAGGGCTGAACCGATGGTCGAAACGCACATAGCCCGAGCTGACAGTTTCGCGTGCTTCAAAGTTTTCCGCCAATTCTGCCTGCACCTGCTCTTTCTCAAACTGCGAAGGGTCATTCAGATTCAATCCGCCAACATACTCTTTACTTGCAAACAAACCTACTTGGTATTTGTTGTCCGGCATAAACTTATCGGTACTTTGGTCAACAATATTCCTCAGGCTGCTTTCCATAAAGCCATCCTCATCTATCGGCGTATATTCATAAAAGTCTATTTCTTTCTCCTTAGTTTTACGCACTACTTTCGCTCCGAACTTCAGTTTGGCGCCATTATTCAGACTTGCCTTGAAGTTGGCGGAGAATTTCAAGTCTTCTTCTTTTATATCTTCCTGTTGTTCGGTCAGTTCCTTCAATCCGAATTTATCACTCAATGTCAGGGTAGACCCCGATTGAGGAGTGGCAAACGGTTGGCGCTCATCACTCAGATTCATATCGAACTGCTGCTTCTTTAACTGAAAATCGAGGTAACGTTCATTCGGACGCTCTTCCGTGGCTTTGGCATAGCTGGCATTCCAGTCCATGCCGATAGCCCCCCACAAGTGTTCACCGCCCAAAGAAAAGTCCATAGTGCGCTGACGCTCCAAACGAGCATTGCGATTATCGGGCGTACCGGCTTTCGTCTGAACACGGACGGTTCCCTTTCCTTCTTCATCCAAATCCTTTATAGTAGTGCGATAACGGTTTTCCCAGTCGTTGCGGTTATTGAAAATACCTTTGAAAGTCAGTTTATGATTTTCGTTGATATCGAAATCAAATGCAGCGGAATAACTTTGGCGCTCACGTGTAACAAAGTATTGACGCATCTGGTAATCATTGACATATACCTTTCCAGCTTCGTTTTGCTCCCACATAAACTCGGTATCGTAAGAACCCGAAGGAGCATTTTGATAAGAAGCCGAAAGCAACATTCCCAGTCTGTCATTAAAGAAACGGTCACCGTAAGTAAATCCTAAGTTCAGTTGGGCTTTCTCACTAATCCAGTTATAACCGCTTCCTGCCGTTGCATTGATAGTACGTTTATAAGGAGAATTTTTAGTCACCAAGTTGATAGAACCACCGATAGCATCACCATCCATATCGGGTGTAACTACTTTACTGACCTCGATGGTCTGAATCATATCCGCGGGAATCAGGTCGAGCTGCACGTTACGCGTATCCCCTTCGGCCGAAGGAACACGATTGCCGTTGATGGTTACGGAACTCAAATCGGCACTCGTACCGCGCACTTGTCCGAAACGGGCTTCACCCTGGTCGTATTGCACATTGATACCGCTGATACGCTTCAATGCATCACCGATATTAAAATCCGGAAACTTGCCTACTTGGTCGGCTGACACCACATTGGTAATTCCTATATTATTTTTTTGTGCATTGATAGCCTTCTTTTGTCCTTGAAAAGCACCTTTTACCTGCACAGCCTGTAGTTCCAGCCCCTCATTCATCACAATGTCCTTTTCCAATGTCTTGCCTTCGGGAACCGTGATATTCATTTCGATAGGACTATAGCCCACATACGTTACCTTCACTGTATAAGTGCCGGGCTTCAGATTGGGTAAGGTATAAAAGCCGTTCACGTCACTAATCACCCCTGTTTTCAGATTCTCAATAAAGATAGAAGCTCCCGGGAGCGTTTGTTTGCCGTTGTCTATCACACGTCCGCGGATGGCACCCTGTTTCACAACCGTTTCATTGGCTCCGGCAAAAGCATCTCCACAGATACCTGCTGCGAGCAGCATACAAGATACTAGTCTAATAACCTTTTTCATATATTTTTTATGCGTTATAAATCTGCCGCAAAAGTAGATGAGTCAGATTTCGTGGGGATTACACTGCATTAAAGGTTTTGTAACAATCAGGTTTCATTTCCGTTACAAGACGTAAAACGGCAGGCTTATGCCGCCCAGACAAAGGAAATACCATCTTTTTCTCTGTTTTATGAAAAATATTTCGTCTATTTGCAACCAAAAGGAAGTCATCTTCCGTCTAACTCATAGAAAATAATAATAAATAGATAAAACGTATGAAACAGATCTTTTTAATCTTTGCCTTCCTGATTGGATACAGCCTGACGGCTTCTGCAGAAAAGATAAAACTGGTTCCTTCGGCTAATGACAGTACACGAATGGATACTGTAGTGGTAAGCGAACTAAGCGATGTGGATACTTACGACCCAACTGACGCCCATTCAAATACCGATTTTAGTTTCTTTGAAGAAAATATGTCGAACGATATGGGTGGAATTATTGTACTGATTTCCGTCATTATGATATTCGGGTTGCCACTGTTTATCGTCGCTATCACACTATGGTTCCGATATAAGAACAAACAAGCCAAATACAAACTGGCAGCCGAAGCGCTCGCTGCAGGGCACAGCATTCCGCAAGAACTCTTCAATGAGAGAAACCGCAACAACGAAATTATGACCAAGGGAATCACCCATATCTTTTTAGGTATCGGACTGGGAGTTTTCCTATGGGTCATGACTGGTGTCAAAGGACTGGCCGCTATCGGTTTCCTTATCTTCTGTATGGGAATAGGACAAGTACTGATTGCTTATACCACCGCTCCCCGCAAGCATAAAAAAGACGATTCCTCTCCCATCCGGATGAACGGGGATGAACACGAAGACACTCCACACAACGAACAATAAAGAATGGGGCAACTCAACGACATATCGTTGGTAGCACAAGTGGTGGTCTTCAAAAACACCCGGGCGTTTGATACTTTGGTCAAAAAGTATCAATCGCCCGTGCGCCGCTTCTTCCTCCACCAGACATTGGGTGACGAAGAGCTGAGCGATGACTTGGCGCAGGAAACTTTCTTGAAGGCATACACCCATCTGAGCTCGTTCAAGAACCTGTCTAATTTCTCCACTTGGCTTTATCGTATTGCTTATAATGTATTTTATGACTATATTCGCAGTAAGAAAGAAACTTCGGGACTGGAAGACTGGGAAATAGACGCCTCCTACCAAGTGGAACAAGCCAAAGTAGGCGAACAAATGGACATATATCGGGGATTGAGCCGACTGAAAGAGGCAGAGCGAACGTGCATCACTCTGTTCTTTATGGAGGATCTCCCGATAGAAAAGATAGCGATAGTAACCGGTATGCCTGCCGGAACTGTCAAATCCCACCTCTCACGTGGAAAAGAAAAACTTTCTAACTTCTTAAAACAAAATGGTTATGATGGAAAATGATGATAAATTGATTAGCCAATTCATGCAAGCCAACAAGCATGAAATAGAAGACAACGGATTCTCACGCCGGGTGATACGGCAGTTGCCCGAACATGCCAAGTGGATGTCCGATGCACTCACTGCAGTCTGCACCGTACTTTGCTGCATACTGTTCTATGTGTTTGACGGTTTCAATTTCTTGTTCGGTGTCATTGTAGAAGTCATCACGTCGCAATCTTACAATCTGATGAGCAACACAAACTTCATTTCATTGGCGATTGCTACGATAGTAGTCATCATTATAGGCGTCCAACGAGTAGTCAGTTTCCGATAAATTGTGTACTTTTGCAATCTGTAAAATGAAAATCCGAACATGAAACAATATTTAGACCTGTTAGACCGTATCCTTACCGAAGGGGTCCATAAAGAAGACCGGACCGGTACGGGAACCATCAGTGTGTTTGGCCATCAAATGCGCTTTAACCTCGAAGAAGGATTCCCCTGTATAACCACCAAGAAGTTACATCTCAAATCCATCATACACGAACTGCTTTGGTTCCTGCAAGGAGATACCAACGTGAAATACCTGCAAGACAACGGAGTACGTATTTGGAACGAATGGGCGGACGAAAACGGTGACTTGGGACATATCTATGGTTACCAATGGCGTTCGTGGCCTGATTATAAAGGCGGATTCATCGACCAAATCAGCGAAGCGGTAGAAACAATCAAACATAATCCCGATTCACGGCGTATCATTGTCAGCGCATGGAATGTAGCCGACCTGAACAATATGAATCTTCCTCCCTGTCATGCTTTCTTTCAGTTCTATGTTGCCAACGGACGTTTAAGTCTCCAACTGTACCAACGCAGTGCCGACACGTTCCTCGGAGTGCCCTTCAATATTGCCTCATACGCCCTGCTATTGCAGATGATGGCACAAGTCACCGGACTCAAAGCGGGTGATTTTGTCCACACACTGGGAGATACACATATCTATATGAACCACTTGGAGCAAGTAAAATTACAGCTCACCCGCGAGCCGCGTCCACTCCCCCAAATGAGGATTAATCCCGACGTAAAGGATATATTCAGTTTCAAGTATGAAGACTTCGAGCTGGTGAATTACGACCCATGGCCCCACATTGCCGGGAAAGTATCTGTTTAACACTGTAATACCCAAGAGGATGAATAACCTGTCTATCATAGTAGCCATCGCAAAAAACAATGCCATCGGCATGGACAACCAATTATTATATTGGTTGCCCAACGACTTGAAGCGTTTTAAAGCGCTCACCACCGGACACACTGTTATCATGGGACGAAAAACCTTTGATTCACTGCCCAAAGGCGCGTTGCCCAACCGCCGGAATATCGTTTTATCACGTCAAGCCGGACTGGTTTGTGCGGGTGCCGAATGTTTCACTTCATTAGAAGAAGCTCTGGCTCATTGCAATGCCGAAGAGGAAATCTTTATCATGGGAGGTGCCAGTGTATATCAGGAAGCATTACCGCTGACCCATCGTCTATACATCACATTGATACACGACGACAGTAAGCAGGCGGATGTCTTTTTCCCCGAAATAGACGGCAAAGTGTGGAAAGAAACAGGTAGAGAAGACCATCAGACCGATGAGAAACATCTCTACCCTTATAGTTTTATCAACTACGAACGAAGATAAGACAGCATTAATCCTCGTCTGCCAAATCCAAAATAGGCATTTGTCTTTTAATAGCTTCGTTGAAAGAAATAATCGTCTCTGAACGAGCCAAACCGAGCGGTTGCAGTTTATCATGGATAATGCTAAGCAAATGATGATTGTTCTTGGCATATATCTTGATAAACATGTCATACTGTCCGGTAGTGAAATGGCATTCCACTACTTCCGGAATCTTTTTCAACGCTTCCGTGACAGAATCGAACTGTTCAGGATCCTTTAAATAAAGACCAATGTAGGCACATGTTTCATACCCGATTTTCTCCGGGTCAATAACATACTCCGAACCTTTCAGAATACCCAAGTTGGTCAGTTTCTGAATGCGCTGGTGAATAGCCGCCCCCGACACATTGCACGCACGGGCAACTTCCAAAAACGGAATACGAGCATTATCAGCTATCAACTTCAATATTTGCTCATCCAAACTGTCTAATTGATGATGTCCCATTCTTTTTAGTTTAATTTTCTGCAAAGATATGACTTTTCCCGACAATATTTGTGCAATCCATAACTTTTATTGCACGAATATTTATAAATTAATAGAAAGTCGTATCTTTGTTCAAAATTAGAAAAGACATGAAAAAGACACTTATTTTTCTTTTATGCAGCATTATGAGCATCGCTGCTTTCGCACAGAATTTTGATGATTTCTTTGAAGACAAGACTCTTCGGGTGGATTACATCTTTACGGGAGATGCCAAGCATCTGGATATTTATCTGGACGAACTCTCCAGTCTTCCCGACTGGGCAGGCCGTCGACACCATTTGTCCGAAATTCCCTTGGGAGGAAACGGTGAAATAACCATGAAAGACAAGGCGACGGGGGAAGTTATTTACCGCACCTCCTTTTCCAGCCTTTTTCAAGAATGGGTGACTGAAGAAGAAGCCTCCCGCGTGAGAAAGGGGTTTGAAAACTCTTTCCTGCTTCCTTATCCCAAGAAAGAGGCAATCGTTACCATTGCCCTTAAAAACGTATATCATAAGGTAAGCACTTCTCTGACGCACGAAGTCAACCCCAATGATATCCTCATCCATCAGAGAGGATTGGCGCGTATCACTCCCCATCATTACTTATTACAAAGCGGCAGTCCGGAAGACTGCATCGACGTAGCTATTATGGCGGAAGGCTACACTGAACAGGAAATGGATCTTTTCTATAAGGATGCACAGACAGCTTGCGATGCCTTATTCAGCCACGAACCTTTCAAGAAGTTGAAAAATAAATTCAATGTGGTAGCGGTAGCCAGTCCGTCACAGGACAGCGGCGTGAGTGTGCCGGGCAAAGGCGAATGGAAATCTACGGCCGTCAGCTCTCATTTCAACACGTTCTACTCTGACCGCTATCTGACTACAAGCCGGGTAAAAAGCATCCATAACTGGTTGGCAGGCATTCCATACGAACACATTATCATATTAGCCAATACAGACACTTATGGAGGAGGAGGCATTTATAACTCTTATACACTGACCACTGCCCACCATCCGATGTTCAAACCAGTAGTAGTGCATGAATTCGGCCATAGTTTCGGAGGGTTGGCAGACGAATATGCATATACAGAAGCACCCAGTCCGCAATATCCTTACGAGGTAGAGCCATGGGAACAAAACATCACTAGCCTCGTCAACTTTGAAAGCAAATGGAAAGATATGGTTCCTGCCAATACTCCCATCCCCACCCCGGTGACAACCAAAGAACCGGATATATACAACAAAGTAGGGGTTTATGAGGGAGCCGGTTATACAAAGAAAGGCATTTATCGTCCGGTCACCGAATGTAGAATGAAAATTAACGAAGCACCCGCTTTCTGCCCCGTTTGCCAGCGTGCACTTGAACGACTGATAAACTTTTATACAGAGAAATAAGTTATATATTAAATGGCTAAACCAAGACAGAAATGATTGAAATTAAACAGGTTAAGACAGAAAACCAAGAACTATACGGTTTTGTAGAAGAGTTGATGCACACGGCGTTTCCTGCACAAGAACGCCGTGACACTCCCCAACAACGTGAATATTCGGACAGTAACCCCCTTTTCTGCAACAATGTGATAATGGAAGACGGAAAAACCGTCGGCATGATCAGTTATTGGAATATGGGAGACTTTTACTACATCGAACATTTTGCCATCGATCCCTCCCTGCGCAACGGCGGTTACGGCAAACGCGTATTAGAGAGTATCCAGGCCAAGCTGAACGGTCCCATCGTTCTGGAAGTAGAAGAGCCGACAGAAGAGATGAGCATGCGGCGTATCAACTTCTACAAGCGGTTGAATTTCACACTCCACGAAAAGCCATATATGCAACCTCCCTACCGCATCGGCGACTCAGGTCTGCCCATGTTGCTGATGACTTATGGAGATATAGACATGGAGAAAGACTTTGAAAAAGTAAAGAATACGCTATATAAAGAAGTATATGGTCAGTCAGTCTGACCGTATACTTCTTTTTAAGACAGAGACAAAAAAAGGAAGTTGCTCAAAAACAACTTCCTTTTTTCATATCATGTATCAACTATTTTACTGACGTTGAGTAGCAGAATAGTTAATATTCAAAGCATAAGCCTGACGAAGAGCCTGTTTTACATCCTGTACAATACCCATCTTAGTTTCGCTATCCACCTTCATAGATACTGTCATAAACGGCTGATCTTCTTCTTTCATGTTTTCACGTTCCTGATAAATATAATCCTGAACTTCTGAAACTTCAGCAAATTTATCATTCAGCTGAATACGGCTTTCAGCACCCATTTTCTTTTGGAATTCGGGCAATGGTCTACCGATATAGATAAAGGAAACCAAAGACTTCTTTTCCAATTTTTCAAGTTCTGTAGCCTGCGGAACTCTAAATTGAACCTTCAATGTAACCTCACGCATTGTTGTTACAATCATAAAGAAGAACAACATAGTAAAGATAAGGTCAGGCAAAGAAGAGGTATTCAATTCAGGCATTCCACGTTTACCTGTTTTATTAAATTTTCCCATTATTTACCTCCATACTTTTTAGGTTCAGCTTCAGAAATTTTCTGCTGATAATATTCACGAATCGCTTTCTGTTCGTCTTCGTTACACTCATTATAAACCTTGCCAAACTTAGCCTTACCCAGTTCGTCACGAAGTTCATTATATGCAGCCACCAATTCATTCTGAACATTGATATATGCCTGATAGCTGGTACCAACGTCATTCTGAACAGAAATTACATGCTGTTCCGTAACCATACAATCACCCAACAAAGGAATATTCTTTCTATGTTTTTCCGGGAGATTTTCATCATCGTACGGATTGGCGATAAATTCTTTTGCCTTTTCTCTTAATTGCTTTATATCAATATACTCCTTACCACACATCAGTTGGTCGTCTTTGTTCAGACGTACTTGGAGCACATTACGTTCTTTCTTTAAGATATTATCATCTTTTTGATTCTGTTCGGGGGGAGGCGGCAGACGTCTCGCCAAACCACGGTCAGTATCCATAGATGTTGTAATCAAGAAGAAAATAAGCAACATAAAGGCAATATCGGCTGTTGAACTGGAGTTAATCCCAGGTACGCCTCTTTTCTTTCTTGCCATTTTACTTATTTCGTTTTTTAATTGTTAATATCAATGTTTATTATTTTTTGAAGATACCGCTCAAGTTAACGATAGTACCGATAGCAGCTACTCCAAACAAGAAATAGATAGAGTAAATCAACATATCAGTAATCTTCAACCAGAAAGTATCAGTATAAAGACCGTCACCGGTCATGATAGTAGCATCAGAACCCATACCGTAAGAAACTACCAATACAACCACCAATAATACGATACCTAACAAAGATTTAACAGCACTCATTGGATTATCTTTCAATGCAGCTCCGAATTGTGCAATGGCTCCTACAAGAGTTACAGCTACACAAATACCAAACATAGCATACATCAAGTAAATCAATGTTTCTGTATGAGCCGGCTCATTATATTCGCCGACCGGGTTATTATATCCTACAAAGTAGAACATGCCGAGCACCACTAAAATCAGTGCAAAACAGACATATAATGCATAGTAGGACATTCTATATGATAACTTAGCCATTGTTCTAATTATTTTTTGTATTTCAAGTTATATTTCATAATCATATCAAGCAATGTGATAGAAGAATCTTCCATCTGGCTTGTGATAGCTTCAATCTTAGAAAGGATGTAGTTATAGAATACTTGAAGAATCAATGCTACAACCAAACCGAAGACAGTAGTAATCAAGGCCACTTTCATACCACCTGCAACAACTGTCGGAGAAATATCACCTGCCTGCTGGATTTTATCGAACGCCATAACCATACCGATTACAGTACCCAAGAATCCCAAAGACGGAGCCATTGCGATGAACAATGTAATCCAAGAACATCCTTTTTCAAGGTAACCTGCCTGAACACCACCGTAAGAAACAACTGAGCGTTCAACAACGTCAACACCTTCATCGATTCTCATCAAGCCCTGATAGCAGATAGAGGCAACCGGACCACGAGTGTTACGACATACTGTCTTAGCAGCTTCTACATCACCTTTTTCCAAAGCAGCTTCGATGTTAGCCATCAACTTCTTTGTGTTCACTTCAGCCAAGCTTAAATAAATGATACGTTCAATACAGAAAGCCAAACCTAAAACCAATGCGATAGCTACCAAAGACATAAAGTCTGCAGAACCTTCGATAAATTTAGTTTTGAGTTCTTTGTGGAGACCACCACCTTCTTCAACTACTGTTGTCTGTTCTGTTTGAGCCGGAGCTTCATCCTGAGCCATAATAGGCTGAACTGATCCCAAAGTAAGGACTCCCATCACTGCAAGAATTGCAAATAACTTTTTCATTGTGTGTCTAATTTTTAAGATTAATTAATTAATTGTTATTTTATTGTTTTAATTGTTTTCCACTTTTTTGCCTTTTCCATAGCAATGCGGAGAGAGCGGGATTCGAACCCGCGATACACTTTTGGCGTATACACGCTTTCCAGGCGTGCCTCTTCAACCACTCGAGCATCTCTCCTTTTTAGGGGACACATTTACATCCTCATTTTGAAATCGGGTGCAAATTACAAAGAAATTTGGGAATTGCAAGCGATTTCAGTCACAAATGTATCCTTTTTTTTCGTCTTACACAGAATTCGACGCCTCAATATTGGTATATCACCTCAAATTTAATAAACTTTAAAAACTTATTCAGCCATTTTGAACACTTTTAAAGCGTTATCGGTCGTTATGGCATCTACTTCTGCCAAACTCATGCCATAAATTTCCGCCAGCTTTAATGCGACTTCCTTTATATAGGAAGACTCGTTTCTTTTCCCTCTGTGGGGCACAGGAGCCAAATAGGGAGAATCGGTTTCGAGCACAATTTTACTTAAAGGAACATTCTTCAGTGTTTCGGGCAACGTACTCTTCTTAAAGGTGACCACTCCGTTTATTCCAATTCTAAAATCAGGATAGTCCAACAACTGATTTGCTTCTTCCGCACTGCCCGTAAAACTGTGAAAGATACCGCTCAGATTCGTGTCCTTATAAGGAGAGAGTACTTCAAACAATTCGGGGAAGGCGTCACGGCAATGAATAATCAAAGGCAAATCATATTCCAGTGCCCACTGTATCTGTTCGTCCAGTACCGCCTGCTGCTCTTTGAGGTATGTTTTATCCCAATACAAATCCATCCCCACCTCGCCAATGGCAATATAAGGATGTCCTTCGACCAGCAACTCTTTCATCGGCATCAGGCGGGCTTTATAACCACCATCCACCGATGTCGGATGAAAGCCCAGCATCGGATAGCAAAAGCCTTTATATGCCGCACACACTTCCAACAGTTCACGAATGGTTGTATCATCAATGTTGGGCATAAAGACCTTCATGACACCGGCAGCCTTGGCACGTTCTATCACTTGTGGCAAGTCTGCGACAAACTCTTCTGCAAAAAGATGGGAATGGGTATCAATCATCACACTTTTCTATCCATTAAATGACAAACAAATGATTTCAATTCTTCTTTCCGCTCTGCCGGCAGACTCACGCCATCCAGCAAGGCGAGTCCTTTTGAATAATACTCATTGATTTTACCTTCGCAGATTTTATCAATGCCAATCTCGTTATAAAGTCCGGTCACAGCCTTAATCTTCTCCTCCGGGCAATACTCCGTACACGAAATCCACCGGTTCAGTTCTTCCTTCTGACGTGGATTACCCAAGTTCAATGCGTTTATCAGCATAAAAGTTTTCTTATTGCATAAGATATCACCACCAATATTCTTCCCGAACACTTTGGGGTCACCATATACATCCAGATAATCGTCCTGCAACTGGAAGGCCAGTCCCATCTGAATGCCGAAATCATAAAGTTTGCGGGCATCCTCTTCGGAAGCATCTCCTAAAACGGCTCCGATTTTCAATGCCGCCGACAACAATACAGAGGTTTTCAGACGAATCATCTCTATATATTCCGGAACCGTCACATCGGTACGGGTCTCAAACTCCATATCCCATTGCTGTCCTTCACATATCTCGAGAGCCGTTTGTGTAAAGACATCCATTACCCGCTTCAAATAGCTTTCCTGACAATCAGCCATCAACCGATAGGCCAGTACCAGCATAGCGTCTCCCGACAAGATAGCCGTATTGTCATCCCATACTTTATGAACAGTAGGTTTATTGCGGCGCATATCAGCCTTGTCCATCAGGTCGTCATGCAATAAAGTATAATTATGGTAAGTCTCGATGCCTGCCGCCTGCGGCAAAATACAGTCCACATCTTCCTTATACAGATTATAAGCAAGCAACATCAAGACAGGACGAATCCGCTTTCCACCCAACGACAATACATATTCTATAGGAGCATACAACCCTTTCGGTTCACGCATATAAGTCATTTCAGAAAGATAGCCATTGATCTTATCCAACAATTCGGTCGCTAAAAAAGCCATAAGAAAAAGAATTAAATATATTACTAAAAAAAGAGGCTACCCAATGAGCAGCCTCTTCATGATTTTTATCCAAAGATTACTGTAATTTAAAGATTACGGGCACGGTGTAACTTACACGTACCGGTTTACCACGTTGTTTACCGGGTTTCCATTTCGGCATTGTCTTCACTACACGCAGAGCCTCTTTATCCAAGTAAGGGTCTACACCGCGAACGACAACCGGATCAGCAACAGAACCGTCTTTTTCGATAACGAACTTCACTGATACTTTACCCTGTACACCGTTTTCCTGAGAGATGGTCGGATATTTTGCATTCTTCATCAAGAACTTCAAACATTCTCCCATACCGCCGGGGAATTCGGGCATTTCTTCTACAATCTGGAAAATCTGTTGTTCTTCCGGTTCTTCCTCTTCTACTACAACCGGTGTATATTTAACTTCCACAGCTTTTTCCGTTTCATCTGATGCCTGAATAACTGTTTCTTCCACTTTAGCATCATTATCTACGATTTCAATAATTTCTTCCGCTTTAGGAATTTCGGGAGGAGGAGCCTGCTGTTGTTCTTCCTGTTCTGTGATAGGAACCATTTCTTCTTCAAATACAACTGCGGCTATACCAGTATCTGTACTCACCTGCTTATCACGATCAGTCCATTCGAAAGCGACAAACATAAGAGCCAAGATAAACACATAACCGATTAGCAGCCAGGTACTTTTCTTACCTTCAAGATCTGCTTTGGGCGATTTTTTAACTTCCATAAATTGTTGTTTAAAATTAAGTGTTTCTCATTCAGGGCAAATGTAGCACTTTTCTTTTAAACAAAAAGTATTTTCACCGTAAAAATTTGCTAATTCATTATATTTTAGTTCTTTTTCATGGAAGGGCACCTAACTTTTCCCTATCTTTGAACCGCATAAAGCAATATACTCATCTATACATAATTATATATGAAAAAAATAACAATAGCCATCGACGGTTACTCGTCTTGTGGGAAAAGCACAATGGCCAAAGATTTGGCACGTGAAATAGGATACATATATATAGATAGCGGTGCCATGTATCGTGCCGTTACTTTATACTGCCTCGACAACGGTTTGTTTACAGACAACGGCATCCGGGAGGAGGTGCTTCGCAACCGCTTGCCCGACATTAAAATCTCTTTCCGGCTGAACCCGAAGACCCAGCGCCCTGTCACCTTGCTGAATGGCGAAGAGGTGGAAGAACGCATCCGCACCATGGAAGTCTCTTCGCACGTGAGCCCGGTGGCAGCCCTCGGATTTGTTCGGGAAGCACTGGTGAAGCAGCAACAGGAAATGGGCAGAGAGAAAGGAATCGTGATGGACGGACGCGATATCGGAACCGTGGTTTTTCCTGATGCCGAACTGAAGATTTTCGTAACCGCCTCTGCCGCCATCCGCGCCCAGCGCCGATACGACGAGCTGAAAGCAAAAGGCCAGTCAGCCTCTTACGACGAAATATTGAAAAACGTGGAAGAGCGTGATTATATTGACCAAAACCGCGAAGTGGGGCCCTTGCGGAAAGCTGAAGATGCTATTTTGTTGGACAACAGCCACATGACCATTGCCGAACAAAAACAATGGCTGGCAGAACAATTCCAAAAAGCAACCAATGGTTAATGTAGAGATAGACGAAAGTTCGGGCTTCTGCTTTGGTGTAACCACCGCCATCAAAAAGGCAGAAGAGGAATTGGCAAAGGGCACCACGCTCTATTGCTTGGGAGACATTGTGCACAACGGACAAGAATGCGAACGTCTGAAAAAGATGGGCCTCATCACCATCAACCACGAAGAATTTGCCCAGCTGCATAACGCCAAGGTGCTGCTCCGCGCTCACGGAGAACCGCCTGAAACATACGCACTGGCAAAAGCCAACAATATCGAAATCATCGATGCAACCTGCCCTGTAGTATTGCGGCTGCAAAAACGTATCAAACAGGAGTTTGACAACACCCCCGACAGCCATGACACACAAATTGTGATTTACGGGAAAAACGGCCATGCCGAAGTACTCGGACTGGTGGGACAGACACATGGGAAAGCGATTGTCATAGAAAAGCCGGAGGAAGTGGTACATCTGGACTTCAACAAAGATATCCGACTGTATTCACAGACCACGAAATCTTTGGAAGAGTTTTGGCAGATTGTGGAATATATCAAGGAACACATATCGCCCGAAGCTTCGTTCGAATACTTCGACACCATTTGCCGGCAAGTGGCCAACCGCATGCCGAATATCCGCAAATTTGCAGCAGCACACGACCTCATCTTCTTCGTTTGCGGCCGTAAAAGTTCCAATGGAAAAATCTTGTTTCAGGAATGTAAAAAGGTTAATCCCAACTCCTACCTCATCGACCAGCCGGAAGAAATAGACCGCAACCTACTGAAGAATGTACATTCCATCGGCATTTGCGGAGCCACTTCCACGCCCAAATGGTTGATGGAAGAGTGTAAAAAGGTTATCCTAAACGAAAAATAGACCAATAAAAAATAATATTTTATCGTTGTCCAACTGATAAATTGCTAACTTTGCATCATAAAAACATTAAAATGGGTATTTATGGGAACGATTAAAAGTATCGGTATCTTAACATCCGGAGGGGATGCTCCGGGAATGAACGCTGCCATTCGCGCAGTGACACGCTCTGCTATCTATAACGGACTGAAAGTATATGGTATTTATAGAGGATATAAGGGCTTGGTAACAGATGAGATTCAGGAATTCAAGAGCCAAAATGTCAGCAACATCATACAAATGGGAGGTACTATCCTGAAAACCGCCCGCTGCAAGGAATTCACAACCCCCGAAGGACGTGCACAAGCATACGAGAACATGAAGAAGCACGAGATTGACGCTTTGGTCATCATCGGCGGTGACGGTTCATTGACCGGTGCACGCATATTCGCACAGGAGTTTGACGTGCCATGTATCGGTCTGCCGGGAACAATCGACAATGACTTGTACGGCACCGACACCACCATCGGCTATGACACTGCACTGAATACCATTCTCGACGCAGTGGATAAAATCCGCGATACCGCCACCTCTCACGAACGTCTCTTCTTTGTCGAAGTAATGGGACGTGACGCAGGCTTCCTGGCATTGAACGGCGCTATTGCCGCAGGAGCAGAAGCAGCCATCATCCCCGAATTCAGTACGGAAGTAGACCAGTTGGAAGAATTTATCGAGCACGGATTCCGCAAGTCAAAAAGCAGTAGTATCGTGTTGGTGGCCGAGAGCGAACTTACCGGAGGAGCCATGCATTACGCAGAACGTGTGAAAAACGAATATCCCCAATACGATGTGCGTGTTACCATCTTGGGACACTTGCAGCGTGGAGGACGTCCTACCGCACACGACCGCATCATTGCCAGCCGCATGGGAGTAGCCAGTATCCAGGCACTGCTCGAAGGCCAGCGTAACGTGATGATTGGTATTGATGATGACAAAATTGTCTATGTACCTTTTGCCAAAGCTATCAAGAACGACAAACCCATCGACAGAGAACTGGTGAACGTGCTTCACGAACTCTCCATTTAAAGAAAATATAAGTCCCGACAGGATTTAAAATATTCCAACACAATCCGGCTCAGAGATAATGAACTCCGAGGCGGATTGTTTGGTCTTTACATAATCAGCTTATTATCAATCAAATAAGTATCATTTTTAGGTCCACTAGGCCCAGGGACCACCTTTATGCTTTTCTGGTCCCGTGGAAACACACCAAAGTACTGATTATCAGAGCTGTAAAGCGTACAAAGCCTACATACCGTATTTTTTGCCTCACCGGAGGATGAAAACAGGCTTAAACAGGGGAAAACGAAGGGTGAAAACATGGAATATCCAAAAACTGAAAAAGTAAATTAATTAATCATCTATGGAGAAAAGAGTCCGATAACACAAGTAGGAGCGGCCCCATGTATCCGCCCGAATACATCCACAAATACAATAAAGGAATACATTCAGGCAGACACATGGGTCTGCCCCTACAAGCAAAATGCAAGAAACGTGACAATATGATTGAAATGTATACTTATTTCTCATAAAGACTATGGCTTGTCCGCTTTTAACGAAGAAAAACCACTGATAAACAACAAAATAACCTCTTTCAAGAGCACAAATTCGGGGTCACAAAAGCATAAAGGTGGTCCCTGGACCTAGTGAGCCTAAATAAGACAGTCAACACACTGTTATTCAACACTTTTACTACATCACCACTTTGCAAACCCAGCACCATTTTCCAACTAGACAGGAACAAGCATTCAAAGCATTGTTTATCAACGCATTAAATCCGTTTTTCAGCACTATAACGCCCCTCCAAAAAGACCTTGGAGTTTAAAAAAAAGACTAAGGTCTTTGCTAAAAACTCCTTAATCTTTTGATAAAACACTTTAGTCTTTTAGAGCCTGTTCAAGTTTCATTCGAAAGCTCTTTAATTTTGGTACTACTTTATAAATCATTTATTATCAATGCATTTTAATAAAAATCATACGACCAGACGCAGTATTTTACATTCTGCTGCATTATATAAAATACAAGAAAACCATTATTAACCTTTTAATCACCACCTTTATGAAGAAGATTTTAAATTATTTATTCGTGTTATGCCTGCTCGTTGGAGCATACGGTTGCAGCGATGATGACAGAGATGTAAAACGGATTTATCCGGAGGAAAAACAAGAACCTTTTGAAAGAGAGAATTTGAAAGGATATTTAAGGTATGATAATTCCCTTAAAAGATGGATAATCTACCCTGTTGACGAACCGGAATTCCGAACAGGAGATGAAGATAGTATATCTTTTTTAATTGAAAACATGAAGGATGAATACAAGGCTTATGAAGGTGATGTTACCTTCAGTGGCACCCTTTTATATTTATATTATGAAGCGAGATTGCCTATAACAGGTTGCCATGGTGGTACTGACATTTACTCTCTCCATCTAAAAGACATTCAGAAAAGAGAACCGGCAGAAAGTCCCTACTAATTGATACGAAACAATTAATTTTAAATGCATAATACTATGAACAAACTTTTTACTTATCTGCTTGCATTATGCACGGCTACTTGTCTATATGGTTGCAGTGAAGAACTAGAGGAAATGACTTCTACAGAAGAATCTCCTTCAAACATTGTCAGCCGTTCAATCCCTGAAAGTTTTTCTTGTGGAACGATAGAAACAGACCCACCGGCATGGTATTTCAATACTCCTCGCGTTTTTAATAACAATAGCATTTTATACCTTAAATATTTATATCCATGTCATTAGAAGTTCTAGCGGAGTGGGATTTAATAAAGAGGAAGTAGCGCAAACAGTCATAACTAATTTAAATGGTTATTACGCTTCTGCAAAAATCAATTTCTATTTATTAGGAAGTGACTATATTGATTCTGACCGATACTCCCACCGGTCCTTGTGAATGGAATATTTTTGGAGAATACATAGCCACAGGAACAGATGCCAATGGTGACTATTATAACCCGGACCCTACTAACCTGATGTCGTACTCATGGGCTTCGGGAGTTTATCACTTAAGCATTTCGAACGGAACGGAAGTGCGGCATCAGAAAATAATGATTCCATAAAAACATACCAACACAATAAAGAAGGTGTCTCGAAACTCTCATAAGTCAAAAGGGGTCAAAACGTGGATAATGCTGTCGTTTCGTTCGTAGGGGCGAGGTTCGCTCGCCCGAAAACAGTTTACTTTGTGTCTTCGGGCAGGCAACCCCTGCCCCTACAACTGACGATTGGATAGGCTGGTTTAGTTTTGACACACTCCCGCTTTTTTGTTCCTTCTTATAACTCTATATTCGTATTTTATTTCCCATCTATTTCCTTCAGCAATTCATCCACAGCCACTTTCAACTGAGTATCTTCGCCCTGAACGACTGTTTCCGGTGAATTGGCTACCTTGATATCCGGTTCCAACTGACTGTTTTCCAGATAACTTCCGTCCGGCAATTGATAACCGATGATAGGAATACCGAATACCAGTGAGGGGTCTTGAAGCGTCTCCCACGATACACTCGTCATGGTGCCCGGTACAGGCATACCCACCAGCTTGCCCAATTTTTGATGACTGTAAACCCACGGAGTACCGTGTGCATTACTGTAATTGGCTTCGCATTGCAGCATGATGGACGGCTTGTTCCAACGACGGCTCGGCATATCACACGCTTCACGTCCGCGTACCACCTGAGTGAAATACTTCTTGCCGCTGAATAGTATCTCTATATCCTCGTGCAAGCGGCCTCCGCCGTTGAAACGAGTGTCGATTACAATTCCTTCGCGGTCATTGTATTTGCCCAAGATGTCCGAGTAGACAGAGCGGAAACTGTCATCACCCATCGACTGGATATGTACATAGCCCAAACGTCCGCCAGACCATTTGTCCACATCAGCGGCACGCTGTTTCACCCAGCGCGTGTAAAGCAATCCGTTCAGAGCACCGTTGCTGATAGGAACCACCACCTCTTCCCAGCGTTCTTTGGTCTGAGGATTATAAAGAGAAACCAGCGTCTTCTTCCGGCTTAAATTATTGAATAGTGCCGCATAGTCTGCTTCGGCAGTAATTTCTTTTCCGTTTATTTTCTCTACAATGTCTCCGGCTTTTACTTTGGAGCGGGCATGGTCGAACGGTCCTTTTTCCACCACTTCGGAAATGAGCAGCCCCTTGCCGTCATAGTTCCAGTCGTACAGCAGTCCCAGATTGGCTGTGGCATCTCCCTTTAGATTGGAATAATAACGTCCTCCGGTGTGCGACACATTGAGTTCGCCCAACCATTCGCTCAGCATCTCGGCAAAGTCATAGTTATTGCTGATATGCGGCAGGAATTTGCGATAAGCGGCACTCATGGCATCCCAGTCTATCCCATGCATATTGAGATTGTAGAAACGCTTCTGATGCTGTTTATAGACATGATTGAACATATATTCGCGTTCTGCTGCCAAGTCCATCGTCATATCCGCCTTATAGCTTATGGGCTTCAATGTTTCGGAAGCGGCATTCATCTTCTGCATGGTGCTTCCGCCCAAGACAAAGATTTCTTTTCCTTCCTTATCCATTTCCATGTTTGTCCAACCGGTATTCATCTTATGGAGCAACTTGGTATCCTTCTTTCTGAGGTCCAGTTTCCAAAGGTCGAATCCGCCTTCAAAAGCAGAAAGATAATAAAGCTTCTCACCGTCTTTGGAGATGATGGCGCTGCTTAAGTCCGAGGAATTGGGAGTAAGGCGCACAATGCGGTCTTCCATATTCTTCAGTTCGACCACAATATCCTTTATTTTCTCCTCTTTGGTATCTTCTTTTTTATCCTTATCCTTTTTCTTGTCTTTCTTCGACTCGTCTTTTTTGGTCTTATCCTGTTCCTTTTCCAGTTCTTTCTGCAATTCATAATCTTCCTTGCTCAAGCGGAACTTGTCGTATGCATCCTGATTGAGGAACACCAGCATGACATCGTTCAATGAGCCCCATGAAGCATGATTGCGCATACCATAGCGTTCGGTGATAAACAGGATGGCATTGCCATCGAGCACCCAACGGGGCGAACCGCTGGTGTAACCGCTATTGGTAATATTAATGATATCTCCTCCTTGCGCATTAACCAAGCCGATGTCTGAATATGGGTCATGCCTGTTCCCGATAAACTCCAATGTAAACCATTTGCCGTCGGGTGACCAAGCATAGTCAAAACCTCCTCCGGTGCTGTACCATGTGGAGCCGTCCGTCACTTGGCGTACCTTCTTAGTATCGAGATTCATCACCATCAAGCGGTTGCGGTCTTCGATAAAGGCCAACTCCTTGCCGTCCGGTGAAAACTGCGGATAGGCGCGTTCCACCTTGGCGGACGGCAATAACACTTCCTCTTCGATAAGAGTGGCATTCGGGAAGTTTGCTTCTTCCTTGCGTGCTATTTTAGCCAGATACAATTCCCAGTTACCGTTTCTCTCGCTGGCGTATGCCAGTGTGCGGTTATCGGGTGCAAAGGTTACCCCTGCTTCGCGTGCCGGGGTGTGGGTAATCTGTTTGGTAGTAGTGTAATCAGCCGAAGTGACAAAGACTTCTCCGCGTACGATGAATGCAATCTGTTTTCCATCGGGTGACACCGTGGCCGAAGTAGCGCCTTTAGTAAAACTTAAATCAGCTATTTTGTCCTGATCGTCACGTATCAGGTCTATTTTTACCTTTTGTGGGGCGGCATTTCCTTGTTGGGTATAGATTTCGCCATCATAAGTATAGCACAAAGTCCCGTTGCTGCCCATAGAAAGGAAACGGACCGGATGGGTCTTGAAACTTGTCACCGGCTTGACGGATTGCGGTGCATCGAGCGGGAACGAATATACGTTGAAGCTTCCGCCATCACGTTCGCTCAGGAAATAGACAGTCTGATTGTCCGGAGAGAGTACCGGATTCCGGTCTTCGCCTGCATGCCGGGTGAGGTTGGTATGTTTTCGGCTTTGCGTGTCATACATCCACACATCTCTGGTGATGGACGATGTATGATGTTTGCGCCATTCATCTTCAAAACCTTTTCTATCTTGATAGAGCAAGGTTTTTCCGGTTTTATCAAAACATACGGCTTCGGCAGGAGTTCCCAACACCTGTTCGGTACGTCCTCCTTTGGTGGGCACTCTATATAGTTCGGTCATGGCCGATGTGGGAAACAAGGCACTGTTGGCAGGGTCTTGAATGGCAGCGGAGAAAAGTATGTATTTGCCGTCCGGGGTAAAAGCGGAAGGCAGTTCTGCTGCCGAATGAGTGGTGAGCCGCTGTGCCGGTCCGCCATCGGCAGGCATCACGAACACATCGAAATTTCCGTTTCGGTCACTGGCAAAAGCTATTTTTTTTCCGTCGGGCGACCATATAGGCGTACACTCGTAAGAACTCTGTGTGGTGAGTTGGGTAGCAGCGCCTCCTTTGGCAGGCACCTTATAAATATCCCCTTTATAACAAAAAACGATTTCCTTACCATCCGGGGAAATCTGCACGTCACGCATCCAAAGTGGAGTTCCTGCGTAACTGTTCGCCGTCGCTATACAGCCCAGCGCAATACAGGCTAGAAGTTTTTTCATACTATAGAAGTCTTTTAATTAGGCTTACAAAGATACACATTTGCATTTTGTAGCAAAAAAAAGTGCGAAAATATTTGGATTATATAGATAGAAAAACGTATCTTTGCACCGCTTTCCAAGGAAAGCACATAATGATTGGACTATGGTGTAATGGTAGCACAACAGGTTTTGGTTCTGTTTGTCCAAGTTCGAATCTTGGTAGTCCAACAAATCAACAGTTTATTTAAGACAAAAAGCCTCTAAAATTACAGTTTTAGAGGCTTTTTTCATATCCGGTCACCATCAGTCTTAATGTCCTAACATTGGGAAGATATGGCAAGCTATGCTTTCGTCTGAAAGTAAGATAGAGGCAGAGCCTTTCATATCTTTTAGGATGGGATAAGAAGCATGTTGGTTGTCTAGTATTATTTCGGCTGTGAAGAAATTATTTCCATCCATTACAGTTACTGTCTTCGTGCAATTCACTATTTTTCCATTTGGATAACCATGCCGGGCTGCTTCATATCCTTCGAATTCCATTTCTACAGGCATTCCTTTCTTTACTTTTGTAATGTATCGGTAGGGGATAAGCACTTCGGCATGAATGCAACCGGTTACATCAATCCCTGTTACGGTGGCTGTGCCCTTGATGCTTTCTGGATAAGGAATAAAGAATGCCGCCAATATTAATATCAGTAGGATGCCGGTGATATCGCCTATTCCGGTGCGTATGATTTCGGGCGGTACTTTGCCGATAATGTTCCTTACCTTTTCACTTCTCAGTTCTATATTATTGAAATCTGCCATAATTTTTTCTGTTTTCTAATTTCCCAGTTCTAATTGGTTTTTTACAAGATTATAATAGGCCCCCTTTTTCTCTATCAGTGAAGCATGGTTACCGGTCTCCACTATACGTCCTTTATCCAACACTATAATTTGGTGGGCATTTTTTACGGTGCTGAGCCGGTGGGCTACCACTACGACTGTCCTTCCTTTATAGAACTGATCCAGATTCTCGACTATAGCTCGTTCGTTTTTGGCATCCAAGGCATTAGTGGCTTCATCCAGGAAGATATATAACGGGTCTTTGTAAACCGCACGGGCTATCAGTATACGTTGTTTCTGTCCTTGGCTCAATCCTATTCCGTCTCTGCCTATCATGGTACTGAACCGCATGGGCAGACTCATGATGAATTCTTTTATATTGGCTATTTCTACAGCACGCAGCAGTCTTTCTCCATCTATGTCTCCGTCATCCACGGCGATGTTTCGGGCAATGGATTCAGAGAATATCACTCCGTCTTGCATTACTACCCCGCACTGCCTGCGCCACCATTTCAGGTTGAAGCTGTTCAGGTTGGCTTCTCCTATCTTTATTTCTCCGTTCATTACAGGATAATACCCCAGCAACAGTTTCAGCAAGGTGGTTTTTCCACTGCCCGAAGCACCCACTATGGCGGTCACTTTCGTTTCGGGGATGGTGAGGCTTACATCTTCTATGGTCATCTTCGGGCTGTGCGGGTCATATTTGAAGCCGACATGCTCAAAAGAAAGGTCATTGGAGATACCCGGTATTTCGGTCAATAGCCTGTTTTCATTCTCTTCATTCTTCATTTCATGAATTTCATTGATGCGTTCCAGACTGATTTTCACATCTTGCAATGAATAAAGGAAGCTCATCAATTGTTCCACCGGACTGTTCAGTTGTCCGATGATGTATTGCACAGCCAGCATCATACCCAGTGTCATTTGTCCGTGGATGACGGCGGTGGCGGCAACCACGGTTATCACTATATTTTTCACTTCGTTGATGAATATGCTTCCGGCCTCCTGTGTTTGTTGCAACTTCAAGCTTTTCATTTGTACGCCGAACAAATCCGCTTGCACATCTTCCCATTCCCATCGCCGGCGTTGCTCGCAGTCTTGTAGCTTAATCTCTTGCATGGCAGTGATGAATTGGTAGGTCTTGTTGCTGTTTTCTGCCTGTTTTTCGAATAATTCATAATCCAGAATCTTTCTTTTTTTCAGAAACAAGGCAATCCATAAAGCATAAAGAACGCTTGCAAGCATAAAGATGCAGAAAATGGCCAGATTATAGCTGAATAATACACAGCCGAACACCACGAAACTGAGCAGTGAGAACGTGACGTTCAGCATTTGGGTGGTGAGAAACTTCTCTATCCTGTTGTGGTCGTTCATGCGTTGCATCAGGTCACCCATCAGTTTGGTGTCGAAGAACGACATAGGGAGTTTGAGCAATTTGATGAAAAAGTCGGAAACCAACGAAATATTGATTCGCATACTGATATGCAGCAAAATCCATCGGCGGATAAAGTCGACCGAAGCACGGCTGATGGTTAGTATCAGTTGCCCCAGTAAGATAAGATAGATAAAGTTCAGATTTTGATGGACGATACCTACATCTACAATCGCTTGCGTGAGGAATGGAAAGATGAGCTGCAGCAGACACCCCACCAACGCTCCTAGTATGATTTGTCCGAAGTAGCGGCGGTGCTGTCTGAGGTAACCCAGCAGAAAACGGAAAGAGCGTTTGTCTTTTGTTGTTTCTTCCTGCTGTTCATAAAAGGCAGGAGTAGGCTGTAAAAACATGACTATTCCTTTTTCTTCTCCATTAGACCGGGTGCTAAGCCAATGTTCCTTAAATTCCCTATCGTCATAGGTTACAAGTCCCTTTCCGGGGTCGGCAATATAGAATGTTTTACCTTTCTTTATTTGATAGAGAACTACGAAATGGTTTTGATTCCAATGCAGGATGCAGGGTAATGGAGCTTCGTGCAGTTGTTCTATTGTTACTCGTCCGCACGTGGTGTGCAGCCCCAGGCGGGTTGCCGCATCGCTGATGCCCAGTAGTGACACGCCTTCGTTGGTAGCAAAGCAGTAGTGGGAAAGAGTATCTTGTGAATACTCTTTCCCATGGTATTTGCATATCATTTGCAGGCAGGCAATGCCGCACTGCATGGAATCGTGCTGGTGGTAAACGTGGAATTTGCTCATGATGGTACGTTAATTTACTCCATATCTTGAAGTATCCACTTCTTTAGGAGTTCTATCTTGGAATCCGTTGAATTTGTAGGTAAAACTCAATGTGATATTGCGTTGATAGAAATTTTGGTTGAGGTTTTGATACTGTTTGTCAAATCTTACCTTTACTTTGGGATACAAGGATTCAAAAATGTCATTGCATTGTAGGCTGACTATTGCTTTATCTTTTGCAAAAGTATATCTCAAACCGGTGTTGATGCACCAGTTATCTTCCAAATCCCAGATTCCCTGTATGCTGGGAGTTCTGTAGAAAGCCATAAGATTCATGGTTATATTGGGCTTTTTTGATATGAAGATAGTGTTGTAAGCCATTAACGATCCGGTCCATTTATTTCTGTTGTATGCAAGTTGAAACCATTCGTTGCTTTTATAACGTTCGTTGTATATGTTAGCAATCAGGTTTGAGCTGACAATATTCCCGAAATTGATAGGAATGGCTGCTGTAAAGTTCAGCAACGACGTGTAGTCTATATTGAAAGTTTTATGCAGTAATTGCAGTTTCTCCGGCGATTGATAGCTTTGGTCTATGAAAAAATCTTCCACCTTATAGTAGGAGACTTGAAAAGTGTATTTATTCTTCAATACATAGGTCAAATTGGCATTGCCGGTTCGTGCCGGTTTTAGTAGAGGGTTGCCCATAGAGATGCTATATTCATCATTATAGGAAGTGTAATTCTGTCTTTGCCAATAACTCGGATAGCTCCTGATGGAATTGTATGCCAACTGGAAGATGTGATTGTTTTCCGGAATAAAAGTAACTGTTATATTAGGCAACAAGGCATTTTTTCTGTAACTGTTTATTTTGTATAATTCACCGATGAGTGAACAATCTATCGACAGTTTTCCTTCATAGAAAGATTTTTGGGTACCGGCATAAATATTTCCTGTATGTTCTTCTGTAGCGAAGGCATTTGTAAAACTGCCTTCATTGTCGTGCTGTTTGTCTACATTGCTTTGTTTGTTGTTGTTCTTTACATAGTTATAGCTGACTCCATAGTTTAATATCCAATTGTTCTTCAAGTTATGGCTCATGTCGGCATACGCTTTCACGCGGTCTATATTCTGTTTTCGCTGATAGGTGAATGCATCTATGGAGTGGTGGTCTTTTATATACTTCATGTTTTGCGTGTTGTCGTCTGTATAGTTAGTGTACTCTACAGAAATGTTTCCCCATTTATGTTTGTAGTACAGGCTGGCATTGTGTAAGTAGTTTTTTCCTTTGTTTAGGGAGTTTGCATCCGAAAATAGGTTGTTCACGCTATATGCATCTGATTTGTTCCGGGGGGCATATAGTCCGTTGTATGACAGTTCCAGTGAGTGGGTATCATCTAAGTTATACGCTATGTTTGTGTATACGTTATGTTTGTTGCTAGTTGATTTGGTACGACTTTCCGAGTCAATGTCATAGATATCGTTTCCCAAGGTATGTTTTGCTGTAGTTGTGCTTTTACTTATTTGTTTGTTGTCAGCAATTGAATACATTAAGTCGAATGACCATTTGGGGCTAGTCAGAAACAAACTTCCCACACCGCTGAAAGAATTTTCATGCTGGTTGGTCCATGTAGCCTGTACCTGTCCATTCATGGTGTATCTATTTTCTTTTTTCAGTACCACATTGATAACGGCACCTTTAATGTGTAGTTGTGGAGGAGCATTGTAGATAACTTCCACTTTCTCCACTTTTTCGGCCGGCAATGTTTTTAAATATTCAATGATTTGTTCGGTACTCAGGCTGGAGACTTTGCCGGATATTAATATGGTAGTGCCGTTCGCTCCTGCTAGGTTGAGGCTGTTTCCATCTGTGCTGCTGATACTGGGCAATTCTTTTAGTAGTTCGTGAGCATTAGCGATTATTTTATTTTGTTTTACTGACTGCAAATCGTAGGTTAATCTATTGTTAATCATCCGAATAACCGGCCGTTCTGCTTTTACGATTACTTCATCCAGTTTACTGTCTGATTCCTTTAAAATTATATTTCCTATTTGTTCTTTAGATGAGTTCAAACACATAGTTTCGTATGCCAGATGTTGGAACATCAACCGATAGGGCTTTTCCGTCATTGGAAGAGTGAACCGCCCTTCCTTGTTCGTTATGGTTCCGGCTATAAAGGTTGAGTCCTGCTTTTGCAGAATGATGGCAACACCTTCTATGGCAACACTGTCTTTGTCTATTACCTGTCCGACAATATTACTTGTTTGTGCATGGCTATGTGTGACATATACCAATGCTAGGAGGATGTATAAATGTCTCATTGTTTATTTATAAATTAGGTTTGTTTGAATAGTTGGAGCATATTGGCAGCGAGGGTCAGGATAATCCCAATTCTCTTCTCCATACGCTTTTATAACTTTTACTAGGCATCGTCTGTGGTTCTTTCTGCAAAACTCAAAAATGTGACATTTCGTGCAGGCACTATTTTCCCGAAACTGAGTTTGTCCCATTTCAAATAAGGCTTTAGCCCTCGGCGATTGCCAAATTTCTGCTAATGTCTGTTCTTTTAAGTCTCCTAAAATGAATTGAGGATGCCAATATAGTTGTTCGCAAAGTGTTACTTTTCCGTCGGGCAATACGAATAATCGATTTTCTAGAATTCCGCATGACCCTCCTTTAAAGCATTGGTCGTTGGGCTTTCCTTTTTTATAAATTTCTTCTATGGCTTCATCGCTTACATAGATAGTACATCCTTTATCAGGTATTAGCTCCGATTTAATGAAGGAGCAAATTTCAGTTAAATCTTTTTTGGTGGCTTGTATTTCTGAAAATGTTTGTGGAGTATAGATTGATAATTCGGGTACTCTAATTTCCCAATAAACAAGATTTTTAATTTGTTTGATATAGTTGTATAATTCTATTATATCGCTTTTATTTGAATTATGTTTGGTTAAAATGGTATCTATCTGAATCTTGAAGCCGTATTCTTGCAGAATGTCAATTCCATCTTTAATACTTTTAAGATACCCTTTCTTGCATTCGATCAGGTCAATTAGTTTATTTTCGTCTAAGATGTCCAGAGAAATCTGTATGACATTATTGTATCCTGTTTTATATAACTTCTCGGCAATACTGGCATTAATAGGAACCTTAGTTGATATATAGCTAGGAGTTAAGTCTGAAGCCACTAATTTGTGAAGGATAATGTCCCAGTCCTTTTTGCAAAATACTTCTCCGCCTATGATATCTATATATGACATTTTAAGTTGTTTGGCTTCTTCGATAAGAGCTAATATCTTTTCGGTATCCAGTTCTATGCATTTGGTTTTCTTGTCTGCGTAGCAATATTTACAGTTTGTAACGCATTTGTTGGTAAGCATAAATAGTAGAGATTGTGGGGAGCGATGCATTCTATCCGGTGTCAAGTCTACATTGTTGCACTGAAGGTCGCTTATGTTAAAATCATAATGCAAATCTTCAGTTTCTATTTGGGAAAGAGGAATGAGTGTATTTGCAGGGAAAATAACTTTATTGGAGTCTATAACTGTAAAGCAATATCCGGAGTTGCTGATATATGGAAGAATCATATCATACACCGCATTAGGAGATAAATGAAAATGTTTTGCTATTTCATCTATGTGTGTTGTCAACGTTTTATTGTCGGTGAAGAGAGATAATATCATGGCCTGAAACGGATGTATGTATCCTATCCATTCAATGGAAGCATTGTATTTTACTTGCTTGTTGGAATACATAACAATTCTGTCAATATCATTTTTAAAATGATAGTCAGGGTTTAAAATATATATATTATTGATATCTATCATATTTTGTGTTTAAATAGAGTGAATGAAGATGCCACAAATATACTTGTATCTCAAATATATTGTGACATCTTTCTTCTACATTGTTAGACTTTTAATGTCCGGGTTCTGTAGTTGGACCTGGATTCGGGCTCGGATTCGGTTGTATAACAATCGTTCCGGAACCTTTTGTAGTGCATGTTCCAGCACCTGCCACAGTGCATTTAACTGCTGCGGCAAGGAGGCATATATTTGCATTTACTTCTGCTCCTCCTTTTACATCCATCATTTCTTGGATATCCAATGAATCAGGGATGTTTTCCAATGTCGTAATAGATTTCATATTATACGTTTTGGGTATAAACCTACTCTATAAACTTTTCGGTATCCGTTCCTGCTGATTATACAGATTAGGTTCTGTACTTATTTAATTTACCGGTAATAAATAGTCATTTTATTTTAGATTGATATTATAACTCCAATCATTGTCGTCCGTAGGGGGATCATCTTCAATCCATATCCATTGGTTTTCTTGAAAGACCCATCCACCGCCCTTTATTGACTCTATCGTTTCTGTCGTAAGTTTTTCTAAGTTTATTGTTTCCATTAGTGTTTTTTTTTATACTTCGCAAAGGTAAGTCGTTTTAAAAAGAGCGTTTATAATAAAAACATAATCATTTTATAATCTTTTTGATCAGAAACAATTATCTTTGTCGCGTAGAACTGATTATAAAATGAAGAAATATTATTATATCACCTTTATTGCTATGGCTGCAACAGTCTGTCTGCAAATTAGTTATATATTTAGTTTATATAATCAAGATGTGGTCGAAGATATAATTAATATAAGTGAGGTTACAAAAAGAATAATAGAAGATGAAAAGTGGATTCGAAGTGATTTACGGTCGGGACGGCCGATACAAACGAAACCTGTGCTTAAAGTGAAATTATTGTCGGACATGACTCCGCAAGAGTTAGACAGTATTCGTAAATTACCGACTAATAAAGATACATTTAATTTGCCGGCAGCTAGAAAGATGGGGATAGGTACTACAACCGGAGAGATTGTATCTCAATTGGCGCAAGATTATTTATTAGCAGCAGGTTTCCCCCTGAATATGCATACTTTGGACAGCCTTTGGCATTTATCAGATAGCATTATCCATCATCCTCATCAATTCCTTCTTTATGATAAAGACACCGTAATGATTTCTTCTGTTGGAGACTTGGAAAGCCATACGCCTGATTATGTATCTAAGTTCATGCCTATTGGCACAAAAGGCTTGCAATATCTTCAGATAAAGGTAGATATTCCTATGTCTCATTTTCTGCGGCATCAGCTTTGGACGCTGGCTCTTTCTGCCTGCATGATGCTGCTGGTATTACTTTGTCTGTTTTTTCAGCTGACTGCCATTCGTCGGAAGGAAGTCTTGCTCCGCAAGAGGGAAATGACTATAAATGGCACTATTCATGATTTGAAATCTCCATTGAACAGTGTTATTACGATGATGGGGTGGTTGAAATTAGTGGTATCCGATGAGGAGACCAAGGAGATGCTTGAAACGAGTAAAGCGGGTGTGAAGCGTCTGATTTCCAACATAGAGGCTTTGTTAATGACCGCACGCATGGATCGTCATCAGGTGGTATTGAATAAAAGTCTGATTGATGTTCCGGAAATAGCAGCGGGAGTGAAGAAGGAGTTGTCCTGCCTCTATCCGGACAAGCCTCATACCATCTGCATCATCAATGAACTTCCTTCGGGTTTGCAGGTAATGGCCGATGGCATGTATATAGAGAACGTGCTTCGTAACCTGATGGAGAATGCCTTGAAATATTCGGATGCAGGAGTGAGAATAGAGGTCTCTCTTTCTATTGTGGATGAGCGGTTGCGTGTGTCTGTCAAAGACAATGGTTGGGGCATCGCTGCCACCCATCAGAAGAAATTGTTCACCCAGTTCTATCGGGTTCCCCGAAGCGAAGAGCAACAGCAGAAGGGTTACGGCATAGGCTTGGCACAATCCAAATATATTATAAATGAACATGGAGGGGAAATAATGATGAAGAGTGCCGAAGGTGAAGGAAGCACTTTTACATTCATTATTCCATATCGTTGATTGAAAGGAGAAAAACGGATGGAAAAGACAAAAGTTCTGTTTGTAGACGATGACATCGCATTGGGACAAGTGGTAATCTTGGCATTGAGGGCATCGGGCTATGCTGCAGAGTATTGCACTACGCTGGTAGGAATTCAGGGTGTGGTTCAGGAAATGCAGCCGGACATTATGGTGCTGGATGTAGAGATAGGAGGGAAGAATGGAATAGATGCCGTTGCGGAACTCAAACTGACGGCTCCCGATACACCGATTCTGTTTGTCTCTTCACACATAGCCGGTTCGGAAGTGGCAAGGGCGCTGGATGCAGGTGGCATCGCTTATCTGCGAAAGCCTTTCGAAATGGAGGAGTTGGTGGCTTACATACGCAGGCACACGCCATATTTCCATCCGAAAGGACTATCCATCGGAATGTTTAATCTGAGAGCCGGAGACAGTATGTTGTTCAAAGGCGAGGAGCCTGTGAGAAGGCTGACTGAGTTTGAATATAAACTGCTGAAGTTGTTGGCACAGAACATGAATCAAACAGTAAGTCGCGAACAAATAGTGCAGGAGCTGTGGGAGGGTACTCCCGGCAGCGAGCAGAGTTTGAATAACTATGTGGCGAGACTGCGGAAATATCTGTCGGAAGACGAGAGCCTGTCCTTGGAAACTGTGCCAAGAACAGGATATATACTTTCCATTTTAGGTACTCAGCCGCCTGTTTTATGAGATTGCCTCCAATACATTGACAATCTCTACCACATACATTTTATGGAAGCCGCCGTGCGCTTCTCCATACCATCGGTCGATAATGCTTTGGTCGATAAAGTCTTCCGGCTTAATTATATCGGCATACAGTTTCTTGCACTCAAAGGTCAGCCGGGCCTGTTCAAAAGTAATACTTCCATTTTCGGTGAATAAGGGTTGAAGCCCTGTTGCTTTCACTTTGTCGATATCTCGCCCTGACTTAGAACCACAAATTTTGTGAACATCCTTATGCTCTTCGCCCAGGAAAGAGAGAGTGAGGTAATCATTCTGCTCTATGAAGTCGAACGTGTAGCGTTCGGGGCGGATAAAGATGAAGGCTACCGGCTTGTTCCATAAGAATCCGATGCCGCCCCAGTTGGCAGTCATTGTATTGAATTTTTCCTTTGTACCGGCGGTTACCAGCATCCATTCTTTGCTGATTGTCTCAAACATGTTGTCTTTCAGCTCTTTTACTTGTATCTTTTTCATTGGTCTTTATTTGTTTATGTGCACAAAGATAGAAACAATAAAATGACTATGCGGTTAATATTTTGGTATTTATTGGGCGTATATTGACAATTAATCACTACTTTTGTACAAGTTTGAGACATGGAGATGTCTCTGCGGATTTATAAAAGATTACGTTGCAGAGAAACGTTGTGTCTTTTTCATGTTTAGGAAAACCTGAGAAATTTTCGTGAACACATGAAGGACGCAGTTGGTTCTCACGCTTGTTATAGCGTGGGGCTAAGCTGTCGTATATTCGTGTTCACAGGCAATCTCAGGGCCTTCCTAAGCGGATATTAGAACAGATAGTTCCACGTTTCTAATAATAATAAATGTTTTGCCGGAGCTACAAGACAGATAAAATCATTGAGATGATGGAAATATTTAGATTTTGGAATTCAAAGTATCGGTTTGTTTATTGTAGTCTGGCATTCAAGCATCAGGTTACTCCGTGGAAAGTATGGCGGTTGGCTCATGGCAAGATGCCGGCACGCTCAATGAAAGAAGAAAAGATACTCCGAAAATTGAAAGAAGCAAAGATTATTGTAGATATTGTGTAGCTGCAAGAGGGATAAATAGTGTAAAACTTTTCCTTTCACTGTTTTAAAATCAGAGGTCGATTTGCTATCTTTGTCCGGTGATATTAACTTTAAAAAGAAAGGATACAACAGTGGCAAATGATGTGGTTTTAACCCCGATGATGAAGCAGTTTTTTGAGTTGAAGGCAAAGCATCCCGATGCAATCATGCTTTTTAGGTGTGGAGATTTCTATGAAACCTATTCCGAAGATGCCATTGTAGCCTCTGAAATATTGGGAATTACACTGACCAAACGTGCCAACGGACAAGGGAAGAGTGTGGAGATGGCGGGCTTTCCGCATCATGCTCTGGATACTTATCTGCCGAAACTGATACGTGCCGGCAAGCGTGTGGCCATCTGTGACCAGTTGGAAGACCCTAAACTGACAAAGAAGTTGGTGAAGAGGGGTATTACCGAGTTGGTGACTCCGGGGGTGGCCATCAATGATAATGTCCTTTCGTATAAGGAGAATAACTTTCTGGCGGCAGTCCATTTCGGTAAAGCTGCGTGTGGTGTTGCTTTTTTGGATATTTCTACCGGTGAATTTCTTACGGCTGAAGGGCCGTTTGACTATGTGGACAAGCTGTTGAACAACTTCGCTCCCAAGGAAATATTGTTTGAACGCGGAAAGCGGGGAATGTTTGAAGGAAATTTCGGCAGCAAGTTCTTCACGTTCGAATTGGAGGACTGGGTGTTTACCGAGACTTCTTCTCGCGAGAAGCTGTTGAAACACTTTGAAACGAAGAATTTGAAAGGTTTCGGCGTCGAGCATCTCAAGAACGGTATTATCGCTTCGGGCGCCATCCTGCAATATCTGGATATGACGCAGCATTATCAAATCGGCCATATCACCTCGCTGTCGCGCATTGAGGAAGACCGCTATGTGCGCTTGGATAAATTCACTGTCCGGAGCCTGGAATTGCTGGGTAGCATGAATGACGGAGGCACGAGTCTGCTGGATGTTATCGACAAAACAATCAGCCCGATGGGGGCCCGTCTGCTGAAACGCTGGGTGGTGTTTCCGTTGAAAGACGAGAAGCCTATCAATGAGCGCCTGGATGTGGTGGAGTATTTCTTCCGCGAACCGGACTTTAAAGAGTTCATTGAAGAGAAGTTGCAGTTTATCGGCGACCTGGAACGCATTGTGTCTAAAGCGGCCGTGGGACGTATCTCTCCGCGTGAGGTGGTTCAGCTTAAAGTGGCATTGCAGGCCATCGAGCCTATTAAGAACGCTTGTCTGAATGCCGACAATGACAGTTTGCGCCGCATCGGTGAACAGCTTAACCTTTGCCTCAATATCCGCGAGAAAATAGCCAAAGAGATAAAGAATGACCCTCCGTTGCTGGTGAATAAAGGGGGAGTGATAGCCGATGGGGTAAATGAAGAGCTGGACGAGTTGCGCCGCATCGCTTTTTCGGGAAAGGATTATCTGTTGCAGGTGCAGCAGCGCGAGAGTGAGCAGACCGGCATTCCCAGTCTGAAGATTGCCTATAACAATGTATTCGGCTATTACATAGAGGTGCGCAATGCACACAAAGACAAAGTGCCTGCCGACTGGATTCGCAAACAGACACTGGTGAATGCAGAGCGTTATATCACACAGGAGTTGAAGGAATACGAAGAAAAGATTCTGGGTGCGGAAGATAAGATTCTGACGCTCGAAACCAAGCTTTATAATGATTTGGTTCTTTCCCTTGCCGAATATATCCCTGCCATTCAGATTAATGCCAACCAGATAGCCCGTTTGGACTGTCTGCTTGCTTTTGCCAATGTTGCCGGAGCGAATAAGTACATCCGTCCGATAGTGGAGGACAGTGATGTGCTGGATATCAGGCAGGGACGCCATCCGGTGATAGAGAAACAGCTTCCGGTGGGGGAGAAGTATATTGCCAATGATGTGTATCTGGATACCGACAGCCAGCAGATAATCATTATCACGGGGCCTAACATGGCCGGTAAATCGGCTTTGCTCCGCCAGACGGCATTGATTACGCTGTTGGCGCAGATAGGATGTTTTGTTCCTGCAGAGAGTGCCCGTATCGGCATGGTGGATAAGATATTCACCCGCGTGGGTGCCAGCGACAATATATCGGTGGGAGAGTCTACCTTTATGGTAGAGATGAATGAGGCGGCGGATATTTTGAACAACCTTTCTCCGCGCAGTCTGGTGCTGTTTGATGAGCTGGGCAGGGGCACTTCCACTTACGATGGCATCTCTATTGCATGGGCGATAGTGGAGCACATCCACGAGCATCCGCGTGCAAAGGCGCGTACACTTTTTGCCACTCATTACCATGAACTGAATGAAATGGAGAAATCCTTCAAGCGTATTAAGAACTACAATGTGTCGGTGAAGGAGGTGGATAATAAAGTCATCTTCCTGCGCAAGCTGGAGAGGGGAGGCAGTGAGCACTCTTTCGGTATCCATGTGGCGAAAATGGCGGGTATGCCGAAGAGCATCGTGAAACGTGCAAACGATATCCTGCACCAGTTGGAGACGGACAACCGCCAGCAGGGGATTGCCAAACCGACGGCGGAGATAGCTTCCGGCCGAGACGGGATGCAGCTCAGTTTCTTCCAGTTAGACGACCCGGTGCTGTGTCAGATACGTGATGAGATTCTGACGCTGGATGTCAATAATCTGACGCCTCTCGAAGCTTTGAATAAACTGAATGATATCAAGAAAATAGTCAGGGGGAAATAATATCCCCCTCCTTTTAAAACCTCAATGCTTATGAAAAACTTTCTTGTTTTATGCTGTCTGTGGATGGCATGTCTTGCGATTTCCGCACAAGAACCGTGTCCCCAAGTAATCCCTGCCCTTCAGCAATGGAAAGGAGGCAGTGGCAAACTGGCCCTTCCCGCCGAAGGCAATATTGTTGTAAACCCTGCTGATGAGGCTGTACTTTTGTCTACCGCCGGGATATTGGCAGATGACCTGAACGCCATGTTGGGCTGGAATTATTCCGTGAGAACCGGTAAACCGGGCAAAAATGATATTTATATGGCTCTGATGAAGCCCGACAAAGAGTTGGGTGATGAAGGCTACAAACTGTCGGTAAACCGTTATGCCGGGATTGAGGCGCCTACCCGGAAAGGAGTGTTCTGGGGAACCCGCACGCTGCTGCAGATGCTTTATAAGCAGCAGGGAAAGATTTCGAAAGGGACGGCACGCGACTTTCCTTTATTCCCTAACCGCGGTTTTATGATTGATGCCGGCCGCAAGTTCTTTACGTTGGACTATCTGAAGCAATATGTCAGGATACTTTCCTTCTATAAGATGAACGAATTCCAGATTCACCTGAACGACAACGGCTTTCCGCAGTTCTTTGACAATGACTGGAACAAGACGTATGCCGCTTTCCGTCTTGAAAGCGAACGTTTCCCCGGTCTGACGGCAAAGGACGGTTCGTATACCAAACAAGAGTTTACGGACTTGCAGCGGTTGGGCATGGAGTATGGGGTGAATGTGATTCCCGAAATAGACATTCCGGCCCATTCATTGTCCTTCACCCAATACAAGCCCGAAATAGGCAGCAAAGAGTATGGAATGGACCATCTGGACTTGTATAAAGAGGAAACGTACCGTTTTATCGATTCGCTGCTTGATGAGTATCTTTCAGGAGAGCACCCTGTGTTTATAGGCCCTGATGTGCATATCGGTACGGACGAATACAATAAGAAAGAAGCCGAGCAGTATCGTTATTTCACTGACCGCTACTTGAAGTACATTGAAAAGTATGGTAAGACCCCGCGTATGTGGGGAGGCTTGAAATGGCTTCCCGGAAAGACTCCTGTAAAGGCAGAGGGAGTAACGGTAAATGCGTGGTCGTATGACTGGGTAGACCCGGAAATATCTTTAAAAGACGGATATAAGCTTATCAATACTTGCGATACCTATCTGTATATTGTGCCCGGTGCGGGCTACTATCGCGAGTTTTTGGACCATCAATGGCTGTATGAGACATGGACTCCCTGGCTGATGAACCGCAAGCAGACACTTCCCGAAGGTACTCCGGGGGTATTGGGCGGAATGTTTGCCGTGTGGAACGACCAATGCGGCAATGGCATCTCGCAACAGGATGTGCATATCCGTGCTTTTCCGGCCGTTCAGGTGCTGACCGAAAGACTGTGGAAGGGAGACAACAAACAAGTGCCTTATAAAGCATTTGAGGCTCTTTGCAAAGAGATGCCCGAAGCGCCGGGCATTAACCTGTCGGGCAAAATCTCTCCCCATAAAGATGTCGCACTGACGGTTCCCGGCAAGGAACTGCTCTTTACCGGTAAGGATACGGTTCAGACTGCTTTGCAGGAAGTGGGCTACCCCTATACGGTGGAATTCAAAATCTGTCCGGACGAAAAGACGAATATCAGCGGTGTATTATTTAGAGGCGCTCATGCCACGGTATATACAAACTGGGAGAATACGGGACGGATTGCCTTCTCTCGCGACGGTTACACATTTGTGTTTAATTCTTATCGTCTTCCGGCCGGCAGATGGTCTTCCATCCGCATTGAAGGAGATTACAAGGGCACTTCCCTGTATGTGGACGGTAAATTGCAGGAGCGTCTGGAAGGCAGAACCATGCGGGTCTATAATCCTAAGTATAAGTCGATGGATGAGATGCGCTATCAAGAGACTTTGGTCTTTCCTTTGCAGCAGATAGGAGATACGCTGAATGGATTTCAGGGGAAGCTGAAAGATGTGAGTTGCAGGCAGGGAGAAATGTAATGCCCTTATGATTATACTTATGACTTGAAGTGAAGCCTGATGTCGGTTATGAACTCATAGGGGAAAGGACTTTGGCTATTAATTGACGAACATCTTTATCGAAATCACCCTTGCTACAACTACCTGTGGCGAGGGTGATTTTTAGTTTATGAGAGTTCCGACACACTTTCATTTTTTTTTGTTTCAACTCTCCGAATGTCTTATAAAGAAAGACAAAAGTTGACCAAAGGCTTTTTTCAAACAATAGAGAGTGTTTTTCCAAACAATAGTAACCGTTTATGTAAGAAGCCTATTGTAATTGCTTAACCACCGCTGTGGTTAAGTCTGTTCACGAGGGTGGTTAGGCTTAGTCACGACTGTGGTTAAAGTTAACCACGTTCGTGGTTAATGTATATTTTACGTTCATTAATAAAAGAAGAAGCTATGGAAACATTGTACGCTGACGGCGTACTTCACGGTCAACCGGTAGTGATTGTTTATGTAAACAATGGGCATTGTTGGGGGGGTACTTACGTGCGAACTCTTACCAGTGTATGGTAAAACTTTGTCTTCTTAATGCTTCTCAGGCAGTTATCTTTCTCTTTTAGAGGTATTTTACTACCTTTGCCTGCAGAAAACTAGAAAACTAAAGACAAAATTATTATGCGTTCATTTATTGTGAATTTAAATGTCATCGGCCTGCTGGCTGTTTGCTTGTTTGCCTGTAATCACCACTCCTCTAATCTGCTGTTATATCAGGTAGATTCATTGCTGAATGTGAAGCCGGACAGTGCATTGACTGTTTTAAGGAGTATATCTGTTTTGGATGAAATGACAGAAGCGGACAGGGCCTATTATGCATTGCTAATGGCTGAGGCTATGGATAAAAATGAGTTGCCTTTGTTGCCTTGCGATTCATTATTGGATTTTGCACTCGATTATTATGGCGATGATGATAAGGAGATGGCAGTGGCTTTGCTTTATAAAGGGCGGTTGCTGGCACAGATGGATGATAAAAAGGCAGCGATAGAGATGAATCTGAAAGCGTTGGACGTGTTGCAGGATTATCCGGAGGATACGCTATGCAGGAGCTTGATTTATAGCGTGCTGGGATTATGGTATGGAGATTGCGGGCTATATGACAAGGCGTTGGAAGTGTTGAACCGGTCTTTATATTATTCGTATAATGCCGGAGATACAGCTGTGGTCTATAATAATATCGGGTATGTCTATACAATGAGGGGGAAACAGGATTCTGCCCTTGCTTATCAGCGAAAAGCGGTGGAGTATGCGGAGAATGGAGGAGATACAAGCATGATGATTGCCTCTTGGCATAATCTGAGTATCCGTTATAGACAATTTCGAGAAACAGATTCGGCTGTGGTTTATGCACGTAAGGTGTTGCAGTCTCTCTCTGACAAATATCCCCAATCGGGGCTTTATTTTCTGAATATGGGTGATTTATATATTGATTTGGGGCAATATGATTCTGCCGGCTATTATTTGGATAAGAGCTTATTTCTCTCTGAGCCTCAAGCAATGCCTTATTGGTCACTTGCTGTGGTTAAAGCCCAATTGGGTAATTATAAGTCTGCTTATCATTATCTGGATACTTTTGTGATGATTCGGGATTCCTTGGATGCCGGTGAGGAACTGTCCGAAGTACAGCATCTGGTCTATAAGCATCAAACGGAACTGGGAATAAGGGAGGAACAAAGAAAGTCAAGAATGACGATAGGACTGATAGTTTTTGTCGCTGTTGTCATCTTCTTTGTAATGATTCTCGTTTACCAATATCGTATTAATAGGAAGAACAGGCAGGAAGTGCTTTATCAACAGTCATTGGAGTATACGAATGACAAACTGCGTACGATGCAATGGCGGATAGAGGAGAATGAAGTTGTCATCGCTCTTTTGCGGGATAAGGAAAATAAGAATCTGGATGAAATCAGCAAAAGAGAGCGGTTGATAACTCAATTGGAGAAAGAGAAGATAGAGTTGCAGGCTTGGCAGTTCCAGCAGACACCGATTTATAGAAAAGTAATGGCATTGGCCAATCAGGATAAGACAGATAAAAAGCATAGAATGGTCTTCTCTACGGTGGAGACAGATAAGCTTAAAAAAGTGATTTTGGGGATTTATTCGACGTATGTATCTTCTTTGCAAGCTAAATGTTCGGGGTTGACTGAAGATGATTTGTTCTTTCTTTGTATGGAACAGACAGGGCTCTCTTCTTTGACCGTTGCATTATGTCTGGGTTTTAGCGATACGCAAGCCATTAATCAGCGCAGGTCCAGAATAAAGCGGAAATTGTCAGAGGTGTAGAATGTATACTGCTGATAGATAGTGTATTATCTTTTTGTAGTGTCATCGCTTTCGCTTGTTGTTATACTATTCTCATCCTAACTTTGCAGCATCATTTTAAAACAAAGAGATATGAAAGCAAAGTTATTATTCTTGATGTCGCTTTTTATGATTGTAGTATTTTCGGCTGCTGCTCAGAACCGGTGGGGAGTGGTCGGTGGTGTTAATCTGTCAACTACTTCTGCCAAAGGATTTAAATGGAGAGCCGGTGGCTATGTTGGTGGGCTGTATGATATCCGGTTGAGTGAATCATGGTATATCCAACCGCAGTTGATACTTACTTACGAAGAAAATGATTCGAAGGACAAGACAAAGGTAGATGCGTTTTTTAGCCAATATGCTTTGACACTTCCTGTATTGGCTTCTTTTAAAGTGAAGTTGAGTGATGCTTTCTCTATGCGTATTAATGCAGGGCCTTATGTGCAGTATGCTATGTTCGGATGTCAGCAGAAATATGGCGAATGGTGGCATCTTGATTTTGGTAACCATTTCACTTACGGTTTGAAAGGGGGAGTGTCTGTGGAGCATAAACATTGGTTCGTTTCTATGGACTGTAAGTATTCTCTGAAAACGAATTTTGTGAACTATGGAGGGCATGGGCTGACACTTTCTGTTGGTATAGGTTATAAGTTCTAAAAGTGGCAGTAGGAGAGAAACTAAAAACAAACGCTTATGAAGGCGCAACCGACCTATGGTTTACGTAATTCTACCTTACAGGTTTCTATAGGATACCGTTTTTGAATAAGATATTTGTCTATATCAGGTAGATTCATTGCTGAATGTGAAGCCGGACAGTGCATTGACTGTTTTAAGGAATTCTAGTAAAAGGGATATCATTCGTGCGTGGTCATGAAATGGTATCCCTTCCTTTAACCTGTTATTTGGCTTCAGCCAGTTCTTTCATTGTCTTTTCAACTTTCTGAAAGAACTGTGCTATATGCGCTCCGTCTACAAAAGCGTGGCTGACAGTCAAGGCGATGGGCATCACCGGCACTCCACCCCGGATGACAGCCTTTCCTGCATTCATTAATGGATAGTCCAGCGGGTGCCCCGGTTCTTTCTGGGTGTAGGTGAGCGAGGTGAAGTAAAGCTGGGGAGTGGCACTGAGCTGAACTACATCATAGTCTCCTTTTTCTTCTATCTCTTTGTCGGTGCCGTATGGGTCGCCGTCTTCGGGGATAGAAGTGATGATGCGGCGTGCTTCTGCATAGAAACATTCGAAATCTTCATGATAGGGGATGCGCACCGTGTAGAAGGTCTTTCCCGGCACGGCGATGGGGGTACTCATGTCCACCGTGTCATGATAAACTACATTTCCATGCTTGTCTGTACGAAATCTGAACTCTTTCACTTCATTGGCAGCCCGAAGGATGGCATAAAGATAATAAAGGAAAAAGGAGCGTCCGGAGGCTTTTGCCGCAGCAAGGGCTTCGCCGCATTCTACCTCGCTGGTGATGGAAATCCATGAATTGTGGAAAGTGCGGAAGAAATTATAGTTGTCCCGACGTTCCCAAGTGTCAATGTCTATGATATGTTTCATTTGTTTTTAGCCGGTTTGAAAGAGTGATACATAAAATGTGCTCCGATAAGGATAAACGGAATGCTGAGCCATTGCCCCATATTGAGCATCATGCTGTCTTCGTATGCTTCTTGGCTTGCTTTGATAAACTCTACGAAGAAGCGGAAAACGAAGATGGTGGTGAGGCAGTAGCCGAAATAGAAACCCGGAAGGAGGGAGGTTTTGTATTTCTTGTATAAAGACAGTCCTATGACGAAGATGATGAGATAGGCTATGGCTTCATAGAGTTGTGCCGGATGGCGCGGTTCCATTCCTTCGCGGGGGAAGATGAATGCCCAGGGCACATTACTCAGTTTGCCGACTATCTCGCCATTCATCAAGTTGCCCAAACGGATAAAACAGGCGGCGATAGGGGTGGCAATGGCAATGTTGTCGAGTACGGAAAGATAGTTTAATTTCATTTTACGGGCATAAATCCAAAGGGAGAGTAGCAATCCGATGGTTCCTCCGTGGCTCGCTAAACCTAGATAGCCTGTCCATTTGATGCCTCCGTCTATAAACTTGACGGGAAGAATCATTTCGAGAGGGTGGGAAAGCCAATAGCCCGGTTCATAAAACAGGCAATGCCCCAACCGTGCGCCTGCAACGATACCCAGCAGGCAGTAAATAAAGAGGGAATCAAATTTCTCATACGGAATCTTTTGGTCTTTATACAGTTTGGAGATGACCCAGTAGGCCAAAATCAGTCCTGTGACAAACAGGATGGAATAGTAACGGATAGTGATGCCGAAGATAGAGATTGCCTCTATTTCGGGATTCCAGACGATATGGAGTAATTGGTGCATAATTTGGGGGGTTACGAATGACAGGTCTTGAATTTCTTTTCCACTTTGCGATAAGTAGGCATGTCCACCTCCAGTTTTTCTCCCAGTTCAATCATGTCGAACAGCATTCCCTGTATCTCTGATTCGTGGCCTTTGGCAATGTCCTTCTGCATGGAGGCAGTGCTTTGGGGGTCTAGCTTGTCAATTACTTTCAGGTTGTATTCTATCGGGTCTTCGGGAAATATGATGCCCATGCGACGTCCCATTTCGCTACTTTCGCGCGACAGGCCGATAAAGGTATCGCGTTCTGCGCCGGGGTGCTGCAATGCGCCCATCGGTACGTCGTGATAAGCTCCTGTGCATGCCATGGCAGAGATGAAGGACCATTTGATGAAAGTGTCTCGGTTGATGTCATCCGATATGTCTGCTTTGATACCTGCATCTATCAGTATAGTTGCGATGGCTTTCAGGCGTTCGGGAGCTATGCCTTGTTCGGGGCGTGCTCCAAAGACAAGGCGGAATATCTTGCCCATTTGCGTGATTTCGCCTGTGCCGGATACGAAACCGACAATGTATATGCAGCCGTCGAGCACCGTTACACGTGGAACAAGTCGGCCGATGCGGGGACCGGTTCCATACACATTCAGGATAGGAATCACTAAAGTGTCTGGGTGCGAAGCGCGTTCCAGAACGTCCTGAATGGAGTCGATGGAATATCCCTTTACGCATACGAAGATGACGTCTGCTTGTCCGTCATATTCTTTGGCTGTACAGGCTTTTATGGGAAGGTAATGTTCGCCTTTTAAATCCGACTTCAAGTGAAGTCCTTTTTCGCGGATGGCTTCCAGGTGCTTGCCACGAGCAATGCATGTCACATCTTTTCCTGCTAAAGCAAGAAAACCGGCAATGCTGCCTCCAACGCCACCGGTTCCTATAATAAGAAAGTTAGGTTCGTTGTTTGTCATTTTGGGTATATGATTGATTAATGTTATGTTGGGCAGTTGTTAATGATATCTAACAATTGCCCAACAAGAGAATATCTTACACATTGAAGCGGAAGTGCATGATGTCGCCATCCTGCACCACATATTCCTTGCCTTCAATGCCCATCTTTCCGGCTTCCTTTACGGCTGCTTCCGAACCATAATGAATGTAATCTTCGTATTTGATGACTTCGGCACGGATAAAGCCTTTTTCAAAGTCGGTATGGATAACTCCGGCGCATTGGGGGGCTTTCCAGCCTTTGCGGTAAGTCCATGCCTTCACTTCCATTTCTCCGGCTGTGATGAATGTCTCTAAATCCAACAGCTTGTAGGCTGCTTTAATCAAACGGTTTACGCCTGATTCTTCCAAACCTACTTCCTGCAGGAACATCTGGCGGTCTTCGTATGTTTCCAGTTCTGCAATGTCGGCTTCTGTCTTGGCTGCTACGACCAGGATTTCTGCATTTTCTTCTTTTACCGCTTCGCGCACCATCTCGACATATTTGTTACCGTTGACTGCGCTCGCTTCGTCCACATTGCATACATACATCACCGGTTTGGAAGTCAACAAGAACAATTCTTTGGCAATCTTTTGTTCGTCTTTGCTTTCAAATTGTACGGTGCGGGCAGACTTGCCCTGCTCCAAGGCTTCTTTGTATTTGACAAGCACTTCGTATGTTTGCTTGGCCACCTTGTCACCACCCGTTTGTGCCTGTTTCTGCACTTTCTGGATGCGGCTTTCAATGGTCTCCAAGTCTTTCAGCTGGAGTTCGGTGTCGATGATTTCCTTATCGCGTACAGGGTCTACACTGCCGTCCACGTGGGTTACATTTTCATCGTCAAAGCAGCGGAGCACGTGCAGGATAGCGTCTGTCTCGCGGATATTGGCCAAGAATTTGTTTCCTAATCCTTCGCCTTTGCTGGCGCCTTTCACCAGTCCGGCTATGTCAACTATTTCCACTGTGGTGGGTACGATGCGTCCCGGATGGACCAGCTCGGCAAGCTTGGTCAAACGTTCGTCGGGTACGGTGATGACGCCTACATTGGGTTCGATGGTACAAAAAGGGAAGTTGGCTGCTTGAGCCTTTGCATTTGATAAGCAATTGAAAAGTGTCGACTTTCCTACGTTCGGAAGGCCGACAATGCCACATTGTAAAGCCATTGTTTTATATCTTAAGTATTTATTGTCTGTTCTTTTGTCTGCTTTCAGACGATTTGCAAAGATACGGATTTCTTTCATAAGTAGCGTAAGGTTTTAGCGTTTTTAATGTAATCGGCGGTTTTTGTTGATTGGAACGATTTATGGGGTGGTTCATATCCTTGCTTGGGAAGAATTGTACCATTTTTGTTTGGCAGGTCTTTTTTTTGTGTATTTTCGCCCTGTAATAATAAAAAATTAAGATTATGAAGAAGATTTTCAATGTATTTCTTATGTCCGTGTTCATCCTAGGTATAGGATATGGTGTGTATGATTCTTATAAGGTTGAATCAGTGTCTGATATTGCTTTGGCTAATATAGAGGCTTTGGCTGGTAATGAAAGTGGTAATTATGATTGTATTGCCCCATATACATATACGTGCGGTTATGAAGGGTCTATAAAACTTCCAGGCATTAAATATAAGAAATAACTAAGATTTTCCACCTTGCTTACAATATTTTGTAAGTAAGGTGTTTTTTATGTGCTGATTATTAGTGATATGGGTGCTTTTTATAGAAATATGAGAAAGATTATTCGTGGAGTTCTGTCGCTCTGCATTTGTTTTAGTGTCTTTTCTTGCGATGATAAGGTGGAAAACTCTATGGTGAATTTGTTTCAAGATCAGACAATGGCTTCTGTTGTGGCTTCACCGATTTCGACTGAAGAGTTTAGAACCCCTTATTTGATGGACTATAAGGATGGAATGCTTTTGTTGGGTGATATTCATCAGCCTAAGTTTATGTCGGTGTTTGACGGATTGAAGGGAACTTTCTTGGGTGACTTCGCTTCGCGTGGAATGGGCCCGGATGAATTTATTCATTTGGGGAATATTTCGCAAGTGGGTAATTCGCTTTGTTTGTGGGATGCCGGCAGGTCGTCATTGGTATTTGTAGAACAGGATGGAGGATCCCTTTCTTACCGGAGCGTTCAGATCAATGTGGACGATTCCTTGTCGGCGGCCTTTCAGGTGATACCTCTTCGTGAAGATGCTTTTTTGGCTTCGGGCATAGTGAAGGGACATCGCCTGGCCTTGCTTGACGGTAGGGGGCATGTTGTGAGTTTGTTTGGTCATTATCCGAAGGGTTATCGCCGTCAAAATACGGATGCCGAAAATGGTTTTATCTACCAAGGAACGATGGCTTATCAGGAAAAGAAAGGAGTCTTGGCGGTAGCTTGTGGTATGGGTGAGTCTATCTGTTTTTATGATATGAATAATGGCGGGCATTTGATAAAAGAATATAGTTTTGAACATCCTATTTACGAACTGACTGGAGATAATGTATCGCCTGTGGTCTTTCGGACAGACAACAAGACAGGTTTTGTCGATTTGAAATCTTCTACGAATTATTGTATCGGGCTTTTTTCCGGTGAAGAAAGAATAGGGCCTGAAGATTATGGAGGAAACAAATTGTTATTGTTTGCTTGGAATGGAGAGCCTGCGAAGATGATGCGGTTGGAGGGCAAATATACCAATATGGCTATAGACGAGGAAAGACGCAGAATCTTGTTGTTGGGAGTTGATTCGGATGGGGGAGGATATATGCTTTCCGAAGTGGAATTACCCAATTGAGTAATCCCTAAAAAGGGCAACCTTCACGGCTGCCCTTTCGTAGAGTTTTTATGAAAAGTGTTAGATTGTTAGAATAGATTTACTTATCCATAGTTACGGTCATTTCAGGTACTAGTATATATTCTTTCTTCTTAGAGTTCCATTTATAATATTCGGTAGTAATGCTCTTGTTTCCGTGAGTGTAGCGGATGCAGAGGGTGTTCTCCCAACAGTTCTTGTTGCTATTCCATTTCTGGGTTTCATCTTCGGTACGTTGTTGGTTTGCATCGTACTTATAGTTGTGCTTCATGTAATTGGTCAGCATATTACCGTCCATCTTGAAAACAGTTTCCGAAACAATTACTCCGTTTACTTCTTCTGTATTGTGAATCAGGTTGTCACCCGGATTTGCAGCGGAAATTGTAAGGCTGGCAATAAATAGCATTGCTACAGAGAGCATTCCTTTCAAAAAATTAATCTTCTTCATGATATTAGCGTGTTAGATTGTTACTTTCATATTGTTTCTAAAAGCGGTGCAAATGTACAAAAAGAAATTGAACAACCTAACAAATCTGCAATAAAAAGATAATATTTTTGCAAAATGTCACTGAATAAACAAATATTAATAATTTGAAGTTTTCGGTATGTAACAGAATATATCTAAGGGGGAGAAAAAGGGCCTCATGTATTTATTTTGAATAATAGGGGAGTAGCGGGGAAATGACAGTTGTTTATTTCTGTGTTATCGGGTTGGCGGTCTTTGGGGAGGAAGGGGATAAACAGGGGCTTGAGCGTACGATAATGATAGGCGGATAAAAAAGGAGACCAAACGAATGGTCTCCTTTAATATGTTGTGATATAGCGTATTGTCTGCTTATGTACTTTTGTTAATGTGCTTCCAGCCAATTATTTCCCCAGCCGCAGTCTGCCTTTAAAGGTACTTGCATCAGATAGGCTTTTTCCATTTCTTCCATTACAATCTGCTGTACTTTTTCCTTTTCTTCGGGCACAACGCTGAAGTTTAACTCATCATGCACCTGAAGTATCATTTTTGAGCGTATACTTTCAGATTGAAAGCGTTGGAATATCTTAATCATGGCTACCTTGATAATGTCGGCTGCACTTCCCTGAATGGGAGCGTTTATGGCATTTCGCTCAGCATATCCGCGTACTACGGCATTGCGTGAATTGATGTCCGGCAAGAAACGTTTACGGCCGAAGATGGTTTCGATGTAACCGTTGGCACGTGCTCGTTCGATACTTTTCTCCATATATTCCTTGATTTGCGGATAGGTCTCGAAATAGCCGTCTATCAGTTCTTTAGCTTCTTGGCGGGGAACATTCATGCGTTCTGCTAGTCCGAACACCGAGATGCCGTAGATAATACCGAAATTGGCGGTTTTGGCTTTACTGCGTTGTTCGCGCGTCACGTCTTCGATGGCTATTTTATATACTTTGGCGGCTGTGGCGGCATGGATGTCGTCTCCTTCGCGGAAGGCTTCTATCATATTTTTGTCACCGCTTAAGTGGGCCATGATGCGGAGCTCTATCTGAGAATAGTCGGCAGAGAAAAACTCGCATCCGTCTTCCGGGATGAATGCTTTGCGGATTTCTTTACCGTCTTCGTTGCGGATAGGGATATTTTGCAGGTTCGGGTTACTCGAACTGAGGCGCCCTGTGGCGGTTACCGTCTGGTTGAAAGACGTATGTATTTTGCCTGTTTCCGGATTAATAAGCAGGGGTAGGGCATCGATATAGGTTCCGAGTAGTTTCTTCAGTCCTCGATGTTCCAGAATCTTGCCCACTATTTCATGCTTTCCGCGCAGACTTTCCAATACTTCCTCACTGGTCACGTATTGGCCGGTCTTTGTTTTTTTCGCTTTTTCTACGATGTGTAACTTGTCAAACAAGACTTCTCCCACTTGTTTGGGCGATGCAATGTTGAAGTCTGTCCCTGCCAACCGGTGCACTTCTTCTTCTATTTGATTCATGCGGGCTGTGAAATGCTCCGAGGTTTGTTTCAGTGCTTCCGTGTCTACACGCACGCCATTTCTTTCCATATAGGCAAGGACGGGTACTAGGGGCATCTCTATTTCGTAGAAGAGTTTTTCGGCTCCTTGCTCTTTCAGTTCCTTCTCTAGTGCATGCTTTAGCTTTAAGGTGACATCGGCATCCTCGCACGCGTACTTATATATAGCTTCGGGAGGGAGGTCACGCATATTCTTTTGGCTTTTGCCTTTAGGTCCGATGAGCTCTTCTATATGAATCGTCTGATAATGCAGATAGATTTCTGCCAGATAGTCCATGTTATGGCGCAGTTCGGGTTGCAGCACGTAGTGTGCTACCATGGTGTCGAACAGCGGACCGCAAACTTCCACTCCGTAGTTGCTTAGCACCAACATATCGTACTTGATATTTTGTCCCACTTTCAGTGCTCCTGCTTTTTCAAATACCGGTCGGAACTCATTAACAATTTTTTGTGCTTCTTCTTGTTCGGCGGGAATGGGAACATAGAAAGCTTGGTTTTCGGCGTAGCTGAAACTCATTCCTACCAGTTTGGCGGTGATAGGGTCGGTTCCTGTTGTTTCCGTGTCTAGACTGAAAGTTTCTTTTGTAAGTAACTTTTGTATTAAATCGACTCTTTTCTCTTCTGTATCAACGAGTTGATAGTCGTATTTTAAGTTTTCTAAACATGCGAGATTTGAATAATTTCCGCTTCCTGTATTCTCGTCTTCAAATTCTGCAAAGAGATTGCCTTGCGATGAAGCCTGTGAAGATGACGAAGGGCTCGGCTGGTCAAATAACGAAGGTTGGTCACCGAAAAGTGAGCCTTGTGCATTGCCGTGTGACTTTGAAGCCGCACTTGCCGAAGCCGTTTTCTTTTCACGGTTAAAAACGCGGTCGATGAGTGTGCGGAATTCCATTTCCTCAAAAATCTTCCGAAGTTCTTCTTCGTTGGGTTCTTCACGTTTCAGCTCGTCCATGTTCAGCGCAATGGGAACGTCGATTTTAATGGTCGCCAGAAATTTGGAGAACTCAATCATTTTTCGATTAGTTTCCACCTTTGTCTTCAGTGCGCCTTTCAACTCATCGGTGTGGGAGAGGAGGTTCTCAATGCTTCCATATTGGGCGATGAGTTTTTGTGCCGTCTTTTCTCCCACGCCCGGACAGCCGGGGATGTTGTCGGATGAGTCACCCATTAATCCCAGCATATCGATGACTTGGGCCGGCGACTGGATATCAAACTTCGCTTTTACCTGTTCTATCCCCATTACCTCAAATTCTTTGTCACCATATTTGGGACGGTACATAAACACATAATCACTCACCAGTTGGCCATAATCCTTGTCGGGAGTCATCATATAAGTTGTGATGCCGCGCCGTCCGGCTTCGGTAGCCAATGTACCGATTACATCATCGGCTTCATAACCTGAAACCTCAAGAATGGGAATGCGGTAAGCGCGGATAATGTCCTTTATAATAGGTGCGGACAAACGGATTGCCTCCGGCGTTTCTTCGCGCTGGGCCTTGTATTGTTCGTATGCTTCGTGGCGGAAAGTAGGTCCGGCAGGGTCGAATGCTACACCAATGTGTGTCGGGTTTTCTTTTTTCAATACATCCTCCAGCGTATTGACAAAGCCGAGTACGGCTGAAGTGTTGAAACCCTTGGAGTTAATACGCGGGCTTTTGATGAAAGCGTAGTATGCGCGATATATCAATGCATAAGCATCCAGCAGAAAAAGTTTGTCCATTCTTAAAAATCTTTAGTTTTTTCATGGTAAAAGTACAAAAAAATACCGTATTCCGCGTTTTATTACTACTTTTGTGCTCAAATTAACCTGTATGGAGAAGTTACAGCAAATCAAATTGCCTATTATTAAGGAGTTTGAAGAGTTCAAATCCTTGTTTGACGCTTCGCTCCAAAGCTCCAATCCTTTACTTAGTGAGGTGCTGACCTATATTAAGCAGAGGAATGGCAAGATGATGCGTCCTATCCTGACGTTGCTGATGGCCAAATTATTCGGTGAAATCAATCATTCTACACTTCATGCCGCTCTTTCGCTGGAGTTGCTTCACACGGCAAGTCTGGTGCATGACGATGTGGTGGACGAAAGCGATAAGCGACGCGGGCAGTCGTCGGTGAATGCTATCTATAATAATAAGGTATCTGTATTGGTGGGAGACTATATGTTGGCTACCAGTCTGAAGCATTCTGCCATGACGGGTTCTATCCGTATTGTTGATTTGGTGGCACGGCTGGGGCAAAATCTTGCAGAAGGTGAGATTATCCAGTTGACCAATATCAATGCTTCCGAGTTTTCCGAAGAAGTTTATTATGATGTGATTCGTAAGAAGACAGCCGCTCTCTTTACAGCCAGTGCCGAAGCCGGGGCTGTAGCGGTCGACTCTTCCGATGAAATGGTGAAAAATGCACGGTTGTTTGGTGAGATGATTGGGATTGCTTTCCAGATTAAGGATGATATCTTCGATTATTATTCTCCCGATGAGATAGGCAAGCCGACCGGCAATGATATGCATGAGGGTAAGTTGACATTACCGGCATTGCATGTTCTGAATACTTTGGGGGATGAGCGGATGTGCCAATTGGCGCTTCGCATTAAATCCTTGGACGCCACAGATGCAGAAATATCCCTTTTCATCGATTATGTGAAGAAGAATGGCGGTATAGAGTATGCTAAACAGGTGATGGTGGACTATCGTAATAAAGCATTGGAGTTGCTTCCTTCCACAGCCGACACAGGCATTAAAGATGCTTTGACTGCTTATATTGATTACGTGATAGAACGGGAAAAATAGCCCTCACCTCAAGCTGGAATAGGGAATTGCTTCAAGCGTTTTTTAGATGGACAGGTAATTTAATTTCCGAAGGGAGACTTTCTCAAAACAATAGGGACACTTTATGAAAACAATGGAAACAACTTTCCCAAACAATGCCCATTGTTTGGGGGTATGATGGTGTCGTTAAAAGCAAGAGAAAAAGCCGTATCATTACTCGCGACAGAGTTTGATACGGCTCTTTTAAGTTTGGTAGTTACAATCTGTAACTTTTCGGAAGGGGCATTTTTGTTTCGACACATTTACCCTCATCGATAATGGTGGCGTATGCGGCTCTTAGAAGAACTTGGTTTCCTGACCGACAATCTCGGAAAGGAGCAGATTGGCCAGGCGGCTTGTTCCCAAACGGAATAATTCATTGGTCAACCATTCTTTACCCAATATTTCTTTTACGATGGTGTAGTATACCAGTGCATCGTGCACGGTATTGATACCTCCTGCAGGTTTGAAGCCGACCTTTCTGCCCGTAGCCATATAATATTCTTTGATGGCTTCGCACATCACATAGGCCGCTTCGGGAGTGGCGGCAGGATTCTCTTTGCCGGTAGAGGTCTTGATGAAGTCTGCACCCGAATACATCGATAAAATGGATGCCTTCTTAATGTTGGAAGCATTTCCGAGTGCTCCTGTTTCCAGAATTACTTTCAAATGCTTGTCTCCGCATACTGCTTTTAATTCTTCGATTTCATCGCACATTCCTTCGTAGTCACCTGTCAGGAACTTACCGACCGAGATGACAATGTCTATTTCGTCTGCACCGCTATGAATAGCCATGGCTGTTTCTGCTACTTTCACTTCAATGAATGTCTGTGAAGAGGGAAATCCCCCCGATACACAGGCAATGTTTACCTTGTCGGCTTCCAGCGTATCATTTACTATCTCTGCCATATTGGGGTAAACACAAATGGCGGCTACATTGTCCAAATCGGGATATTTATCAACGAAATCGTTCACCTTCTCGGTAAATTTCATCACACTTTCTTCCGAGTCGGTACACTTTAACGTGGTGAGGTCAATGCAATGGAAGAGGAATTTCTTAACTTCCGGTGTATTGTTTTCAGCCAGATACTCTTCGATGAAATGGGCTACTTTTGCTTTTACATCTTCATCATTCAGATGGGTGTTGTATTTGGCAAGTGCTTCCATATACTTGTCATGAGCGTCTTCGTGTCCGTGGTCATGTTCGTGACCGTGGCTACAATCGTGGTTATGTTCCATAATTTTTTATAATTTGGGGTTGTTTTTATGTCTGTCCTTGTCTCGGTTTGTTTTCTTTTCGAGATTCCGATGAAAGGCTTCCGTCAGGTCTACACCTGTCTGGTTGGCGAGGCAGAGAAGCACCCAAAGCACATCGGCCATTTCGTCTGCAAGGTTACATTTTTCACCTTCCTTGAAGGATTGGTCACCATATTTACGTGCCATGATGCGGGCCAGCTCACCCACTTCTTCAGTCAGTACGGCCATATTGGTCAGTTCGCTGAAGTAGCGCACACCGTATGTCTTAATCCAGCGGTCTACTTCTTTCTGTGCTTCTTCCAGTGTCATATTATTCTTTGTTTTTTGAGTCCATACATATAGTAACAGGGCCGTTGTTCAGAAGTTCAACTTTCATGTCGGCTCCGAATTCTCCTGTGCCTACTTCACGTCCAAGGGCGATGCTGAGTTCGTTGCAGAAGTATTCATATAAAGGAATGGCTGTTTCAGGCCGTGCCGCACGGATGTAAGAGGGGCGATTGCCTTTCTTATAGGATGCGAATAAAGTAAATTGGCTGATAACCAATATGTTACCTTCAGCCTCGAGGATGGACTTATTCATTACTCCATTTTCATCATCAAACACTCTCAGACCAATAACCTTTTTGCATAGCCAGTCTGCATCTTCCTGATTGTCAGCTTCTTCAATGCCTACCAATATCATTAATCCTTCTTCTATGGCCGACTTGCAGACCCCATCGATGGTGACGGATGCATGGCTTACTCGTTGTATAACTATTCTCATATTTTATTTTTTATCGTTTCTTGCAGGTAGTATAGATGCAAAGGTAGAAAATCCCTTTTATTCTGTAAGGCTTTCTTTGATATTTTTAGCGGCGGCTTCGCCCACTACGGCAGCTATTTCTTCTAGTGTGGCTTTTTTAATGCGTGCCACGCTCTTAAACGTTTTTAGAAGGGCGGATTTACGCTTCTCGCCGATTCCCGGAATACTGTCCAAAGCAGAGGCTACCTGACTCTTGCTCCGTTTGTCACGATGGAAAGTGATGGCGAACCGATGTACTTCGTCTTGTATATTCTCTAGAAGATGAAATAACGGTGTACTTTGTTTAATGCCGATGGTAAGTGGAGGAAATCCGTAAAGCAGTTCCGAGGTGCGGTGTCTGCGGTCTTTGGCAAGTCCGGCAATGGGAATATTCAGATGAAGTTCGTCTTCAATCACTTCACGAACGACCTCCATTTGCCCCTTTCCACCGTCAGTAATGATGAGGTCGGGCAGGGGAGAACCTTCCTCGACGGCACGAGTATAGCGGCGTCGGACAACTTCCTTCATGGAGGCATAATCATCGGGGCCTTCTACCGTTTTAATATTAAACTTGCGATAGTCCTGTTTGCTGGGCTTACCCATTTTGAACACCACACAGGCGGCTACGGCATCCGAGCCTTGGATATTGGAGTTATCGAAACATTCGATGTGGACAGGCATTTTCTCCATGTGCAGTTGGTCTTGTATTTCTTTCAGGATGCGCACTTTCTTTTGCTCGGGATTCAGCTTGTCCGCTTGTTTCAGACGGTCTACTTTATATTGCTTTACATTCATGACGGAAAGGTCGAGCAAGTGTTTCTTCTCACCTCTTTGGGGAATGGTGAAAGTTACATTGTTCATCTCCATATCCACCTCGAAAGGAACAATAATCTCGCGTGAAGTACTGTTGTATCGTTCCCTCATTTCCACTATTCCCAATTGCAAAAGTTCTTCTTTGGTTTCATTCAAACGCTTTTTATATTCGAATGTGAAGGCTTGGTTTATGCAACCGTTGGTGATGTGGAGGTAATTGATGTAAGCTGAGTTTTCATCCATTTCAATGGAAAATACATCGACATTATGAATGATGGAATTGACAACCTCACTTTTGGAACGATAGGTCTCGATGAGGTCGTATTTTTCCTTTATCTTTTGCGCTTCTTCAAACTTCATTTCAGAAGCCAAAGCTTGCATCTCCTCCATGAGCAGGTCGCTCACAATTTGTGTATCACCTTTTAAAATTTCCTTGATTTCACTGATGTCTTTCAGGTAATCTTCGTGAGACTGGCGTCCTATGCACGGTCCCTTGCAATTCTTTATATGATACTCCAGACAGACATCAAACTTTCCGGCGTTGATATTCTCCGGGGTGAGGTTCAGTTTGCAGGTACGGATAGGATAGAGCTTTTTAATCAAATCGAGTACGGCATACATCGATGGAACATGACTATACGGGCCGTAATAACTGGAGCCGTTGCGTATAATCTTACGTGTCTTGAAGATGCGGGGAAAGTATTCGTTGCTTACGCAGATAGAAGGGTAGGTCTTGTCATCCTTCAGCATCACATTGTAACGCGGACGGTATTTCTTGATTAGGTTATTTTCGAGTAAGAGAGCATCCTCCTCCGTTTTCACTACGATATAACGGATATCTGCAATCTTGCTGACCAACACTCGGGTCTTTCCGTTAGGGTGTTCTCTGTTGAAATAAGAAGAGACTCTACGTTTTAAGTTCTTTGCCTTTCCAACGTAAATAATGGTTCCTTCAGCATTCAGATATTGATAAATGCCGGGGCTTTCGGGAAGATTGAGAACAATTCCTCTCAGATATTCATTGGTGCTAATCTCTTCTTTTTTCTCCATATTGTTACAATGTTATTGTCTTGGGCTAAAGACGGATTTCATACGTCTATTCCAAAGGTTTATATACTATCTTTGGCTGTAGCGGTAATGTTTGGTTATTCGCAGCTATTCGCGAATACATTATTCGGAATATGGGGTTGTGTCAAAATGTGGATAATACTGTCGTTTAGTTCGTAGGGGCCAGGTTCGCTCGCCCGAAAACAGTTTGCTTTGTGTCTTCGGGCAGGCAACCCCTGCCCCTACAGCTGACGATGGGATAGACCGGTTTAGTTTTGGCACACTCCCTTTTATTATGAATGTTATTTTTTTCTGTTATGATAGATTAATATCCGGGATTCTGTTTGATGTTCGGATTCTTATCAAGTACATCAGTTTGAGAGAATGGTAAATAACGGTTCTTCGGAGCAAACTTACGTGGTTCAATTGTTGCTGTTCCTGTAACTTCTGCACGTTTGTAAGGATCGGTTTCACTATAATTGATAGTACCGGTAATACGTTTTAAATCACCGTTCATTAAAGTTTCTGCCAACATCTTGCCACTGGCATCTTTCCAACGCAGGATATCTGCACGGCGCAAACCTTCACCTGCAAATTCTACGCAACGCTCACGACGGATTAACTCACGTAATTTATCCTGAGTGTCATATTTTGTTCTGACTACTTTAGGCATACCTACGCGTTCACGAATCTGGTCGATATAGTTGTACACCTGGTCTGATGGGCCGTTTAATTCGTTTTCGGCTTCTGCCCAACTTAACAGTACTTCTGCATAACGGAATACGATAACACAGGCAGCTGTATTCCAAATATTAGAATATTGTTCGTATGGATCTAGATATTTAGCCCATGTTAAAGCTGTTTTTGAGGCATTGTCCGTGTAGGTAGGGAAGTTTTTGTTCTTTGTTCCATCAGTCATCTTTTCATCCAATGTATTTAATATTGCTCCTCTCCATTCTTGTCCGGGATAAAGGATAGTCATATCCATACGCGGGTCACGATTGGCAAAAGGATGTTTGGCATCATAATAGTCTGCAGCTTCTTCTTTTGTCAAGCCATTGTCCATTTCATACATGTCGACCAAGTTCTGTGTCGGAACAATTGAAGACCATCCTGCATCCTCATTATTATACATTTGACCGATAACGCCCAGTCCAAAGACACTTTCAAGGCGTTGATCTGCCAGAATGATTTCTTTAGAATCTATACCTGTCAGTTTGAATAAGTTCTCATAATCGGAATCCAATTCGTATTGTTTTAAATCGATAATAGCCTGAGCTGCATCTTTTGCTTTCTGCCAGTCACCGTAATACAGTGCTTCGCGCATTTTAGTAGCCAAAACAGCTCCTTTGGCAATACGTCCGCGTGCTGCCGGAGTGGTGTTGATGGCTGTAAGTGCATCGTCCAAGTCCTGTGCAATTTGTTCGCGTACTTCTGCTTCCGTATTACGCGGTACCTGTGCTTCTTCGGCCGTAGTATAAGAACCGATGATGGGTACACCGCCATACCACCAGTTCATAATGAAATATCTATAGGCACGGATGGCTTTGGCTTCTGCTATTAGTTCTTCTTTCTTACCTGCAGTAGTGAATTCTACATTGTCGATGTTTTCTAACACTGTATTACAACGGCGGATAATGGCAAAGTCATAGAAAGAAGCACCTGTGTTACCACTGGATAAAGAACCGTCGCCCCAAGGACGCCATCCTTCCCATGAAAAATTATTATAACCTATGTCGGAACCGCAGTCTAAATATAGAAGAGCTCTAAAAGGATAAGTTCTTCTAGAACTATGTTTTTCAATATGATTTAGATTAATGGCGCAAATATATAATATTTTTAAAAAAGAACAATCATTTTTGAAAATAATCTTTGTTTTTCCGTGTGATTTAACAATCAAACGCTAAAAACATTTAATTAAAGAACGACTCTAAAGAGACTTAACTATTTAGTTGGTAGAATTTTAGTAATATAATGATAATATATAAAACTCTTTTTTACCTACAATATGTATATGAATATCCATGTAAAACCGTTATAAACAGTAATATAATGATAGGGAGATTAATAAAAGCGAATAGATAATCGGTAGAAATCATGTCTTTTTTTCTCATTTATTGTTACTTACAGCATGAATAAACGATGAACTCATTTAATGTTAGTATTGATTATCAATGATTTATAGACAGCGATAGTTCTAGAAGAACTACGTTGGTAGTAACTTATTTATTATCTTTAAATTAATACTTTATGTTAAAGAGAGTCAAGTCGGTCAGTATGCTGCTATTCCTTATGGCTGCATCTACAGGAAGCATGAACGCTGTTTCTGCTCCTGCAATGGCAAGTTCAAATGCTATTGAACAGCAGACCGAAACCTGTAAAGGAATTGTAAAGGATGCCACAGGTGAAACTGTAATTGGTGCATCCGTAGTAGTAAAAGGTACAACCAATGGTACTATTACCGGTATCGATGGTGATTTTACCTTAAGTGGAGTACCTAAAGGAAGCACTCTTGTGGTTTCCTATGTAGGTTACCTTACTCAAGAAATTAAATTTAATGGCCAGCCAATCAATGTGGTCTTGAAAGAAGACAGTCAAACTTTGGATGAAGTAGTTGTAGTAGGTTATGGTGTGCAGAAAAAGGCAAACCTGACTGGTTCTGTTGCTTCTATCAATGCAGAAGCTCTAGAATCTCGCTCTGTTGCCAGTGTTTCTGCAGCTATGGCAGGACAAATGCCTGGTGTAACTGCTATTCAAACTTCAGGTGCACCGGGTGCACAGACAGGTACCATTACTATTCGTGGTAAGAATTCAATTAATGCGGCAAGTCCGTTGGTTATTGTTGATGGTATCCCCGGCAGTATGAATAATATTGATCCGCAGGATATTGAATCTCTTTCTGTATTGAAAGATGCTGCTTCATCTGCCATTTATGGTGTGCAGGCCGCCAATGGTGTTATTGTAATTACCACTAAAAAGGGTAAGAAAGGACAAAAAGCACGCGTTAGTTATTCGGGAACTGTATCTTGGTCAAGTCCGACAGCAACTTTGGATTTCTTGGGCTCTGCAGATTATGCTATCTTATATAATGAAGCAACACTTAATGAAAACCCCAAAGCTGTGGTTCCGTATACAGACGAAGACATTCAGAAATTCCGTGATGGCTCAGATCCTATCGGTCATCCGAATACTGATTGGTATAATGAAGTTATGAAAGGTAGTGCAATGGAAACTCAACATAGTTTGTCTATCAATGGAGGTTCAGAAAATACTAGCTATATGGCTTCTTTAGGTTACTTGTATCAAGATGGCCTTTCGCAGGAAAAGAACTATGAACGTTATAATGGACGTGTAAATATAGATTCAAAAGTAGCCAAATGGGTAAGTGTAGGTCTGAATGCTTCTGCATATCGTGGCTTAAATAATGATGAATACGAAGGATTCGGTTCTTTGTTACAATATGCGAACCGTATTTCCCCAACAATCAGTATTTATGACGGAGATGGCAATTATAATTATTCAGGTTTAGCGAATCCTGTTGCACAGCAAGGTAAAACGGGACTTTATCGTCAGCTTGACCAACAATTGAATGCGACAGCTTATATTAATATTACTCCTATTGAAGGTTTGAGTATCAAAGGAGTATATTCATTAAGACACGATTACCGAGACATTCGTAAATTCAAGAAACATTGGAGTTATGGAAACTTTGACTCTGGTAAGCGTGAAGGTGAACATAATTATTACAATTGGAATTGGTATACTAGTCAGGTATTGGTTAACTATAATAAAACTTTTGGTAAACATAGTATTGGTGTCTTAGCTGGTTTTGAACAGGTTGATTATACATATAGATATACAGAAACCAAACGTACAGGTGGAGGTAATGATGAATTGAGTGAATCATTGAATACTCTTGATGCATCATCACAAACAAATAAAGACGGTGGTTATGATACAGGTCGTCAATCTTATTTTGGACGTATCCAGTATGATTATGAAAATAAGTATTTGTTTGAGGCCAATCTTCGTACAGATGCTTCATCTCGCTTCCCTAAAGATAATCGTTGGGGTGTGTTCCCTGCTTTCTCTGCAGGATGGAGAGTTTCTGAAGAAGCATTCGTTAAAGACAACTTGGATTGGTTAAGCAATTTGAAGTTACGCCTTGGTTGGGGTAGAACCGGTAATGAAGAGTTGAAGAGTGATGATATTTATCCGGCTATAGCTACTTATGCTTACGGAAAATATATGTTTGGTAATACTTTGTATTCTACTGCTTACGAATCACGTTACGTAAATACCAACTTGCAATGGGCTACGGTTACTAACTATGAATTGGGATTGGAAGCCGGTTTCTTGAATAATAAAGTTGGATTTGAACTTTCTTTATACAAGAAAAAAACAAATGATATGTTGCTGTATTTGCCGATTCAAGGAGTGATTGGTATGGATGCCCCTGCTCAGAATGCAGGTAGTGTAGAAAATACCGGTTTTGACTTGAGCATTTTCCATAATAACAGTATCAACAAAGATTGGAGCTATGCAATTAATTTCAATGTGGCTTATGTGAAGAACGAGATTACTGACATGAACGGTACAGAAGGTGTTGACCCGGACAATGGCAAGTATTGGCGTTTGGAAGGTTATCCTATCGGTTCTTTCTATGGATATGTAGCTAACGGATATTTCAATACCGAAGATGAATTGAAGAACTATCCTAAGCGTTTGGGAAGTGAAAAACTGGGAGATATTAAATATGTAGATAGAGACGGTAATGGTAAAATTGATGCTGCCGACCAAACAGTTATCGGTAAGAATTTCCCAAGTTGGACAGGTGGTTTGAATCTTGCCGTATATTACAAAGATTTTGATTTATCTATGTTATGGCAAGGTGCATTTGATGTAGATGCTTATTATACCGGTGAGGCTTCTTATGCATTTTATAATAGTGGTAAGGTGCTAAAGAGACACTTGGATCGTTGGACACCCGAAAATCATAATGCGAGCTATCCACGTTTGACAAGAAGTTCACAAACTAACTTTGCTACTTCTTCATTCTGGTTGGAAGATGCTTCTTATGTACGTTTAAAGAACATTTCATTAGGATACAACCTACCTAAGAGCCTTTTAACTAAAATAGGTGTTGAAAAAGCGAAAGTATTTGTATCAGGTGAAAACTTGTTGACCTTCTCAGGCTTAGACGGCTTAGATCCTGAGTCGCCGTCCGATACTCGCGGTGCATTTTATTCTAACGTGAAGAAAATTTCTTTAGGACTTAAAGTTTCATTCTAATACTTATCAACGAAATATGAAAAAGAACTATTTATATATCCTTGCTTCAACTGTTTTATTGGGATTTACCTCCTGTGTTGACTTGGATCGTTATCCATTGGAGGAACTCTCGGATGGAAGTTTTTGGAAAACTGCAAATGATGCAGAAATGATTGTTTCAGACTTGTATGGGGGATTACCATACTGGGATGTAGATGATGATATTAACTCGGATAATGCTGTTCATGGTATCAAATGGGCTGCCGGTAATGTATCGAAAGGTATTTACGACCCTCAGGATATGTCTTGGAGTGGAAATTATGCAAATATCAGACAAGCTAATTTGATATTAAGTAAAATAGATGAAATACCTAATTATGATCAGGCCGAAAAAAACAAAGTATTAGGACAGACTTATTTCTTCCGCGCTTTCCAATATTTTGATTTGATTCGTACTTTTGGTGATGTTCCTTACATTGAGAAACCGTTAGAGTTATCAGATCAGGAAGGTATTACTCGTGCTCCTAGAGCTGAGGTTTATGCAAAAGTAATGGAAGATTTTGATAAAGCCATTGAACTTTTGCCAACCGAATGGCCGGATTCTGAATACGGACGTGTGACAAAAGGTGCAGCAATGGCCATGAAAGCACGTGCTGCTTTGTATTATGGTGATTGGCAGATAGCTGCAGATAATTCAAAGAAAGTCATGGACTTAGGACTTTATGAATTGTATGATAAAGATAATACCGGCAAATATGAAGAACTCTTTTGGGAGAAAGCTGATGGTTGTAAAGAATTCATTTTGGTAAAACAGTTTAAAGAGGCGGAAAACTCTTGGTATCTGATTGGTTGGGAAGCATTTCCGACAAAAGGATGGGGTGGTATCAACCCTACCCAGAGTTTGGTTGATGCTTTTGAGGATATTGAAGGTGCTCCTATCAGCAAATCTAAGATTTATGATGAAAAGAATCCGTTTGCCAATCGTGACCCGCGCTTGGAAGTTGATGTATTACATGACGGAGAAGTGTTATATGGCGAAACAATTAAAGTTGCTCCTTTGAAATCTTGTTATCCGACAGGTATTGCTCAGCATGGTGACGCAACGGCTACCGGATACTATCTACAGAAATGGTTGGATCCAAGTATTGACCCAAGTTCTGCAGGTTGGGATATGGGTAAAGATGCTGTTGTAATACGTTATGCAGAGGTATTGCTTACTTATGCTGAAGCAATGAACGAACTGCACGGATTGAGTAGCGAAGCATTTGATGCGGTTAATCAGGTTCGTAAGCGTGTAGGTATGCCTATTCTTCAAAATTCAGATGCAAGTAAACCTACTTATTGTGGCACTCAAGATGAGCTTCGTCAACGTATCCGTAATGAATGGCGTGTAGAATTTGCACTCGAAGGTGGCAAGCGTCAATGGGATATCCGCCGTTGGGGAATTGCTAAAGAGGTGCTGAATGCTCCATTCTTAGGATTAAAATATAAATTGGTGGAATCACCTGATGCTGATCCGAATGATGGTGGACAAATTTGTATTCTGTATGAAGGAGAGAACATTGAGTTGTCTGGCAGCAAATATCAGGATCACAATTATATTTATCCTGTTCCCCAAGCAGAAATCAATTTGAATCCTGGTTTGACTCAAAACCCCGGATATTAATATGATATCTGATTAATGAAATAAGTGAGGGCATTGGCAAGAATAAATGTCCTCACTTGCTTTTAATATATACTTATGAAACGGTTGACCTATATTTTGATGGGAGTATTATTTCTCCTCTACTACATATGCTATCAAGGGGTGTTGTCACATATAGTTTTCTATCATGAGGAACACCACCTTTTCCTTTTTTCCAACCTTTATTTTCACCAATGTATCCAGTCTGAGGGTTGGTTAGGTTATCTAACTAATTTTATCATCCAATTCTTTTATATTCCCAGTTTGGGAAGTGCCATTTTAGCATTAATGCTTACTTTGATTTATTGGTTTGTAAACAGGATTATAAAAATACTTAGTGGAAAGAATGATTTGCTTCAATTATCTCTTATTCCTTCTCTATCTTTTTTCTTTTATACGATGAGTGCAGATCATTCATTGTCTGTAGTAACAGGTGGATTCTTGTTATTATTTCTTTTATATGTTATACTGTTTCTTCTCCAATATTACTATTCTCTTTTTCCTTTCTTTAATATACCTCGTATTTCTAATAAATATATACGTTTTGTTTTATCCGCTATTTGTTTAGCTGGTTATACAGGGTATGGCTTTTATCATTTTATCCATTCTTATAATCGCAGCGAACGTATCATGTTGAAAACAGAACAGTTAGTCAAATCCGGTGAATGGGAGAAAGTATTGGAATATACTAACGGATATTTAATGACCGGACGCAGCAACCAGCTTATTTCTTATTTTCATCATTTAGCACTTTATCATACAGGTCAGCTGCCTTATCGTTTGTTGGATTATCCACAAAAACAGGGAGTTAAGGGCCTCTATTTCCCATGGAACAGTGACAGTCGTGAGAGTGAATACGGACATATTCTCTATGAGGAGTTGGGATATATCAATGAAGCACAACGCTGGGAGTTTGAGTCGATGGTGGTATGGGGAGAGACAGCCCCCCACCTGATAAATTTGGCACGGTATAACATTGTAAACCACCGCCCGCTAGTGGCACAACGCTTTATTAATAAGCTAAAACAATCTCTTTTTTATCGGGAAGCAGCATTGGAGCTTGAGTCATTGGTAAATGGGGGGAAGGTTCCCGGGCTGAGAAACGCATTGGATGGAAAGGTGGATACTCCGGCACGGTTTGCCAATGTCTTGAATATAGGGCCGGAATTGCAATATTTATGTGAGAATGACAGCACCAACAAAATGGCTTTTGAGTATTTAATGAGTAATTTATTACTGAGTAACCATGTGGTTCGTTTTGTGGATAACTTGAAATTGATGTCGCATTTTTCTTATACGGAACTTCCTCGCATTTATGAAGAGGCTCTTTATATTTATAAATTAGGTGTTGGCGAGGAAGAGTTTTCAAAGGTAGGGATAAAGATAAGACCGGCAACGGAAGATCGGTTTAAACGATATTATGGCCTTGTGCAAAGCAAGCAGTGGGGCACTTTGCAGAAGGAGTTTGGAAATACATATTGGTTTTATTTGAATTATATCAGTCCTTATGGCAATAAGGTGATAGCTAATTAATGGAAAATTATATGAGAATACAGAATCTGCTTTACTATACATTACTTGTTTTTCTGTCCGGATGTACACAATATCATCAGGCAGAAAGCATGAGTGATCGGTTACCATTGGTTTATCCTGATTATACGGATGTAACTTTCCCTATGAATATCGCTCCTCCTAACTTTAGAATCCAAGAGGAAGGGGAGGCTTTCCAGACGGAAATAGGATGTGGGGAAGAAAGCCGCTACATGCTGATTCAGGATGACGAACCGGTAGTCCGCATACCGGAAAAAAAGTGGAAGGCCTTGCTGGAAAAAGCTGCCGGCAAAAAAATATATTTTAGAATCACGGTTAAACAGCATGGCAGATGGATGCGTTATGCCGATATTCAAAATAGTATATCTGCTCATGAAATAGATCCTTTTTTGGCGTATCGTCTGCTTTATCCCGGATATGAGCTTTGGAACGAGATGGGGATTTATCAGCGTGACCTGACAACGTATGGGCAGACTCCCATTGCGGAAAACAGGGATTTTGGGAAGCAATGTATTAACTGCCATACGTTTAACCGGAACTCTCCCGATACAATGATGGTTCATGTACGCGGCAAACAGGGAGGCACTTTGATTTCCCTGAATGGTGAGATTGAGAAGGTTAATCCCAAACCTGAGGAATACACGCATGGTGCCACTTATCCCGCCTGGCATCCTTCCGGTAAATATATTGCCTTTTCTGCCAATGAGATACAGCAGTTTTTCCATTCTTCCGGACGGAAACCTATAGAGGTGTCTGATTTGGCTGCCGACCTGATGGTTTATGATGTGCAGACTCACGAAGCTTTTACCGACTCGTTGGTTTATGGTGAACAGTATATGGAGACTTTTCCGACCTGGAGTCCGGATGGAAAGCAGATTTATTTCTGTCGTGCAGAAGGATACCGTCAAGGGATGCCTTTGGATAGCATCCGGTATGATTTATACCGTATACATTTTGATGCGGAGCATTCCAAACTGCATACATTGGAATGTGTCTATAAGGCGTCGGCACTCCATAAGAGCGTTTCCTTTCCGAGAATTTCACCGGATGGCAGGTTCCTTGTATTTACTCAGTCTGATTACGGTAATTTCTCCATCTGGCATCCTGAAAGTGATTTGTATCTGCTTGACCTGGCTACAGGTGATGTACGGAATATCACGGAAGTGAATAGTGACAATGTAGATAGTTTTCATACTTGGTCTTCGACGGGGCGATGGCTGGTTTTCAGTAGCAAACGTCTGGATGGTTTGTGGGCCCGTCCGTTTTTTGCGTATTTTGATTCCGAAACAGGACATTTTGGCAAGCCTTTCCTGCTGCCTCAGAAGAATCCCGATTTTTATGATACCTTTACATATACTTATAACTTACCGGAATTAATCAAGGCACCTGTAAGGACTGGCAAAAAGTTGTTGAAAACAATAGCTCAACCGATACATCAGACCAAAATAAAAAATTAACTGTCCGTTTTAAGGAAAATATATAAAATATTATCTTAATAAAGACGTGTGTTAGTTAATATTGTATTAACAAAATAAGTGGTTGCTAATCAATTGGTTATTCTGCTTTTGGAATATCTGGGAAAGGGATATTATCAAAGTACTGGGGATGGAAAAACAGATAAAAAAAGCAGTAATAACTGATTGGGTAGAATTTTAGTAACTTCATACTAGTGTTATGATATATAATAAGGAGGCCTTAAAAGAGTATTTCCACGGAATATTGCTAATAAAGCTGAATTAGCACCTTATTTAAGCGGTTTAAATACATAAACTAGTAGGATGCAGGTAGAAAATATTTGGCCAAATAGACTCTACAGAGCGTATGGAGGCGTTTTTATGAAGTCGGATTTATTTCTATCGTTTTGATTATCAGTAAAGTAGTTTAGAGAATAATTCTAGAAGAACTATGGTATATAGTTCTTATTTATTATTCTTTAAATTAATACTTTATGTTGAAGAGAGTCAAGTCGGTCAGTATGCTGCTATTCCTTATGGCTGCATCTACAGGAAGCATGAACGCTGTTTCTGCTCCTGCAATGGCAAGTTCAAATGCTATTGAACAACAGACCGGAATCTGTAAAGGAATTGTAAAGGATGCCACAGGTGAAACTGTAATTGGCGCATCCGTAGTAGTAAAAGGTACAACTAATGGTACTATTACCGGTATCGATGGTGATTTCACCTTAAGTGGAGTACCTAAGGGGAGTACTCTTGTGATTTCTTTTGTGGGCTATGTCACACAAGAAATAAAGTTTAATGGTCAGGCGCTTGACATTGTCTTGAAAGAAGACAGCAAGACTTTGGATGAAGTAGTTGTGGTGGGTTATGGCGTGCAAAAGAAGGTAAACCTGACCGGTTCGGTAACTGCTGTCGGCCCTGAAGAATTGACAACACACGCTAATACTAACCTGTTGGCTACAGTTCAAGGTCAGGTTCCGGGTGTTACCATCATCTCTCGTCCGGGTTCCGATCCAGCAATCAATATGCGCGGCCGCGGTAACTTGGGTACATCGGCTCCGTTGTTTGTTGTCGATGGAGCTATTGCCGATGCCGGTTTCTTTTCCAGCTTGGACCCGAATTCCATTGAAAGCATTTCATTCTTAAAAGATGCGGCTTCATCAGCTATCTATGGTTCGCGTGCTGCATACGGTGTAGTACTGGTAAAGACTAAAGGTGGTAAGGAAGGTAAAGTGAAAGTAAGCTATGACGGAACTGTCAGCTTGAAGTTTGCTACTTATACTCCGAAAGTGTTAGGCTCTGAATGGTATGCCCGTTTGAGTAACGAAGCGGCATTGAATGAAAACCCCAATACGGCATCACTTCCTTATACAGAGGAAGCTATTCAGAAATTCCGTGACGGTAGCGACCCTGATATGTATCCTAATACAAATTGGTATGATTTGGTATTGGATGACCAAGCGGTGATGACCAAACATTCTGTCAGCATCAGTGGTGGTAATAAAGTGAAGTATTATACTTCATTAGGTTATATGTATGATGATAAGTTTACACCGGGATCTAGTTCTAATCGTTATAACTTGATATCAAATCTTTCTTCAGATGTGAACGATTGGCTGTCTTGGCGTTCGAATATCAATTATATCCAAAATACATCGGATACAGAAACCGGTGGTATCGCTTATGTTAATTTGCTGACTATTCCTTCTACTTATGTGGCTCGCCAGAGTAATGGAGAATGGGGTAGTTACGAAGGTGGAAAGCCGGCTGCTTTAGTGAATATGCAGCGCAATCCGTTACGTCAATTGGAAGAAGGCGGATGGAATAAGAGTAAGTCTGAAAATACATTGATAAACTTGGCTGTAGATATCAAACCGATAAAAGGATTGGTGTTAACCGGTGAGATGATTTATAAGGCGTATGATTATAAATATAGAGTCTATGAAGCTAACCGTCCTAAAATCAAGGACTTTGTTACCGGCGCGGAGCTGAATAGTACGAACACAGACTCTAAAATGACTTATGACTGGCAGGAAAACAGCCGTTTGACATACAATGGTTTAGCTAACTATACATGGAGTAATGATATTCACAGTATTGGTGTTTTAGGAGGTATCTCTTATGAACATTACCAGTACCAGAAACAAAAATCCTATCGTAAGAAATTCCCGACTAATGGGATGACTGATATCAATGGCGGTTCCAGTGCTCCCGAAGATATGCATACGGAAGGTGGTACCAATGAAGATAAGTTGATGTCTTATTTCGCACGTGTCAACTATTCTTATAAAGACCGTTATCTGTTTGAGGCTAATCTTCGTGCGGATGCTTCTTCTCGTTTCCACAAAGATAATCGTTGGGGTATCTTCCCTTCATTCTCTGCCGGATGGCGTGTGAACCAAGAGGAGTTTATGAAAGATATTCATTGGATTAACAACTTGAAGATACGTGCTTCTTGGGGACAGTTGGGTAATATCAACAACGTAGGTCAATACGATTATTTCTCAACTTATGAGCAGGGAGACAACTATAACTTTGAAGATACAGTTGTGAATGGTATCATTGAAGCAAAACCGGCAAACGTAGGTTTGGGCTGGGAAACTGTAACTGTTACCAATATCGGTGTGGACTTTGATATCTTTAATGGTTTATTGAGCTTTACCGGTGACTACTATGATAAGCAGACCAAAGATATTTTGATGTCTTATCCGAGCCCTGCTGAAGTAGGTATTCCTTCAAAGTATAAAGTTTCTCAAAATATCGGTAAGGTTAGCAACAAAGGTATTGAAATTGCTATAACGCATAATAATAGAATAGGTGATTTTTCTTATTCTATCGGTGGTAACATTACCAAAAACTGGAATAAAGTAAAGGATTTGGGCGTGAACGATCCGATGATTGAGGATCCATGGATTAAGAAGGTAGGTTACGCTATCGGTACATTCTATGGTTATCGTTCAGACGGCTTGCTTACTCAGGAAGATATCGATAACGGTAATTACATTACAGACGGTAATTCAAAACCCAATGCCGGTGATATTAAATATGTTGACCTTGACGGTGATAAGAAATTGACGGATAAGGATAGGGACTATATCGGCTGTGACGTTCCCGATATTACTTACGGTATCAATTTGAGTATGCAGTACAAAGGATTTGACCTGAGTGTGTTCGGTCAGGGTGTAAGCGGTACTAAAGTTCGTTTCTATCAGGAACAGGCGTGGGCATTCTCCGATTATGCCAGCCCCCGTGAGTATCACTTGAAACGTTGGACTGTAGAAAATCCGAATCCGAATGCAGCTTATCCGCGTATTTACCCGTGTACCAGTGCACATTCTACATTTAATAATAAGTTCTCGGATTTCTGGTTGTTTGATGCAGACTATTTCCGTATCAAGAATATCACATTGGGATATACGTTCCAAAAGAATGTAGTACAGAGTTTGGGTGTAGAAGCACTGAAACTTTATGTAGCGGCAGAAAATCCGTTTACTATCCGTGCCGACCACAGAATGGAAGACTTTGACCCTGAAACAGCTTCAGGCCGTGGTGAAAATACACGAGGCACTACTTCTCTATCATTTGGTGTAAATCTAACTTTCTAATAAAAAGACAAAATGAAGACATATAATAAATTAATCAAAAATATTTTCTTCTGTACTGTTTTGGGAGCAACTGTCTGCAGTTGCGACTTGGATGTGGAGCCTACTTCCAACATTGCTACAGAAACTTTCTGGAAAACAGAAAAAGATGCATGGTATAATTTAAATGCTATTTATGCTAAGTCGATTCCCAGCAGTAATGTTCATGGGGAATCTTATACCGAAGATGTATATTGTCAGTATTCCTGGGAGTCATCAGGACCGACATTCCTTCAGGATGGTTTTAGTCCATTGTATGACTCGGGCTGGAATTTTGAGACGATTCGTAAGCAGAACAACTTTTTGGTAGAGGTTGAGAACTGTGTAATGGACGAAGATTTAAAGAAACGTTTTATTGCCGAAGTGCGTGCAATGCGTGCCTGGACTTATTTAGGAATGACAATTACTTTTGGTAAAGTGCCTTTGATTACGGAAGTATTGCCTTATGATGCTCCTAATGTTCCTCGTGACGAAGCAAGTGTCGTTCGTAAATTCATTTTGGATGAATTAACCGAAGCGGCAGCTGTATTGCCAGCCAAGTATAAAGGTGGTTATCCCAATGAAAAAGGACGTATGACAAAATATGCAGCTTTAGCAGTAAAGGCGAGAGCAGCACTTTATTTCGGAGAATATGCAGTGGCAGAACAGGCTGCTAAAGAGGTTATGGATAATGGAGGCTATTCTTTGTTTAGAATTTCTGAGCTGAGTGATGCACAAAAGAAAGAAGCGGAAGAAATGTCTTTATATATTGATTTTGATAAATATGGCATTGACCGTGATAAGTTTGTTAAAGGTATGTTTAGTTATGAAGCTTTGTGGCATACAGAAAATGCTAATCCAGACAATCCTGAATATATTATGACACATCAATATGTTGCCAATAGTGATCAGGATTGGGTGCGTTATACTGCGATACGTCCGAATCAGTTAGGCGGATGGTCTTCTGTAACACCGACTCAAAATTTTGTAGATTCTTATTGGACAGTCGATGGAAAAGAGGCGGATGTACCTTCTGTGGAAGAACGTGCTGCTGCTTATGCAAAACTTAAAGCTGATGCGGATGCCTATAGTTTGACTTCAGAAGATAAAGATAAAAACATGTCTCAATTTGTAGCATTTACATCGAATCTTATTAAAAGCGGTGAATTGAAAAATTATGAATATATGAAAGAATTCCGTAATCGTGATAGCCGACTGTATGTTTCAGTTTTATTCCCATGCAAGAGTTGGTATGAATCGGATTATGGAACTAATTATGTATACGAATGGGGGAAAGGTGGAAATAATGAATCGAAGACCGGATTTAACTTCCGTAAAATGTCTCCATTGGAAAATGACCCTATTGATGATGGTTTTGGAGAGGCTACCGGTGATTATCCTTGTATTCGTTATGCAGAAATTTTGTTGATATATGCCGAGGCTCATACTCAGACTACCGGATTTGATTCTCAGACTCAAGCGGCACTTAACCAATTGCGTGACCGTTGCGGTATGCCCAATGTTCCAACTAGCCTGAGTAAGGAAGCCGGTCTGGAACTGATTGCAAACGAACGCCGTATTGAGTTGGTTGGTGAAGGATTCCGCAGTGATGATATGTATCGTTATAGTGATGAATATTGGAATAAGCATATTAATAATGTAGATATTACTTCACCTGATGGTGATAAAATTATCACTATGAAGTGGAATTCTCGCATGCATTTGAGACCTATTCCTCAAACTGCAATCGACTTGAATCCGCTTTTGGCTAATGACCAGAATCCAGGTTACTAAAATCCTATAAATCTTTTTATACAATAGGGTTAATTATATAAAGAAGAAAGCCGGCTGAATGATGGAAGATTCAGTCGGCTTTTTTAATTGGTATGGGACTCTTTTTATTGCATGATGAATTTCACTGCAGCCCAATTGTTCTTTTCCCTGTGATGGATAAATTTCATTCCCAGACTTTCCGCTTTTTCCCGGATGGCAGGAATGTCCTGCACATAGAAGCCGCTCATGTAAAGCTCGGAACCGGTATGCATGCAGGCAGCGTACTGAGGCATATCCGCCAATAATATATTGCGGTTGATATTGGCGATAATGACATCAAAAGGTTTGCGTCCCTTCAATAAGGAGGCATCTCCCAATTCTACTGTAATATTATTAATCTGATTAAGAATAATATTGTCTTTGGAATTGTTTACACACCAATCGTCTATGTCAATGGCAGTAACGGGATTGGCGCCACGCATGGAAGCCAGGATAGCAAGAATGGAGGTGCCGCATCCCATATCCAGTACAGACTTGTCTTTTAAGTCGGCATCCAGCAGTTCGCTGATGATGGAACTTGTCGTTTCATGGTGCCCCGTTCCGAAAGCCATTTGGGGATTAATCAATATTTCGTATTCTGTTTTCGGAGTATCCTTGTGGAAAGTGCTGTGAATGCAGCAACGGTCACCGATAACGATAGGTTGGAAGAAATTCTTTTCCCATTCTTCATTCCAGTTTTTATCTTCAGCCTCTTTGACGGTATATTCCACTTTTGCGTCAGGAATGGGAAATTCCGCTACCATTTCCTCCAGTACTTCTTTATTGAACAGAGTTTGCTGGATGTAGGCTTGTACACCGCCTTCACATTCCACAAAACTCTCGAATCCGATATCTCCTGCCAATGCCGATACTACATCATTGATTGTTTCCGTGCAGGGATGGGTATAGAATGTAACTTCAAAATATTTCATACGTCTTTGTTTATTCGATTACTTTGCGGAGTAATGCTTCCATTTCGTTTTTGAAGATTCCGGCTTCGTGCACTTTCACTCCGTCCACATAAAAAGTCGGAACATAGTAATAGTCATATTGGTCGGCTATATCAGGATGTTGTGTTTCCTCTATCATTTCTATTTCTATCGGTTGGAATTCAGGGTATTCTTCTTTCAACTCTTCGATGTAGCGTAATGCCTTTTTGCAAAACGGACATCTTTCCTGATAAAATAATTTCACTGTTTTCATGTGGTTGTCTATTTTAGGTTTATATTTCTTCACATACCGGTATTTCCATTCCTCTATATACCACCACAATCTTATGCAGAGTGGTGGTGCCGACAGCTTTCTTCACGCTGTCCGTATCAGCATAGCGGATGGCGTTGGTAAAGTGGTCATACTCGTCGATGAAAAGATAAATTTTCTGACCGGCACGTTCGCATTCATGATAAAGATAATCCAACTGATTGACGGCTCCCTCTTTCTCGTCCAATTTTTCCTTGATGCCTTGCGGCAAATACGCTGCATATACATCGCAAAAATAGTCGAAACAGATTTTGCAATGCGCATCCAGTCCTTCGCGGTAGTTGCACAACTCACCGTTGATGCCGGAGAAGTTGAGATAAATCACCAGATAGCTGTTGCGATTCTGCGTAGGATGCTTCCCGATATATAAATCACCGAAAAGTTCCTCGAATCTGTCCTTGGTGCGTATGTCGTAATAGTGCTGCAACATATTTATTGTCAGGTTTTTACCGAAGCGGCGCGGACGGATAAAGAAGAAAAAACGGTCCGATTGTTCTATTAAGGGGATAAATGATGTTTTGTCTACGTAATAGTAATCGTCACGGCGGATGACAGCAAAGTTCATCATGCCGTAAGGCAACCGTTTTCTGTTGGGCACTATATATTCTTCCATAATTTGTTCCTTTTTTAAAGAAATATTCCTTTATAAATGGATAGTGACAAAGATAACTTCTTTTCATTACTTTCACAAACAAACCCTTTGTCTTTTTGTTTCGGATGTTTCTTCTCACAATAAAGCTGGATGTAATTATGCTCTCATTTGTGGCATAATTCGCTTATAATAAGTGTGCTATTGATGATGGAAACATAAATGAGTGGGAGTGTGTCCAAACTAAACCGAGCTATCCCATCGTCAGCTGTAGGGGCAGGGTTTGCCTGCCCGAAGACACAAAGCCTGAAGGCACAAAGCAAACTGTTTTCGGGCGAGCGAACCTCGCCCCTACAAACGAAACGACAGCATTATCCACATTTTGACACACCCACATTCTCATCTTGAAAAATAAATTATTCCAACTTGACTACATGGTACAAAGTACCTCTGATACTGGCTCTTTTGGGTACATTCAGCTTATGCAGAATATGTCCGAACCAATTTATCTTATTGATAGGCAGCTTGTCACGCGTGTTCTCTTGGAGGTAATTGAAAATCTCCATGGCAGTCAGCAATTCTCCCTCTTTATCAGCGGTAGCAGAAGAAAAGTTACAATTGAATAAATGCTCCAAAGGCGAAATTTGCTCGAATTTGCTGTTGCTTTGACGCAAAACAGCCTCATCTTCATCATTCAGCCAGTAACGTTACTGCTGATAAAGCAATGGCATGGCTTGTGCATAGAGCTGGCGGTAGTCTATGGTGTTTATTATGTACCTCAACATGGAGAAGATAATGTTCTGGTGTGTGGAGAAGACAGCGTGTGTTTTATTCTTTGTCCTTGTCTGCTTTTCCCTTTCTTTTATTTGTTTACGTACTGTTCTTTTCCTATCTTTGTATGTTTATCATTGCTTGACCACCTTCGTGGTTAAATCTAACTACGAAGGTGGTCAAAGTTAACTACGAAGGTGGTTAAGTCTAACCACGTCCGTGGTTAACAGATATTGAAAGTTCATTAATAAAAGAAGAACAGTATGGCAATACAATTTGATTGGTATGAAAATCCTAAAAACTCTGAGCAGCAAGGAGAAAAGACTATTTTTCATCCGCGTCTCCGGCTGAATGGAAAGGTGAGCACGGCCCAGCTTCGCGCCCGTATACAGAAATATTGTACGTTGACGGAGACGGATGTGGTTGCTGTGCTCGATGCGCTGTCGCATGCCATGGGCGAGGAACTGGCGGAGGGCAAGCAGGTGCATCTGGACGGCATCGGCTTTTTCCGTCCTAACCTGGTGAGCACCGAGCCGGTAACCGAAGAAACGAAGCGCAAAAGTACGAAGGTGAAACTCAAGGGGATTGTCTATCGTCCCGACCAAATATTGATGGATGAAGTGGGAAAGGTAAAGGTACAACGTACTCGGTTCTCTTTCCACTCGAGTAAACTGGCCAATGAGGAAATTGATGCGCTGCTGACAGAATATTTCACGACTCATGATTTTGTGCAGCGGAAGAGCTTCCAACTTCTTTGCGGCATGACGCAAACCACGGCCAACCGCCATTTACGCCGCTTGTGTGAAGAAGGAAAGCTGATAAATGTGGGACTTCCCAAACAACCGGTTTACAAGCCGATAAATGGATATTGTATTGTGAATAAGTAAGTTAAGTGCGTATTGTAAAAAATGAAGGGTGAGAGCATGAGAGTAATGCTCTCACCCTTTATTATGCTCTCATGGCGTGTATCGTGTTCATTGCCAATGAGTTGGAATTGCGGGTGAGAGCATGAGAGTATAAGTGGGTGCAACTTATTATTGTGTTATTTCACGCTTGGCTCCACTGCCTAAGATGACCATTTTCGTGACTTTACGAAAATGATTATCTACGTTGATATTCTGAGACTTGCATGAATCGACGGCACGACCTATCGCTACTATAAAGTTTTCCCAATGGGCATAACCTAAAATAGATTGCAGTTCACGGGCAAACCAAATTTCTATTTGTTCTTCTCCATTGTCGCTTTTGACCTCATGTGTTATGTCATCAAACGTTTTCTTATATTGGCTGATTCTTTGTATATCCATTATATTACTGATTTTAGACGAATAGGAAATTCACCGATATCTGTAGTATCATAATATCGTTCAATTCAAGTCATCTACTACACGTTCATTTATATTATTTATTAGTTTGGGCAGTTCCATTTTCTTCTATAATAGACTATTTAATCAGGTTTTTATGGCTGATTAAAGGTGCGTATAGATGCAAAGATACAAAATACTTCATTCAAGAAGCGGTACCGGCCGGTAATTTTGAAGAAATAGCTTCGTATCCTACTGAATAAAAGTAAAATAGGGAAATCCCTACCAACTAATAGGGATTTTCTTTGTTATGTAGTAAAACCTCGGGCTATCTTTGTACCAGAAAAAAAGGATAAAATAACAAATAAACAAGTAACGAGTATGAAAAAGATTGTATTGGCTTCGCTTATGATGGCGTGCTTGCCTTTTCTGGCAATAGCACAAAGCGTAGAAGACGACCTTTATTTCATCCCGAAGAAGAAAGCCGAAAAGAAGGAAGAGGTTAAGCAGGCGGTAAAGGTAACTGTTCCGCAGAAGCAGAATAATACCACTGTCTATGCTGCTCCCGGCTCTACGGTTGTCGTAAAGGATGTAAAAGGCAATACGCGTGATGTGGATGAGTATAACCGTCGCTATACTTCACGGGATAATACGTTCTCGATGAAGAATGATACTTTATATATCGAGGAAAAACCCTTGAATGAGAGAGGCGAGTGGGTAAATGGTTTCGAAGGTTCTCAGGATGATTATGAATATGCCATGCGTATCGTTCGTTTCAGAAATCCCCGATATGCTATTCCGGTGAGCAGCCCGCTGTATTGGGATGTGGTTTACGGATTGTCTTCTTGGGATTGGAATGTGTACGATGACGGATTGTATGCTTATGCGTTTCCTACTTACACCAACAGATTATGGTGGGATTGGCGCTTTAACTATCCTTACAGACCGAGTTGGGGATTCAGTTGGGGATGGAGCTCACCGTGGTATTACAGCAGTTGGTATCCAAATTACTGGTATGGCGGCTACTGGGGCGGCGGTTATTGGGGACATCATCCTTGGCACAACCATTATTATCCCAGCTACGGTTGGGGCGGCGGCTACTGGGGTGGCGGACATGGATGGTATGGTTCCAATGCTCATCGTCCGAGCATTCATGCCGGCAGATATAACAACAATTATAACTCGTCACGCCCGAACCGTAATAATTACGTAAACAATTATGGTCGCACTAACAGTAACTCTTATGTGGGACGCAGTGAAGGCGGACGTACCGGCGCAAGTAGTTATCGTTCGGTAGGACGCAGCGGTTCCAGCTCGGGAAGAGTGGTTTCCGGTTCGGATAAATCAAATTCAGTCCGCCCGGGAAGAACGGTGTATCGCTCTCGTACCGGAGAAAACATATCAGTCGGTCAGTCGACAGGTGTACGTAATGAGAATACGTATAGCCGTCCGGAGGCAGGAAGAGGTTCTTCCTACAATAGGCCCAGCAGCACTCGCAGCAGTGTTTCAGGCTCGTCTTCTTATCAGAGAAACGCTAACGGTACGGTAGGGCGCGGAGCATATCGCAGCAACAATAGCAACAGCTCCTCTCGCAGTAATTCTTATTCAAGGGGTAATTCTTATTCACGTGAGAATTCGACTTCCCGGGATAATACATCGACCTCCAGAAGTAATTCGTCATACCGCAGCAACAGCTCTTCGTCATCTTCACGCAGCAGCTATTCGAGCGGTGGAAGCAGTGTCTCACGCAGCTCCGGCGGTGGTGGCGGTTCTCGTTCAAGCGGTGGCGGTGGCTCTCGCAGAAGATGAGTTTGAAAATTAAACTAGACAGATGATAGAATTAAATAGACTTGGTATATGAAAAATAAAGTAATACTAACCGCTTGTGCGTTGCTGGCAATGGCAACGGCAAGCGCACAAAATGCATATGATGCCGAGCGGTTGCTCGGTAATGACTTGAACGGAACGGCTCGTTTCGTGGGTATGGGTGGTGCAATGGGTGCCTTGGGCGGAGATATGTCTGTAATGGGTACAAACCCTGCCGGTATTGGTATTTATCGCAGCAATGATGTCGCATTGTCTTTCGGTTTTAATAATACGGCGGCGAAGAGTAACTTTTATGGCATGTCAATGAAGGAAGACCGGACACGCGCTTCTTTTGACCAAATCGGTTTTGTATACAGTAATAAGATAGGTAATAATACCTCTCTGCATTTTGTGAACTTTGGGTTCAACTATCATAAGAGCAAGAATTTTAACCGCTTGTTCTCGATGGGAGGAATATTGGATAACGGTCTCTCGCAGAGTTGGCAATTGGCTGAACTGATGAACGGAGGAATGGCGGGTGTAGGAGTTACCGGTCCTGAATCGTTTCAGGATAAGATTATAAATGTCGATAATCCTTATACAAAGTTTTGGAATAAGTTGCCGGTGTTGGGAGTCTTGGGAGCCCAGACCGGTGTGGTGGACTGGCCGGCCGGTCAGGATAAGGTGATGGGTTGGAACTGTTATAGCAATAACTTCTTCAGCAAGGAGACCGGTGGCATCAATCAATATGATTTCAATGTATCTTTCAATATAGAGGACAGGGTGTATCTGGGTGCTACATTAGGAGTATATGATGTCAGCTATAATCGCTTCTCCTCTTATACGGAAGAATTGAATGATGATTTCGGCAAAGAAAACGGCGGTTATACCTTAGATAATTATTATGCTTTGGACGGAACCGGTATTGACTTGAAACTGGGTGTGATTATCCGTCCCTTCGAAAGTTCGCCTTTCCGTTTTGGCTTTGCCGTGCATACTCCCACATGGTATGATTTGAGAGAGAGCTATGATGCCACTTTATCTTCAAACATTGATTATTACGGCGAGGCATACAATCAGAATCTTGGTGATTTCTTGATTGGACGTGATTATGATTATCTGACTTATGATTATAATCTGACTACACCGTGGAAGTTCAATGTCAGTGCAGGTACTACTGTCGGAGGCCTGGTAGCCGTAGGTGCTGAATATGAATACTCGGATTATTCTTCCAGTAAATTAGAGGACGTGGATGGTTATCCGTTGGGCGACCAGTCAAGTGTGAACGATTACTTGAAAGGTGTTCACAATCTGCGTGTAGGTATGGAAGCACGTATTGTTCCAGAGTTTAGCATTCGTGCCGGATATAACTATACATCGGCTGCTTTTGCCAAGGATTCTTATAATGCGCTGGCTTTGTATAGCACACATACCGATTATAATAATACAGAGTCGAAGAATACGTTTACTTTCGGTTTAGGTTATCGTGGAAGCGTGATATATGCCGATTTAGCCTATAAATATGATATGTATAAGTCTAAGTTCTATCCTTTTGACGATGTGGAACTGAAAGCCGCACAGGTGGATAACTCACGTCATCAACTGTTGTTCACTGTAGGAGCGCGTTTTTAATGGATTTATTGTGAGTCTAATATAATTAAATTAAATGTGAATGTATCAGGAGCGAAGCATTGCTCTTGATACATTTTTTTTGTAGCGGGGATTGTGAGTTAAAGGGAAAAAGCAGTCTGTTACTTGTAACGCAAGAGTTGGGAGTTTACCGGATATATGATTGTTTTCTCGGTATTTGGTTGAAGGAGAATTATTAATATGCCACTATTTATGACTGTATTCTTTCTTTTTCCAGAAGTTGAGTCCGACATATACGCGTAGGGTTCCGAAAGTATTAGTCAGTGAAAAGTCTTCTTTCCGATAATCGTAGGTGTGCATGACCAATGCGGCACCTGCGAAGTATTTACTGTTATTATAGACGATGGAGGCACGGGTAATCAAGTCGAAATTGATATCTTTTATCCAATGGGTACGGGGCTGGGGCGTATCGTCTATCTTTGATTTCTTATAGGCGATGGCGGGAAGGAGTGAAAGGTTGGATACCCAGTTCTTGGCAAAGACCCAGTTATAACCGTAGCCCAGACAAAGGCTGTAATCCGAATATTTCACTTTCTTGAAAAGTAAAGCATTGTGTAACTGTTCCCTCATCTCGGTCGGCAGCTTATCATAATCAAAGGAAATATTATGTTGCGAGTAAGAGAATCCTGCCATTAAAGAGCCGGCGCTTTTCCTCTGGTTGGTAGACTGACTGTAGGCGGCAGGGTAAGAGAAGCGTTTGTAATTGAATATCCAGTAGGCGTTCAAACCCTTGATTTTACTTTGGAAGCTGTTGAAGTCCATATTTTTGACAGGCTCGTTTAATTGGAAACCATTGTATGAGCGTATCTTGAAATCGCTCCCGGTCTTTCTCCAATATAAGTCTACACCAAATTTAGAGCTGTAAAGGTTGAGTGCCATTTCTGTTTTTTTGGCTTTGTTTTTGTGTCCGCCAAAGATGTCTTTTACATCAAAAGAGTATCCCAAGAATATCCACCGCCAACCAAAATAAACTCCTAACTTGAAATTGGCGTTCGGTGAGAAACTTATGCTTTGTTCACCGTTATTGTTGTTGCTGCCCAATCGGTAGTATTCATACCAACTGCTGTGTTCCAACATAAATGCCAGATTATAAAGATTGGGTGAGATGAACGTGGTGTCGATGGCATTGAACTCTTTGCCCACCTTTCTGATTTTGCGGCCGGTGTGACGCACTGTGGTGGCAATGCCGTCTGTCAGATTGACAAGAACGCCTTTATTGTTTTGCACTGTCGTGTCCTTCTCTATCTCTTCTTGTGCGGAAGCACTCAGGATATAAAGAAAGAAACTGAGCAGCAAACAGATTTTTCGGGCGTTTGTCATAAATGTGATATTAAAGTTTATTTAAAATACGATCCATTACCCAGTTTGTGGGAGTAGCACTGATTCCGTCACAGGTACAGATTGCCTTTCCTTGCAGATGCTCTACCACCGCCTTGATAAGAGGGAGTTGTACGTGAGGGGGATTTTCGGGAAGGAATTCTTCACGTCCTCTTTCTGTGTGCAGAGCGATGGGTTCGTAAGTGAAGACTGAGAAACAAATCATTCCCTTGTCGCCGATGATTTCGATGCGGTCTTCTTTGGCTGATTCATGTGCCACAAAGCACCATGAGCCGGAACCGGGCAGACCGGAATCAAATTTGAAACAGGCGCTGATGGTGTCTTCTGCCTGATAAAGACCGCCACGGTTACTTTTATATCCTTCAGCTTCGAGTATGCAGCCGAACATATCTTGTAGCAAGTCTAATTGATGGGGGGCGAGGTCGTAGAAGTAGCCGCCTCCTGCAATGTCTGCCTGTACACGCCAAGGCAGGTTCGTGCTGTTATAATCGAGGTTACGCGGAGGTTGGGCAAAACGGATTTGTATGTTGATTACATTGCCGACTTCTCCGTTCTCTACCATTTGGCGTACTTTCTGAAAGTAGGGAAGATAGCGGCGGTAGTAAGCTACAAAACACGGAACACCAGTTTCTTGCGAAATGCGGTTGATGCGGGCGCAGTCTTCATAACTGGCTGCCATCGGCTTTTCAATATAGACAGGTTTTCCGGCCTTCATTGCCATGATAGCAAAGGTGGCATGGGAAGAGGGGGGCGTGGCGATATAGACGGCATTTACATCTTCATCACCAATGAGTTGCTGCACGTCGGTATACCAACGTGGAATATTGTGTCGTTTGGCATAAGATTCTGCTTTTTCTTTGTTGCGACTCATCACAGCCACTACTTGAGAGCCTTCAATCATAGCGAAGGCGGGTCCACTCTTTTTCTCGGTTACTTCACCGCAACCGATAAAACCCCATTTTACTGTTTCTAGCTTGTTCATTACTATACTATTTTCGTCATTCCTCTTGAAATGACAACAATTCAGATTGCAAATATATTAAGATTTTGCAACTTAATCCGTATAAGAAATCACTTATTATAGTATTTCTTCTGTAGTTCTCTGAATTCGGGGGTCTGTGTGTAAGTGTCGAGCCATGCATTCAAACTGTCCAGCAAGATGGGGGAATGTTTGCTTACTCCCCATGAATAGAATTGGGTGAAGCTGATGGCTGTCTCTATGTCCAGTTGCGGAAAATCATTGATGGAGGCTTGGGCTATGCTTTCGTCGCATACCGTGTAGTCTATATCTCCGTGAGCCACCATTGCCAACAGTTGTTCGGGGCCGTATTTCTCTACTTCTTGAATGTAAATGGTATCTCCGATTTCATTGCTCAGATTATGGATGCGGAGCAGGGCGGGTGAGCCTTTGACCACGTGAAGGGTTTTACGTGCCAGCTCTAATTGGCTGTGGATATACATACTGTCGTTTTCCTGTCCGGGTTTACGTTGTACCAGCACTTGCTTGTTGAGAAGGATGGGGTGGGTGAACAGCAATGAGTCTTTTGATTCGCTGGTCACTATGGTGCTGTTTGCCAGTATGTCGTATTTTCCGGTTAATATGCCTTCCTGTCTTTTTTCGAAACTCATTTCCGGAGTAATTTCAGGCGCCAGTCCTTTGCTGCGGGCAAACGCATTCAATAATTCATAATGAAAACCGCTTACGGTATCTCCGTCGGCAAAATAACTGATGGAATTATATTCTGTTACAGCCCGCAGAACTCCCGATTCGACTATAGCCTGGTAGTCTCGCGGTTCACTCTTCTCTTTCTCTTTTTTGGGGAAAAGGAGGGTATAGAGGGCGACAGCCACAATTCCTATTATGATATATTTCAAATATCTCTTCATCACTGCGGTTAGTCAAAGAAATTCCATGAGAGTCCGAACTTAATCATTTTCGGATTGACCGGATAATGGGGTGCAAGGAAGTATCTTGAACTGCCCGAACCCTGATTGATATGATACATCATTACAAAGAAACGAGTACGTTTCAAGTGCAGATTGGCATAGACATTGATGATAGGATAAGAACCGATTTCAATCTTGTCTTCGGGGTTCTGATTATAGAATTGACCGATGGCAGGAGAATAGTCCGGTGCATAATACTTGGTGAAGTAACGCACATCGGCTCCCAGTTCCAGTTGGAGCACTTTCTTGGCAAGTCCTGTTTTGATATAGAGATTGCCATACATAGATAGTTCGGGCAAAGGCAGGATATCTTGCTTGCTCGATTTCTGATAAGCTACTTCACCGTCCAGATGCAGGATGCCGAATTTAAACTTTTGCTGCAACACAGCACTTAATACCTGAATATTTCCGGTGTATTGCTCTACGGCAGCATTGTTCTTAAAGGAGAGGATTTTGCCTTCACTGTCCTTTACAGGGACACTTGTATTGGCAAGGTAGGTGTAGTTCTTGATATTCTCTACGCCGGCACGCAAAGTCGTTCCCCATTTGTCGAAACTCAATTTTCCTTCCAGTCGGGTACGCATGATTTTGGATAGGTCATCATTATTCCACCAGTAATGCTTGGAATGGAAATGCCTGAAATAGAAGACCGGATTCTGGTTCTTGATAAATGCATTGGCTTCCAGCCGAACGGTGTCGCCAAATAGAGGTATATTCAAATCTCCGTTACCTTCGATATTGAATTGTCCGGCATCTTCACCTGCGATAGCCAGCTCGCCTAAAACATTATAGTGCAGCAGTTTGCCTTGACGCTTGGACAATTGGCCTCCAATGGATAGTACGCTTTCTTTATAATGCTCCAAACGGCGTTCTTTGGGAACATCTGTCGTATCTGTCAGTGTAAAGTTGCGGTATTCGTAACTCATAAAAGCGGTAAGTCCTGCCTTGGCCCATTTGTTGAAGCCTTCGTGCAGTGATATGCCGATGGTATTTTTGATGGAAGAGCGTCGGGTCTTGTCAATAGAGTCATTACCCAAATAATTGTGTTCAAAATATTTCTGATTCTGTTCGTCATCATAAGAGATGTATTTGCGTCCGTTCAGGTCGACTTGCAACGTATGGATGAAGCTGGTGACAGGAACAAATTCCTGGATAATCCTTACAGAATCTTTAGCTACACTGTCCGTCTTTTCTTTGTGAAAGCCAAGGTTGTAGCGCTGGGTCATAAATACATGATAGCTGGTATTATGGTTCCACACTTTATTCAGGTTGGTGGGAATATCATAGGATTTGTATTCCTTTTTTCCTTCCGCCATGTCTAAAGGATTGGTGATATAGCGGTCGTCGGCGATACCGCCGTTCTCAGCCATTTTCAGGTTGTCATTGTTGAAGACAAAATGCATATTGTATTTGTCTCCCCGATAGCTGGCAAACAGTCCCCCATTAAAGAATGCTGTAGACTGGCTGGCGTAGAGACCGCGTCCGTAAAGATAATCGATATAAAAACCGATACCGAATCGCTTGTTGGCATTGATGGCGAAGTAAGACTTGAAACGCTCTTCACCGTTACGGCTGTCGAAAGTCTTGTAATAGCTCAGATTGGTAAAGGGGGAAAGCGTATTGGTAAATATGATGTCTTCCGGACGGAGCACGGTAAGGTCATAAGGGTCGGTAAAAAAGAACTGGCTGGCATCCCGGCGGTCGAAAAAAAGACGTGACAGGCGGGGAGAACCTAAGTTACCCAGATAATTATATTGTCCGGTCATGCCTCCGGTGTCGTTTGTATTTTGGAAAGCGTGCGTCAGGGTATCCACCGGCACGACGGTCACATTACCGAAGCGGCTGTCTATTTTCCATGAATATAGTCCGATGGGAATGGTGTTTGCATCGACTACGGCAGTTGTATCTATGGGGTTTCCATTACGGTCGCGCTGCCCCATGCTTAATCCGCTGGCAGAAGAACCGAAGTTATTATTCAGTGTGTTTTGTGCTTGCAACACCACTTGGCTGCACAAAAACATTAATAGAATGAGTGAGAATATTCTTTTCATAACGCCCGCAAAGATACAATATAAAAATAAAAGGAAGAGCTTTTCCACTGTGGAAAGTTCTTCCTTTTATTATTCGTTTAGAGTTATTTTAACTTACTGAGGCTTAATAATCTCCATTCCGATGTGAATTGCTTCTTCGTTTACGGGGATAAGGTGGTGGTGGCGTTCGGGCAATGTCTTGCGTAACGCTTTCAGTACACTTTCAATGGCTACCACCGGACGCAGTTTCAATAATCCTCCCAAAACAATCATATTGAATGTTTTGGCAATGCCGCGTTCATTGGCTGCATCCATAGCATCGATGCGGTAAATTTGAATGTCTTTGCGGGTCGGCGGTTCAATAATGCCATATCCGTCGTAAATCAGAATACCTCCCGGTTTTACCTTGTTTTCAAACTTAGCCAGTGAAGGCTGGTTCAGTATGATGGCCGTATCATATTGGCTGAGAATGGGAGAGGAGATGCGTTCATCGCTGACGATAACTGTAACGTTGGCGGTTCCTCCTCGTTGTTCGGGGCCGTATGCCGGCATCCAGGTCACTTCCTTGTCTTCCATCAGTCCCGAGTAAGCCAGTATCTTACCCATTGACAATACGCCCTGACCGCCAAATCCTGCTATAATTATTTCCTGTTTCATCACTTCTGTTTTTTTATTCTTTATCTTTCAAATCGCCTAACGGATAGAAGGGGAACATGTGTTCCACCATCCACTCATTGGATGCCTGAGGTGTCATCTTCCAGCCTGAGTTACAGGTGGAAACAATTTCTACCAGATTGGAACCTTTTCCGTTCATCGAGTTCTCGAAAGCTTTGCGGATGGCTTTCTTTGCCTTGCGGATAGCGGCAACTGTATGAACAGCCTGACGGGTGACGTAGGCTGTACCCTCCAGCGTGGCGGCTATTTCGGTCATCTTCAACGGATAACCGTGGATGGTTACGTCGCGGCCGTAAGGACAGGTAGCGGTTTTCATACCGATTAGTGTGGTTGGAGCCATCTGGCCGCCGGTCATACCGTAAATGGCATTATTGATAAAGATGATGGTAATGTTTTCTCCTCTGTTTAGCGCATGGATGGTTTCGGCAGTACCGATACATGCCAAGTCACCGTCACCTTGATAAGTGAATACCAGACGGTCGGGCCATAAACGCTTCACGGCTGTGGCAACGGCAGGTGCACGTCCGTGGGCAGCTTCCTGCCAGTCGATGTCCAGATAGTTATATGCAAATACGGCACATCCCACCGGCGATATGCCGACGGTTTTGTCTTCCATGCCCATTTCTTCGATTACTTCGGCTATCAGCTTATGAACCACACCGTGGCTGCATCCGGGACAGTAGTGCATCGGATTGTCGTTCATCAGCGTTGGTTTTTTGTAAACCAGGTTTTCGGGTTTTATGATTTCTTCTTTTGTCATATTTTCTCCTCCTATCGCTTAACACATGAACCGTAAAAAGAACTCTATCAGCTTGGTAAAGATAGCTGCGGCGCAAACATAGATGAATATTTTAAAGTCACTGACAAAGAAGTAGGTAAGAACGGCTGCCAGTGCCAATACCATAAATATGATATTCAATATGTTTCTAATCAGATTCGTGTTCATACGGTTATTATTTAATAATTTTTTCTTTGAGTGCGGCAACTACTTCATCCGGGTCGGGAACGATACCTCCCAAACGTCCGAAGTATTCGACGGGCACTTTACATTCTACAGCCAGACGGACGTCTTCCACCATTTGTCCGGCATTCAGTTCTACGGTGAGGATACCTTTTACCTGGCGGCTGCGTTCGGCAATTGCTTTAGATGGGAACGGCCACAATGTAATAGGACGGAGCAAGCCGACTTTGATGCCTTCTGCACGTGCTTCCTCCATTGCTTTTTGAGCAATGCGGGCACATGAGCCGAAAGCGACAATTAAATATTCGGCATCGTCGCAATGAATTTCTTCATAGCGCACTTCTTTTTCTTCTATTTCGGCATATTTCTGCTGAAGATGGATGTTGCGCTTTTCCATTTCGGCAGGGTCCAATTCTAATGAAGTCACAATGTTGGGACCGCGATGCTTGAGTCTGCCGAAGGTTGCCCATGGACAACGTGCCATGACTTCTTCGTCAGTGAGGCGCGGACGCTGTTCGGGTAATACCACTTTTTCCATCATTTGTCCGATAACACCATCTGCCAGAATGATGGCAGGATTGCGGTATTTAAATGCCAAATCGAAAGCAAGTCCTACAAAATCAGCCATTTCTTGAACTGATGCCGGTGCGAGGGCTATTAAGCGATAGTCACCGTGTCCTCCACCTTTTACAGTTTGAAAGTAGTCTGCTTGACTGGGCTGGATAGTACCCAGACCGGGACCTCCACGCATGACATTTACAATTAAACAAGGAAGCTCGGCTCCTGCGATGTATGAAATGCCTTCTTGTTTCAAGCTCACACCGGGGCTTGAAGAAGAGGTCATAACCATTTTTCCGCTGGCTGCACCTCCGTATACCATGTTGATAGCTGCTACTTCGCTTTCGGCCTGAAGCACTACCATTCCGGTAGTTTCCCATGGCTTTTCATCGGCAAGAGTTTCCAATATTTCCGATTGGGGGGTGATGGGATAGCCGAAATAACCGTCTACTCCAAAGCGGATGGCGGCATGGGCTATGGCTTCATTTCCCTTCATTAAAACGACTTCTTCTGCCATATGTTTCTTATTTTTTATTGTTGTTTTACTTTATATACACTGATGCATCCATCGGGACACACTGTAGCACAAGACGCGCAGCCGTTGCAAGTATCTTCCAATACTTGTTGAGCAAACGTATATCCTTTCTTATTCACTTCTTTGGCGGTGAGCGATATTACATGTAGCGGACACGCCACCACACAGAGATTGCAGCCTTTGCAACGCTCTGTGTCGACCACAATTGCACCTTTAATTTTTGCCATAGGGGTTAGTTATTATTGATTATACATGTCTTTGTTATAGAAATTAAGAATATCCATCAGCATGGTATGGGCCTGGACTGCCGGACTTTTGGGATTTTGTTCGATGGCTTCCAGATAGTTGTTCAGAGCTTGTTGCCAGTCACCTTTTTTGCGATAGGCATTGCCCAGCAAATAATAGGCTTCATCTTTAGAACCCTGATGGTTTCCGATGAAATTAGTTAGCGCGTCAATCGCTGTATCTGTTTCTCCTTGTTCTATAAGTTTCTTTATGTCTGATAATTGCTCTGCCATTGCTTATGGTAATAATCTTGTTGCATACAAAGATACTCTTTATTTGTAACTAACAGGAAGTTTAAAGTGGAAAAAACGAGCTTTCTGCTAAATTCATTTAAAACTTTATGTCCGCGAGGCAGGTGAAAATGTCCTTTTGTTTTTCCTAATGATTTGATTATGATAGAAATAGTTTCAAATGAAACCATTAAAAATCGGCTCTGTTATTTATTCTTAAAGAGAACAATCGTCCCACGACTGTGAAGGGAATCCTCTCAGGGTCGTGGGACGATAGAGCAGTCGGCACGGTATGTCCGGCTGTTTTTGTTTCGGCGGACTTTATTTTATGATTTCACCAACATACATATTGTATGTTTTCTGTCCGTCGTTGTTTGGATTCATTTTTTTCGCTTCTTCGCCAGTGATGTTCTGTTGCATCAGTTTTTTACACTTGACCACTACGCACGGTTCATTGTTGCCTTGCATGTAGAAAGAAACCGTATAGTTGTCGCTTTGTGACAGAAGCATATTTCCCATTGTTTTCTGTGTGTCAATCAGACAAAACGCTACGTCTTTGCCGAATAGCTTTCCAAATCCGCCCCAACATTCTTTGCCGATTTCGAATTGTTCGTCGTTGCCTGCGGTGATGGTCATACGGACAGAGGCTTGTATTTGTGCATCAACGTTTTGGGCTGTTGGTGCAATTGGAGCAGTCGGTGCAACAGGGGCTGTTGGTGCAACCGGAGCTGTAGGCTGCGTATTGGCAGTGTTGGATTGTGTCACAGTTACGCCCGGAGTAGCCATGGTTACGGCCGGAGTCGGTGCAACGGGAGCCGGCTGTAATCCCAAAGCAATCATTCTGTTGCCTAATGATGACTGGATGGATTTGAACAGTTCATCTTTCAGGTCAATTGTTTTTCTTCTGAATTTGCCGCAAATGGGGGCCAGCTTAGTCTTTGACTTGTTGAGTGCCATATCGTCGGTAATCCATTCTTCGGCAGTATATTTCTCGCCGCCGTCACGAGCTTCATCGTACCAGTAGCGGATACGTGTCATTTCCAAATCGCATTTGCCCGGTTTGCAGGTCATAAGAAATTGGTAATAAATGCGTGTTCTGTCTAATGACAATGCTGAGGAGGTGAATACAAGGTATTCTTCTCCACCGGCTGCTATTGTACCTTCTTCTTTATTGGTATAAAGAACACGTGCGTTGAGTTTGCCATCAGGTTTGAAGTATGTATTGGCCCAGTCAAGCAATGCGTCATACAGTTGTTCTTGCGAGAGGGCAGGAACTTGCATTTCTGTGGTAAAAGAAACTTTTCCATCGACAACGGGAATAGCTCCCGCCAAATATTTCTCATCGGTTTGTGCCTTGGCAAATAGTGGCAGACAGATAAGTACTGAAAGTAGAAACTTCTTCATAGTAATAATATTAATTGTTTTAATAGTAAGCAAAGATAGAAATAAAAAAAAAGAGAAGCTATAAAGCCTCTCTTTTTTTACTTTTATTATTATAGCTTGAAATCTACTTCACAGGTATCTTGTCGATACGTTTCTGATGACGCCCGCCTTCGAAATCGGTTGAGAAGAATTCGTTCATGATTTTGTCTGCCATTTCATGGTCAATGAAACGCCCCGGCATTACCAAAACGTTGGCATCATTATGCTGACGTGCCAGATGAGCAATTTCGGGCATCCAGCACAATGCGGCACGAATGCCCTGATGTTTGTTCAGGGTCATGCTGATACCTTCACCGCTACCGCAGATGGCAATACCCGGATAACATTCTCCGGCTTCGACTGCCAGTGCCAATGGGTGTGCAAAATCAGGGTAGTCACAACTGTCTGTGCTGTGGGTACCAAAATCTTCAAACGGATAGTTCTTGGCTTTCAGCCAAGACTTTACATACTCTTTCAATTCAAATCCGGCGTGGTCGGATGCCAAACCTATTTTTTTCATGCCAGCATTTCTTTTACCTGGTTATACACATTCTGTGCCGTGAAGCCCAGTTTTTCATCCAATACTTTATAAGGAGCAGAGAATCCGAATGATTCCAATCCCCATATTTTGCCATTTGCACCTACCAGACCTTGAAGATTGACGGGCAGGCCGGCTGTCAGACCGAATACTTTGGCATCGGCAGGGATAACACTGTTTTGATATTCTTTGCTCTGATTGCGGAACAGACCTTCTGACGGTACTGAGACAATGCGTACTTTGACACCGTCTTTGCGGAGCAGTTCTGCACCTGCCACTAAAGTGGATACTTCGGAGCCGGAAGCTACAAGAACTACGTCGGGGTCAGCATCCGAACCTGCAACAATGTAAGCACCTTTTTCTACTTGGCTGTAGTTGTTGCCTGCGGGCAGGTTGTTGATATTCTGACGAGAGAAAATCAAAGCAGTCGGAGTAGAGGTGTTCTCCATTGCCAGTTTCCATGCAACGGTGGCTTCTTCTACATCGGCCGGACGGAGTACCAACATGGAGTTGTGTCCTTTGTGGTTCTTCAGTTTTTCCATCAGACGGATTTGTGCTTCTTGTTCTACCGGTTCGTGAGTAGGACCGTCTTCACCTACACGGAAAGCATCGTGTGACCAAATGAACTTAATGGGAAGTTCCATTAGGGCTGCCATACGGATAGCCGGTTTCATGTAGTCTGAGAAGACAAAGAAAGTGGCACATGCAGCGATGATACCACCGTGCAAAACCATACCCAGACAGCAACATGCCATGGTCAGTTCGGATACGCCTGCTTGCAAGAAGGCACCGCTGAAATCACCATAAGTGAATGCATGGGTTTTCTTCAGGAATCCGTCTGTTTTGTCGGAGTTGGACAAATCGGCAGAAGATACAATCATGTTTTCTACTTCGGTAGCCAATACTCCTAGAACAGTTGCTGATGCGGCACGGGTGGCGGCATTGGCTTTCTGTTCGATAGCGTTCCAATCGATTTGGGGAGTCTTACCCGAGAACCAGAAGTTCATTTTGGCTGCCAGTTCGGGGTTTGCCTTTGTCCATTCGGCCTTGTATGCATATCTTTCGGCTACGATTTTTTTCAGTTCTTCTTTGCGTTTAGCATAGAGCTCTTCCACTTCTGTAAAAATCTGAAATGGATTTTCGAGGTCACCACCCAGATTCTTGATGGTGTTGATATATGCGTCGCCACCCAAAGGAGCACCGTGGGTACCGCAGTTGCGTTCATAGCTTGAATTATCCGCTTTGCGTGCGCCTTTTCCCATCACGGTTTTACCGATAATCAATGTCGGTTTGCCGGTTACGGTTTTGGCTTCGGTCAGTGCGGCACGAATGGCATCAGGGTCATTGCCGTCGATAGTCATTACTTTCCAGTGCCATGCTTCGTATTTCTTGGCGACATCTTCGCTGGTAACCGCATTCGTTTCGGTAGAAAGCTGAATGTCGTTTGAATCATAGAACATAATGAGATTATCCAAGCCCAAGTGACCAGCCAAACGACCTGCTCCCTGAGAAATTTCTTCCTGGATACCCCCATCTGAGATGTAAGCATATATAGTCTGATTCATCACGTCTCCCAAACGGGCTTTCAGGAACTTGGCTGCGATGGCTGCACCTACCGCAAATGTATGTCCCTGTCCCAAAGGACCGGATGTGTTCTCAATACCGCGCATGATGTTCACTTCGGGATGGCCCGGAGTGGGGCTTCCCCATTGGCGGAATTCTTTTAGTTCGTCTATGGTGAACTTGCCACTCATTGCTAATACGGAGTAAAGCATCGGTGACATGTGCCCCGGGTCGAGGAAGAAGCGGTCACGACCTTCCCAACACGGATTTTCCGGGTCATATACTAAGAACTCTGAAAAGAGTACGTTTATGAAATCAGCGCCACCCATGGCACCGCCGGGGTGACCGGAATTGGCTTTCTCTACCATCGCTGCGGCTAAAATACGGATATTATCGGCTGCGCGATTCATTAGTTTCTTATCATTCATAGCGTAAAATGTTATTTATGGTGCAAAGATAATTAAATCTTTGATAATGTCATTCCTAACTCTATGAAGAATATTCTATAGAATATATTTTCATCTTTCGGTCTAACAAACTGGTATGGTTTATGGTTTGTTTTATTTATAAAAGTTCCAGCAATTGTTTTTTTACTGTATCTACTCCCGGGAAGCCGGTAAACTTATTTTTGATGCTTCCTTCTTTATCAATAATCATATAAGTGGGCACTCCCTGAATGCTGAATTGTTTGTTGATGTAAGCCCATTGTGCATTGGTGAGGCGATAATGCTCTCCATGAATGTCGGAAATCATGTTTTCCCATGTTTCTTTTGGCGAGTTTTCACCGGCAATGAATAAATATACTATGTCTTTGCCTGCCAATTCTTCTTTCATTGGCTTCATATTTTTCATTGCCATTTGGCAGGGGCCGCACCAGGTTGCCCAGAAATCTACCAGCACGACTTTTCCTCTGAACTTGGAGATGATGGATGCGAATAAATCTTCATTTGCTACCTCACCGGTTTCGTTGACGGTGAACCCTGTTTTCTTTTTGTTGGCTTCAATCGTTTCTATCAGCTTATTGTTCATCGAAGTCAGTTTTTCCAGATAGTAAGGGTTTTCCATCTGGCGAATTTCCTGAAAATCGGTTTCTGTCAACGGTCGGAAGTCGGTGATTTTTTCGGCATATTTCATTGCTTTGCGTATATCAAAGAAAAATCCTTTATCAGTACCCATATAGTTGGTCACTACTTTCATGCCGGCTTCTTGTACTTTCTTGCTGTATTCCATGAACAGCGGGTCATATTTCTTTCTCAAATCCTGCATCTTTTCGGCTAATGCTTTGGCACTTTTTCCTGCATCAATACTGTCTTTATATGCTTTGATGACTGCTGCATCTTCGGCCGAAGTCCGGTCTGACGAACTAACATAGCTGAATATGTCTTTCATATTGCCGTCCAATGGAACGCGTATTTCATAGCCTAAATATTTTAGCATTCTGGAATAGCCGTTGCAGTAAAGCATCTCATTGCTGTTCATTGCTCCTATGGTTCTTATATAGTCATAATAGTCGGCTGGCAAATCGGGGGCCTTATAGCTCTTGTATGCTTCTCTTTCGGGTAGCCCACTATAATATATATGTGCATTCATCAAATTTGAGTCGATGCTGTTAAGTGCTGCGATGCATTGGTATTTATTGTCTATCAGTAACAGTTGACGGGATGCATTGTCCAGTTCTTTAGCGTTTTGTATGGTTGAATTTCTGTCTTGGTATTTATTCAGGCAATAGGCTTTATATTCTTCCGCCGACATATTATATACATCTTTCAGAAAATCTTTTCCTTTCCATTCGGTTGCCCATTTGCTGTTCAGGGTTTTGTTGAGTTGCGCCATTGTACCTGAGAAATACAGCTTTTCTCCTTCCTGTTGGTTTTGTTTCAGCAATTTGCTTTGCGAACGGCTGATTTCCCGTAAGTTAATGACAACTTTTGTTTCTTCTCCGGGAGCCACAAATAGTGTGCTTATTTTCTCCCTTCCCATCACTAAATCAAGGCTGGTCGGAGCGGAGAGATCGATTACTGTACAGAAGCTGCCGTCTTCTTTGATTTCGATGGGTATTTCGCTTTCATTACCGGTCAATAACTCACAAAGGTAGGCATTCAAGTTGAGTTGATAGTTTGGTTTATAGTCCAGAAGTTTTCCACTTAGTGTAGCCTTTCCCATTGTCAATTGAGGAGTGGGTAATGTTTCTATAGCGTTCGTTTTTTGTGTTACCTCTTCCGGCAACACTAATTCAGGCAATTTCCCATTTAAAGGAATGCCCCATACTTTGTAGCAATCTTCGCAGTCACTTTCTATAAAGTCTATGGTCTTTACGGTAGCCGGCAGGGTAGGGAATATCAGACTGAAAGTAGCCTCACCGCTGTCGGGCATCCAGAATTCTTTGTCGAGGGTAATGCCGTTGCCCGACCGGATGGGAAATTTTTCACCGTTATCAGCCAGCAGATAACTTTCTCCACTGATTCGAATCCAGTAGTGAGGACGATAATAGGCTTTGATGTCCAGAACGGTAGCGGTGTCAGAGAGGGTGATTTGGTTGATTTCTACTGTAGATGTGTTACGGGCGATGAACGGAGGCTGGTTCACTTTACGTTCTTGGGCTTGTATGGAGCATAAGGTTCCCAGAGCTAACAATAATGTGCATAATGTTTTCATGATATAGTTTTGTTTTAGAAAAAAGCCGCCATTAATTTTCATTGTTCAATGGCGGCTAATTTAAGTTTATTTTGACTTTTGTGTCAAGTTCACATATCCGTGAATTTAGATTAATTTACGAGAACCGTCGCTGATAACTACATCGTAAACTTTCGGGCTGCGACCGAATTTTTCTTTGAATCTTTCTTTTGCGGTAGTGATGAATGTTTCATAAAGTTCATTCTTCACTAAGTTGATAGTACATCCGCCAAAGCCACCGCCCATCACACGTGAGCCGGTAACACCGCAATCGAATGCGATATCATTTAAGAAGTCAAGTTCTTCGCAGCTAACTTCATATAATTTGCTCATGCCATTGTGTGTTTCGTACATTTTCTGGCCGACAGTTTCGTAATCACCTCTTTCCAATGCGTCACAAACATCAAGTACACGTTGGATTTCTTCGATTACATATTCTGCACGCATGTAGTCTTCTTCGCTGATGTCAGCTTTAGCTTCCTGCAACATTTCCATTGTACAGTCACGCAAGAATTCTACGTGCGGATGCTTCTTTTGGATAGCAGCAACAGCTGCTTCACAGCTTTGACGGCGTTTGTTGTATGCAGATGATGCCAATTCGTGTTTGACTACAGAGTCTACCAATACCAAACGGTATCCTTCCGGCTTGAATGGGAAATATTGGTATTCCAATGAACGGCAATCCAAACGAATTAAACTGCCTGCTTTACCGAATACAGAAGCAAACTGGTCCATGATACCGCAGTTTACACCACAATAATTATGTTCAGTTGCCTGACCTATTTTAGCCAATTCGAATTTATCTATTTTGTTGTCGCCAAACAAATCATTGATGGCAAAAGCATAGGTACTTTCCAATGCAGCTGATGAAGACATACCGGCACCCAAGGGCACATCACCCGCAAATGCAGTATCAAAGCCTTTTACGTTTACGCCACGCTTAATCATTTCACGGCAAACTCCGAAGATATATCTTGCCCAACTAGCTTTAGGGGCATCTTCTTCGTTTAAACCGAATTCTACATAGTCTTTCAGGTCGATAGAGTAAGCGCGTACTTTATCTGTTCCGTTAGGTTTGATTTCAGCAATCATGCCTTTATCTACAGCACCCGGAAATACGAAACCACCGTTATAATCGGTATGTTCACCAATGAGGTTGATACGGCCGGGTGAAGCATATACTGAACCTGTTGTGCCATCAAAATGCTTGATGAAGCGACTTCTTACATATTCTATGTCCATGATAATTCTATAATTTAAAGGTTAATATATCGCATTTATTATTATTCTGCTTCTCTTCTTGTAACCTTGCTGCCGATAAGAGCGTAGAACAGCAGGTAGACAGCGCAAGCTACTACACACCAGAAGCTCTGAATATAGCCTACGAGGTCGGCAACGGTGGCTTGGATAAACATCATCACAGCACAACCGAATACCATTGTCATAAAGATACCGGAAGCGATGGCTGTGTACTTGCCAAGACCTTCAACTGCCATATTGAAAATAGCTCCCCACATTACTGAAGTACAAAGACCTACCAGTAGGAATGAGAAGATGCCCAGAGGAATTTCTTCCCAAATAATTTGGAGGGTACCCCAATTCACACCGGGGAAAGCTACTTTGATGGAAGGTGCAAACATACCGAATAAAACAAGAATGATAGTAGCTGATGATACAACGGTAATCATGGTACGGCTTGATACTTTTTCACCGATGCTGGCGCCTACGAAGCGGCCAATCAGCATCATGAACCAATAAACTGCCACAATCATACCTACCGTACTGGCGGGGAGTCCGTAGTCACTAATAAGGTACTGTTGTACAAAGTTAGGTACACCTACTTCGATACCCATATATACGAAAATACCCAAAGTACCCAGTGCAAAGTGACGGTAGCTCATTGCGCCTTTGATAAGGTCGAGCTGCACGGGAGCTTGTTTGGGTTCTTCAATTTTAGTAAATGAGATAACGATGAAAGCCACTACAAAAATAGCAAGTGCAATCATCAAGGCAGGTGTTGCATCAGAAATCTTGGCTTTTGCAGCATCACCGATGAGGGCACCCATCAGGATATAACAAGCTACAGCTGCGGTAGAATTGAATACACCACCAATCTGAATCAGCTGGTTACCGCTGTTACCACCACCTCCAAGGAGATTCAGCATAGGGTTAACCACGCAGTTAAGGATACACATACACAGACCGGCGATGAAAGCACCAATCAGGTAAACAGTAAATACGAGACCGAGATTATTGTCCACATCCATCAGACCGCTAATCCATTGGATAAGGATACCTATACTACCTACGACAAGACCGATAAGAGCTGTTCTCTTATAGCCATACTTGGAGATAAGCATACCGGCGGGGATACCCATTACGAGGTAAGCGATAAAGTTACCATAGTTACCAATCTGTGCAAGCACATTCGAAATTGGTCCCTGGTTTTTGATAATTGTTGCCATAGGTGTACACAAGTTAGTCACGAAGGCAATCATTGCAAAAAGGGCAATCATGATGATGATAGCACCCCATTGTTTTGTTTTTTGAGCCATTGTTAGATCGTTCTTTATGTTTATTTTTAAAATTGTTTTTGCTTATTTTTCTACGCCGAATTTATAGACGGTTATCTGTGTATATGCCTCTCCCGGTTTTAATACACAAGAAGGGAAATGGCCTTTATTCGGAGTGTCAGGGAAGTGCTGTGCTTCAAAGCAGATAGCGCTTCTGGCAGGGAAAGTAGCTCCGTGAGCTCCTTCAAAACCATTGTGCCAGTTGGCGGTATAGACTTGAACACCCGGTTCGGTGGTGTAAACTTCCATGCTACGTCCGCTTTCGGGTTCAACACATTTGGCGGCAAAGCTAAGCGTTCCTTGTTCGCGTTTATTGAGTACGTAGCAATGGTCATAGCCGGCACCAAACTCTAATTGTTCGAATTTATCATTAATGCGGCTACCCACGGCATGAGGAGTGCGGAAATCCATCGGTGTACCTTCTACTTTGGCTATCTCGCCGGTAGGAATAGATACATTATTCATAGGAGTATAAAAGTCTGCATTAATGGTTACGATGTTGTTTTCAACACTTGCCGTAGGATTGGCAATACCTGAAAGGCTGAAAAAGCCGTGGTGAGTGAGATTGACTAACGTTGTTTTATCTGTTACTGCTGAGTAGGTTATGATGAATTCATTCTGGTTACTCAGTGTATAAACTACAGTTACATCCAGATTTCCGGGGAAGCCTTCTTCGCCATCTGCAGATAAATAATGTAGCTTTAAACTTTGCGGAGTGACTTGTTCTGCGTCCCAAACACGTGCGTGGAAACCGGTTGGTCCGCCGTGTAGTGAGTTTGGCCCGTTATTGATTGTCAGTGAGTATTCCTGACCCTCTAAAAGGAATTTCCCGTTTGCGATACGATTTCCATAACGTCCTACCAATGTACTCAGAAAAGGTTCGTGACTGTTGATTACGTGGTCTATACTATCATGCCCTTGGATGACATTAGCAAATTTACCGTTTCTATCGGGAGCCATAATTGCCAAGACAGCACCACCATAATTGGTGACAGCTATTTCAACTCCATTTTCATTTTTTAGTATGAAAAGGTCTGTTTGTTTCCCATCTACTGTTTTTTGAAAGTCGGCCCGTTTCAGACCGCACAAATTCTCATCGGAAGTTGATGTGTTTATCATATTATTGAAAATCTTTTTATAGTAAGTATAAAACTATTGCAAATAAAAAGATTTTCTTCGGTATTCCCAAACTTTTTGTGGAAAAGTGAACTCGCTAAACGTGAAATTTTAATAAATCAGCTACGATAAAGCTGCTTCCGCCAACAAAAATGAAGTCATTTTCGCAAGAATGTTGTTTTGCTGCTTCTACTGCTGCTTTTACGTTGGGATAAGTCCGGCCTTGTAAACCAGCTTGTTGTGCCAATTCCTGTAAGTCATTTTCCGGCAGGGCTCGGTGTACACTGGCATGGGTGAAATAATAAATGGCATCTTTGGGTAGCATACTGAGCACTCCGCTGATATCTTTGTCATTTACCATGCCTATCACGACATGCAAGCGATCATATTTTTGATGTCTCAATTGTTCTACGATGTAGGAAATGCCTCCGACATTGTGTCCGGTGTCGCATACCAATGCAGGATGTTCTTCTAACTTCTGCCAACGTCCCATCAGGCCTGTCAGTTTTGAGACATGGGCGAATCCTTCGCGTACATTCTCTTCGCTGAAGTGGTAGCCTATTTCTTTTAATTGGCGAATGGAGGAGAGCAGTGTGTTCGTGTTTTTAAGTTGGCACAGTCCTCCCAATTCCCCTTTTAAATCAGTGTAGTCGGCTGTCTGATAAATTCGTTCGCCTGTTTCGTTCACAGAGGAACTTTGTAAGAGATGTTCTTCTTCGGCAAATAGGATAGGGGCATGAACTTTCCGTGCGCGTTCAATAAAGACCGGTTTGGTCTCGGGAGTAGTTTCGCCAATGACGACTGGTGTGTTTTCTTTGATGATACCGGCTTTCTCTCCGGCAATCTTTGCCAGTGTATTACCGAGAAACTGTACGTGGTCAAAACTGATGTTGGTAATGAGACAGAGGTCGGGATGAATAATATTGGTGCAGTCCAAGCGTCCGCCCAGTCCCACTTCAATAATAGCTACATCTACTTGTTGGGTAGCAAAATAATGGAAAGCCATAGCGGTGGTAAGTTCAAAGAAAGAGGGGTGGAGCGGCTCGAAGAAGGCACGGTGCTTTTTAACAAAATCAATTACAAACTCTTGAGAAACCGGAGTTCCATTGATGCGGATTCGTTCGCGAAAGTCGATGAGGTGAGGAGAAGTATAGAGTCCTGTTTTATATCCTGCAGATTGTAGGATTGCGGCTAATGTGTGTGAACATGAACCTTTTCCATTGGTGCCGGCTACATGGATGGTACGAAATTTGCGATGAGGATGTTCGAAATATTCATCTAAAAGACAAGTGTTTTCTAATCCTTCTTTATAGGCATCCTTTCCTATATGTTGGAAAAGGGGGGCACTATTATATAAATAATCCAGTGTTTCTTCGTAAGTCATAATCGTAAAAGTTGTTATCCGTTATGATGGCGTGTGACAAAAATGGTCGGATATAAGGGTAAAATACACTTCCATCCACCGTAAAGATGCAAGTATCGTATCTTTATGGTGGATGAAAGTGTTATCTTAGTCATGGCCCGACGGCTATAAAGCAGTTAATCAAAGAAGTTCTTGAATTTCTTGAATATCTTCTCCTTAATGCTCAGGTTCGGTTTGAAGTTGTCAGATTCCTGCATCTTCTCCATGATTTGCTTTTCTTCTTTGTTCATTGTTTCGGGTACGTATACACTGACATTGACCAACAAATCACCGGTGCCTGTGCTATATCCATAGCTGTTTACATTTGGCAATCCTTTACCTCGCAAGCGTAGCACTTTGCCCGGTTGGGTTCCTGCTTCAATCTTTACTTTTACTTTACTGTCGATAGTCGGGATTTCCACAGTTCCGCCCAAGGCAGCTGTAGGGATACTTAATAGCAAGTTGTATATCAAATCATTTTCATCACGAATTAGGTCGGGATGAGATTCTTCTTCAATGACAACAAGCAAATCACCCGGTACTCCGTTGTGTTTTCCGGCATTACCTTTTCCGTTTACTGTCAGTTGCATACCTTCGGCTACTCCGGCAGGGATTTTTACTTCCACCACTTCTTCGCCATATACGATGCCCTCACCCGAACAAACCTTACATTTGTTTTTGATGATTTTACCTTCACCGTTACATTGGGGGCATACACTTTGCGATTGCACCATTCCGAAGATACTTTGTTGGGTGCGTGTCACACTGCCTGTTCCGTGACAAGTAGGACACGTTTCCGTACCTCCTTCTCCTTCGGCACCTGAGCCGTGGCAGTGATCACATGCCACATATTTTTTTAATTTGAATTTCTTTTCTACTCCCGTAGAAATTTCTTTCAAGCTCAGTTTGACCTTGACACGTAAGTCCGAACCACGGTATTTTCGTTGAGAGGCACGTCCGCCTCCACCGAAACCGCTGAAGCCTCCGAAACCTCCACCACGTCCGCCGAATATATCGCCGAACATAGAGAAAATATCGTCCATAGACATACCTTGCCCGAATCCTTCGAAACCGCCACCGGCAGCTCCACTCATGCCTGCATGTCCGAACTGGTCGTAACGGGCGCGCTTGTCAGGGTTGCTCAGTACATCGTATGCTTCGGCAGCTTCTTTGAATTTCTCTTCCGCTTCTTTATCTCCCGGATTTTTATCAGGATGATATTGTATCGCTTTCTTGCGGTATGCTTTCTTTATAACATCAATAGTGGCTGTCTTGTCCACTTCCAGAACTTCGTAATAGTCTCTTTTTGCCATGTTGTTTTATGATACTATTTTATTGAGCCACTACTACCTTGGCGTGGCGGATTACTTTGTCATTCAGCTTATAGCCTGTCTGAACGCAGTCCAGGATTTTTCCTTTTTGTTCTTCAGACGGCGCAGGAACTAATGCGATGGCTTCGTGATAATCGGTATCAAAATCTTTGCCGTCAGTTTCTATTTTCTGAAGTCCTTCCTGATTCAATACCTTTAAGAATTTATTGTAAATCAGTTCGATGCCTTCGCGCATTGCTTTTACGTCGTCCGAGGTTTCTGAAGTTTTCACGGCACGTTCCAAATCATCCAGAATAGGCAGAATGGCGGAGATTGTTTTTTCACCTCCGTTTTTAATTAACTCCGCTTTTTCCTTCATGGTACGTTTGCGGTAATTGTCGAACTCGGCAGAAAGACGTAAATACTTGTCATGCTGCTCTTCTATGGTCTTTTGAGCGTCAGCCAAATCCTTGTTCACCTTCTCTTCAGCAGATAATTCTTCTGCTGCTTCCTTTTGAGTCTCTTCGTCAAGAACAGCTTCTTCTGCCTTTTCTTGGTTTCTCAAAACTTCCTCATCCTGAGGTTGGTTCTTCTCTGTTGGGTTCATATTCTTATTAAACTTTTTGTTTTTCTTATTCTTACTCATAATCAGTCAGGGGTTTTAGGTTAATTTATTGCTAACAAATTTCGTGCCTACTTGTTTCCCCGACTCAAATATTTTGCAAAAGTAGGGAAAATATGTCACACTGGCATACTTTTCTGAATTAAAATGCCTACCTTTGCACTTTCAAAAATCGAAATAACATATAAATAAGGTATATAAGGATGATTACAGTTTCAAACTTAGCCATTCAATTTGGTAAAAGAGTATTGTATAATGATGTGAATATGAAGTTCACCAACGGCAATATTTACGGAGTAATCGGTGCAAACGGTGCCGGAAAATCGACTTTTCTGAAAGCAATTTCAGGCGAGTTGGAGCCGACTAAAGGGTCTGTGATATTGGGGCCGGGCGAACGCCTGTCCGTATTGAGCCAGGACCATTTTAAATTTGATGAATATACCGTGATGGACACGGTTATGATGGGACATACAGTGTTATGGGATATTATGAAGCAGCGTGAAGAACTGTATGCCAAGACCGATTTTACGGATGAGGATGGCTTGAAAGTATCTGAACTGGAAGAAAAGTTTGCTGAGTTGGACGGTTGGAATGCCGAGAGTGATGCAGCTATGCTGCTGAGTGGACTTGGCATCAAGGAGGATAAGCATTATATGAAGATGGGTGATTTGAGCGGTAAAGAAAAGGTGCGTGTCATGTTGGCACAAGCTCTTTACGGAAACCCGGACAACTTGTTGCTTGATGAGCCGACCAATGACTTGGATATGGAAACGGTAACATGGTTGGAAGAATATCTTTCCAATTTTGAGCACACTGTATTGGTTGTGAGTCATGACCGACACTTCCTTGACTCTGTTTGTACACATACGGTTGATATTGATTTTGGTAAGGTGAATCTGTTTGCCGGAAACTATAGCTTCTGGTATGAGTCCAGTCAGTTGGCACTTCGTCAGCAGCAGAACCAAAAGGCAAAAGCTGAAGAGAAGAAAAAGGAATTGGAAGAGTTTATCCGTCGTTTTAGTGCGAATGTGGCCAAGAGTAAACAGACTACCAGTCGCAAGAAAATGTTGGAGAAACTGAATGTAGAAGAAATTAAACCGTCTTCTCGTAAATATCCGGGTATTATCTTTACTCCCGACCGTGAACCGGGAAACCAAATTCTTGAAGTATCGGGTTTGCGTGCCGAGACAGAAGATGGAGTGGTCTTGTTTAATGATGTGAACTTTAATGTTGAAAAAGGGGATAAGATTGTATTCTTGAGCCGTGACCCTCGTGCCATGACTGCTCTTTTTGAAATTATTAACGGAAATCGTAAGCCGCAAGCCGGTAAATTCGACTGGGGAGTAACAATAACCACCGCTTATTTGCCGTTGGATAATACTGATTTCTTTGAATGCGACTTGAATCTGGTAGACTGGTTAAGCCAGTTTGGTGAAGGAAATGAAGTCTATATGAAAGGTTTCTTGGGGCGTATGTTGTTCTCGGGTGAAGAAGTGCTGAAAAAAGTAAATGTTCTTTCGGGAGGCGAGAAGATGCGTTGTATGATTGCCCGTATGCAGTTGCGCAATGCCAACTGTCTGATTCTTGATACACCGACCAACCACTTGGACTTGGAGTCTATTCAGGCTTTCAATAATAACTTGAAGAGTTATAAGGGAAATATATTATTCGCTTCTCATGACCATGAATTCATCGAAACGGTTGCTAACCGTATCATTGAATTAACTCCGAATGGCATTATCGACAAGATGATGGAATATGATGAATATATCACTTCGGATCATATTAAGGAAATGCGTGCACGTATGTATGGAGCATAGTATGTTTCTAGGATAATCATTTTCAAGATAAAGAGATAGGCTGCTGTTTTCATCAGCATGGAGATGTGTCGAAACTCTCCTTTTATCGAAATCACCCTCGCTACAACTATCTGTGGCGAGGGTGATTCTTTATCCGCTTTTTGATTAGCCGTCAAGATTTGCTTTTATTCTTCCATGTTTCGGCATATTCGTTCAGGATTCTGCGAATACTCAGTCCTATCTTGATGTAATCTTTCTCATTGAGATTAGCTAAAGAGACTCGTACGCTCCATTCAGGTCCGTCAAAACCTCCTCCGTTCAACACCACCAATCCGGTTTCTGTTGCCAGACGGAAGACCACATTTAGTGGATTATATGTCGACTTCAGATAATTGACAAAGTCATCGCCATAGAATTTCTTTGCCCATACCAGCATATCTATTTCTGAATAATATCCGGCGCGAAGCGGGTCATCGGGTAAAATAAATCCAGTATTATCCCATAATGCTTTCAGTCGGCTATGAATCAGATGAAGCATGGCGTGACGATATTTATCCTCTTTGTCGAGCAATGAGAAAGCAGCAAACAATGACATTTGCATCTGCTGTGGAAGTGACAGTCCGGCAGTATGGTTAAGAGCAACCTGTCGGCTGTCGGCCACCATGCGGTCAATGAATTTCATCTTTTCCACGTCTGTTGTCAAAGAACCGTATCGCTTGGCAAGCTCGCTTTTACGTTTGCGGGGCAAAGCGGCAATTAGTTTGTCGAATACATTATTCTCGTGGACGGCATTGACGGCTATACGCCATCCGGTGGCTCCGAAATATTTCGAGAATGAATATACGCAGATGGTATTGAACGGTAAATCTGCCAGCAGGCTTCTAAATCCGGGAACGAAAGTACCGTAGACATCATCTGTTACTATCATCAAGTTCGGATTCCAACGATTTACTACATCTTTGATGGCATCTACACATTCCTTGTTCAGTTCATAGCTGGGCGGATTGCTCGGGTTGATTACAAACAGGGCTTTGTACTTCGGGTCGCGCAACTTGTTGATATCCTCTACTTTGTACTGCCAAGTGTGCAGGCCGTTCTCGTCCATCGTGTCGGCACTGATATTCAGTACATCATAATCGTAACGCGCCAATTCGGGTATTTCGATGTACGGAGTAAAGGCAGGAACCATCAAGGCGATACTGTCTCCACGGTGTAGCAGGAAGTTTTCTTCCAGTGAATCGAATACATAGCACATGCCTGCCGTACCGCCTTCGGTGGCAAAAAGATCAAAGTTGCCTTGCGGGGGACGTCCGTCACACATTTCCCGGTTCAGGTAGTCGCGTACAAGTATCTCTGTATACTTCAAGATACGGTCAGGCATTGGATATTGGTCGCCTGCCATACTGTCGGCCCACTCATGTACTAATGAATCAGGGTCGACGGCATGTTCCATCAACATATAATTATAAGTACGCTTCAGCAGGTCAATTCCCGGTTCGCCTTCATGGGTCTTCAGCCACAGTTCAAACCGTTGGGCGATACCTTCTTTTTGAGGAATACCGGCTATTCCTTCCGGCATATCCATGACACGTCGAGATTCTGCAATAGCGAAAGACCCCAAGGTGAAGAAGGCTTCACGAGCTTCGGTAGCAATCCAGTTGGGATTTCCTCTTCCCGCATTCAGCATGACGTGCGCCATCTTCTTTACACTTTCATCTGCCATTTCTATCAAACGGTTCTTGAGCTCAAAGGGACTAATCTTTTCCAGATTCTTGTCCATTTTCGCTACACTGCTCTTATCGCTTAAATATTCCATAATGTTATAAGGTTTAGGTGATTATACTAATAAAACAATGACTACTCCCCAAATAATGAGAAGGGTATTTCCCACAGCGTAAGTCACTGTATAGCCAAGTGATGGGGTTTCACTACCCACAGCCTCCTGAATAGCTCCCAGTGCAGCAGTGGTAGTTCGTGCTCCGGCTGTACATCCCAATGCCAGTGCAGGGTGGAAGTGAAATACATATCTGGCCAATATCAGTCCCAACAGCAGAGGCAATGAGGTGGCAAGAACACCGATGACAAAAAGCATCGGTCCCACTTCTTTTAATCCTTGAATGAAGCTGGGCCCTGCAGAGATTCCCACTACAGCTATAAACATATTCAGTCCTACATTATTTAACACCCATAGAGAGGATTCGGGTATTTGTCCGAATGTGGGGCGTTTACTGCGTAACCATCCGAATACCAAACCTGCAATCAGTGCTCCTCCGCTGGTGCTAAGGCTGATGGGGACTCCGCCTATATGAATGGCTAAGGCACCGATGATACCTCCTATTAAGATGCCGATGCCGACAAATACCATATCGGTAGCATTGGTCGGGCGGTCGATATATCCTAATTGCTTGGCAGCTGTCTCTACTTCTTTCTTCAATCCAACCAATTCTAATGTATCACCCGAATCGATTACCGTTTGAGCAAATACGGGAATATCGATGCCTGCACGTTTGATGCGTCTTACACTTACTCCGTGCATGAAAGGTTGTTTGCGGATGAATTCAAGTTTACGGTTGGCATACGGCTTTTTATGTATCATGACCGGCAATACCTCTACAGGAAAATCAAGTAACTGGGGATCTATTATTTCTTCGCCAATCCAATCTTCTTCGCCTATAGCAAATTCACGGCGTCCGCTTAATACTACTTCGTCACCTTTTTGTAATAATTGTCCTGGCAGAATTTCGTTGATGATAGTATGATTATGTCTCATCCTTTCAACAAACAGCCTTTTCCCTTGTGAAACAAAGTAAGATTCGAGTTGCTCTACCGTTTTGCCGTTTCCAAACCAATCGTTTTCTATATTGTAGGCACGGAATACGACCGGTCGACGCGCGTGTTCAAAACCGGGTTCATCGGCTTCGCTGGTTCCCATTTGGGCTTCCAATTCTTTACAGGCAGCTTTCACTTTTTCAAGTCCGCCCAACATTTTCGGACCCAAGGAAGAGAGTACCCACGCCGATCCTGCAGTTCCGTAAATATAAGTAACAGCATAAGCAACGGGAATGATATTTATCATGTTGCTTTTCTGCTCTGCACTGATGTTTAATCCATTGATGGTGTCGTCCGCTACTCCGATAACTGCGGAAATGGTCTGTGCGCCTGCCAGTAACCCGGCTGCTTCGCCTGCATTATAGCCCATAATAAGTGCTAAAAGCCAGGTTATAACCAAACAGCCGACACACATCAAAACGGCAAAGCCCACTTGTGGTAAACCATCTTTTTTTAATCCGCGAAAGAATTGCGGTCCTACTTTGTAACCGATGGCAAATAAAAATAGCAGAAAGAAAACGGATTTGACAGGTTCCTCAATGGTGATGTTGAGTTGACCTACCAATACTCCGACTAAAAGTACGCTGGTAACAATTCCTAAACTGAATTGTCCTACTTTTATTTTACCAATCCAGAATCCTGCGGCAATAGTGAGAAAAATTGCCAGTTCCGAATGTTGTCTTAACAGGTGTATTATCCATTCCATATATTCCTATTTCTTTTATAATTGCAGTCTACAACAGAAGGGAGAAAAAGAAGTTGAGTTAAAATCATGCAAATTGTGCATAGTTCTAATATTTTTTGTTTTATTTGCACAGATAGGATGATTGGAGTATGAAAATTGAAGCGATTGTAAAATATATTGTAGTAAGCTTCTTACTGTTTGCAAACTTGAGTTGTAAAGATAATAAAGACGAAACACTTATAGCAAAAGTAACAGATCTGACAGGAGAAGAAGAGGTTATATCGGATATAGAGTATGATAGTGACGGCAGAATAATACGTTATGGTGATACTCCGATAGTATATGAAGGCGATAAGGTAACCGTAGGAGAAATGGATTGCCTTCATTCGGGAAGTAAGCTTTGCTCGGTAACTTTTAAAATGGCTAAAGGCAAGGCAATAGAAAGTCGTACACGTTGTTTGCTGAAAAGAGGTGCGGAAACGTGGGATGCTTTTAAGACTTCGACTTATGAATATGGGGCTGATACGCTGTGTATCAGGTCGGACTATTTTGGGGTGGAAGAAAAGAATTTCTTGAAACACGTCTGTACGAAATATATATTTGGCGATGATGGAAAACTGACGGAATCCATTACTTCACATCGTGAATCAAACGACAGTACTTATGTGTGTCACAGTTATTATAATTATGATAATCACATTAATTATCGGGCAAATTTGAATATACAGGCTTATGTAATGGATAGTGACGGCTTGGACGGCTTTTTCTATTTTTTACTGAACCTGGGAGATTTTAGGGTAGACACGGTTTTACCCAATGATATCGGACGTTGTATAAATCATGGTAGCGAGACTTATAACGTGCATGCTAATTATAGGTTGGATGATGAATCTCCGATAAAGATAGAAGTCCTGTATAATTACACAAAACTTCTATCCCGTATCGAATTATCTTATAAATCATTAAAGTAGCGCATCCAATAAGATGTAGATATCCTCTTCCGAAAATCCTTTTTCGATAAGATATTCTTTGTCTTCCAGACAGAAAGTAAGGAACGAGTCACTGTCTTCGCACATGCTCCGTGCTTTTTGATAATACTGAATGGCTGTTTCGGTATTTCCCAATGTATAGTATAAATGCCCTGCATTCATCCAGTCTTGCATTTTGGGTTTGGGAGCCTGAAGCAGCAGATCATAATATTTACGTGCTTCTTCATACTTGCCGATGACAAATGAACACCAGCCGATAGCACGGCGTGCATTGTTGGGATTCTTTTCCAGATATTCCACTTTAAAGAAGTAGCCTAAAGCCTCTTCGTATCTTTTCAAAGCTACCAGACATTGGCCTATCTGCAAGGACAGGTTTAAGTTGTCGGGCTGAACACTTTCTATTTTTTTGAAGTATTGCAGTGCTTGTTCAGGCATATCTAGCTTTTGATAGCATAAAGCTAAATGACGATTGGTCCATAAAGTATCCGGGGCAATAATATCAGCCTGTTTATAATAATCCAATGCCTCATTGTAACATCCCGTTTTCTGGAGGGAATAACCGGCTTTTTGCCATAGCTCGGAATTTGCTTTATTCTCTTCAAGCAGAATACTGTAGAGTTGGAATGCCTCCTCCATATAATTTTTCTGAAAGAAATAATCTGCCAGCTTTTTCAGCTCTTCCGGCCGGGTTATTGCTTTTTTAAGGCTGTTATAATTCCACAGTTCAAAACTATTTTCGAAGATGTCTTTTTCTTCGGAACGGCGTGACCATAATTTAAAGAAGCGATATAAATCATGAATATACTGGCGGCTGATATTCTCTTTTTTCACGGTAGCCTTGGCTAGCTTTGTTATCTGTTCCATTTGTTCTTGCGATACAGAACTTTGCTCGTTCATCTGATGTATCATCATCTTTTTTTGTGGTTCAGGCATTTGTATTAAGCTGAAACAGAAAGAATATTTATCAGAGCTGCAAAAGGTATTACTATTGAGTATAACGTCCAATAGAGATACTCCCTTTTCCTCATCATTTCCAAACATAGAAACGATATCGGGGAATTGGCGGTCGAAAGGATAAAACCAGTGTGACATCTGGCGGAAAAACGGGAACTGTTTTAGTTGGGAGAACGTACTCATATAAACATCTGCTCCTTCCATTTGTAATTCGCCCATTTCACGCAACTTGTCACTAATGCCCGATTTGTCAATCCAAATTTCCCATTCCGGGTTAAGATCGTCAGAGTCTTCTGCTTCATCTAATCCGATTCGGTTGGAGTTTCCGATATTCGGACTTTTCATCATTTCAGGAAGGATTTCTTCCCGCATCTTCCTGTCTATTTCCTGTGTTTCGCGTGAAAGCAGCAATTGAATCTGTACGGTATGCAGATTTTTGATAAAATCGTCATCTTCATTGAGTAACGAGAGCTTTGCACGTGCTTCGGGATACATCATGATACGGTGCTCATAGAAAAGTATAGTTATCACTATACCTACGATAGCGCGTTGGTTCACCATAGGGTCAGGGTGATTGTACGCTTCGAGGAGTAGCATAAATTTCCGTATATCGAAAATCTTGGATTGGTTCATGGTGATAGCACTGATGAAGACACAAAGGTCATTGACCGGTACCAAAAGAGAATTAAGCAGTGCCTGAGCTTCCAAAGCTTCGGCTTCCGTCCAATATAAAGAAGTCCAAGTTCTTTCGAATAACTCATTGAGTGCTTTTTCATGACGTTCGCGTATTCCTGCTAATTCTTTTTCACGGCGATTGGCATCACTGTAAATCAGAGGAGCTGTCGCTGTATCTTCCGTATAGGCTTCCAATTGCATTTGTAGTTCGGGAAGAGTATGCGGTTTAGTATGTTCATAAGTGCGTATCAAATCATAATATAAAGCAAAAGATGATGTACTTTTCTTCATGGTATATGTTCGTTCTGCCATTTCGTAGGCCGATCGGAATATTTTATTATACATATCCTTTTGTTTTGGATCTTTCATGCCTTTCGCATTGTATTGCAACATCAAATCGTATGTCGTTTGCAGTGCTTCTACATCAGTGCGCAACTGCCAGTTGGAACATTGAGTGGCAATTGTATAGATTTGTACCAATGCTTCTTTCAAACGATGACGCTCGAGTAAGTTGAAGATGTATTCTATTTCATCATACATATTAGTCATAAGTTATATTGTTTATTTATGTGTAAAAACAACCGAAAGCTCTTTTAAGTTCTCATTTTAACCAGGTAGCACGCTTCCATATATATTCCATCGGCCCATGTGAATGATGACTCATCCACCAGCGGCAGAATGTAAATTGCAAAATGAAGAACGCGATACCGGCCAGACAACTGACGGTGATACCAAACTGGTTGTGAAGAGCAAATCCCCAGTTATAATATAGCATAGAACCTACTATGCTTTGAGTAATATAGTTGGTAAGACTCATTTTTCCATAAGGAGTGATTTTCATTAAAAGATGGTGTAGGTTCGTATTATAGAATGCAAAAATAACCCCCGAAACCAATACCAGCATAAATGAGAAGTTAGAAAGCGAGGTGATGATAAGTAACAAGGGGGTCAATATTGATTTGTTGACAATGAACGTCGGCAACATATTGCCTAATCCGTATAAAGGAAAGAATGCGATAAGCGCACCGGCAAGTATTTTATTCCATACCTTCAGGTGCTCTTTTTGGAATAGTCCGCGTCGTCCGATTAACATACCCAACAAAAACAAAGCTGCTGTTTGGAATACACGTCCATGGTCCCATGCCCAGGCAAGGCTGGCTATTTGCCCTTCCCATAAATTCACACGGACGGTTTCCAGGAATGAACCGTGACTTTGTACAGCAAAAGTAGCATCCCAAAAACTACGGGTGGGAATGGCCGGAGTGACAAAAGACGAATCCAGACAGGCACGTATTACATAATAAAGAGGCAAGGGCTGAATCAGTAGTACACAAGCCAAAAGAAATACCCATTTATCTTTTAGCCGGCAGGTAAGCGGCAGGATAAAACCGACCAGTGAGTAAAGTACCAGCACCTCGGCTGTGAAGAAACTGGCATTGATATTGCCTATCAGGAATAAAAGAACGAGTCGCCAGCAAAATCGTAACCGGAAATCATTACCGCGCATACGTTGGTTATCGTTCTGAATAAAGAAACTGAAGCCGAACAGAAGAGCAAATACAGCGTAAGCTTTTCCTCCGAACATGAAGAATAATCCATCCCAGATAGCTTTGTCCGTAAAGTTAAGCCAGTCACTCTGAGTGGCTGTGTCAGGAAATGAATAGAAATTGAAATGTTCGATAGAATGCAGAATAATGATTCCCATTACTGCTAATCCACGTAGCACATCAGCTACATCTATACGTGCGTGTCCTTTAATTGCGTTTTTTATTACTTTTGTTTCCATGATTAAAGCATTGAGTTGCAAAAGTAGGCAAAATATTAAATAGTTGGTTATAATTAGAGGAAGTAAAAAGAAAATTCTCTAATTTTGTTCCCATCTTAAACGAAGATATGGACATTTCGGAATTACAACGTATATATGCCGGACACCCGAATACTGCGGGCTTGGCTGCGTTACTGGAAGATTCCTCGGTGAGGACTATTTTCCTGGGAGGATTACATGCTTCAGCGGCACCTTTATTTATTTCCTCCTTTATCAGAGAGAATAAACAGACGTTTGTCTTTATATTGGGCGACCAGGAAGAGGCAGGTTATTTTTATCATGACTTGACGCAAGTAAATGGAGAAGAGAATATTTTATTCTTTCCTTCTTCATATCGTCGTGCCGTCAAGTACGGACAAAAGGATGCGGCCAATGAGATTCTCCGTACGGAAGTATTGAGCCGTTTGCAAAAAGGTGATACACTGTGTATTGTGACCTATCCCGATGCTCTTGCCGAGAAGGTTGTTTCACAAGAGGAACTGACTGATAAAACATTGAAGCTGAGTGTGGGTGAACATGTGGATACCGAGTTTATCGCAGAAGTGCTTACCGGCTATGGGTTTGAGCATGTGGATTATGTGTATGAACCGGGACAATATGCAGTGAGAGGAAGTATTATCGATGTTTTTTCTTTTGCCTCAGAGTTTCCTTATCGTATAGACTTCTTTGGCGATGAGGTGGACAGTATCCGTACGTTTGAAGTTGAGAATCAGCTCTCGAAGGAAAAGAAACAAAGCGTGGCTATTGTACCGGAGCTGACAAAATCAACGGATGGAAGCGGCGTTTCCTTTTTTGAGTTTATATCAAGGGATGCTGTATTGGCTATGAAAGATTTCTTGTGGGTACGGGAAAGAATTCAATCCGTCAGAGATGAGGCTCTTTCTCCACAGGCCTTGGCCGCTTATGAGGGGGAGAAAACAGAATTGATGAGTCTGGAGACAAAGTTGATAGATGGTGCCGAATTTACAGTCCGTGCGGTAGAGTTCAAAAGAATAGAATTCGGAAATAAGCCTACAGGTACTCCGCAGGCAACCTTGACCTTTGATACAAGTGCGCAACCGATTTTCCACAAGAATTTTGATTTGGTAAGCAGTACGTTTACCGATTATTTGGAACAAGGCTATACATTATATATATGTACGGACAGTGAGAAGCAGGCAAATCGACTGAAAGACATTTTCGAGGAGCGAGGAGATAAAATAGCATTTACTCCGGTCAATAAGACTTTGCACGAAGGGTTTAGTGATAATAATCTGCGGAGCTGTTTCTTCACCGACCACCAAATATTCGACCGTTTTCATAAATACAATCTTCGGAGTGATAAGGCCCGTAGTGGCAAAGTGGCATTGACGCTAAAAGAGTTGAGCCAATTTGAACCGGGGGATTATGTGGTGCACATTGACCATGGAGTGGGAAGGTTTGCCGGATTGGTGCGTATTCCTAACGGTGATACCACACAAGAGGTTATCAAATTGGTTTATCAAAATGAAGATGTTGTCTTTGTATCCATTCATTCCTTACACAAGATTTCCAAGTATAAAGGGAAAGAAGGAGAGACTCCGCGCCTGAATAAACTGGGAACCGGGGCTTGGGAGAAAATGAAAGAACGCACCAAGACTAAGATTAAAGATATAGCCCGTGACTTGATTAAGTTATATTCTCAGCGTAAGCAGGAGAAAGGTTTCAGTTATACTCCTGACAGCTTTTTGCAGCATGAGCTGGAGGCTAGCTTTATTTATGAAGATACTCCCGACCAACTTAAAACGACTCAGGATGTAAAAGCTGATATGGAAAGCGAACGTCCGATGGACCGCTTGGTGTGCGGGGATGTTGGTTTTGGAAAAACGGAAATTGCAGTACGTGCTGCTTTTAAGGCTGTGGCGGACAACAAACAAGTGGCGGTACTTGTACCGACTACCGTATTGGCGTATCAGCACTTTCAGACTTTTTGCGAACGGTTGAAAGATTTTCCTTGTAAGGTGGATTATTTGAGCCGTGCCCGCAGTGCAAAAGATAGTTCGCGCATCGTAAAAGAACTGGAAGACGGTAAAATTAATATTTTGATCGGTACGCATAAGATTATCGGTAAGAGTATAAAATTCAAGGATTTAGGACTGCTGATTATAGATGAAGAACAGAAATTCGGAGTCAGTGTGAAAGAAAAGCTTCGCCAGATAAAAGTAAATGTTGATACCTTGACCATGACAGCTACTCCTATTCCGCGTACGTTGCAGTTTTCACTGATGGGAGCGCGTGACCTTTCTGTGATACAGACTCCCCCTCCCAATCGTTATCCTATCCAGACTGAGGTACATACGTTCAATGAAGAGATTATTACTGAAGCAATTAACTTTGAGATGAGTCGTAACGGTCAGGTGTTTTTTGTCAATAATAGAATCCAGAATTTGGTGGAGCTGGAGGCTATGATTAAACGGAACATTCCGGACTGCCGTGTTTGTATCGGGCATGGACAGATGGAGCCGGAGAAACTAGAGAAGATAATCTTTGACTTTGTGAACTATGATTATGATGTGTTGTTGGCGACTACAATTATTGAAAGTGGAATCGATATCCCCAATGCCAACACTATTATCATTAATCAGGCACAGAATTTCGGCTTGAGTGATTTGCATCAGATGCGTGGACGCGTGGGACGCAGCAATAAGAAGGCATTTTGTTATTTATTGGCTCCTCCACTCACTTCGTTGACTCCCGAAGCTAAACGCCGCCTGCAGGCTATAGAGAATTTTAGTGATTTGGGTAGCGGCATCCACATTGCCATGCAAGACTTGGATATTCGTGGCGCGGGAAATATGTTGGGCGCTGAACAGAGCGGTTTCATCGCTGATTTGGGATACGAGACGTATCAGAAGATTCTGGCTGAGGCTGTGAAAGAGTTGAAAGAGGATGAATTTGCAGACCTTTATGCCGAAGAGCTGCAAGCGGCAGGTGAGGAGAAAATAAGTGGCGAAAACTTTGTGGATGAGTGCTTGGTGGAAAGTGACTTGGAGTTATTATTCCCCAATGAATACATTCCCAGCAGTAGCGAACGTATGTTGCTCTATCGTGAATTGGATGGTTTGGAGCTGGATAAAGATGTGCTTGCGTTCAAATCCCGTTTGGAAGACCGTTTCGGAAAGGTTCCGCGTGAAGGTCAGGAATTGCTTCGCATTGTTCCGTTGCGCCGGATGGCAAAGCGCTTGGGTGCAGAAAAGGTTTTTCTGAAAGCCGGACGGATGACGTTGTTTTTTGTGAGTAACCCTGACAGCCCTTATTATCAGAGCGCAGCTTTTGGAAAAGTGATTGATTATATGGGTAAGAATCCCCATTATTGTAATCTTCGTGAGCAGAATGGTAAACGCAGTATGGTTATAAAGAATGTGGAGACAGTAGAAACGGCCGTCAGCATTTTGCAAGAAATAGTGAGCCTGTGATACGCGGGACGTAGCGGAATATTTGGTGTTTCCGAATATTCTCTTTATCTTGCCGGTCATTAATGTTTAAACCGTATTCTTTTATGCGACAGCTTTTTATACTGTTCAGTTTGTGCTTTAGTCTTTCGCTTACTGCGCAAGAGAAAATAACCTTGTTGTTCGTAGGAGACCTGATGCAGCATCAGGCACAAATTGAGGCTGCTCGTGTGGGGACATCATCGTATGACTATTCTTCGTGTTTCAAGCATGTAAAAGAGGAGATAAGTGCGGCAGATTTGGCCATTGCCAATCTGGAAGTGACATTGGGAGGCAAGCCCTATAGCGGTTATCCGGCTTTTAGTGCTCCCGACGAATATTTGTATGCTGTCAAAGAGGCCGGTTTTGACGTATTGCTCACAGCGAACAATCATTGTCTTGACCGAAGAAAAAGAGGATTGGAGCGCACTGTCTTCATGCTGGACTCCTTAAATATTCCACATGCGGGTACCTATATAAATAAAGACAAGCGGTCTGAGGATTATCCTTTATTGATAGAAAAGAATAATTTCCGCATCGTTCTGCTTAATTATACTTATGGGACAAACGGCATTGAAGTTACTCCGCCCAATGTGGTGAACTACATTGATAGGGAACAAATAAAAAAAGATATTCTTAAGGCGCGTCGTATGATGCCCGACGTCATTATAGCGTGTATGCATTGGGGCATAGAATATCGTTCATTACCTGAGCGTTCGGAACGGGATCTGGCAGATTGGATGATAACCCAGGGGGTGGATCATGTGATAGGCTCACATCCTCATGTGCTTCAACCCATGGAGGTCATACAAGATAAGCATACTCCCGCCAAGCATGTGGTTGCTTATTCTTTAGGCAATTTTATATCGAATATGTCGAAGGAAGATACGGATGGGGGAGTTATGGTGAAATTGGAATTGCAGCGTATTTTCAGGATTACTCGTTTGATTAACTGTGATTATTCATTTGTTTGGACTTCACGTCCCAATTTAAGTGGGAAAAAAAACTTTGAGCTTTATCCGGCTTCTTTTCTTGATAAACCGATTAAGAATGAGGAACTTAGTGTGATGAAACGTTTCCTTATAAGAGCTAGAAAGCTGTTTGGTATACACAATAAAGGGGTAAAAGAATACTTTTTTGAATAATTTTTCGGCAAAAAGTTTGCAGATATAAAAAAAAGCCTTACCTTTGCATCGCTTTTGAAAGGAAAGCCAATACGGTGGCTGTAGTTCAGTTGGTTAGAGCGTCAGATTGTGGTTCTGAATGTCGTGGG